>Ga0307479_10005306_pt1 | contig 11795 bp, 13 predicted proteins | sample atmos_gasesECM4C_FD_203743 | JGI IMG/M metagenome (GOLD analysis project Ga0307479, IMG submission 203743) | Hardwood forest soil microbial communities from Morgan-Monroe State Forest, Indiana, United States - atmos_gasesECM4C_515 | ecosystem: Environmental > Terrestrial > Soil > Temperate... | reverse complement strand
CTGGACCAGCTGACCGAATGACGCCTGCTCCGCCTGCAGCCGCTGGACGCGGACGATCAGGTCGCCGAGCGGAACCAGGTCGCCGCGAAGGCGGGCCGCGAAGTACCGAGCATTCGCCGCGTCGATTTGGACTTGCTGGAGTGCGGGCAGCTGCGCCCGGATGTGGGCCGGGATCGCAATCACGGCATCGTAGTAGGCGGAGAGGCCGCTCGGTCCGTCGAGGCTGTCGACCTTGAGCTGGACCTCGCGGAGCTGGGTGAGCGAGTCCGCGAGAGGATTGGCCAGGTCCTGGTCGCGCGTCGCCCGCGGGGCGACGAGGATCAGTTTCTGGTAGCTGCCGTAGGTGGCGTACGCCGTCTCACGGGCGGAGGCCAGCAGCGAGTCGGTGACGACCACGCCCAGGATCGCCAGCGCCAGGATGCCAATGACGGGGAGCACCTTGCGCTTGTTTCGCAGATAGAAGTGCCACAGGGAGAGCGGGTTTTCCATGCACGCTCTTCCAATGATAGGTAAGGTCCATGAGGCGACCGTAGAATGAGCTCGCGTTGTCTGAGACGGTCGATTTCTATCGCATCGATGATCTCCTGACGGAGGAGGAGCGACTCGTCCAGTCGACCGTGAGCCGCTTCGTTGACGACCGTTTCCTACCGATCGTGGCCGATCATTTCGAGCGGGCGTCGTTCCCCATGGAGATCGTGCCGGATCTCGCCCGTCTCGGCGTCTTCGGCATGCACCTGCAGGGCTATGGCGCCGCCGGTTTGAGCAACGTCATGTATGGGCTCGCGTGCCAGGAGCTGGAGCGCGGCGACAGCGGACTGCGCAGCTTCGTCTCCGTACAGGGATCGCTGTGCATGTTTCCGATCCATCGCTATGGCTCCGAGGAGCAGAAGCAGCGCTGGCTGCCATTCATGGCCAGGGGTGAGGTGATCGGCTGTTTCGGTTTGACCGAGCCGGAGTTTGGCTCGAACCCCGCTGGCATGGCGACGAGAGCCCGCCGCGAGGGCGGTGACTGGGTCATCAGCGGCACCAAGCGCTGGATCACGAATGGCAACGTGGCCCACCTGGCGATCGTGTGGGCCCGGACTGAAGAGGGCATTCGTGGCTTCCTGGTGGAGACGGGCACGCGAGGCTTCCAGGCGCGCGAGATCCATCACAAGCTCTCGATGCGGGCCTCGGTCACCTCGGAGCTCGTCCTCGATGATGTGCGCGTCCCCGCGCGCAACGAGCTGCCCGGGGCCCAGGGTCTGAAGGCACCGCTGTCGTGCCTCAACGAGGCCCGCTATGGAATCACGTGGGGGGTGTTGGGCGCCGCTATCGCCTGCTATCGCAGCGCGCTCGACTATGCGAAAGCGCGCGTGCAGTTCGATCGGCCGATCGCCGGCTACCAGCTGACGCAGGAGAAATTGGTCAACATGTTGACCGAGATCACCAAGGGCCAACTGCTGGCCTTGCAGCTCGGTCGCCTGAAGGACCAGGGCAAGGCGACGGCGACCCAGATCTCGATGGCCAAGCTGAACAACGTGCGCGAGGCGCTGCAGATCGCCCGCGAGGCGCGCACCATCCTCGGCGCCAACGGGATCAGCCTGGAATATCCCGTAATGCGCCATATGAACAACCTCGAAACGGTCCTCACCTACGAAGGAACGAGCGAGATCCACATGCTCGCCATCGGCGAGGAGATCACCGGGCTCAGCGCTTTCAAGTAGCCGTCAGGCGCGTTTCTTGTCGACGCCGAACATTGGCAGGCAGGGCTCCAACCCATGGATCTGGATATCGGCGCGACGATTCTTCTCCCATGCACTACGGGTTAGGAGCAGCCTGATCTGGCGCACGGGCGTGCCGCGCGGGGCACCGATGTCGTCGCCGTTCTCGACGTAGCCGAGGGCGCGCGAGACCGCAAGCGATGCGGCATTGTTCTCAAAGGCGCCGCTGGTGGCGCGCTGCGCGCCGAGTCCCGCGAAGGCGAGGTGCAGGATGGCGGCGCGCATCTCCTTGCCGACGCCTCGGCCCTGGTATCCCTTGCCCACCCATGAACCGGTGCCGACCTGTCGCTTCACCGCGAAGTCGGTCGCGATCATCCCCTGCACCCCGACGACGATATCGCCTTCCTTGACCATCATCGTGAGGTGCCAGTTCTCCGGCTTCCAGTTGGCGCGCGCTCCCCAGTAGAACTGGAGCGAATGCTGGGGGCGAATCTCCACTGGCTCATCCGTCCATGGAGTATCGAAGGGCATGACGTCCGGATCGTGGATCCCCTGGTTGGCGAGCGCGTTCAGCGCGCCAAGGTCGGCGTCGTGCGGATAGCTCAGCGTGAGTCGTGGCGTCTGGACCCGTAGCCCGAACAATGGCCAATCTTTCTCGAGTGACATTTCCCCTACGGTCCTCCCGGTCTACCTGGTGCTCGCTCGAGAGCGACCAGGATGTGCGTGGCCGCATCCAGGGCACCGAGTGCGCGACAGGCTGCCTCTTCCCAGTTGAGGAATTGGTCCCAGGTCTCCGGGTTCAGATCAGGTAGGGCGCCGTCTGCTCGTACGGAAAGGAAATTGGCAGCAGAGGCTTCGAGCAACCGGCAGGGCCGCGTGGCGAGCAGCCGCTCCACTTCCTCCCAGGTGAAGAGATGCAGTTCATGTGGCAGGCCTCTCATGGTGGAGCGGCCGGTCTCGCCGAATTGGTCGCCGGTCTCAACAAGGACGCGATACTCGTCCGTCAGACCTCTGGCAAATTCCTTAAGAACACCGTCCAGGAATTGGTGGATTGAACCCCATCGACTCATCACGCTGAATAGAACGACGCCGCCGGGTCGGACCACAGCGAGCAATTCGTCGAGTGCCTGTCCGGCTCGCTCAAAGACGTAGCTGAGCGGGCCGCCCAGCGCGGTGACGACGTCGAAGGACGCTCGTTTGAGGCTCGAGAGATCGGTGACGTCGAGGAGGCGACGATCCTCGACTGCGTCCTCGTAGCCAGCGCCCGCAACATGATCGCGATTCAAGTCAAGCTGTCGCGGCGAGATGTCGCTCACCAGGACGCGAGCGCCCAGTTGAGCCAGCTCGATGGTGAAACGCCCCGGGCCTGCGCCGACCTCGAGGACCCGGTCGCCTGAATGAACCCAGCGGCGCTGAAAGCGTTTGTGTAGCTCGAGGCTCACGCGGCCGGCGAGGCTGCGGTCGAAGCGATCCCATTCGGCCGCGCCGAACTGATCGTAGAAGACTCGGATCCGGTCAGGCGAGTACCGGCCCGGCACGCCGTTACGGCCGAATGGTGCGCGGTTTGTTGGTGTAGATCGCGTTCGCGGGCAGCGCCTTCGACCAGGTGAGTGAAACGGCGTCGTCCACGGTCCAGACCCCGATCAGTTTGCCGGCGTCGTGCAGCTCCTGCGCGGTCTCCGGTTCGATCGTCGCCCAGTGCGGACAGAAGACATCGGCTCCGGCGTCGTCCATCACGCGCAGGATGTCGACCGGGCGCGAGGCCTCGAGCACCCCGGTCAGGATCTGCGGTTCGAGCTCGCCGATGCGCTTGATCGAGCGGTGGTCGAAGGAAATCACGACGACGTCGCCGACCATCCCCGTCTCTCTCACGGTCTGGACGACCGCATCCTCGATGCCCGGGTAGGGCAGCGGCAGGTTCTTGATCTCGATGGCGACGCCCACGCGTCCCTTCGCCAGGATCAGCACCTCATCGAGCGAGGGAATCCGTTCGCCGGCAAATCTCGGATCCTTCCAGCTGCCGGCGTCGAAGCGCTTCAGCTCGGCCATCGTGTGATCGCGGACCAGTCCACTGCCGCTGGTGGTGCGGTCGAGCAGGTGATCATGGATCACGGGGAGGCCGCCATCCTCGGAGCGGTGGACGTCGAGCTCGATCACATCGACGCCGAGCTCGATGGCGGAGCGAAACGAGGCCAGCGTGTTCTCCGGAAACTCATCTGGATTGCCGCGGTGACCGCCGAGCAACATGCGGCCGCTCCGGAGCTTTGCCGCGAGGCCTTCCGCGTGCGCGATGGTCATCGGCCCATCCTACGTGAACTGTCGCGAGATTTTTACATCCCGCGCCACGCGCAAGAAATCTCTCAGACGAGCGTGACACCAGCAGCGGCTTTGGCGCGCGCCGGCCGGTTCTGCCATGACCTTACCCAGGATCCGATCGCTGGCCATGCGGCGGCGGGTGCAGGTGCTGGCGATCGCGTTGCTGGTCCCGTTCCTCGCGGTGGCGCCGCTTCACCTCTTCGTGCCGGCGACGGCCAAGGCGCACGGCATCCCGGCACCCGTCCAGGTCGGCATCAGTTTCAGCCCGCTCCGCGCCGCCTATCTTGGGCTCGATTACAAAACCGCCTTCACACGACTGGAGGCGATGCATTTCCGCGTCATTCGACTCAGCACCTACTGGGATCAGGTCAACGGCGAGGGCTATGGGCAGCTCGATTGGCTGATGAGCGAGGCCCGGAAATCACATCAACCGATCGCGCTGACGGTCGGAATGAAAGCGCTCGGCTGGCCGGAGTTCTTCATCCCGGCGTCCGCCATGCCCGCCAATGGTCTTCGGCAAGCCCAGGATGTTGCATCCGACAGCACCCTCCGGGAAGCCGCGCTCTCCTTCGTCTCGGATACCGTGCTCCGCTATCGGGACAACGCGGCGCTGGTCGCGTGGCAGGTCGAGAACGAACCCTTCAACCGCGCGGGACCGCAGCGGCTCTGGATCGACGCCGAGTTCCTACGCGACGAAATCACCAGCGTGCGCCAGCTGGACGGTCACGCCCGACCCGTGATCGTCAATGCCTTCAGTCACTTCAACCTGGTCTTCGACCAGGCGTCGGCCCGCCAGGGATTCGACTTTCGCCAGTGGTTGGGTTTCGATGCAGACAGCGCCGAGAGGGACGCGCTCTCCGTTCTCGGTCGGGGTGACGTGCTCGGCCTCGACGTCTACACCGCGATCGGCTACCAGTTCCTCGGGAGCGACCACATGAGTCACGCCGATGGCGACTGGCCGGACCGGCTGGCGCGGGTCCGGGATCTGGCACACAAGCAGGGCAAGCTGGCCTGGATCACCGAGGCGCAGGCCGAACCGTGGGAGTCGTCGGACCTCAACTACACCAACCCCAAGAGCACCAGCCCGCAAGCGATCCGTGGCATCTTTGCAAACCTCAAAGACGCCGGGTTTACCACCGTCTTGTTCTGGGGTAGCGAGTACTGGCTCTGGCGCGCCGACCAGGGCGACACGCGCTGGGTCGACACCATCAAATCGATCCTGCGCGACGAGTCGCGGTCGCCGGCGATGTCGCTGGCAGCCTAAAAGACCGCCCAGTTGACTGTGGAGAGCTGGTCATCGGTGAAGGCCAGGCCCGGCTCCTGGAGATAGAGGTAGCCGATCAGCCGGGCGACGCGGGCCTCCTGGTAGTAATGCTGACGGTGATCCTCGTAGGCGCTCGAGTGGATCGCCAGGCTACTGTTCCCCTGCGCCGCGCTCTCCTCGGCGCTCAGGATGAGGTCGTAGTTCTCGAGGAACCGTTTGACGCGCGTGTCTCGAAAGAGCACGAGCCGCGGTGGGGCGTTCACGAGGTCAGCCGTCAGGCGAGTGAAGTCCTGGCGCATCGCGGCCAGTGAGCCAGGTGGTGATGGTCGTTGCACCTCGCGATCGAGATCGCCGTTCAAGGTCGCCACGGCGAGCGTGACGAGGTCGAGGTACGCGGACTCGGCCGGTTGGAGATCAGCGGGCCGCACATAGGGCAGGGTCGCCTGGCCATGAAGGAAATCGATGACTTCGTAGCCGACCTCGCCCCCGCTGCCGCTGTCGCGGAGAAAGAAGGCGTTGACCGGCGGCGATTGTTGCGCGCTGTAGCGATAAAAGCCGATCGTGTGGGACTGGACCTCGCGCAGCTTCGCCTGGCGTTCGGCAAGGCACAGGTCGGCAAAGTCGCTGAGCCCGGGTCGCTGCAGGACGAAGAGGCGGGCGTTGGAGTAGGCGGCCACGCTGGGATCGGTGGTGTCGAGAACGAAGGCCTCGTAGAGTGTCGCGTCTTGCTTGGCGGCGGCCAGGGCGGAGGCCATCTTCTGGATGCCGGCCATGTCGAGCGGCCGCTGTCCGACGACATTCACCTCGATGGTGCTGACATCTTGCCAGCAATGGAGCGCCTGCAGTCCGGCACCAAACGTCGGGCAGGTGATCGCGTGCTCGCCGGGTCGGTTCGGCCGGCGATCCGCCGAGATGCCGGCAAAGGCGAGGAAGACAAGGCCGACCGCGATGCCCAGCGCGATCAGGCCGGCGGTCCAGGCGCGCAGGCCCCGCCGCAGCACGGCCGGGATCATCCGCCGGCTGAGGATGAGCAGAATGACGGCAGTTGGAATGAAGAAAAGCGTGTACGAGGCGAGGCTGAACACGGTGTCGGCCTGGGCGACACAGGGCATCCCGGGATAAATGGCGCCGGCCCGCAGCGGGGCAATCAGCCAGGCGACCAGCAGCAGTCCGAGCGGCCAGATCCATCCCAGCAACCGCCGTTGGCGGCTCGGCCTTGTCGCAGCGACCGTCACTGGGCCAGGGAGATGACCGATGGGTGCCGGATCGGCAGCATGTAGTGGATGCCGGGCTCGAGCCGCCCGCGCTCATCGAGCCCACCGGCGGCGAGAAACCCCCTGGTGCGGGCGTAGGCCTCCTCGATCAGCCGATCGCACTGGCTGAAATCGGTCCCGGCCGTCCCGAATTCGACGTTGGGGAACAACAGCGAGATCTCGGCCTGGCCCGAATACCGCTGGTACTCCTCGAGCATCCGCTGGCCGAGCATGATCTGGATGCTCTGCGCCAGGATGCCCGTCAGGGAATGGTTCGGTGGAATTCGCGGATTGGAGGTGCTGTTGTCGATGGCGACGATGTGGGTCGCCCCCAGCTGGATCGCCTCCGGGAGGCCAACATTCTCGGCCACGGCGCCATCGACGAACTCCTCATCCCCGATCCGGTAGGGATTGAAGAGCCCAGGGATAGCTGCGGAGGCGGCGACCGCATCGGGCACGCTGCCGGTGGTGAAGATTTCCTTGCGAGCGCGGGTGAGGTTGGTCGCGATCACCGCGCACGGGAGCACCAGCTGGTCGAAGGTCGCCGGCAGGTTCATCGCGGCCAGGGTGCGCAGGTAGCGGCTGTCGAAGAAACTGTTGCGGCTCCGCACGTAGCGGTAGGCCATCCGAAGCGGGTTGCGATCGAAGAGGTCGCGGTTACGGATCGATCGCCATACCTGGGCGAGCTGATCGATCGTCTCCAGGTCGGGTTTGGCCGCGAGCGCCACGGCGTTGAAGGCGCCCGAGCTGCATCCCACCAGGCCGTCGGGCTTGATGCCCGCCTCGAGCAGCGCCTTGAGTACCCCGACGCTGCAGGCGCCCCGGCTCCCACCCCCACCGAGGACGAAGACGAGCCGTCGTTGCTTGTCGCCACCGGGCGAGGCCGAATTCCGGCGCCGTCGCCACCAGGACAGCATGGAAGGGGATCGCCAAAAACCAGTGTCCCGCATAGAGGTTACGTATTAGATCCCGATCCGAGCATGCGCCAGGGTTGAGTGTAACGGGTCGGTGGCAGTGGGCTGGAAGCTTGTGGACTCTGCGTTGTCTGGCTAGAAGAGGGCGTCTGCAAGAGACACGGAACCAGCGCCGTGTTAGTCTTGTGGTATCACCTTTCCGTCCTATGCATTGTCCATATCTCGAGCAGATCCTACGCAAGCGGCAGGCCTTCCTGCGGGTCTTCCAGGCTGACTGCCACGTCGACCGGAAGGTCCACCGCTTCCACGGCGTGATGAAGTGGCCGACCCCGCCCTGCCTTGGCAAGATGGCGACCTGCGCGCTCTACCAGGAAGCGCGTGCCAGTGAAGACCTGAGGCTGCGCCGCCTCGCCGACTAGATCGATAATCGGGCGTGTGAGCCCGGATGTGATCGTCGTCGGCGCCGGAGCCATCGGCACCTCGATCGCCTACCAGCTGGCGAAAGCCGGTGTCCGCGTCACCGTGGTCGATCGCGGCCAGGTCGGCGCGGGGGCGACGGGGGCATCGGCAGGCATGATCCAGCTCAATCCAGACCGCGCCATCCCGACGGCGGTCGCCACGCTCGAGGCCGAGAGCGCCCGCCTGTTCCCGGCGCTGACGGCGGAGTTGCGCGAGCGGACCGGCGTGGATGTCGGCTATCGGCCGTCCCCGCTGCTGCACATCGCGCTGCATGCGGAGGAAGAGCCGTCGCTGCGCGAGCACCGCGCCTGGCAGGCCGACCACGGGGTCGCCGTCGCCTGGCTCGATCGCACGGCCGCGCTCGACCTGGAGCCAGGGCTGAATCCCGACGTTCGGGCCGCCCTCTTCTATCCGAACGATCACCAACTGCTCCCGCTCGCGTTCGCGCGGGCGCTGGCGCGAACCGCGGTCGACCTGGGTACGACGGTTCGCGAAGGGGTCGGGGTCGACCGGTTGCTGACGGAAGGCGACCGGGTCGTTGGCGTCGCCATCGGCGGCGAGCACGTTCACGCCGGCGAGGTCGTGATCGCGAATGGCGCCTGGGCGTCCGCCTGGTCGGAGACCCTGCGTACGCCGATCCCGGTTCGGCCGGTGCGTGGACAGATGGTCGCGCTGCGGACGATTGGCACCGCGCTTCGGCACGTCGTCAGTTCCCTCGAGGGCTACATGATCACCAAGGCCGACGGTACGACCTACGTGGGAACCACGGTGGAGGAGGCGGGCTACGATGCGCGCCCGACGGCAGCCGGCATCGGCCGGCTCCTGGCGCTGGCGCCGCGTCTCGTTCCGCGACTGGGGGATGCCACCGTCACCGGAGCCTGGGCCGGGCTACGGCCTGGGACGGAGGACGGCCGCCCGCTGATCGGACGGGTTCCCGGATGGCAGGGAGTGACGGTTGCCGCGGGTCACTTCAGGAACGGCATCTTGCTGGCCCCGATCACGGGTGAATTGGTGGCGGACCTGCTCGCCGGCCGGCGCCCTCGCCTGCCCGTCGATGACTTCGACCCCGGCCGGTTCCTCGTTCGTGCCGCCTGAGACCCCGCGCGCCTTCGCTCGCCGCGCGGATGGATTCCGCCACGCGCTGGCCGGTGGGCTCTGGCTGGCCCCACTCGTCTATCTCGAGCACGCGCGCTTCGGACCGGGCTGGTATGGGAAGGTCGTCAGCTCCGATCCAGAGCGGCTGCTCGCCTGGGCCGTGAGCAAGGCGATCCCGCGGCGGGCGCTGGAGGTCAAGTCGCTGCCCGATCTCGACATGCCGCGCCAGGGACGGCGGCGCCTGCCCGGCTATCACATCGACCTGTGGGGCGCGCGCCTGGCGCTCGCCTACGACCCCGAGACGCTGGCTCGGGCGCGCACGCGCGAAGTCTCCCCCTCCCCCTCTGGGGGAGGGCAGGGTGGGGGCGGCTCAGTACCGATCGATCGCCTTGAGCCCCGAGCCGGTGATGATCAGGACGGCGCCGGCCGGAAGATTCAACACCCGAGCGCCGGCGATCGCGGCCGCTGAGGTCGGCTCCATCAACAGCCCAGCCGAGGCCGCCTGGCGCCAGGCTCGCTCGATCGCGTCCTCGGACACTGCAATCCAGCGCCCGCCGCTGTAGCGCACCGCGGCGTAGCTTCGCTCCGCGCGGGTCGGTTCGGGGATCCGGATGCCATCGGCGATCGAGGGCTGCGGCACCACCGGTGCCGGTCGCCCGATGGTAGCGCCACGGACCAGCGGCGCGCACGCTTCGGCCTGCACACCATGAAGCCGGGGTGCCCGCTCCATCCGGCCGGCGGAGACCAGGTCGGCGAAGCCCATCGCGAGTCCGATCAGCACTGTGCCCTGACCGACCGGGGTCACCACATCGGTCAGCGCCTCGCCCAGCTCCTCGAACAATTCGTAGGCGATGGTCTTGGTTCCCTCGAGGAAGGCATCGTCGCGGGCATGGCCCACGTCGTACGCGTCTCGGCTCGCGGCCACCGCCGCCTGGGTGACAGCGGAGCGCGGTCCCGACACCTTGATCAACTCCGCCCCCAGGACCTGAATGGCGCGCGCTTTGGCCGCAACGATGTCAGCGGGCGCGAAGATGCGGGCCTTGATGCCGGCGGCCGCTGCATAGGCCGCGATCGCACTACCGGCATTGCCCGAGGAATCCTCGACGACCAGGCGCGCTCCTGCCGCCCGGGCCGCGGTGATCGCCGTGGCGGCCCCGCGGTCCTTGAACGATCCGGTTGGGGAGATGCCTTCGAGCTTCAGCCGAAACTTCTCGTAGGGGAAGATCGGGGTCGCGCCTTCGCCCAACGTCACGGGGTCGCCGCGAACCGCCAGGTCCGGGCGATAGCGCCAGAGTCCGCGGCCCGACCACGCTCCAGGCTCCGCCGGCTGCGGCACTAGAGGACTTTCGCCAGCGCGGTGTCGAGGTAATCCTTCGTCAAGGGAAACGGCTCGTAGCTGCTCACGGTGCCGTCGCGTGCCACCAGCACGCTGACCGGCAGGCCCGTGCTGCTGAGCGCGACACCGTAGGCGTTGGCCGCGCTCCCACTGGCATCGAGAAAAGGTGCTGGCTGCAGGTTCAAGCTGCTCCAGAATTTGCGGATCGTACTTGCCGATTCATCGCCGAAGTTGACCGCAACCACCGAAAAACCTTCGGCACGATGCGCCAGATATTCATCGCGAATCACTGGCAGCTCGTCGCGGCACGGGACGCACCAGGTTGCCCAGAAGCTGATCAGGACTGGTTTCCCCCGGAGCTGCGACAAGGACACCTTGTGTCCGTCGATATCCGCCAGGCTGAAGTCGGGCGCGGCCTTGCCCACCTGCACCGGACCATGTGCCGCCGGCGTCGGGTTGTTGCTGTCGAAGTGGGAATCCCAGGGCGTGGTCACGGCCACGACCGGGAAGAAATCGTTGAAGACGGTGAGCCGGTTGGAAAAGATCAGCACGCCCATGCCGATCAGGAATATGGCCGCCACCGCATTCAGCACGCCGTAGGCCCCCCGTACCGGGGCGAGCAGGCGCGTCAGGATTCCGGATAACCCGGCGGCGACGAGGAAGGGCAGCCCGAGCCCGGCCGAATAGACGGCCAGCAGTAACGCCCCCTGCGCCGCGGTGCCGCTGCTCCCGGCGCGAAGCAGGATGGCCGCAAGGATGGGGCCGACGCAGGGCGTCCAACCAATGGCGAAGGCGAGGCCGATCACGTAGGCGGCCCAGGGCGCACGCGGCAGCCGGTGCGCGACATCGAAGCGCTTCTCACCCATGAGGCCGGGAATCCGACCAAGTGTCAGCAGGGCGATGCCGATCACGACCAGCGCCGCGCCCGATATCTCCAGCAGCAGCGGTCGGTAGGCCTTGAGGTCGGCGCCGATCAAGCCGAACGAGGCGCCCAGCGCGACGAAGGCGGTCGCGAATCCGGCGACGAAGAGGGCGGCCTTGCCCAGCACCTTGAGCTGTTGCCCGACGGTGCTCTCGGTTCCCGCCGCCGCCGCCCCCATGTAGGTGACGTAGGCGGGCACCAGCGGCAGCACACACGTGGACGCAAACGACAGCAGCCCGGCCAGGAACGCCAGGCCCAGGTCGAGGATCATTTCGCTGGCTTAGGTTTCTCGGTCGCGAGCTGACGGACCCAGGCGCGCAGTCGCACGGGGGCGTCGTCGGTGCAGCATTCCTTGCGGACCAGCCGCTTCATCTCCGCCTGGAAGTCGAAGACCTGCTCGCACGGCGGGCAGTCGTCGAGGTGCGCCTTGACCTTGCGGACCTCGGCTTCGCTCAGCTCGCGGTCAATGTAGGTTGAGAGCCGGCGCATCGTTTGTTCGCAGTGATCTCCCATCAGCGCGCTCCCACGGCCAG
>Ga0307479_10005305_pt1 | contig 11801 bp, 11 predicted proteins | sample atmos_gasesECM4C_FD_203743 | JGI IMG/M metagenome (GOLD analysis project Ga0307479, IMG submission 203743) | Hardwood forest soil microbial communities from Morgan-Monroe State Forest, Indiana, United States - atmos_gasesECM4C_515 | ecosystem: Environmental > Terrestrial > Soil > Temperate... | reverse complement strand
GCGGCAGCAGAAGGAGCGAAATGATAACTCCGTCTAAAATTACAATGCTGATTGCGAGTGCCGCGGTCCTCGCGGGATGCCAGCAGCGCGGCAGCTCTGGAACTAGCGCCCCAGTCGCACTGGCCGACGCAAATCCTGAAAGCGTCATTCGCACTGCGATTGGTGCGCATCTCGCCCACAATGCGAATCTAAATCCAAACGCTTTCGATACGGAAGTGAAACGCGTCATCTTGGATGGCGACCGCGCTCAGGCGGAAGTCGAATTTCACGTCAAAAATGGCTCTGGCGTTATGCAACTCACGTACGCGTTGGCAAGGCAGAACGGCGCGTGGTCCGTAGTGGAATCCACGCCGAGGGGAAGCAATTTCTCACACCCGCAGCTCAACGTAGCGCAACCGGCGACCGCAAACGCGGCGGCCGGCGCTGATTCATCGATCTTCCGCACCATGGACAATTTCCATAGTGGCGGCACCACGCCGACGCAGAAACTCCCGCCGGGCCATATCCCCGTTACTTCAGCTGGGAAAGATCCCCCACCAGCGCCTTAGAGACCGTGACGCTGAACCGTTTGCCCTTATCGATCCCCGTTCGACTCTTTCAACGCGGCCCGCAAAGCGAAACTCTTCGTCGTGACAGATTTCAGTGCGTAGGGAAATGACGATTCTGAGCCAGTTGTTGGCTAACGGGAAGGGTGTCCGGCATATCTGCACTTGCGGTTCCTGCGAGATTTTTTGGAAACCTTAGCGTACATAAATGTCTATCTATTTTGAAGGCTGAGTACCACACTCCAGGGCTCGCCATTATGTCCGCAGGTTGGCCGCTGGCGCTTTAGGACGATCTACTATTCGCTATCGTGAATCGCGAAGGCCATAATGTTCGGCCCGCCGGCCACGGCGACGAATTGTTTGTTATCGAACATATAGGTCATTGGCGACGCTCTCCAGCTTTGATTGGTTCGGAAACTCCAGAGCAGTTTGCCGTTGGTCGCATCTGCCGCCATCAGGTTGCCGCCTTCCTCGCAGAAAATCACAAGACCGGCGGCTGTGGCTAGCGTGCCACCCCAGGAATCAGCCGGCCCCGGCTGCGGCAGGGTCCATGCGATGGCGCCCGTGGAGATGTCGATGGCCTTCAGCATCTGCTGGGGTTCCGGATCTGGTGCAACACGCTGCGACCCACCCATGTATGTTTTCCCGGAGTGCCACTCCCCAGAATCGCGCTTCACGTAGATGCTGCACTTCTCAAACGTCTGGACATAGTAGAGGCCGGTCGCGGGGTTGAAGGAAGGAGAGAACCAATTGGTCGCTCCGTCCTGAGAAGGACAAACTTTGGTGCCCTGTGGAGTGGGATCCTGGTTGGGAAGCTTGATGGGGCGGCGGTTCGGTCCGATCCCGCTCGCCCAGGTCAGATTCTTGACGAACGGTTTAGTCAGGAGGAGGGTGCCGTCGCGGCGGTCGAAGACGTAGAAGAATCCGTTGCGATTGGCGTGCAGCAACAGCTTGCGAGCCTGGCCCTGCCAGGGAACATCCACCAGGACGGGAGTTTCGGTGGCGTCCCAATCCCACAGATCGTGTGGAGTGAATTGGTAGTACCACTTCAATTTTCCGGTTTTGCGGTCTAAGGCGAGAATGCAATCGGAATAGAGATTGTCTCCCTGGCGATAATCGCCGTTGTAATCATCGCTGGGATTACCCGTGGGCCAGAAAACCATGTCAAGGCCGGAATCGTAGGTGCCGGTGAACCAGGTTGGAGCGCCGCCATGCGCGATGTCCTTGCCTTGCCACGTTTCCGATCCTGGTTCTCCAGGCCTCGGAACGGTCCAGAACCGCCAGATCTCCTTGCCGGTTTTCTGGTCGTGCGCTGCGACGAATCCGTTCGCGCCGTGCTCGCCGCCCCAGACGCCGGAGATCACCAGGTCACCTGCCGGCAGAGGTGCCGATGTAGCAGCGTAGTTCTTGCGCGGGTCAGCGAGCTGCGTGTCCCACAGCAGTTCACCAGTGAAGCGGTTGAGCGCGATGATGCGGGCATCGCTGGTCTCCATGAAGACGCGATCACTGGCCACGCCAACGCCACGGTTTCTGCCGCCGGTCACAGAGGCGCGCGTGTGCGGACGTTTGTAATGCCAGATCTCGCGGCCACTTCCGGCATCCAGCGCGAAGCACTCGTCGGCGCCGGTCACGTACATCATTCCGGCTACGACGACGGGAGTAACTTCCAGACTGCCTGCGCCCGGAACCGTGAACATCCATGCCATGGCAAGGTGGGCGATATTGTCCTTGTTGATTTGTGAGAGGGTAGTGTAGCGGTTGCCGCCGGGATCGCCGTTGTACGTGGGCCAATCCGTGCCCGAGGTAACTTCGCGAAAGCGAGCGCCGGCGCGGCGCAGCAACAATACACGCCGGTCCTCGGTCCGCAACTGGAGGTCCTCGAAACCCTCACCGAGGATGCGCCCTTCGATGGTTTTACCTTCGGTGGTCTGAACTCGCAGCTTCCTGGCGAGAGTCGGATTGGCCGCGGCACGACGCTGAATCGTGCGCAGAAACCTCAGCAACTGCGCCATTTCCGCTACAGGGACACGATTTGGAGGCATGCCTCGATCTGGCCGGCCGTTGCGGATCAAAGCCGTCAAGTCCTCGTTCGTGTGCGTCCGAAGGCGGGAAGCAATCGCTGGCCCTCTGTCGCCGCCATTGCCGTCTGCGCCATGGCAGACCGCGCACCGCGATTCGAAAGCTTGCCGGCCGAGATCAACGTTGTCGACATCCTGTGAGGCAAGACTCGAACCCATCATTAGCAGCCACAGCCAAATCAGCATAGATGTTAGACCCGCACGCCTATGACCTCGGCTCGCGGCCTTCAAGTTCCCTTTTCGTTTTGTTCACGAAGACCTACTAAACGAATATGGCTGTAAAGTGTCAAGCGGAAACTGGCACGCATGCCGTAAGCTAGGGGCCGTTCTGCGTCACGTTTTCGTGGAGGGCAGCGTATGAACCGTCGTGAAGCAATACGTTCCTTGTCTCTCGCTGGCGGAGCGTCTTTGCTCGCGTCCACACCTTCGCTGGCCCGAGGTTTGGCATCAAAAGCTGACGGCATTTACGTGCAGGCAGTCACAGGCACGGCGCCGGTGAAGATCCGCGACATCAAGACAATCCTCACCGCACCGAATCGTATCCGGCTGGTCATCGTGAAGGTCGAAACGACAGAGCCGGGCCTGGTCGGTTGGGGGTGCGCGACGTTTACCCAGCGTGCGCTCGTCGTGCAGACGGCCGTCGAGCAGTATCTCCGGCCGTTTCTGATCGGGCGAAACGTCGACGAGATCGAGGATATCTGGCAGTCCAGCTATGTGAGTTCGTATTGGCGCAATGGTCCGGTTCTGTTCAATGCGATGAGTGGCGTGGATATCGCTCTGTGGGATATCAAGGCTAAGCGCGCGGGGATGCCACTGTATCAATTGCTGGGCGGGAAGGTGCGGCACGGCGCGGATTGTTATTTTCATGCGAGCGGCAGCAGTTTCTCTGAGGTGGAAGAAAACGCCAGACGGGCCATGGAGCAGGGCTTCCGCCACGTGCGCGTGCAGGTGGCGACTCCCGGTTATGCTGGTTACGGGGCGGCGCGCGGCAATGCATCAGCTAGTAGCGCAGAAAGCGAGGTGGTCGGTCCCACCAGCCCGAGAGACATCTGGGAGCCCGCGCCGTACGTGCGGCTCGTGCCGAAATTATTTGAACATCTGCGCAACAAACTCGGCGACGACGTAGAGCTCCTTCACGACGTACACGAGCGCGTGACCTTGAATCAAGCCATCAATTTGTGCAAGTCTCTCGAACCGTATCGCTTGTTTTTTCTGGAAGACCCGCTCCCGCCCGAAGACAATGACCATTTCCGTTTGCTGCGCCAGCAAACGACCACGCCTATCGCCATGGGGGAATTGTTCAATACTCAGCACGAATACGTGCCGCTCATCAAAGAGCGCTTGATTGACTTCATCCGCATCCACATTTCGCAGATCGGCGGTTTGAGTCCCGCGCGCAAGGTTGCCGCCTTGAGCGAATTCTTCGGGGTGCGCACCGCGTGGCACGGGCCGGGTGATGCCTCCCCGATCGCACACGCCGCGCAACTGGCCTTAGAGTTGGCGAGCTACAACTTCGGTGTCCACGAAGGCAGCGGCTTCCCAAAGGAGACCCAGGAAGTATTCGGCGGCTGTCCGGAAGTGAAGAACGGGTACATGCTGGCACAGGAGAAGCCGGGCCTGGGTATTGAGGTCGACGAGAAACTCGCGGCGAAGTTCCCGATTCCTGCCGGACCGCCCAATTTCGACTACTCTTGGGGCGCCACGCGGCGCCGCGATGGCACGGTCATCAGGCCCTGATGTGGTTTTAACCTATCCGCTCCCTACGCGTTCTTGCAACGAAGAAGTCACGCGAAGAGCCGAACGGGGTGAGCCAAACGTACAATCAGAGAGCTGTGACATCCAGTTCGGCACAAAACTTATTTTCTTGAGATGAAGAGTCTCGAATCATCGAAAGGAGTTTAATGGGGCAAACGCTAAACGTGATTTTTGTATTGGCACGGCTGTTCGTGTTTGCAGCCGTGCTGGCCAACGCACAGGTAGCGAATTCACAGGTGGTTCGCTACGACTTGCTGCTAAAGGGAGGCCACGTCATCGATCCCGCGAACGGCTTAGACGGCAAAATGGACGTCGCTGTCTCTCTTGGCAGGATCGCCGCAGTTGAAAAAGATATTCCCGCGAATCAAGCTGGAAAGGTGGTGGATGTCTCAGGTCTCTACGTCACACCAGGGCTGATTGACATTCACTACCACATCGGCCACGGCGGCGCGCCCCTGAATTGGTTCGCTGCTGATTCCACAGATCATGAACTTCCGGTCGTCACATCTCTTACAACCGATCCGCGTGGGCAACTTGTTCCCTATGGAATTCCAGCGGACTTGGCTTTGCAGTCCGGAGTGACAACGATTGTTGACGCCGGATCAGCGGGAGCGGCCACCTTTCTGCAGGAAAAGGAGGAAGTAATAGACCACGCTAAAGTGCGCGTGCTGGCTTTTCTGAATATCGTCGCCGATGGCATGAAGGGTGGATTGGAACAGAACGTCGATAACATGGATGTCACGCGCTGTACGGATACGATTCTGAGGTACTCCGACATCATCGTGGGCGTAAAGACCGCACATTATTGGACTCAAAAGCCTTTGGACGACCTGCATCCCACCTGGGGGGCTGTAGACCGAGCCATCGCTTGCGCAGAAGCAGCAAAGGTTCCAGTCATGTACGACTTCTGGCCGCGCCCCGAGCGAAGTTACGCGGACCTTATTCTCCAAAAAGCCAGGCCCGGAGACATCCATACTCACGTGTTTGCGCAACAATTCCCAATCCTTCTGCCGGATGGGAAGATCAACCCCATCCTGCAACAGGCGCGAAGCCGTGGAGTGATTTTCGATGTGGGCCACGGAGCGGGAAGCTTCTGGTTCCGAAATGCCGCGCCTGCCGTCAAACAAGGATTTGTGCCGGACTCCATGTCCACTGACTTACACGTTGGCGATTTCACTGTTCTCAGCATGAGTAATGTGATGTCGAAGTTTCTGAGCATGGGCGTACCGCTTGCGGATTTGATCCGGCGTTCTACGGTCAATCCCGCACGAGAAATTCACCGGCCAGAGCTTGGGACCTTATCGGTTGGCAAGGAGGCCGACATCGCGGTGCTCGAAGAGTTGCACGGCCATTTCGGGTATATCGACTGCGGTTACGCCAAGATGGAGGGAACGGCGCAGCTCGTGGCCAGAATGGCCGTTCGTGCAGGAAGGATTCTTTACGATCCTTCGGGACTCAGCATGGTCCAGTGGGAAAAGGCTCGTCCGCAATACTTCAACATTCCGATGTTGCAGGGTTCGCTCCCGGCGACCGCCGATAGCTACCCAAGGAATTAAGAAAAAGGAGGAATCGTGCCAATTAGTCGTCGAACTCTTCTGCGCAAAGGGAGTGAGGCCGTTGCGGGCGGCGTCTGCATGGGTAGCGTATTGCCGATAAAAGCCTCTGTGCCACCTGCTACAAGTGCCGTGGATTATTATCAGAAGCTTGGCGTGACGCCGTTTATCAACGCGGCTGGCACTTACACGATCCTATCCGCCTCCACGCTGCCGGATGAAGTACAAGCGGCGATGGCTTTGGCAGCACAGAGGCCGGTTCATCTGATGGAGCTACACAAGGCGGCCGGCGAGTATTTGGCCCGGCGTCTGCGTTGCGAGGCCGCGTTAGTTACATCCGGTGCTGCCGCTGCGATAAAGCTGGCCACTGCAGCCTGCATTACGCATGGCAGCAAGTCTGCCATCGTAAATATCCCCATGGACATGCAGGGCTTAAAGAATGAAGTTATCGTCCAAAAAGCCCATCGCTACGACTACGACCACGCGATTCGGGACTGCGGCGCACGATTCATCGACGTGGAAACGATTGACGAATATGAGAGCGCCTTCACCGACCGCACAGTCATGACGCAGTTCTTCAATGCCGCCGAGGGAGGGCGCATCAACCGGGAAGATTGGGTCCGAGTGGCTCACAAGCATGGAGTGCCGTGCTTTAACGATGCTGCCGCTGATGTTCCGCCCATTTCAAACCTCTGGAACTACACGGCGATGGGCTTTGATTTGGTCGCGTTTTCAGGCGGAAAGGGTATACGTGGACCGCAGTGTACCGGCTTGCTCTTAGGCAAGAAAGATTTGATCGACGCGGCACAACTTAACAATTCACCGTACTCAAACACGGTCGGTCGCGGGATGAAGGTAGGTAAGGAAGAGATCGTCGGCCTGGTTGCCGCCGTGGACTGGTTCCTTCACCAGGATGACGGTGCGATGGAAGCGGAATATCGTAAACGAGCCGCGATAATCGCGGAGCGTGTCCAAGGCGTTCCGAGCGTGCAAGTGAGAGTGTTTATTCCACCCGTTGCGAACCATGTCCCGCACCTGCTAATTACCTATGACATGAATCGCATCAAGCTAACAGCAACCGAGGTCATGCAAAAGATGCGCGAAGGGACCCCGCGCATCGAACTGAATCCATCCACAGGTGGAGGCCCCGCCAGTTCAGGTCTGCCCGGCGGAAGCAATGTGATCGTCGTAGGCGTTTGGATGCTCCAGCCGGGTGAAGACGACATTGTGGGGAGGCGCCTGCACGAAGTCCTGGCAGAGAAGCTCGTTGAATGATGCACTCGATCGTTGAAAGGCGTCGTTACCAACCTCATCCGTCGCCACAGTGATGCTGCTCTGCTCGTCGATGAAGAACGGTGAGATCGAATCTATCGCTGGTCGTGTCATGGGCGGTCCATAAGAATTCTTATCCTCTTTGCTGGCCCGGCAGCCGACTGAACTCCTCCGATTTAGAAATGCGGACTGAGAACGATTCTCTTGGCGCGTCGCCTAGCCTTAACGGATTGCAGACACAAACACACGAATCTCATTTAGCGATGATAAGCTTCCTCGCTAAACGTGAAGACCCGAACTCGTATTCTTACCGTAGCGGTAGGCATTTTTTCGTTCATGCCATTCTGCGAACGCTCTGTTCACGCCCAAGAGCCCGCAGAAACCGTCCAGCCACCGCCCACGTCTCATGAACCTTTGCAGGATCCCGGCGACAAGATCTCGACGCTCTGCGTACAGCCGCCACCCCTGGTCCGTTGGCAGGACTACAACGGCCCGTTTGCAAAGTTTGTTGGCGTCTTCGCCGGTAAGTTGGAACGCAAATCCGTGCACTCGCCGCACTATAAGCCTGGACTCATACTCTGCACCCTGGACACCAAAGATAAGTTTCTCCTCTTCCTGCACGACACAGTAGACCCCGTCACCTTTTTGAGTGTTGGCTTCAATGCCGGCATCGATCAAGCGGAGGACACCGATCATAGCTTCGGCCAGGGGGCGGCGGGATACGGAAAGCGATTCGGCGCTGAATTTGCTGGCCAGGCATCCAGCGAATTTTTCAAAGACTTCGCTTACCCAACGATCTTTTCCGAAGACCCGCGCTACTACCGCTTGGCGCACGGTAGCGCTCGACGCCGCCTCGTCCATGCGTTAGAACACGCGTTCGTCGCTCATCGCGAGAACGGTACGCGGATGTTTAACGCTTCGGAATGGCTAGGCACGACGACCGCCTCGGTGTTGAGCAACACCTATCATCCGGACAACCAGCGAGGGTTTTCGCCGGCAGCGCAGCGGGTGGGCTTCTCCGTGCTCCAAGACATGGGTTTCGATGTGTTGCGCGAGTTCTGGCCCGAGGTGGCCCGCAAGTTCAAGCTGCCCTTCCGCGACCAAAACGAGCCTGCCATCACGCAAGCACATCCTCCGTCTCAATAAGCCAGCCGCTTGGGATGCTGTGCAGACTGGATCGAGCCGATAACCATCCTCGCCGTTCCAGCGAAAAGATCATCGGCGTCAATCATGTCCCGCCTGCCGCCTCAAATTCCCACAGGAAGCCGCTGTGCCTCCGGACTGCGCAACCGTGAGCCTGCACTCCAGACCGTTGGCAAGATGGATCGTCGCGAGATAACCCGGCAAACGAGAATGGTCGCGAGTAACCGTAATGCTCGAGCCTTTCAGCCAGTGCTGCGTCAGCGCAGTGAGGGAAGCGCCTTTGGCCAGATCTTCTCCGGAGAGCTCGGGGTAGGTCGCACCCGCGTGAAGCTTATCAAGCGCTTGGCGTGTTTCATCGAACGGCTCCCAGCGCGAAGACGCGAACCCGAAGGAGGCGGAGAAAGTCCATAGAATCGTCACCGCGACCAGCGGCATCAGACATCGCAACATCCAGAGCGCACTGTCTTGCGGCTGCGTTCGAAAAAGCCGGTAACTCTGGAAAACCCCAACAACCAAGGCCGGCACGAATGCCCAAAGCACGCCTCCGCGGAGGAAGTCCGTGATGCCTGTGAATGCCAAGGGACTCAGATAAAAAGAGGAAACAATTAGATCTTTCAACGTTCCCGTGCTCCGTGCCAATTCCTCTCCCAACCATGTGCCTCCTGGCCGGGCAAGGAAGATCGCGGTCGTCGCCGGAAAAACCCAGATCGCCGCGCGCACGGTCCCGTTCGCCGCGCACGCGCACCAGAAACATGCAAAGGTCAGGACCGGAGCCATGAATAGCCAGGCAAAAAACGCGCGGATGTTCACAAACATCAAAGGCGATCCGAAAACAGTTCCGCCTGCAACCATGGTCAAGTAGGGAAACACCACGGCGCACGTGACTCCCGCAACCATGGCCATAATCAGCTTGATGACCCATTGGCGCCTGGCAGAAACCGGCAGGGTCATGTGCCAGGTATACGTCCCCGATGCTCTTTCCTCCCCCAGCGACAGAATCCCGGCCAGACCCGCCATGCCGACGAGCGACGCAAACGGACCCAACACAACCCATTCAACTAACGTATGCGGACCTTCTGGCGGCGGGACGGGAAAAAGCCGGAACGTCACCAGAAAAGCGACATACAGGACCATAATCAGCGCCATCAGCCATAGCGGCCGGAGCAAACGAAATTCCTTGCGGATCAAGTTGCTCAATGCTCCGGAAGGCCGGCTGCGGAACAACTCAGCCAACGCTTGCGGCATGACCAGCGGGCCAGCCGTCAGCAGATCTTCGTCGGCTCCGCCCGTTACCTGGAATCGCGCCAGCTTACGCGCGCCAAGCCACAGCATCACGCCAGCGAAGCAAATCGTAAAGGCTGAAATAATGGTTATGGCCGCCGTAGGTGCGGGGATCGCTCGAAACTCCTCCCCCGGACGCGGCAGGTTGGCAACTTCTCCTGCGAACAGATCGCCTAGGAGCAGGATGCAACCGATCACGATGAAGCCGCCCAAGGTGGATCTTACGGATAGAGTCCAAAACGTTGCCGACGCCATGGCGATAACAACGTAGGCAATGGCCGCCACTCTATGGGTGGCCTCAAGTTGTGGCCACATAAAGGAGAACATGACGATCCCGCAAACCCATCCCGCGGACAGAACCGCCGGGCACATCACGATCATCTTCTCGCCCCAGAGCTGCATCCGGCTCGCGGGTTGCGCAAGCCATAGAGACATCGTCCGATGGCGAAATTCGTGGCCGATCGAGAGCGTCGCGAGCAACGGGATTCCCATGAAAAAGCTGCCAGCGCTTACGTGCTCGGCATAAGAATGCGGCAATATGAGGGGCGACGCTCCGCCGATCACCACGGCGCACCAGGGCCAGAACAGCGCCCGCACTTCTTTCTTTATTCTTATTAGCCGTGCGCTCATCGCGGCCTCCTACGATTTCACAACAGCAACAAAGATTTCCTCCAGCGTCAGTGCCTCCGTCGAGAGCGCTTCGGGATTGTGGTTGCGCAGGCGTTCCAGCAATTCCGGACCCGAGCCATTGACGAGTAACTCCAATTCCCGCCCTTCGCGGCGCACCTGCAGCGCCCCTTGCAGATCGAGCTCCGGCGGCGTTTGCGCGAAGCGCGCGCGGATTCTCTGATACCGCTGGCGCGCCTCATCGGCCTCGAGCGTGAGCACGGAAGCGCCCTGGTCCATTATCGTGAATTCGTCGATGAGTCCCTCGAATTCAGTGATGAGGTGGGTGGAAACCAGAATCGTGCGGTTGCCTAGATTCCCGTCCTGGTACGCGCCGATCACTGTTTCGATGAACTCGCGGCGCACGATAGGATCCAGGCCGGAGGTGGGTTCGTCGAGGACGAGCATGTCGGTATCCGGACAAATCGCCGCGATCAAGGCGAGCTGCGTGCGTTGGCCTTTTGAGAGGGCGGCGGTACGCTTGGCCGGATCGAGCCGGAAACGCTCGAATAGCTCCTTTTCCTTTTTCTGGTTCCAACGCTCCCGGAAGGAGGCCAGGTAATCCAGCGTTTCGCGGACGGTCATCCACGGATAGAAGGCCACCTGATCCGGCACGTAGGCCAGGCGGCGCTTCACCGCAACTTCCGCTTGGGCGGGATCGAGCCCGAATACCCACACATATCCGCGCTGAGGGCGCAGCAGATTGAGCAGACACTTCATCGTGGTTGTCTTGCCCGCTCCGTTGCGGCCGAAAAGTCCGTGACATCGGCCTGGCAGCACCCGCAAGCTCAAGTTATGGACTGCCTCCGCCTTTCCGTAGGCGTAGGCCAGATTCTGGATTTCGATGACCGGCGTGGGTGAGTCCATCTATCAATCCTCCTTCTCGTCTTCATTGCTGCGCCGTTTGTTCTCGAGCGCGCCCATCCGCTCCTGAATCAGTTCCACAAATTCGGGCCCGGGCACCTGCAAATGGTGAGCCATGACGATAGCCTGGTCGATCTCCTCAATGAGCAGCTTGCGGCGGATTTCTCTGCGCAACGGCGAGTGGTTTTGCTTCAGGAAGCATCCCTTGCCCGGCAGGGTTTCAATGACGCCCAGGCTTTCCAGTTCGGAATACGCTTTCGCGACGGTGTTACGGTTGAGGTGCAGTTCTTCCGCGAGCGGCCGGATGGAGGGCAGGGCCTCCCCTGGCCGCAACGCGCCCGATGCCGCGGCAGCCTTGACCTGATCGACCACCTGGAGATAGGCGGGTTTGCCGGATTTGAAATTGATCCGCAGTAGCATCGAGCCGACCCTGTGTCCTATGACACTAGGACAGTTGGGCGGGGATGTCAAGGGTTTTGTTGCGGCTCGCTGGAACGGCCTGCCTTCGAGGCGTTATCAGACTGTGCTAGAGTGGCATCCTGAGACCATTCGGTCGCGAGGATAGTGAAATGACTTCCCAAACCGCGCATCAACAACAACTCCTGGCCCGCGCCAGGGCTAACGATGTGCCGGTGATGCGGCTC
>Ga0307479_10005304_pt1 | contig 11803 bp, 8 predicted proteins | sample atmos_gasesECM4C_FD_203743 | JGI IMG/M metagenome (GOLD analysis project Ga0307479, IMG submission 203743) | Hardwood forest soil microbial communities from Morgan-Monroe State Forest, Indiana, United States - atmos_gasesECM4C_515 | ecosystem: Environmental > Terrestrial > Soil > Temperate... | reverse complement strand
GAAAAATCCTTGTTGCAGGTGGAAAGATTGATCCGGCGCTTGCGGCCGAACGGCGTTTCCTTCGGCTCGACGCTGAGACAGTTGGATTCGACCGAGCAGTCGCCGCAGCCCTCGCAGACGAGATCGTTGATATAGGCGAATCGAGCAGGGTCCTCGATCCGGCCACGTTTGCGCCGGCGCCGCTTTTCGGTGGCGCAGGTCTGCTGGTAGATCAGGACGGTGACGCCGGGAATTTCGCGCAGCTCCTTCTGCACGGCGTCCATTTCCTCGCGCGGGTGGATCGTCACGCCATCGGGCAGGTCCGCGGCTGCGAAGCTGGACGGATCGTCCGACACCAGCGCGATCCGCGCCACGCCTTCGGCACGGACGCTGTGGGCGATGGCATGGACGCTGATGGGGCCGTCGACCCGCTGCCCGCCGGTCATGGCGACCGCGTCGTTGAACAAAATCTTGTAAGTGATGTTCGCACCTGCGGCGATCGCCTGCCGGATCGCCATCGATCCGGAATGATAGTAGGTGCCCTCGCCGAGGTTCTGGAAGATGTGGCCGTTTCCGGTGAATCTGGACGACGCCGCCCAATTCACGCCTTCGCCGCCCATCTGGATCAGCGAGGAGGTCTCGCGATCCATCCAGCTCGCCATGAAGTGACAGCCGATGCCGGCAAGCGCCTTGGAGCCCTCGGGCACTTTTGTCGAGGTGTTGTGCGGACAGCCCGAACAGAAATACGGCGTGCGGGTCGCGCCCGCGATCGTAATGGCGCGTTGCGGTTCCGGCGCAAGCGCCGCCACACGGTTGGCGAGCCCGAGCTCAGGGAAGATCGGATCAAGGCGTCGTGCAAGCACGCCCACGAGTGCGCGCGGCGACAATTCGCCGGTCCAGGAAATCAGCCGCGCGCCGCTCTCGTCATGCTTGCCGATCATCCGCTCCGGCTTCGACCCCGGATAGTCGTAAAAATATTCCTTGAACTGGCTTTCGATGATGCCGCGTTTTTCCTCGACCACGAGGATTTCGCGTTTCCCGGTAACGAACGCCATCGCGTCATGCAGCGCGAGCGGCCACACCATGCCGACCTTGTAGACGTCGATACCGACGCGGCGGCATGTGGCCTCGTCGAGACCGGCCAGCCGGAGCGCCTCCATCAGGTCGAGATGGGCTTTTCCGGTCGTGACGATACCGTAGCTGGCGTGTGGGATATCGTAGATGCGGCGGTCGATCGGGTTGGCCTTGGCGAAGGCGTAGACGGCGTGCTTCTTCGCTTCCAGCCGCTCTTCGATCTGCGGACCCGGTAGATCGGGCCAACGGTAGTGCAGGCCGCCCGGCGGCGGCATGAAATCGGGTTGAACAAATTGGCGAGGCGGGCGCAGCTCGACCGACGCGCCGGATTCCACGATCTCCGATATCGCCTTGAAGCCGACCCACATGCCGGAGAAGCGGCTCAGCGCATAACCATATTCGCCGAATTCGAGATATTCGGCGACGCTCGCAGGATGCAGCGTCGGCATGAACCAGCTCATGAAGGCGACATCGGACTGATGCGGCATCGACGACGACACGCAGCCATGGTCGTCGCCGGCAACCACCAGCACGCCGCCATGCGGCGACGATCCGTAGGCATTGCCATGTTTGAGCGCGTCGCCGGAACGGTCGACGCCAGGGCCCTTGCCGTACCAGAGCCCGAACACGCCCTGTACTTTTCGATCCGGCTGGGTCTCGACTTGCTGCGAGCCCAGCACCGCTGTGGCCGCGAGGTCTTCATTGACGGCGGGCAAAAACTCGATGCGATCCGCCTTCAACCGCGCCTCGATGCGCCACAGCTCGAGATCGACGCCGCCGAGCGGCGAGCCGCGATAGCCGGAGACAAAACCGGCCGTATCGAGACCTGCCGCGCGGTCGCGTTTTGCCTGGTCGAGCACGACGCGGACGATCGCCTGTGTGCCGGTCAGGAAAACGCGGCCGCGTTCACGGTCGTAACGGTCGGAGAGCTGGTAGGTATCGAGTGCCGGAATGTCGTCCATGGCAGGGCCTGAGCGTGTCACTGTGGAACGACTCAAACGGTAGTCCTTGGGGCTTGGCAGGTCTTACCTATTCATTCCCTTGGGCGGCCAATATCGGTAGAATTTTGCATTGTTACCCATTATTTGGTAGATTTTCTCGAAATGGATATCATTTATGGTTGAAGACCAGGACCAGCGGATTCTCGCCCAACTGCAGAAGGAAGGGCGCGCCACCAACCAGGAACTTGCGGAAGCAGTCGGCATGTCGACGTCGGCGTGCTGGCGTCGCGTGCGTGCGCTGGAACAGTCCGGCGTGATCAGTGGCTATGCGGCGCTGGTCGAACGCGAGCAGGCGGGTTTTGCGACCTCCGCCATCCTTCACGTGTCGCTGGAACGGCACGACGCGAAGTTCGTCGACGAGTTCGTCTCGAGGGTGACCAAGCGCAGCGAGGTCCTGGAATGTTTTGCGACCACGGGGGACGCCGACTATCACCTGCGCGTCGTCGTGCGCGACATGAAAGCCTATAATCAATTCCTCGACGAATTCATGTTTCGCTTGCCCGGCATCCGCTACGTCCGCACCAACATGATCCTGAAAGAGATCAAGACCGGCGTCGCGCTGCCGTTCGAAACCAGGCGGCAGCGGACGTAACGGTTGGGCGCGTAGCGCTATTGCTCGATCTTGATATTGGCTGACTTGGCGACCTCTCCCCAGCGCGCGATGTCGGAGGTGAGGATTTTCGTAAATTCCTCGGACGAGTTGCCGATGGCCAGAATGCCCAGCGGCTTCAGGTGAGCGATCACGTCGGGCAATCCCGCGATCCGCATCAATTCGCCCTCGAGCTTTCTCACGATTGCGGGCGGCGTATCCTTCGGCGCGAACACACCGGTCCATAGCGTTGCATCGATGTCGAAGCCGGCCTCGTTCATGGTAGGGACGTCGGGAAAATCCTCCATCCGCTTCGGCGCTGCCACCGCGAGCGCGCGGACCTTGCCCGCCTTCACCTGAGGAGACACGGGACCGGCGTCCGCAATGGCGGTGGTCACCTGGCCCGAGACGACGGCCAGCACCGACTCGTTCGCGCTCTTGTAGGGAATGGCCTGCATCGGTGCGCCGGTCTTCTGCTTGAAGAGTTCGGTCACCAATTGGAACGAGGCCGACGAGCTCGCATAATTCATCTTGTCCGCATTGGCCTTTGCGTAGGTCACGAACTCCGAGACCGTCTTGACCGGCAAGGAGGTATTGACGATCAGGATCAACGGGAAGGAGACGAGTTCGGATATCGCCACGAAGTCGCGCAGGGAGTCGTAGGGCAATTTTGCGTAGAGGGACTGATTGATGGCCATGCCGGTGGCGCCGACCAGCAACGTGTAGCCGTCCGGTTGGGATCTCGCGACGTATTCCGTCGCCACGATCGCGCCGCCGCCCGGCTTGTTCTCGACGATCACGGGCTGGCCGAGGTCTTCGGACAGTTTCTGCGCGAAAATGCGCGCGATGATGTCGTTGCCGCCGCCGGCGGCGAAGCCGACGATGATGTGAATCGGCCGCGTCGGATATTTTGACGTGTCGTCTTGCGCGAGCGTCGGGCGCGCGGCGAGCGCAATGATCGCAAGACAGGTGCCCGCAAGGATATGTCTAACCGGCATCCTCATGGACTGAGCCTTTCCTTAGAGCCGGGTGACGTGAACATGCAGCACGGCGGCCTTGCCGTCATCGAGCGCGGCGAGGCATCGATCGATCGCGGCGGCTAGCGCGTCCGGCTCGGTCACGGCCTCGCCGTAGGCGCCGAACGCCGTCGCAACTACCGAAAAATCCCGCCGCTCGCCCTGGCGACCCGAGGTCAGCCGCGACTGGAACTGGTCGGTCTCGGCAGCGATGCCCTTGGGATAGACTCGTTGCGTGGCGGATTTGACCGCCTGCCAGCCGCCATTGTCCAGCACGACGGTGAAAATCGGAATCTGATATTGCTGCGCCACCGCATAGACGCTGTCGGGCGAGGAGAAATGGAAGCCGCCGTCGCCGATCACCTGCACAATGCGGCGATTAGGCTGCGCGAGCTTTAGCCCGAGCGCCATGCCGCCGCTGAAGCCGAGCCCGCCACCGGCAAGCCCGACATAGCTTTGCGGTTTGGTGCGCCTGAGGTGCTCTTGCAGAATCGGGCCGTTGCGGATGGCTTCATTGAGAACGACGTCGTCCTGTGCAAGTTTTCCGCTCAAGGTCGTAAACACGAAGGCTGGATTGAGCGCGCCCAAAACTCCCTTGTTGCCAGACGCCGCTGCCTTGCGCGCGACAGCCTGCTCGCGCGCGCTGCTCCAACCCGCGATCCGCGCGGCAACGCGCTTGCGCCAGACGTCGTCGGCCCGCGCCTCGACTGCGTCCAACACCTGTTGCAGGATAATGGCGCTGTCGCCCTGGATGCGCATGTCGGCCGCAAATCCCCACATCGGAAAATCCGCCTTCAAGGGATCGATGTCGATCTGGATCCACTTCAGTGCGGTTGCGCGCCTGACCGATTGCGGCACGAAGGGAACGTCGGTGTCGAGCAACAGCCCGAGATCGGCTTGCTCGATCAGGGGCAGGGGATCGATGCCGGCGTAGCAGGGCGACTCCTGCGGGATATTGAGATCGATCGAATTGAATTCGGCGACCCGGATGCCGCAGGTGCGCGCGAGGCGATCGAGTACCGCGACGGCATGCGGCTTGCGGCCGAGATAGCCGGCGAACGCCACCGGGTTTTCGGCTTGCATCAGGCTCTGCACGATCGCCTCGGCGCGGGCAGGCTCGATGCCGCCCGACCGCACCGCGCCATAGCGCGCCGGCGGATAGGCCGGCATGTCGGCCTCGTCCCATTCTTCCGCGAGCGTCTCGCGCGGCAGCATCATGTAGACCGGCCCGGGCGGGTCGCTGTGGGCAAAGGCGCTGGCTCGCGCCAGCGCTTCTTTCACCACGATGCCGGATGGCAGCGAGTATTCCCACTTCACATAGGGCCGCACGATGCTTGCAATATCGAAGGGGTCCTGCACGAAATGCACATAGCTGTCGCGCGAGCCCCTCAATTCGCCGTGCAGCGTATGCGGCGCGCGCCCGGCGAACAGCATCACGGGCAGGCGATAGCGAAACAGGTTCTGGATCGCCATGCACGCGTTCGCCGTGCCGGCATCGACATGCACCAGCACCGCCTGCGCCCGCCCGGTCGCCAGCGCATAGCCTCCGGCCATGTGCACCGCGACAACCTCGTGCGGGCACAGGATCATCTCGGGGTGCTTGCGGCCCTCCTTGTCCCAGCTCGCCATCTCCTCGATCAGGGAGACATGATCGGTGCCGAGATTGGCGAAGATGTAGTCGACGCCAAGATCGACCAGGCCTTCGAGGAAATAATGCGCGGTCGAGCGGCGGGCCATTCCCTAACGCTTCTCCGCGACAAACTTGTTGCGCAAGGTGCCGATCCCGGTGATCTCGATCTCGACCAAGTCGCCGTCCCTGAGGTCAGGCGAGGCGCCGTCGGTGCCCATCCAGATCACGTCGCCCGGCCACAGCGTGAAATATTTGGTCAGCTCGACGATGAACGGCACGATGCCGAAGATCATGTCGTTGGTGTGGAAGCGGCCGGTCTCCCTGCCGTTGACCTTGACGATGGTCTCCATCTTGTCGAGGTCGACGGATGTCTCGATCCACGGGCCCATCGGCTTGAAGGTGTCGGCGTTCTTGGATCGCCACAACGAGCGGTCGGCCTTCTGCCAGGTGCGCTCGCTGACGTCGTTGCCGATGGTGTAGCCGAGCACGCAGGACATCGCGTTGTCTTCGGTGAGGTGCTTTGCCTTCTTGCCGATGACGACGACCAGTTCGCCCTCGTAGTGGATTTTCTCGGTGGCGTTTGCCGGAATCACGACGTCTTCGTCATACGCGATCAGCGCGTTCTGGGCGCGATAGCCGATTTCAGGCCGCTCGGGGATGTTCGGCACCTCGCCGCGCTTGTCGGCGGCCTCCTTGAGATGCTTGAGATAGTTCAACCCGACGCAATAGAAGGTGCGCGGGATCAGCGGCAATTCGATCTTGACGTCCTTCAGCGCGTGCGACTGCGCGGTGCGCTGCCATTTCCCGAAGGGATCGCCGCTGACGGTCAAGACATGATCGCCTTCGACGATGCCCCAGGAGGTCTGGCCCGCGGCGGTGAATTTCAGCCAACGCATGTTCGTTCCTCTTGTTTTATTCGGCCGCTTCGCGCGGCTTGGTTTTCCAGGCGCCGGCCACCGGGCGCTTCAGCCCGAGGTTTTCGCGCAAGGTCTTGCCGGCATAATCGTTGTGAAACAGACCGCGGCGCTGCAATTCCGGCACGATGTGGTGGACGAAATCGGCGTAGGAGCCGGGAACATAAGTCGCCGCGATCACAAAGCCGTCGCAGCCGCGGCTGACGAACATCTCTTCCAGCCGGTCGGCGATTTCCTTAGGCCCCCCGACCATCGCATCCTCGGTCTGGCCGCGGCCGGAGAAGGTGATGAAATCGCGCGTCGACGGGTTGGGCTTGCCCGAAGTCCTGAGCACGCCGTCGCGAATGCCGAGCATGCCCTGCATGCCCTGCAGTTCCTCCGAGGTCAGCGGCTCGTCGATGCCCTTGGCGGCAAAGTCGAAGTTCAGGCCCTCGGCGAGCAGCGACAGCGCATCGATCTCCAGCGGCAGCTTCTGGATCAGCGCCATCTTGTCTTCGGCTTCCGACTTCGTCGCGCCGCTGACCGGCGTCACCAAATTGCAGAGGAACATCTGGTCCGGATCGCGCCCGGCCTTGGCGGCCTCGGTGCGAATCGCGTCATAGCCCTGCTTGGCGTTGGCGAGATTGCGTGCCGCGGTGAAGATCACCTCGCCCCATCGCCCGGCAAAACGCTGGCCGCGGCCGGACGCGCCGGCCTGGATGACGACGGGATGACCCTGTTGCGAACGCGGCACCGTGAACGGCCCGCGCGACTTGAAGAACGCGCCCTTGTGGTCGAGCCGCTTGACCTTGGTCGGATCGGCAAAACGCCCGCTGTCCTTGTCGATGATCAGCGAGCCGTCTTCCCAGGAATCCCAGTGTCCGAGCACCACTTCCATGAACTCGTCGGCGCGGTCGTAGCGCAGGTCATGTTCGAGGTGATGCTCCTTGCCCATGTTCAATGCTTCGCCGTCATTGACTGATGTGACGACGTTCCAGGCCGCGCGTCCGCCCGTCATCAGGTCGAGGGTGGCGAAACGGCGCGCGACATCGAACGGCTCGAAATAGGTGGTGGAGCAGGTCGAGGCCAACCCGAGCTTCTCGGTCACCATGCCCATCGTGGTCAGCACGATGATCGGATCCATCTTCACGCAGCGGATGCCGTATTCGACGGTGTGCGCATGATCGTTGCCGTAGCGGTCCGGCATCGCGAGGCGGTCGTCGAAGAACGCCATGTGGAACTTGCCGGCTTCGAGAATCCGCGCGATCACCTGGTAATAGTCCGCCGACATCGAATCCTCGCGCGATTCCGGGTGGCGCCACGAGCTCGGCAGGTTGGTGCAGTTCTGCGCCTGCAGGAAGCCGACCATCGCCATTTGCCGTGTCATGCTGTTCTCCCTGCTTGGCTTGTCACGCGAGATCGAGCTCGGCGCCGAGCTTGTATTCGCCGGCCAGCGCGCGCAGCTTGTCCCAGGTCGCGTCCTCGATCTCGATGCCGTCTTTGCGGCGCTGCTGCTCGCGCAAAAATTCGATCTCGCCGGGATAGAGCACGCCGGATGAGCCTTCCGAAGGCGGCGTCGATTTCAGATAGCGCGCGAACTCGGCGACTTCCTTCTTGAATTCCTGCAGCGGGCGGAAAGCTGCGACGTTGAACACCGCCATGAAGCACCCGTCATTGTGCCGGCCGGTCGGCTCGACGCCGAAGCCCAGGCCCGTGAGCAGCCCGCACAGCACCTCCACCATCGCTGCCAACCCGCTGCCCTTGTACCCTTCGGTGCCGCCGAGCGGCAGCAGCGCGCCGCCCTTGCGATATTGCTTGGGATCGGTGGTGTGCCGCCCGTCGGCATCGATGATCCACCCTTGCGGGATTTTTTCGTCGCGCGCGACGGCGAGGGCGATCTTGCCGGCCGCGACGGCCGACGTCGCCATGTCCAGATAAAACGGCGCTTCAAGATCGGATGGCACCGCGATCGAGATCGGATTGGTGCCGAGGCGCGCCTCGCGGCCTCCGAAGGGGGCGACGTGCTTCGGTGACCGGCCGGAATCGGCGGTCGCCAGCCCGATCATGCCTTCGCGCATCGCCATCATCGGATAGGCCGCGAGTCGCCCGACATGGCTTTGCCGGAATACGGTGCAAACAGCGACATTGGCGGTCTTGGCCTTCTCGATCGTCAGCGCCATCGCCTTGGCGTTGACATGGAATCCAAAGCCCCAGTGGCCGTCGATCACGGTCGTGGTTGGGGATTCCTGCACGATGGTCCACTTCGCACCGGGCACGATATGACCCGCCTTGATGCGGCCGATATAGGTCGGGATCGCGATCACCCCGTGCGAGTCGTGTCCGGCGAGGTTGGCGTTGACGCAGCCGTGAGCTACCGCATCGGCCTCGTCTTGCGACGCGCCGGCGGCTCGCAGCAGCGCTGCGCCGATCCGCGTAAGACGATCGGCCTGAACGATTGGCATGGGGTTTCCTCGAACGATGGCCCGCATGGAGAAACAGCGGGTCTTGCTTGTTGTAGTTCAGCTGCATGGTCTCAAAGCGATGGCTCCAGGGCAAGTGCGGATATCGCCCAGAACGCTTTCCGGATATGCGGATTTCGCGATGCGGAATTGGGTTACCGGCTCGTTTCAAAACCGCGGGAACTGCGGACGCCGGTTGCCTGACCGCGGCCGATGACCCCGGGATCGGCAGGGGCGTTGGTGTGATGTTTACTTTGAATCGGGGTTTGAAGTCGCTCCTAACCTCGGTTTAGGGGTCCGATCCGCATAAATCGGCAAAAGAGCTGCACTGCACGGGTCGGCGCAGGGGAGTTGAGCGTCTTGGAGACCAGTCTCGCGCGTACGTTTGAGGCGTTGAGCGCCACCAACGAGGCGATTCTTTACGCGAAATCGCCGGCAGAATTGTACGAAAAGGTTTGCGGCGCCGCTTTTTCGAGCGGCGACTTCCTGGCGACGGCCGTCTTCCTGGTGGAAAGCGGCGGCAACACGCTTCGGTTTGCGGCCGGCTTTGGCGAAGACATCATCCGCCTGCGCGGCATCGAAATCACGACGGTCGCCGGCACGCCCGAGGGGTCCGGGGTATGCGGCCAGGCGTTCCGCGATCAAAAGCTGTGCATTAGTAACGATTATCTGAACGACGGGCATTCGGCGGCATGGCGGAATGGCGCGCAGGCCGCCCAGGTCGGCGCGGCGGCGGCGCTGCCGCTGATTTGCAGCGGCCGCAGCGTCGGCGTGCTTCTAGTGACGCGGCGCGAAGCCTATTCGCTGGACGATCAGATGGTGTCCCTGCTCGAGCGCATGTCGGCAAACATCTCGTTCGCTCTGGATAATTTCGAGCGTGCGGAAGAGAAGGCCAAGGCCGACGAACAGAAGGAGCGCCTGTCGCTGATGTTCGCGGCGCTGAGCGCGACCAACGAAGCGATCATGCGGGCCAAGTCGCGGACCGAACTGTTCGATCTGGTGTGCGCCGCCGCCGCGAAGGGCGGCAAGTTCACCTCGATCAGCATTGCGCTGACAACACCCGACAGCGACTACATGGATTTTGTCGCCATCGCTGGTCCGACCTCCAACGCCACCCGCCAGACGAGGCTCTCGACCAGTGAGGCGCATCCGGAAGGACGCGGGCTCAGCGGCGTGGCGTTCCGCACGCGGCAGCCCTGTATCAGCAACGATTATCTCGCGGATCCACGATGGAGCACTTTCCACGCTGCGGTCCGCCGTGACGGCGCCGGATCCGGCGCGGCGTTCCCACTGCTCGTGAGCGAACAGGCTGTCGGGATCATGCTGTTCATTTCAGCCGAAAAGGAAACGTTCACGACCGAATTCGCCGAACTCTTACAGCGGCTGGCCGACAACGTGGCGTTCGCCTTGGAAAATTTCGACCGCGCCGACGAAAAGAAAAAGGCGGACGAGCGCATCGAATATCTCGCCTCGCATGACAGCCTGACCGGCCTGCCGAACCGGGAGATGTTCAACGGTCTGTTGCGCCATGCGATCGATATCGCCCATCGCCACGAGCGGCGGCTCGCGGTGCTGTTCATCGATCTCGACCGTTTCAAGATCATCAACGATTCGCTTGGTCACGAGGTGGGCGACTTGCTGCTGGTGGAAACCGCCAAACGTCTGCGCCGCTCGCTGCGCACGAGCGACGTGGTGGCGCGGCTCGGCGGCGACGAATTCGTGGTCATTCTCGAGGACACCGACGACACCGAAACCGTCGAACACGTCGCGGGCAATTTGCTGTCTGTTCTCGGCCAGCCGCTGGAACTTTCCGGACACGAGTGTCACACCACGGCCAGCATCGGCATCGCCATGTATCCGGCCAACGGCCGCGACGCGCAGACGCTGACCAAGAATGCCGACATGGCGATGTATCTCGCCAAGGAAGACGGCAAGAACGCGTTCCGCTTCTTCTCGAAGGCGGTCAAGGCCCAATCGGTCGAGCGGCTTGCCCTTGAGGCCGCCTTGCGCCGCGCGCTGGAGCGCAACCAGTTCTCGCTGAACTATCAGCCGAAGGTGGACGTGGCGAGCGGGCAAATCACCGGCGTCGAGGCGCTGTTGCGCTGGACCCATCCCGATCTCGGCATGGTGTCGCCGACGCAATTCATCCCGCTCGCCGAGGAGATCGGGATCATCGTCCCGATCGGTCGCTGGGTCTTAAGGCAGGCCTGTGTGCAGAACATGGCCTGGCAGCGCGGGGGCTTGAGGCCGGTATCGATGGCGGTCAATCTTTCGCCGCGGCAGTTCGCCGACAAGCGGCTGTTGCAGGATATCGACGAGGCGCTGGCCGCGAGCGGCATGGCGGCTACGCTGCTGCAACTCGAAGTCACCGAGAGCATGGTCATGCACAACGTCTCACGGGCCATCAAGGTGCTCGACGCGATCCAGACCCGCGGCATCCGGCTTGCGATCGATGATTTCGGAACCGGCTATTCGTCGATGTCGCTGATGAAGCAGTTTCCGATCGACACCATCAAGATCGACCGTTCCTTTGTTCGCGATCTGCCCGATGATTCCGAAGATCAGGCCATTGCGCAGGCGATCATCCACATGGGCAAGGCGCTGGGAATGACGATCGTCGCCGAGGGCGTCGAAACCGTCGAGCAGCACGCCTTCCTGCGTCATCACGGCTGCGACGAGATGCAGGGTTACCTGTTCTCCAAGCCGCTCCCGGCAGACATGATGGCCGAATTGCTGCATTCCGCGCCTTCGCTCGCATCGCCCCCGCTGCAGCCTGCGGCGGCTGAGGCTTCCGGAGAAGCGACATCAGGCGGTAAACGCGCTGTCGTCTGAAGGCTGCGCGTGCAGGTCGCGCACGTCGGAATCGGTGGAATCGATCTTGCGCGAGAAGTCGTAGGGCCACGGTTGGTAGGTCTGGCCGGCCAGCGCACGGAAAATCACGTTTGCGGCAGCAGCGTAACTGGCGCCATCAGCCAGGGCGAACGGTGCGCACCACTCCGGCGGCAGCGGCGACGAAGCCTCCCGCACCTGCATCGCCGGTCCCCACCACCACGCGGGCGCCGGCGGCCGCTCCTTCTCAGCGAGCGCCCGCCAAAGCGTGAACTCGTCGACAACGCGCTCGAATTGCAGTCTTGCGGCTTGATGCACCAAAGGTCCTCCGAC
>Ga0307479_10005303_pt1 | contig 11806 bp, 5 predicted proteins | sample atmos_gasesECM4C_FD_203743 | JGI IMG/M metagenome (GOLD analysis project Ga0307479, IMG submission 203743) | Hardwood forest soil microbial communities from Morgan-Monroe State Forest, Indiana, United States - atmos_gasesECM4C_515 | ecosystem: Environmental > Terrestrial > Soil > Temperate... | reverse complement strand
GGTCTGAGACAATGGCCAGAAACGAGAAGTGCCCGTGACCGCGGACCCAAGCGAGACCCCGGCAGGGACGGCGGGCGCCGGGATGGCCGATCTGACCCTCGACGCCAAGGTGGCCGCGGCCCACGTTCCGCCCGAGCTCCTCGCCCAGTCGCTGGGCCAGTACCTCAGGGCCTGGTTGCTCCGGGTCCGCAGCGGCAACAGCGGTGTCCTGCCCGTGGTCCTGGCCATCGTGATAGTCACCGTCGTCTTCGAGATCATCACCCCCGAGCACGCCTTCCTGCGGCCGAGCAACCTCGTGTATATCTTCGGGCTGAGCACCGTGTACATGGTGCTGGCGATGGCTGAGACAGTGGTCCTGCTCCTCGCGGAGGTCGACCTGTCAGTCGGCGCGGTCGCGCTTATCGGCGGGGTGATCACCTTCAAGCTGGTCCAGCAGCCCGGGGCGAACTGGCCGTGGTGGGCAGCGGTGCTCGCCGCTCTCGCTATCTGCGGCGGGTTCGGCGCCCTCCAGGGAGCGCTGACCGCGCTGCTCAGAATCCCCTCCTTCGTCGTGACCCTGGGTGGGTTCCTCCTCTTCTCGGGAATCCTCGTCGTCATCCTCGGCGGGGCCGACACCACGGTGAGCCTCAACACCTCGGTGCCCAATCAGAACATCATCTACGACATGGTTCAGGGGCTGATCGCTCCCGTCGTCGGATGGATAATCCTGGCAGTGGTGGTCGTGGCCGCCGGCGCGGCCCAGTGGCTGCGCTCGGCCGCGAGGCGGCGCCGGGGCCTGGTGGCTCCACCGCTGAGCTTGACAGCGATCAGAATCGTGCTGGTGGCGATCGTCGGGGCGGCAGTAGTGATCGTCTGCTCCGTCAACCGCGGGAGCTCACTGAAGACGGTCACGGGAATTCCGTGGGTGATCCCGATCGTCCTCGTCGTGCTCGGCGCCTGGACGCTCGTGCTCCGGCGGACCCGCTTCGGCCGCTACATCTATGCCATCGGCGGCAACCCGGAAGCCGCCCGCCGCGCCGGTGTCAGCCTCCCCGCCATCCGCATCTGGGCTTTCGCGTTGTGCTCGGCGACCGCCGCACTCGGCGGCATCCTGCTCGGTTCATTCTTCTACGGTCAGTACAGCTCCAATACGGCAGACCCCGGCCAGCTCGTCCTGTACACCGTCGCGGCCGCGGTTATCGGCGGGGTCAGCCTCTTCGGCGGCCGGGGCAAGGCAATTCACGGTGTTCTCGGCGGGCTCCTCATCGGCGGCATCGCCTACGGCGTGTCCCTTCTCAGCCTGGGCGCACTGTCCACGCCGTTGCAATACATCCTGCCGGGCGGCGTGCTCCTCGTCGCAGTGCTGATTGACGTTCTGTCACGGCGCGGGGCCGGGAGCGTGACCGGTGTCTGACCAGACGCGGAGGACAAGCGATGAGGAAGTGCCAGTGACTGCGGACTTCGGCGAGACCCCGGCAGGGACGGCGGGCGCCGCGATGGCCGACCTGACCCTCGACGCCAAGGCTGCCACGGCCGACGTCCCGCCCGAGCTCCTCGCCCAGTCGTTTGGCCAGTACTTGCGGGCCTGGTGGCTCCGGGTCCGCGGTGGCAACAGCGGTGTCCTGCCAGTGGTCCTGGGCATCGTGGTGGTCGCCGTCGCCTTCCAGATCGAGAACTCGAAGTTCCTGTCGGCGCTGAACCTGGTCAACCTCTTCGAGCAGAGCACCGTGTACATGCTGCTGGCGATGGCCGAGATCTTTGTGCTGCTCCTCGGAGAGATCGACCTTTCCGTTGGCCTGGTCATGGGGCTTGGCAGCGTCGTAGTCGCCGAACTTGTGCAGCCGAGCGGCGCGAACTGGCCGTGGTGGGCGGCGATCATCGCGACGTTGCTCGCTTGCTCCGCGGTCGGCGCCATCCAGGGAACGCTCGTGGCCCGGCTGAGGATGCCGTCGTTCATCGTCACTCTCGGCGGGCTGCTGATCCTGGAGGGCGTGGCGATCATCGTCCTGGGCGGGTCGCTCGTCGGCATCGGCAACACGCAGTACAGAAACGAGGCCGCCCTCTACGACATCTTCTATGGGACGTTCGACCCGGTGGTCGGCTGGATCTTGCTCGCCGTGGTGATCGGAGCCGCTGGCACGGGGCTCTGGCTGCGGGACGCTCGCAAGCGCCGCCGCTCCTTGGAGGCTGCGCCGCGCAGCCTTACCGTGCTGAAGATCGTCCTCATGACGGTCGCGGGAATCGCGGTCGTCGCCATCTGCAACGTCAACCGAGCCCACGTCGGGACGATCGAGGGGGTTCCCTACATCATTCCGATCGTCCTTGTCGTACTGGGCGCCTGTACGCTCCTGCTGCAGCGAACCCGCTTCGGCCGCTACGTGTACACCATCGGCGGCAACCCGGAGGCGGCGCGGCGAGCTGGGGTCCGCCTGCCCGTGGTCCGGACCTGGAGCTTTGTCCTCGCAGGCCTGATCTCCGGTATAGCCGGCGTGCTGTTCGCCTCGTGGCAGGTCTCGCTGACCACCAACATCATCAAGGCCTCCAACAGCTACGTGCTGCTGGCCGTCGCCGCGGCGGTCATCGGCGGCACCAGCCTCTTCGGCGGCCGGGGCAAGACCATCCACGGCGTACTTGGCGGCCTCGTCATCGGCGGCATCTACAACGGCCTCTACCTGCTAGGCGTGTCGAGCCAGTGGATCGACATCGTGGTCGCCGGGGTCCTGCTCGCGGCGGCGATCATAGATGTCCTCTCCCGCCGAGGCGCGCCGGGCAGGGCGTGACCTCGGACTTCGGGGATAGCAATCATTAGGATCGCTAGCCGTCTTGGATGTCCCTGCTGCTGCGTGGGCCCTCTCTCCGCGCGCATTGGTCGTCGGCAGCGGCCTCTAACGCCGCAGGGAGATTCATCGGTTATAAGAAATAGGACCCAGCGTCGTCGTCCAATTCTGGTGATTGCGTGTTTCCCGCGGCTAACAAAGAGGTAAGAACCTGCAGGTACAGAGGATGAGATAGAACTGCTGAATGGAGACCCGCACAAGAAGCAGATGGAAATCGGGCAAGCTGAGCATACAGGCCACTGTTCTTGTGGTTTCCAGCGTCGTCTGCGAGGCATGGCGAATACGCGGAAGAGGCTTTTCTGAAGCTTCAGGCCTGTCCTTGTCACGCTTACCACCCGCATACATGCGCAGGGTACGGGCCAAAGCACGGGGGGGAAACGATGGCCAATGATGTTGCGGACCGCCATACCGGGCATGGAAATGTGTGCGGCTCCGCGTTGGAGTCGCACATCCGCGGCGGGATGATCAGACCGGTTCGGCGGGGCAACCCATTGCCGGCGAGGCGATTGCCCATGGCCCGGCCAGCGTCATGAAGCCGCCGGACCACTTCTGTGGTCCGGATGATGTAAGGCGCTCCGAAGGCTGCCAGTTCGCCCGCGCAGCCTTCCCGGTGAGCGCGCCCTGCTCGGATAGGAGGCCCTTTGGGCAGCCCAGCTAAGCCATCACGCACCACGTTCCCGTACGGAGCACCCGCCGCCGCAGCCACCGTGGCCAGCATGGCCGCGGCGTTGTACTTCTCACCGCAGGCACCTGAGGCCTCGCCAGGTGCCGGGATAGCCGCGCATCATGCCGCGACGGTCGAGACCACCCGCCGGGCGGGGCCACCGGCGGCGCAGTCGCTGTCAGGCACGGGGCTGGCACGCACGACGCCAGGTCCCCGCCTGCCAGCCCGTTACATCGTCCGGGGTGGTGACTCGCTGTCCGCGATCGCCGCGCGCTTTTACCACGACCCGGGCGCGTGGCCGGTCCTGTACTGGTGCAACCGAGGCCAGATCCGCTGGGCGGACATCATCGAGACCGGGCAGGTCCTGAGCATCCCGGCTGAGCCAGCCCGGATACCGTCCCCGCCCGCGCTGCTCGACCCGCCTGCGCCGCCCGCGCCGGCCGCGCCGCCGCCGCTCCCCGCCGGCAGTGGACCAGTGCAGGCAGCCCCGGTGCCCGCGCCCGCCCCGGCTACGCCCGCTCACGCCGCACCGGACCATGCCACCGGGCCGGCGGTGAGCAGCTACCCGGCTGGCGTGCCCGGCGGCGCGTTCGGCCAGTGCGTGATCTCCCGCGAATCCGGCGGTCAAGCCCAGGTCATGAACTCCAGCGGGTACTACGGCCTGTACCAGTTCAGCGCATCGACCTGGGCAGCCTATGGCGGTAACCCCGCCGACTTCGGCAGCGCCAGCGTCGCCGAGCAGAACCATGTGTTCGCCAAAGCGCTTGCCCAGGGCGGCCAGTCCAACTGGGCCCCCTACGATGGCTGCTGACCTGCCCGCCATATCGGGATGAGCCTGGTGCAGCAGGGCGGCCAGGAACGCCCGGTCGGCGGGGGAGAAGAGCCGCTCAGAAAGCTAGGACCGCCACCGCCTGGTCAGCACCCGCAATGCGAGTTTCGGCCGCAGCATCGTCTGGGGGCGCTCAAGCAGCCCGACGACCCGGAGGAATGCCGCGGCGGCGTCCGGATCCCGCTCCGCGAGCTCGTGCAGGCGGGGCAGGTAGGCGTTCACGATCCGGACGAGGGGCGTGCGCTTCCCGGTCACACCCGGGAAGCCCAGGTCGTTGCTGGTCGAGATGGTCCACGGGTCATCGACCGCCTTGGCCATCGCCTGGAAGTGCCGGCGCCAGGTGAGCGGCTGCCCGTCGGCCAGTAGCCCGCGCAGCGCGATCGCCTGGAGCGAGGCAGACGTCATGCCCTGGCCGTAGATCGGGTTGAAGGCGCACATCGCGTCGCCGAGAACGAGGAAGCCCTCGGGGAAGTCCCGCATCCGCTCGTAGCGCTGCCGCACGTTCGCCGGGTAGCGGGACGCGACCGGGTCGTCCAGGGGCTCGCCAGCCCTGATGGCCTCGTGGATGTCAGGGAACCGCAGGCTCGCGACGAACTCGTCGAAGCCCTTCGGATCGGTCGGCGGGTGGTCGCCGAGAAGCCCGGCGGCGGTCAGCAGGAACCGGTCATCGGTCTTCTCCAGGCCTGCGCCACGCGGATGCTCCGGGGTCCAGAAGTTCATGATCAGCTGGTCCGTGCCCAGTATCTCTGGCGGCAGCCGGTAGCTCCGCGTCGCGTAGCCGACGTTGACGGTCACCTTCTCCGCGACGGGCCGGCCGTAGCCCAGTTCCTCAAGCCACACCGGCGCCCGTGAGGCGCGGCCCGTGGTGTCCACGATCAGGTCGGCGTCGATGACATCCTCGGCCCCGCCGTCGGAGCGGACCCGGACCCCGGTCACCCGCCGCTTGTTTCGCGCGGCGACCGGCCCGATGATGTCGCGGCCCTCGAGGAAGGTAACGCCGCTGAGGCCCTTTACCATGGACCGGACGTGCGCCTCGAGCATCGGCCGGGTGGCGAACAGGACGGGCTGGCCGATGTCGGCCTGGGCGAGGCGGTGCCCGGACATGAACCACCGTATGTTGCCCTGCAGGTCGCCGACCGGGGCACCGGCCTCGGCGACCTGCTTGGTCAGGCCGGGGAACAGGTCGTCGAGAATCTGCCCGCCGCGGCAGAGCAGCGCGTGCAGGTGCCGCCCCTGCGGAACGCCGCGCCGCTGACCGGCCTCGGCGGGAAGCACGTCGCGCTCGATGACGGTGACCTCGCGGAACGACTCGCTCAGCACCCGAGCGGTCAGCAGGCCCGCCATGCTCGCGCCTAGCACGACAGCGTGTTCTCCCTGAGCGCGCGCCATGTCAAACTCCTCCGAAGCAGCGTCAGATACGTTCGAGTCTCGGTAATTGAGACGGCGCGCGGCAACTTATGGCTTGCTAACTTGTGAATCGGGTGGGTTGTGTCAACGGCCAAGGCGGCGCGTCCCTCAAATACCGGGACGCGCCGCCTTTGCTCGCACGGTCAGCTGAGCTGGGTTACCGGTAGCTGCCCCTGGTCAAGGGCGGTGACCTCCCCAGGGCTCAGCGTGTAATTGAACGCCTCGACGTCGCTGATCTGGCCGGGGAACCAGTCGGTGAGCGAGCCGTTCCATTTGCCCCGCCCGATGGCGAACGGGCCGGGGGTGGCGAACGGCGTGGTGTCCACCGCGGTGCCCTCGAGCTTGCCGTTGACGTACAGGTCCAGCTGCCCGGTCGCTGCGTGATAGGTGCCGACCAGATGCGTCCAGGTGTTCAGCGTGGGCGGGCTGGACGCGACGGCGCGCATCACCGACGATGGGGAGTCACTGGCGTTCCGGCTCAGCGCCCACGTGTTGTCGGCGGCCGAGTACTGCAAGTAGAACCCGCTGATCGAGTTGCCGTCCTGGGTCGCCACGTCGGCCCAGTTGCCGAGCTTGGTCAGGTATGCCCAGCCGGAGACACTGAAGTCACCGCCCGTGTTCACCACCGGCTTGCTGGTGGTGATGGCGCCGGAGCTGCCGTTGAATGAGGCGACGGTGCCCCGAGCGGTGCCGGCGGCCCAGCTGACTCCGCCCGTCAGCGTGCCGTCGTGGCCGTTGCCGGTGGCGTCGGCCGCGGCGGTGCCGCTGCCGTCGGTCAGGGTCCACTGCGCCGCGGCGTTGTTCACCGCGCCGACCAGCTGCCTGGTTCCGGCCAGCGGTGATGCGCCGCCGGAAGTGGACTGCCCGGGGTAGAACCACAGGTTCCCTGAGGTGTCCTCGGCATACAGGCCCGGGAAACCGCTGCCGGTCAGGTCGCCCGGTGAGGCCAGCGTGGGGTAAGTCCCGGCCATAAGCGTCAGGCCGATCGACGTTCCGGTGCTGCCGGTCCCGGTCGCCGGGCCCAGGCTAACCGGCAGCCCGTTGGCGTCGAGCTTGAGCGGATAGCTGTACAGGGCGCCGTTGCTGGTGTCGCGCGCCCAGAGGCTGAGCTGCCCGCCGACCATACCGGGGGCGATCAGCGTCATCTTCTTCCACCCGCTACCGCCCAGCAGCACCGGGTTCTGCAGCGAGCCGCCAAAGCCGCCCTGGTACGCCCACAGCTGGTCGTTTTCCACGGTGAGCAGGCTGGGCAGGCCGTTGTCGCCGGAGAGGCCTTGGTACAGATCGCCCGGTGCCAGGATCTGGGTAACCGCCGACCAGCTCCCGGATGAGTAGGTCGCGCAGTTGCCCGCGTTGTCCGCGGTGGCGGCGCAGCCGGGCTTTGTGATCGGGAAAATACTGGCGGTATTGGCGAACTGCGGCGCGGTCCCGCCGCTGTTGCCGTACAAGTACATGTTGCCGCCCTTGTGCGCGAACAGGTCATCCACCGATTGCTGGCTCATCGAGCCACGGTGCGTGATCTGGAATGTGTTCCAGCCGAACCCTGGTTCCGGGCTGGTCGCCGCGGTGCCTGCTTGGGCCGGCGTGAGCGCGGGATCGGTGTTGCCCGGGTACACCAGCAGGTCACCGGCGGTGTTGGTGGCCAGCAGGTCGGGAACGCCGTCGCCGGTCACGTCACCGGGTGTCACCTTGATGTTCGGGTTCCATTTGACGTAGAAGTCGTACTGGGCGACCTGGGACCGGTTGCCTGCGGCGTCCACCGCGTCCACGTACAGGATGTTGGTGCCCCACTGGGTCGCAGCCTGGAGGTGGATCGCGGCGCCGGGCGCCACGGACGACGCGTTGTTCGCCGGGATCGGCGTGTTGAACGAGTACTCGTACTTCGCCACGCCGCTGGCCACGCAGGCCGACACGCAGCCCGTCGGCACCGGGTCGGTGCTGGAGACGGTGAAGTCACCGCTGGCCCCGACGGACGGGCTCGTTCCCGTCCCGGAGGCCGGGAAGGCGGCACTGTTCACCCGCGGGACGGTGGGCGGCGTCAGGTCGACGTTGAAGTGGCAGTCCCCGGATGCCGTCGGGGACTGCAGGATCCCGTCGTATGCCCAGGCCCGGATCCCGTACTGGTGCCCGTCCTTCAGCGCGACCCCGATCGGGATGTCCACCGTGGTCCCGGACGGGACCATGACGCTGTCCGGGCTGGCGACCACGTTCGAGCCTACCGGGTTGTTCGGCGCCGAGTTGTCCCAGACGGTCCACCTGGCCTGGACCTTCTCGCCGACGATGTTCGATGTCACGGTGGCGTCCAGGGTCACGCTGCTGCCGTTGCCGGCGCCGAGGTCGGTCCGGCCGATCCAGCCGTACGGTCCCGCCGAGTTGCAGCCCTGGGTGTTAGGGTTCTGCGGCGCGGGGGTGGTGCCGGGATTGGCCGGCGGGTTCGGCGCGATGTCGAACACGGTGGTGACCGACGGGTTGTCGTTGAACCGCATGAACCCGCAGTTGTACGAGCCGGAGCAATCGCCCTCTGGCTGGATCGCCTCGTCCCCGAACAACCCGAACGTAAAGGTCGCCCAGTTGCCGACCGTGGCCTGCTGCATGAGCGAGGTGACGTCGAAGTTCACGTCCTGGGTGCCGCAGCCAACCGCGGCCGACTTCGGCCGCATGGTCTGGAATGTGCCGAGAACCCTTGGCTGGTTGTGGCCGTCGGTGTTCTGGTCGATGCCCACGGTCCAGTTCAACTGGACCGGCCAGGTGTGCGAGCAGTTCAGGTCCGACGCCCATTGCTCCGCGGTGAGCAGCGTGGCTGACGAGACATGCATGGAGGAGTTCAGGTTCGTGGTGTTGATCTGGTAGTAGGAGCGGTATATCCCCTGGCAGGTGGACCCGGGATAGTTCTGGTACCCGATACCGAGCGGTGCCGTCGACGCGTTGTTCCAGTTCTTGGTGTATCCGCAGTCGCTCCCGTCTGACCCGGTGCCCGACTGCGTTTCCACGTAGCCGGCGGTGCCGCTGGAGGCGGGGTTGATGACCGGGTCGATGTAGACGGGATAATGCGTGGATGACGCGGTCAGCATGCGCTGCGCGGGCGTGAGCAGCAGGGCACCGCCGACGATCCGCACGCCGATGTCCGTCACGTGTTCCGCACTGAGGCCAGCCGTATTCCGCGCGGCGTTGGATTGGCCTGGGCCAGCGGCCGCGGCGGAGTCCCACATCCGCGGCGTGGGCGCGACGAACTCCGCGCGGCCGTCGGCTCCCGTGGCCATCAGGTTCCCGTGCGCGTCCGCACGCAGCGACAGGCCGCGCGCCGCTGTGCCGATCCGCAGCTCGCGCAGCGCCGGGTTGGCGGCGGCCGCCGCGTCGTGCACCACGAGCACATCGGAGAAACCGCCCTGGTCGGTCACAGTGGCCACCAGGTCGACGCCGGGAAGCACGTTCCGGTACGTGGCGGTGGCACCGGACACGGCGGGCGCGGGCAGCGGGAACGGGAAGGTGACCGACAGGTTGTCACCGGACGGCGAGGTCAGCACGGCAAGCGGCCCGGAGCCGCCCGCCGACAGGGCAACAACGGACGGCGTCGCCGCCGGGCGGTACGAGCCGTCCGCGTCGCGGTGCAGCGTAGCGTCGACCGGCACCCAGGCACCGTGCTGGTCGACCCGCACCGGCAGCACGCTGGTGGTGGTGGTGAACGTGCCGTCCGGGTTGGCCACGGTAGTCGATGTCTGGCTGGTCATCGAGTCCACGGTCACCGCCTGCCGGGTTCGCTTGGCCTGCGACGACGCGGTTTGCATAGGCACGTGCGGCGCGGCAGCCGCAACGGATGCCGCCTGATGGGGCGGCGCAGGCGAGGGCGACGGCGACGGCACCGGGCCGGTCGCCGCCGAGGCGGTGCCAGCCAGCGCGGGCACGGCCAGCCCGACCAGCAGGCCGGCTGTCACAATCACGGACCCAACGGCCCGTTTCCGCCCGTACGGGCGGCGGATTCGGTTCAACGGCGAGCACTCCCCTGTGGTGTAGGCGCTTGATCAGCGCCTACACCGAAGCAGGCCCGGTTGGCCGGCCGTTGGAGCCCTGTTGGGGACATCCCGCGGGCTGGTCCCCGGGACCCTCGGCCTCGAAGCCTCATTGACCTGCCAGGTCGAGGCCGTTCTCAGCGACCTGGACCGACATAGGATCGCCGTTCTCGTTGAATGCCTGCCAGACGTTATAGCCGGTATAGATGTTCTCGCCAAGGGAAGTAGCCGTGAGCTTTACCGTCCAGAGCTGGGCACCGGTGAACTTGAACTTCTCCACGTCGGCAAACGCCTTGGAATACACCCCCGTACCCACGGCCTCCGTCTCCGGCTCGAAGTCGAGAGAACTGTCAATGCCCCTTCCCATGATGGTTACCAGAGCGGTCACCGTCAGCTTGCCCAGGAAGCCTGTGTTTAGCTTGTTGGCGTCTGCCGCGTTGATGGTATCGATGAATGTTTCCGCACCGATAGCCGCGAGACACCAACCAGCCGAGGCGAAGGTACAGACGCCCATTGATGTGAAGCTGGCCGCCTCCTGCAGGATTTTCGCGCCATTGAACGAGGGTTTTGAGATCGCGTCCTGATGGCCGTTGAACGGGTTGGTATTGCAGACGCCCGTGTACGCCCATCCACCCATTGCCCCGGTGCACAGGTAGGCCCAGCCGATATCGCTACTCTGCGCCCAGTCCAGCAGATCCTGATAGGTGATATTCCTGCTCCCCTGGTAGCCTGCCTGGACGGCATCGGAGTAGAAGCTGGCACAACTGTCCACTTCATCCCGGGCGCCAGCGCATGTCGAAGCGGTCGCATCGACCGACTTCTGGGTTCCGTCCGGCGTCGTGATGGTGATCGTGTTGTCCTGGCAGGTTCCGCTGCCGCCCAGATGCTGGCCGGCGGTGCAAGGGCTGCCGCAGATCCACTCACCACCCGGTAGCCAGCACCCGCTCCCGCCGGCACTAGGTGGCGGGGGTAGCGGCGGCGGTGCGCCGCTCTCGCAGGAGTCCAGACAGGCACGCAGGCCGGCCGGGTCGGACTTGGTAACGGGGTTGTCCGCGGCGTAGCTGTAGCCGCCCATCTGGCGTGGATCACCGGCTTCAAGGACCGGATCGACCTGGAGGAACCGGCCGGTGACCGGGTCGAACTGGCGGGCGCCGAGCAGGTCGAGCGTGGTGTTCTGGTCGGCCGGCTTGCCGACGAAGGCGTGCTGGTCCGGCCACGATCCGGACCCGGCGCCGCGCGGGTTACCGTACGGGTCGAAGTACCGGCGGGTGATCGCGAGGTTGCTCGCGTCCACGCTCTCCAGCGCCGTGTGCTGCCCGTTCGCCAGCTCGTAGCTGAGTGCCGCGCCGCTCGACCGCACGATCGTGGTGCCGCCCGGCTCGGCGTAGTACCGCCGCCCGGTGACCGTCCCGCCGGCCAGCGTCAGCTCCTCGGCGCCACCGTCCAGGTATAGCGTGGTCCGGTCCGGATCGCGCTGGATCAGCAGGTTCCCGTCTGCGTCGTACAGATACCCGCTGGTCCCCGCGCCGCTGGTGACCGAGGAAGTGCGCCCGCGCTGGTCATACCCGAAACTAAGTGCCGATGATCCCGAACGGCCTTTGGTATCACCTGCCGGGTCATAGGAATAGGTCGCCGTGCTGGACCCGCCAGGACCAGCGGTCGTGACCGAGCTGACTTGGTTCGGTTCGGCGGCGGGCGCCGTGCCGTTGCCTGGGTAGCTGAGCGTCTGGGTGACGTCGCCGCCGGCCTGATGCTGGGTCTGGATGGTCCGGTCGCCGAGCGGGTCGTAGCCGTAGGTCTGCCAGTACGGCGCCGGGCCGCCGATGCTGGACTGGGACGGCGTGGTCGTGGTGCAGCCGCCGATCCCGGACACCGATGGGCCCGGCGCCGTGCTGGTGCCACCCGTGTCGGTCCACGCCTGGGTGAGCCGCTGCAGGTTGTCGTAGCCGTAGCACTGCAGGTCGTTCTGCCTGGTGTTCTGAGCGTCAGAAACCGAAGTGAGAGAGCCAGCCTGGTTGTAGGTGTAGTTGGTGATGTCCGCGGCGCTGCTCAGCGTCTGCAGGTTGGTGGTGGTCTGGAGCAG
>Ga0307479_10005302_pt1 | contig 11807 bp, 9 predicted proteins | sample atmos_gasesECM4C_FD_203743 | JGI IMG/M metagenome (GOLD analysis project Ga0307479, IMG submission 203743) | Hardwood forest soil microbial communities from Morgan-Monroe State Forest, Indiana, United States - atmos_gasesECM4C_515 | ecosystem: Environmental > Terrestrial > Soil > Temperate... | reverse complement strand
CGAAAACGCCAGCCTGACGCCGCCGGTATATAACCCAACGCAGCCAACGTTTCCTCGTTTCGCATCGCACCGCAACTTGCAACTTGCGGCACAGGCAAGATTGGCTGTGCTACTGAACATCGTGACTCGTAGCCTCCATGTCTCCATGCGCCCCAGCTTCCGTCTCCGTCACCTCCGGGTTCGACCGCTGGCTTGACGACCAATCCGCCTCCGCTTCTAACGACGGCGACGCCGACGCGCCCGACGCGCCGAACGCCGCACCCGACGCCGACGCACCCAACGCAGATTCGCCCGATCCTGAAGCCGACCCTGAAATTCCGAAGCGCTTCCTGCCTTACACTCCCTTCGAGAAGCAGCGCGCGTTTCACAAATCGCCCGCGAAGTACCGTCTCTTCGGCGGCGCGGCCGGTCCCGGCAAGTCAAAAGCGCTGCTGATGGAAGCGATCGTACAGGCCAACGACAACACCGGCGTCAACACGCTGCTCCTCCGCCGCACATTTCCCGAACTCGAGCAATCGCTGCTGCTTTATTTCCGCCGCGACGTTCCGCGCGAGCTCTACTTGAATTTCAACGACGCCAAGCACGTCGTCACCTGGCTCAACGGCTCCACAACGCGCTTCGGATACTGCGCCGCCGAAAATGATGTCTACCAATATCAGGGCGCGGAATTTCTTTTCATCGGCATCGACGAGGTCACGCTCTTCACTCTGCGCCAATGGCAATTTCTCACCAGCCGCAATCGCTGTCCGGTGCCCGGCACGTTTCCGAATATGGCCGGCGCGACGAATCCCGGCAACATCGGCCACGCGTGGGTGAAGTCGCTATGGATCGATAAGCAGCCCGCCGCGGGTATGGAAAATCCCGAGTGTTATGATCCGGATGATTACGATTTCATTCCGGCGCGCGTGCACGACAATCCGATTTACGCCGCGGATGAAAATTACCTGAAGACGCTCGCCGCGTTGCCGTCGCATCTGCGTCGCGCGTTTCTCGACGGCGATTGGGACGTTTTCGCGGGGCAATATTTCGATCGCTTCGACGTGTCGCGCCACGTCGCGCGCGCCGAAGAAATCGACTGGAAGCCATGGTGGCCGCGCTGGATCTCAATCGACTGGGGCTTCGAGCACCCCGCCGCAACCTACTGGCACGCGTCAAAGCCTGCCGCCGCGTTTCGTACCGCCGGCGTCTCGCCGGCGCATTTGCCTTCAGTTGGTTCTTCAGTAGGGGCACGGCATGCCGTGCCCGAACGCGATGCTTGGCGTGATGCTGCCCATCCCTCGGCATCGTCTTTCAGTGGCACAGGCACTCCTGCCTGTGCGCCTTTGCTACGCCGCAATCCTTCCGAACTTGGCTCCCGCACAACATCACACTCGATCAACGCAAGAGGACAGGCTGAAGCCTGTCCCACTGAAAATGTGAAAACCTCCAGCACGCCGCACCAAACCGTCGTCACCTACCGCGAATACGTGACGCATCGCACCGCACCGCGCGACCTCGCGCACGAAATCATCGCCCGCTCAGTGGCACAGGCTTCAGCCTGTGCGAACGTAACCAGCAGCGCATTCGCGCTACACGATCACGATCGTGCTAACTCGCACCCCCGCGAAAAAATCGACGCCATCTACCTCTCGCCCGACGCCTTCGCGCGCCGCACCGACGAAGCCTCCATCGCCGATCAAATGGGCGACGTGTTCGCCGCCGCTGGCTTTCCGCGTCCCGTTCCCGCCGACAACGATCGCATCGGCGGCTGGATGCTGATGTACCAAATGCTTGACGCGAACGAGTGGCTCCTCACCGAGAATTGCATCGAGCTGATTCGCACCATCCCAACGCTGGTGCGCGATATGGCCCGCGTCGAAGACGTAGAAAAAATGGAAGGTGACGATCCCGCCGACGCCGCACGCTACGGCCTGAAATCGCGTTACGCCACGCGCGCCGCGTATGCGACCGAGCGCCTGCCGTACGAAGCGCGCCTCGCCTCGCGCGTCCTCAGCGCCGACCCCACGGTCCGCGCCATTCAAGCCCGCAAAGCCCAGCTAGAAGAGCAGCACCGGACCCACTTCGTCCCGCGTCGCGGGCGCTAACGCACCGCCGCATCGCCGCCGCAGGTATTCCAATTTCGGGGCCACGGAGACACAGAGCCACAGAGATGCCTCGACGCAAAGAGCCTTTGACCGTCCCATCTCCGTGTCTCAGTGCCTCTGTGGAGAACAATCAAGAGAATACGATGAACGCACACAAAATCTGGCGGCGCCTCACGACGACACGCTACGCACGCGCTCTCGAAGCCGAGCTTGGGGTAGAGCGCACCGTCGTCGCCTTACAGGACGCGGAAATTAATCGCCAGGCCGCGGAAATCGCCCGGCTCCGCGACGAAAATCGCGCAATGCTCAATTCAATCCTCGGCATCGCCGGTGTTCCGCCGCTCCCCGTGTCGCTCGACGATCTCGCATCAGCGCAAAATCAAATTGCAACGCCGCCCGTCGCTCGTGCGGTGATCTATCCGCGTTCGACGCCTCACGTCGCCGCGCCGATGCGCCGCCGTTCGTGGCCGCAGATCAACCGCCTGCTCGAATTCGAATCCGCACAGAAAGAAGAGCCAGCCGCAGAGCCGCTGCCGCCGGCACGCGTCTAGCACGACGGAACGCGGAGCACGAATCACGAATTGCCTGTCACCTGTCACCAATCACGTATCTCACCGGGAGGAAAACATGCCGTACATCCGCGGTCGTTATTACATGAATCCGGTTGTGGGCGACGCACTCGAAGCGGCGCGCGAAGCCGAAGCGGCGCTCCAGGCGCTCGAGCACGCTGCGAAAGTTGCGCGCGGCGATACGGGCGATGAAGATGACTCAGGCGACGGCTCGTCCGGCAGCGGCAGCGCCAATTCGAGCGTTGGCGGTAACGCGAACGCTGCGCCCGGCCCGATTCATCGTGTCGAGATCGAAGCGACCGAGCTTGTGCCCTCGCACTCCGGACGCGCGCAGCGCGGATTCGTCGCGCGCGTGCATCGCCGGCCGGGCAACGACGCGTACGCGCCCACAGGTGCGTCGTCGCTCGTACCCAACGTCACAACGCAGCAAGGTGCAACGCAACCCTCGCCCGACACGCACGTCTTCGCGAATCACAACGACCTCACGAATTTCCTCCGCGACCAATTCGCACAGGATTGTAAGTAGCACAGGCAATCCTGCCTGTGCCCCAATTGGCTACCTGCGTGGTGTCGTCAAAACGAGAAAACAAAAGAACGCGTTGTTTGATCTTGCAGGTACGGCGCGCGCTGAGACGTGTTTCTGCGCGGGCACAGGCAAGATTGCCTGTGCTACCAAAACCTGCAACACACCAGCGCCGTAGGCGCGGCACATACCTAGCCCAGCGCGGAAGCGCTGGGTACACGACGCCCTAAATTATCCGAGCGCCGTAGGTGCGACACATTCATCCGACAGCTTGCGGCGCAGGCCGAGCCTGCGCTACTGGTGGCCCTGTAACCGAATCGCGCGGCGTCGCGTATACTGATGTGCTTACGCAGCACATGCACATGGCACACTCGGCGCATCGCACATGACCCAGCACTTCTCGGAATCGCCTGGCGGACGCACGCGTCACTGGCACCGGAGGCACAGAGTACGACACACCGCGCCCTGGTTCTTGCGTCCGCTTGTAATTCTGCTCAGCTTTATTTTGATTGCAACGCTCGCCTGGCGTGGCGTGCAGTACGCCCTGCAGAACCGCCAGCGCAACGCCGCCGCATCCGCGAACGCCAACTCGAGCAGCCGCGCGGCGGGAAATTCTGCCGCCGGCACCTCGTCTGCCTGGCAGCGCGATGTTTTCGTCTCGCTCGACGAAGCCGTCCGTCACGCCTCCGAAACCGATGCGACCGAAACGGAAGTTGCGGTCGATCGCGCTGCATCCATCGTCACCATAGCGCGCCTGAGGTCGCAGCCTGCGCCACTCGATTTTTTCGACGATGCGCTCGCGAAGCTTGACCAAATTCTTGCCGCGTATCACACGAACTCACGCCTGATCGAGCACGTCACGCTGGCGCGCATCGAACTGGCGCAATTGCGCTCGTCGCTCGAACCGGTGCCGCCCGGCACGCCGTCGTCGCTCAATACGGACGAGCTGCTCCTTGCAACGGCCACGGGCAGGGCAGCGCCGTCAAGCAACGCTGCACCATCCGGGGCATCATCGGGCGCTCCAGCATCCGGCGGAGCGCAGCAGCCAAAATCCGCGGCATCCGCGAATAATTCCGCATCCGCAAATAGTTCCGCGCCCGCCTGGGTTTTCGTCGGTGCGCCTCGCACCCTCGTAACGGGTGCGCTGCTCGACCCCGCCGCGCTCGGCGGCGATCGTCTCGATGCGACGAACATGCCCACGCGCGCGGAAATTCTCGAGCCGCCTTCCTCGCGCCTCTTCACCGACAATGTGCACGTCGAAAACCTGAGCATCGCCGGCGCCGCGCAAACCCTCGACGGCATCCACTGGAAGAATGTGACGTTCATCGGCACGCGCCTGCGCTACGAGGGCGGGGAACTCGACCTGCACAACGTGCGCTTCATCCGCTGCATGTTCGGCTTCGACGCCGACGAACGCGGCGGCCGCCTAGCCACCGCCATCGCCCGGGGCCAAACCACCATCATCATCGAGTAATTGTGCTATTTCTTGCCGACGCGTAGGGCGAACACAATCATTACCATGCCCAGCAGCAGAGAAAACGGCGCGAAGACCAGCAGGTTCCGATAGTCCGTATAGAAAAACTTCCCCGAAATTAGCGCCGCAATCCCCGGCAGCATCAGGATCACCCCAAAGATTACCGTGCTGATCCGTTGCCGCCGCGATGCCCGGATTGGTTCGCTTTTCCTCGCATTCATCGAGCCACAACATAACAGAACCGCACCCCCAAGCGAGAATCGAATGTCCAAGTCGAATCAAACTGCAAGACCTGACGCTTCGCTCGTTCCCGTCGAAGGCGCTGCCTCGACGCAATCCGCTAGGCCCTTCGGCGCGAACAACGAGCAGCTTCCCGAGCGCCTCCAGTCAGCACTCCGCCGCATCGTGCAGCAATTTGGAACCGAGTCCGAATCCACGCGCCGCCAGGAAATTCGCCGTATCAAGCAGGCGCACCAATTCTGGCGCGGCCTGCAATACCTCTGGTGGAGCGAACGCGACCAGAACTGGCACCTTCCATTCGAGCAAAAGCTCACCGACGGCTCTTCGATCGAAGATCTGCCGCGCTACGAATTCGTCACCAATATTTACCAGGCATTCGGCCTCTCGATCGTCAGCGTGCTTTCGCAGGACGTGCCGCGCGTCCGCTTTTTCCCCGCATCGGCGCAGGCGGAAGAAGATGTATCCGCGGCGAAAGCCGCCACCGAAGTCGCGCAGCTCGTCGAACGCAACAATCGAATCGGGAATCTAATCGTCGATGAAGCGTTCAATCTGTGGACCGACGGCAAAGTCGGCGCGTACGTGCGCTTCGTCGTCGACGGCCAGCGCTTCGGCTTTCACCCCGAAACAGAAATCGCCGCCCGCGAAGTAAAAATCGGCGGCGACATCTACGTCTGCCCTGATTGTGCCGCGAATGTGGAGTGCGGCGGCTTGCCGCCGCTTTCTGGCGACGGAGCTCGCTCCGCCGCTGTCGGCGAGGCAAGCCTCGCCCAAGAAACAGCGGGAGCAAGCTCCTGCACTCCACATGACGTCGAGACGACCTGCCCGCAATGCGGCGCACTCCTCACCGAAGAAAATTTCGTCGCCGCGGAAACCGTCACCGTCCCTTTGGCCGAAACGCGCCTGCGCGTCCCCAACGGCCAGGAAGTGATCACCATCGTCGGCGGCCTCGAACTGAAAACTCCGCCGTGGGCCGGCGAAATGCACGAATATCCCTACCTGCAATGGAACATGGAAGTGCACCAGGCGCGGCTTCGCGCTGCGTATCCGCACGCCACCGATAAAATCGGCTCGCCCGTCGCCACCGGCTCGCAGGAATACGAACGCCTCGCGCGTCTCGCACAATCGCAGGGCGGCCCGCTCACCGAAGGCGGCGATTTTAATATCAACCTCATCACCTTTCAGCGCACCTGGCTGCGTCCCTGGGCTTTCTTCGCGCTCGACGATAAATCTCTGCGCGACGAACTGCTGCAACTTTTTCCCGATGGCGCCTACGTCGCGTTTGCCGGCGACGCCTACTGCGAATCGCGCAACGAAAATATGGACGACCACTGGCGCGTGCTGCACGCACTGCCCGGCGACGGCTCGAGCGGCCGTCCTGCACTTGGCGACGCTCTCATCAGCGTGCAGGAGCGTTTCAACACGCTCTCGAATCTGCAGATCGAAACGTACGAGTACGGCATTCCGCCGATTTACGCCGATAGCGAAGTGCTCGATTTCGACGCGCTGCAAAATCAAACGGCCGAGCCCGGCGCGCACTATCCCGCGCGTTCGAAGCCGGGACAATCGCTCGCCGCGGGATTTTTTCAGCCTGCGCCGGCGGAAGTGCCGCCCGATTTCGCCGAACACGCCGCGAATTTGATGGGGCCGGTGGCGCAATTCCTCACCGGCGCGTTTCCCGCGCTCTTCGGCGGCGCGATGGCCAACAACGACACTGCCGCCGGTTACGCGATGGCGCGCGACCAGGCAATGGGGCGCATCGGGCTCGTCTGGCGGCGCATGAAATTTTTCCACGCGGACGTGATGCTGCTAGCCGTCGATTGCTTCCGCCGCAACCGCCCGAATGATGTGGAAGTGACGCTACTCGGCGCCGGCGCTGCATTCGAATCGAAATGGATTCGCTTGGCGGATCTAAAAGGGAACTTGTTTAGTTATCCTGAAACGGACGAGCAGTATCCGACTCTCTGGTCGCAACAACGCGCCGTGCTGCTGCAACTGCTGGGCAGCCCCGATCCCGAGATGCAGGCAGTCCTGTCGCATCCGGAAAATCTCGCGCTGGTGAAGCGCTTGATTGGACTCGAGGAGCTCGTTATCCCCGATGAAGAATCACGCACCAAGCAATACCGCGAAATCGCCCAGTTGGTAGCGGAATCGCCAGTTGCAGGCAACGACGCCGCCGATTCCGTCACGGTGCTACCGAGCATCATGCCCGACGAATTCGCCGACAATCACAGCGTCGAGCTGCAGGCCTGCATGCGCTGGTTCTCGTCGGATGCGGGCCAAGTGGCGAAAATCGAAGCCCCCGCCGGCTACGCCAACGTCCGCGCCCACGCCATGCTGCACAAATCCTACTTGCTGAAGCAGCAAGGCGCCCTACTGCAGCGCCCAGCCACCCTCCTCCCGCCGCGCGCGCCGCAAAAATAACTTACGGTTGGGGGAATTAAATAGATTGCAGGATGGCGAACGGATACTTGTAGCAGGTTCGGCACGGCATTTCGAAGAAATGCCAAGGCGGGCAGCGCCCTACCGAAGAAATTTACAGCGTGCGGTCGATCGTGCTGCTGCCCAGGCGTGTTGCGCCATACACGCTTTTCTGTGACGGCGGCGGCGCCACCAATCGCACCACGTGCAGCAGCCGCTCGGGCTTGAACGGCTTCGCCATGCAGACCACCGCGCCCAGCTGATGACTCGCGGAATAATCGGCGGGCTGCGCCGAACGCGTCAGAAGAATCACCGGCACGCCCCGCAAACGATCGTTGCGCTTGATGATCAGGCAAAGGTCGTGCCCCGTCATCTCCTCGCCTTCGACTTCCGCGAGAAACACGGCCGGCACCGTGGTGCGCAGCACTTCGAGCGCCGCTTGCGCATTTGGCACGATGATCACGGTGTAGCCGTCTGGATGCAAAATATTTCGCATCATCTCCGCGGTGCGCTGATCGGGCTCGACCGCCAATACCACCGAATACTGTTTAGCTGCGGTGCTTGCCGCTGCGCCCGAAGCTCCCAGCGTCGCGGACGAGTGCGCGCGCGCGCCATTCGCAAACGGATCCACCCCGTTCGGCGCCACCTTCTTCTCGCTCCTCGCGTCAGCTTTCGCCGCACAAAACTGCACGGCGACGCCGTGTCGCCCGCCGGCCGAGGATTCCACGCGCACCACTTCCGCTTTCTGCGGCGTGTTCAGCGCGCCCGCGGCCGCCGAATAGGGGAACTTCACTTCGAGTTCCTGGCCTTTCCAGTACCCGGCGCGCGCGCTGATGAAAAGCAACCCGTCGCGCGAGACGTCCTCGCTCTTGCACACTTCTTCAAACGGCTCGGGTGAATTGATCGCCCGCACGTGCACCTGCGCGGAAATTTTCGCGCGTTTGCGGCGGCGGCGTTCGATCCCGGATGAATTGCCGGTTGCCTTGGCAGACGAATTGGACGACGAATTAGAAGATGAACCGGAGCCAGCGGGTTTACGTCGAGCCTCTGCGGAGGTCGTGGGAACGCTCATGCTACACCTCGAGTGCGGGGTCGCTTCCCCAGGAATACGCTGCTTGCCGTGCTCCCCGTTGATATAGATGTACGCGCGAGCGAAGGCCAGCGAAATAGTACGTTGGTTTCAAACTGAAAACGAGGCGCACCATTTTGCACCGGACTTCGTAAGTGCCACATTTGCCGCACCCTACGGGCAAACTTTTCCACAGGCCGTGCAAAAGTACAGGTGCACGACTGGAACACCACCTGTACCTCAGTAGCACAGGCAATCCTGCCTGTGCCCCCGTAACAAGCACCACAAATCGCGCCACACCTGCAAGCACCACCCCACACGTTTTGGCGTTTGCTCGTATCGCCAAAACACCGCACCTAGCGACCTGCGGCACAGTCAGGATTGACTGTGCTACTGGAGAACCATCATGCCATCTGCAACAATCGCGCCCGCAGCATCATCGGGCTCTACATCTATCCCAGCGCCATCGCGCAACGTAACGCCCGCCGCCGCGCCGCCGCGCGCGACCGATGACGAAATTCTCGGCATCGCCTCGCCGCGGAAAAATCCCACGCGAAACGTCGATCAGCTCGAGTTCGATTTCGACGCCGCGGATGCAGCAAACGGCGACTCGGCACAACAATCCACAGTAGGGGCACGGCATGCCGTGCCCGAACGCGACGCTTGGCACGATGCCGCCCATTCACTACGCGGTGTCATTCCGAGCGAAGCGTCCGCGGTTTCTTCCTCCGGACCGGCGCAGCCAGTCCGCGCGGACGCGAAGTCGAGGAATCTTTCTTCGGCTGACCGCGCCGCAGACGCAAATGCCACGGCCGCCGAACCCGCACACCTTCGCGCCGCGTTCGACGCGTACCCCGAACTGCGCGCCGCCTGGCGCGACGCCGGCGCCTACCGCGAATCGTTCTCGACTCCCCAAGCCGCGCGCGAAGCCACCGCGATCCTCGCCGACGTGAAACACATGGATGCGCTCTTCTTCTCGCGTCGCCCCGAAGACCACGCCGCGCTCGCTCGCGCCATCGCAAATCTAGATCCCGCCGCATTCGCGTCGCTCGCGAACGCGATGGCGGAATTTGCGCGCAGCGCAAATCCGCAAACAGCAAATGTAGCTCGCCTCTTCAGAGGTGAGGATTCAGCGGCCGATGCAGGGAGGCAGGGAAGCACCAACGCAGGGAACCAGATTGCAGATGCATGGCAACCGTCGCAAATTTCCTCAGTAGGGGCACGGCATGCCGTGCCCGAACGCGATGCTTGGTACAGCGCTGCCCATTCACCACGCAGCGTCATTCCGCCTGCCCTGAGGAACGAAGGGAGCGAAGCGTCCGCCGCTTTAGGGGGTCGGAGCTTCAGCTCCGACATAACAGCTCGCGCGGAGCGCGATTCCGCGCTGCCGCAGGCCGTCGCGGAGGCGGCACCGGCGCCGCAACGACAATCTTCGTCCGCCGCGCAAGCCGCCGCAAATGATGCGGCCGCGCAAAATCAAAATCGCCGGCAGGATGCCGGCGCTACCCCCGCAAACGATGCGCAGCTCGCCTTTCTCAATGCTGCGAACGCGGCGGCCGTCGAAGGCGTCGTTGCCGCGATCGAGTCGCAGGTCGAGCGGCTGCTGCCCGAAGGCGTCGCGAGAAACGCGCGCACGCGTGTGGTCGGCGAAATTTACCGCGAGCTCGATGCAACGCTGCGCTCGAATCCGCAATTCGCCTCGCAGTTGCGCGACGCATTCCGTTCCGGCTCGCTCGACGACGGCCACCACCGCGCGATCGTTTCGCTGCTCACCGGACGCGCGCGCCAGGCTCTCCCCGGCGTAGCAAAACGCGTGCTGAATGAATGGACTTCGACCATCGTGAGCGCCGCGCATGAACGCCGCACGCGCCAGCGCACCGCCGAACGCCGCGTCGATATCGCAGGTTCAGGCGGGGCAGGGAACGATGGGCGCCGATCGATGTCGCCACGCGATCTGGATTACGCGCGCCTAACCGACGCCGACATTTTGAATCTGTAGCTCAGTAGCAAAGGCAATCCTGTTTACCCTGAGAACCGAAGGGCCTGTGCCAACGCAACAACATGTAAGACGTTGCGAAAACGAGCAAGCTTCGGCATCTCACCGGCGCCGCGTGCGGCATCTTCACTACCGGCCGGATGTTAGCAACGCCGATGATGCCAAGAAAGTTGGGCTCATTAGGTTAGACAAAAACGGGTAGTATCTGCGAATACGCCGTTAGGACCAGTAAAACATTGAAAATCGGCTGCAATATTCGCAGGACGTTCTTTCAGCTGCTTTTTCTGCTCGCACTTTGTACGACCTGCCTCGAAAGCAGTGCTCAATGCCAGAATGTCGTCGTCCGACATTTTCCGAAGCAGGAAGACGTTCATATTCTCTGCTGGAGCGTGACCCAGGAAGGAGCCGGATATTTCTCCCAGATTGTTGTGTTTCAGACGAGCAGTCGAGGAACCACAAAGCTCTTGTGGCAGTCCCAACTCGAAAACGCCTACTCTCCACAAATTCGGTTCATCCCGGGAATCATGGCGCAAGGCATGCCGCTGGCATTAGTCGAACGGCAAACGGGCGCCGCGTCATCACTATTGGATGTGCTCGGAAAGGCAGCCGGCCGCGTAGTGCGTTTGCTCCAAATCGACGGCTTTCAGTTTGATGTTCAGAATCTCGACGGTGGCGAACTGCCTGTTATCGTTGCGCATCGCGACGCGAGTATTCTGGACGTCCCGGCCATATACCGCTGGAACGGCAGCCGCTTCGTGGACGATAGCCGGTCGCATCCGAACTTCTATCGGCAGTTGCTGGTACGAGACAAAGAAAAGCTTTCATCGGATGCAAGCGGTGTAGTCCTCGTGAATCTGTCGAGAATTTCCGTGTTATCAGGGGACCTGAGTGGCGCGAGGGCGATCCTCGCCGACGCACTTTCGACGGAGCGCGAAAAGGGGAGCGCGGCAAACCCGGAAACGCTTCAGCTCATTTCGGATGAACTCCGCGCCCTGGGGCACGGCCTTTCTACTGCACCAAAATGATGTGATGACAACTCAATAAATCCGCTTCAGCTTCGGCGTGTAAAACGTCTCGTACTCCACCGGCGTAGTCCCGCAATTCTGAATCGGGAAGCGCGCGGTTTTCAGCCACTCCGCAATTTTCTGCTCGCCGTCCGCATCCGCCGCTGAACGCACCGGCTCCCCCTGCACCACGCGCCCGTTCGTGCCCACCAGCACGAAAAATTCGCTCAGATTCTTCAATTGATCTTGCGGAAATGAAGGCTGCTCGTAATCTTCCAGCGACGGCGCGGCTGCCAGCGTGGGACACCAATCGCGCTCGGCCGCTCCCGGCGGCGGAGCGAACGGATCGTCGTCAAACTTCGTGACGTTCTCGAGCGTCTCCACGCTCGCTTCGATGTTTGCGGGCGGCATACTTTCCGTGGCCACAGTC
>Ga0307479_10005301_pt1 | contig 11810 bp, 6 predicted proteins | sample atmos_gasesECM4C_FD_203743 | JGI IMG/M metagenome (GOLD analysis project Ga0307479, IMG submission 203743) | Hardwood forest soil microbial communities from Morgan-Monroe State Forest, Indiana, United States - atmos_gasesECM4C_515 | ecosystem: Environmental > Terrestrial > Soil > Temperate... | reverse complement strand
GATCCATTGACCGATGCAGATGATAGGCAAAGGATGGAGGTGCGCCCACGCCCGGGTTTCTCTTCTCGATAATTGGTATCTCGGGGAGTCCAGGGACTTCGGACTTCGTGCTCCTGGAGTCATCTCTTGATCTGACAAACACCCGGCCGGGGGCGGCCGGAGGTCCTTTTCACTCGTTCTACTCGGCCCGCGCTCTCAGTGGCGTGTGGGCATCCACTGGACGACCCGGCGGCGCGTTGGTAACGGTATAAAGCTCGCCGCTGCGCATGTACATGCGCTGCATCTCTTCCAGCGTGAATGGACGGGCGCCGCGGCGGCCGAAGACAGCGAGCTGGTTCCCGCTCTCATCGACGGCGCGGTCGCGGTCCACGCCCTTGGATATGATCAGCGCAGGACCTTTGGTTTTGTACTTGGCGATCAGTTTGGGGGTGGGCTGCGGACTGAATCCGTAGAACTTGTCGTTGTCTGCGGGCGAGAATAACTGGATCACCTTGAATCCAGCCTCGCCGTCGGCAACAAAGGCGAACTGGCTGGAGCTGACCATGCCGATCTTCAGGTCGCGGGTGTCTTTCAGTTCGCCGTTGGCATTAAACATCCGTGCCAGCTTCGGCTGCTCCGGACGTTCCACATCGACAATAGCGATGCCGTCTTTGCCGTCGGAAATATACGCATAAGTGCGTGCTATATAGACGTTGCGTGCATCTCCGAGCGGCACCATTGCTCCTTCGACGACCTTCGGCTGATCAAGATGGGTGACATCGAGGACCTTGAGACCATCTTTGTCGGTCACGAACGCATAGCGGAACTGGATTGCGATGCCGGTGGGATCGTTCAGCAATGGCTTACCGATCTCAGCCGTGATCTTCGGATTCAGCGGATCGTCGAGGCTCACGACTTCCAACCCGCGGTCACATAGGATGTAGGCGTACATTCCGGCGATGGTGATGCGCCGCGCGTCGCTCAATTTGCCTTCCGGGTTGAAGGTCAATGCACGATGGAGGAAGTTGTTCGCCGGATTACCGTCGAGCAGCGTTCCCACGCCGGGAAAGTTCTTTTTCTCGTTCAATCCGTTCCCAATGATGATCAGCCCTTCGTACTTGTCGGTCCCATAAAGGAACCCGTACATCAGATGAATCTTCTGCTCTTCGTTCTCGGGATACTGCGCGCGCAGAGGATCGACGCCCAGCGTCGTGGGCGCCGCAATGGCAGTTGCATACTTGCTCTTTACGTAGAACTTCTGGCCGAGCGGAGAGACCGGCGCGGTGACGATCTTCTCGGAAAAATCCTTGTTGTCGATCTGCGCGACGTCGTAAATCCGATATCCACCCTTGCCTAAAGCCGCGTACAGATACTCGCCGCGAAGCTGGACGTCTAGAACCTCTTCTCCGCCGAGTTTGGCGCGGACGGGATGCTCATCGACATCGTCGAGCACGTGTTTGTGCTTCTCGAATTCCTCAAAGTCCTTGGGATACGCCACTTTCTGAAAGTCGCTGCCATAAATCGCAGGCGGTTCATCGTGCTCGGCAACGGTAATGGCGTTGAATCCTTCTTCGCCCGTGGCCACATAGATGTAACGTCCCATGAAGTTCAGGAAGTTTGTTCCTTGTATGAAGACCTGCGCCATCCATGCGTTGTTGTCTTTCTCCTCGGAGACATGGCAGTCGGTACACTCCTTGGTCTCTTTGGCGCGAACCGTATGAGGAACATAAGGGCTAAAAGCCTGTCCGCTGAACCCTGGGGCTGAAACAGTCTGTTGCTGGTAATAGAGCCAGTCGCGCTGCGCGTTTTGCGAGCTCACCACCACCGCGCAGGCGGAGCGAATTGGTGAAATGCGATTGCCGGTGACCGTGCCGTCCACGCCCAGCATGTACACGTCGTCGCGCAGGACCATGAAGTCGTAGTTCGTCCAGTTCCTGGTCAGCAAGCCTTCATTGTGCAACATGGGCATGCGCTGGTTGGCAATCATCCCCAAGTGGCATCCGAAGCAGCTCGTGGTCCACGAGGTATGGCAACTCTGGCAACTCATCCGGCTCGAAGAGTGCGCCAGCTTGGTGAGATCGTTTTGGTCAACAACTGCGCCCCAGGTGACACCATCTTTCTGGATCGTCTTTGCCAATCTCGATTTCTCACTATAGTGCGGACGGCCAGGAGTGATGGTATCGATCACTTGCACGACCTCCCACTCCTGGTTGGGATCCATAATGGAACGTTGATACAGCCGGTCGCTGCGCCAGTAGAACTGTTTCTGCTTGAAGGGCGTGGTCTTGATCGCGAGATTGATGCCGGCGTCCGGGGCTGCAGGCCCATCAGCAATCAGCGAAGCCCGCGAGCGCACATCGCCGTGGCATGACTCGCAGGTGACCACGATCGCATTGCGGCTTTCTCCATAGAGCTTGCCGTTGCCGTGAGCGTCCTGCTCGAAGTGGCAATCGGCGCATTGCATGCCTTTTTCCAGGTGGATATCGGCGAGGTGCACGGCCTTCTTGAATTTATCGGCATCGCTCCAATCGATCACCTTGCCATCAGTGTCCAGCAGATTGCCCTTGCGGTCGTGCTTGTACACGGCGCGGAATATCCATCCATGACTATGGAAATCGGCGAACTGCGTCTTATCGAGCTGCTGGTTGAATTCCGGCGACCCGACGTCGCGCAGGAAGCTTACATCGCGCCATTTGCCGCGAGCGGTAGCTCCCTCGGGATCGCGCACCTGCACGGTGTACGCCTCTTTTGCCGACGGATCGTGTTGCTTCTCCGGATACATCTTGTCCCCATTGATCTCGTTGTCCCACCATGTGTATCCGTAGTATGTAGTGACCATGTTCGTTCCCGGATGCATGTGGCAGACCATGCATTGGCTCGACGGAATCGATAGCGTGAAAACGTGCTGCAGCGGGTGTCCGGGTTCGTTTTTGGGGATCGTCGGATCCGATTGCTGCGCCATACCCCGGTTCCCGTAGGGCGCGTATTTTCCGGAATGCAGCGGATCGCGATCGTTGGCATAGATCACATGACAGGCGCTGCATCCGCTTTGGCGATAGTCGCCGGGTTCATCATTGGTGCCGGGAAAGGACAACAGGGGATCGAAGAGCCGGGTCTTTTGCAATCCAAGGAATACAGGATCGGTACGAAGCTCGGTGCCGAAGCCGCGGGTCGAGAGCTTTACGTCAGGATGGCCGGGGTCTTCTTCCGAGATAGGGTTGCCGATTTCAGCCTTTTCCTGCCCACCGCGTTCGAAGACCCGCAAGACATTCCCGGGCTGGGAAATCTCCCAGCGCTGCAGCGGGTCCAGAAACGGCAGCACGCCTTTTCTCTTCGTCTCCTCCGCGGTCGGAGGAGGCCACGTAATCAACCGCTGCGGCTCGCCCTCGCGCGAGTAACTCTCGCCGAAGCGGGCATTCTTCAATGGGTATCCACCGTTGTTGTAAAGGGCCGCCTCCCACAACATGGCGCCATGGGTCATCATGCTGGTGCGCACCTGATGGACTTCCTCGGAGTGACACCCGGCGCGCCCGCATGTCTCCGGCGAGATGCGGTTATCGCCGGGGTTCACGAACTTAATCCACTCGGCGCTCTCCTTCAGCCAGCGCGCGCCAAAATTTGAGCGCACAGGGGCGGCGGATGAGCGCTCATCTTCGCGATAGCGTGCGCGAACGTGGGCTCTGTTTTTTGTTTCGGTATATTCCGCGGAATCCTTGGAGGCGGTGTTCATCACGGAGGCATCGCCGCCATGGCAATCGGTACAACCAATTCGAACCGTGCCCGGCGCATGCATGGTGACGCTGTCAACGGAAGAATGGCAGCCGGAACTCATACAGCCACGCGTCTTGGCGTCGGCTTCTTCTTGAGTCTGTCGGATCAAGAGCTGGGACCCGCGCCGCTCAGTGCGTTCGCTGACATTTTCGTTCTGATTGGTTGATTGCGTCTGCCCGGATTGGTCTTGAGCAGAGTTGGCATGGACAACCACTCGCGCTGCGAAGATAAGGGATAGCGCGAGTCCCATGCCCGCAGCGGCGCGCCCCTTTGTTCTCGATCGAAGCACCAGTGTCAATTTGGTCATTAAGGTCCGGAACACTCGTCCTCATCCATAATCTGTCATCCTGAGCGCCGGTTTTGCGCGAAGGATCTCCGGCGATGTGCCAAACTTACTTGCACCATCCAGGCTCTTCCGCCAGTTTTCGTGAAGGAGCCCGGATAGTGCTTCTAAGTACGAATCATCGCGGGAGATCCTTCGCCCAAAAGAAGGGCTCAGGATGACAGTTCCATGCGATCACGGTTACATACGAACGTGTAGCAAGATTCTCGTTTCGCTTCAAAACACAAACTTCACCAGAGCAAACGTGCTGAGCAGCGTTTGTCCGGTGTAGATATCACGCAAGCCTCGTGCCGGCGTTAGACCGGTAATTCCCCCTTCGAGAACGATGTTCTCCGAGAGCGGCGGACGATAAATAAATCCTGTGCCGTAATCGGCGCCAATCCCTCGATGAATATGGCTCTGAAAGAGCGCCAGTTCCAGCGGCTCGGTGTGAACAAACTGCAGATAGTTGAAGTTGACTACCCAACGCATCTTGGGCGTGATATCGAAATCCGCACCCGCGTTATAGACGAAAGCCCCCGGATTTACGTAGTTCGCCTGGCCCTCATTTTTGCTGGCGCGCAGGTCGGGAAAGAGCGCGTTGTCCGACTTCAGACCAATCAGAGTGCTAGTGAGTCGAATGCCTTCCCGGTTCCAAAAACTGAAATCGCCGCCCGCGAAGCTCTGCGATTCATCGATGGAATCGAAGCCACGCGCAATGCCATCACGCGGATTTTTGTCACCGGAGGCGTAGAAGAACGAGCTGCGAAAGCGTACCCAGTCTTTGTCGAGGGACAATTCCAGCGCAGCCATTTGCGCATTGATGTCCACGCGATCGCATTTTCCAAAACCCTGCGGGCAGGGAGTGACATTTCGCCGCGAGGCTACCTGGTTATCGGTGTCATATCCCAGCACCTGATAGAACGCGTGGGAGACATTGATGCGCTTAATGTGTCCGTTGCTTGCCCAGCCAATGTAGTGCGAGCGGATGCCGTGAGGGATCACGACGCCGATCGGCTCCGGCCGGGTGATGATTCCGTTGTTGTTGTAGTAGATCGAAGGATCGTCTTTGTCGAAGTGATAGCTGAACTGCGTGGTATAGCCTTTGAAAAAGAAATCCTGGATGTACAGGTTGGCAATCGCGACTTGTTGATGACGATCGTTGAAAGTGTTCAGCCCGCTATTAGTGTCCTTCTCGAGATGATAAAAGTAAGCGAGGTTGTATTCGTAGCGATCGGACTTAAGATTGCCGAAGATGCGCAATCCGGGCTGTTCTTCGGAATAGATAAATCCACGAAAGTCGCTTTGGAACTGCTGGATGCCGGCGCGCACTGAGACAAAGTCATAGTTCGGACTCAGGTCCTTGATCTTGTATTCGACGAACGCCTGTTGCAACCCAACGTGATCGTCAAAGCGATCGCTGCCGCGCTGTGGGTTGATGTTGACGATGCCTCGCTCCTGCGTAGCCAGATAATTCACGTCGAACGCGGGAGTGAAAACGATACGCCAGTCCTTGGGCCGAAAGCTGGTATCGCCGTGATACAGCTCGCCGGTAAATCGAAAAAGCTCGCTAAGAAATAGCTGGCCGCCTTTGCCAAAAAAAGTGGATTCCCCAGGGTTCTCGGCCGCAACTAAGCTCGGTGTCGGCAAGCGACGACCATCCAGCGCGGTAACCGCACTGCCGTTAAAGGCGAAGAACGTCTGCTTCCCGAAGATGGGGTAATCGCCTTTCAGCTTATTGCGGTCAAACGGATCCCACCAATGACCGCTGGTGTACTCGTACTCGCCGGAGGCTTTGTACCTTTTGTATGCATTCAGCGGATCGCTTGAGTCACCGTTGGCGATATCCCAGCGGTAGGTCTTCTTTTCGAAATTCTCGTTCTCGGTTGGAGGCGTCTGCACGGTTGCTGCGGTCTGCTCGGGAGTCGTCTCGTTCGGACGTCGCCTTAGCTCGCGGTATGGCTCCTGCGCCTCCGCCTCGGTTTGGCCTCCAGTGGGAGGCACCGCGCCGGCCAGAGGACGATCCAGCGCTCCCCGGGCGACACTATTGTCGGTAGCGCGCAGCTTGATCTCGATGCTGAGCACTTCACTCGATCCAAGCTGAACATCGTCGCGACTGAAATCCGCGAAGCCTTCCCGCCGCAAATCCAGGTGGTAAGCCCCGGAGTTAAAGTCACTAATTCGGAAGACTCCATCGCCATTGGTCAAAGTCTCACGCACGGAGCCGTTGCCATCACGAATGACCACCCGGGTGCCGGAAATTCCGCGGCCATCTTCCGTAGTCACCAATCCTTCGATGGAACTAGTGGTGATCGAGCGCTGATGCGGCAAGCGGCGCTGCGGTCCTTGCGTAACAGTTTCTTTTTCCTGTTGCTCCTGCTGATTTTGGGCGGAGGGCGCTTGTCCTGCGGTCGAGGAGTCAGACGGCGCTGGCGCAGATCCAGGCGTGGTCGATTGGCTGCGGGCACAAGGCGGGCCAAATGCTAACGACACCAGGACTACAAAAGCTCCGCGAGAGAGATTGCAGCCAATCACCGAACCTGACCTTTTCCCGGTTGAGGATTGCCAAAACACTGAGAACGTTCGAACTTAGGGAATTCTGGAGTCCGTCCTTGGTATCACATCGAGGGCATACCTTCAAGCGGAACCGGCGTGCAAACGGTTGCTAGGCGAAGAACGCATTGTGAACAAGACGTGGATTGCAACAGATTTGCGACTGCTCGGAACTGCCTCCGTAACACTATCGCGCCGCGGCCCTTAAGGACGCTGCGGCAGAGATAGAAACTGAAAGCGACACAGTCGCGTCAATCTGCTATGCGGTCTCCGTGACTCGCAGGCTGTGAAATCACCAGGAAACGAACGGGATCGCTCGATTCATTGCGAATCTGGTGGCGTATGCCGGCTGAAATCCGAATGCCTTCCCCTGCGCATAGTCCGATGGTTTCGCCTTCCGCCTCCATCGTGGCCTTTCCCGACAGAATGTAGAAGAACTGCTGCGCTTTGCAGTGATAGTGGCGGACCTCTTGCGCACCGGGCGGCATCGATTCTTCAATTACGCTAAGAGCCGGATCGCGCACCAGATGCCAACCGTCACAGACCTGTCCCCAGGTGTAGTGGTCGGCAGTGTTGCGGCTGATCTTTTCAACACTGGCTTTTGCTTGCGAGTTTTTGCTCATCGCTCCATGCCTTAACTTCACTATTGCCTAAAGCCGTTCAGTTGCTGTATCCAGCAGTCAGTACCGTCCCGCGGTAGCGGACGGGTGCTGCGTTCCAAACGCGATCCACCCGTTCGCTACCGCGAACGGTACTGACGTTACCCACTATTCCCCTGGTCCTTCGCGCGACGCATGATGCGGCAGGGCTTGGGGCAGTTCCGACACATTCCATGCCCAGGCCGCCAGGACAGCGGCACCCTGGTTGATTTCATCAGGTATCACTTTGTCGAAGGTATCGGTTTGGCTGTGATGCGCCTGCCGATAGTGATCGGGCACTTGCAGGCAGAAATAAGCAGGCACCCCCTTGTTGAGGAACTCGATATGGTCGGACGAACCATAGAACCGCATATCTAACGAATCCAAATTAAAGACTTCCTGCAGCGGGCGATAAATCTCTTCCATCAGAGGAGCCGTTTCGAACTGATTTTCGAGGACGATGGTGAAGACTCGTCCAGTCCCCAGGTCAAGAACCAGCGCGGCATCCATTTTGGGAATCTCGGCGGCGTGATTTTTCATAAACAGCTCTGCGCCGACTCCGCCTTCCTCTTCTCCGGTAAAAAGAATGAAAGTGATGGTGCGCTTTGGCTTCCAGCCGAGTGCTTTCAAGGTTCGAGCCGCTTCCAGCGTGGCCATGGCGCCGGTGCCGTTATCAACGGCGCCCTGCCCCAGATCCCATGAGTCGAGGTGACCGCCGATGATCACGCGCTCGTCGGGATGCTGGCTGCCCTTGATTTCAGCCACCGTGATCGAGGTTTTCGCCGGCCCGGGACTGAAAGTTCCGGTGAGATTCACTTTCATTGCCACTGGACCTGCCTGCAGCAGCCGGTAAATCAGCGAATAATCCTCATGCGTAAGAAATGCAGTAGGAAGTTGAGATGGTTCATAACCGCTAAACGTGGTCATGTTAAATAGCGAGTCAGTCTTGCCGCTGTCCGTGAGCAGCACTGCGGCGCCTTCATCGGACGCCATCTTCATTAATTGCCGGCGTTGACGGAATCGCCCTTGCGCGCCGGCGCGAGGCACACCTCGGTTGGGCGGGATCACGGCGTCGTAGGCATTGTTGGGAACATCGGAGTCTGGCGGTATCTCGGCGGGGGGCCGCGTCATCAGAACTGCGTCCTTCAGCTTGCCTTTGTACTTCTCCAACTCTGATGGATTATCTGCATTCAGGAAAATCACTCTGCCGCTTACCGGACCGTCGGTCGCCTTACTCCATCCCACGGAGCGGATTTCGATGTTCTTCCTCACTGGAGCGGTGATCTCAGCCGTATCCCGTCCGCGGGTCCAGGAATGCGGAACCTCGGTCGTCTCCAGATGAGCGTCGACGCCGTAGTCCTTGAAGCGTTGCAGCGTCCAATCGCTGGCGCGGTTCATCTGTGGCGATCCCGTAAGACGCGCGCCAATCTCCGTAGTGAGATATCCCAGGTTCGTCACCAACTCCGAATGCGCCTTGACCTCGTCCGAGATCTTTTGATCGGCTTGTTCCATCGCAGATCGATAGCTGCGCTTTTCATCTTCACTGCGGGTGTTTTGAGAAGTGTCGGCTGGATTTTGTGATGAGGCTTTTTGAGATACGAGACCCGTTATGCATAGAAATAGAAGAAATGAACAAAGCAGACAAGCGCGCGAACGCAATAAACTCATCAATGCTCCGATAACCGGAATGGGATATGTGTTGCAAGGGAACTGTTAGGTTATCAGAGGGGGAACGGCAATAGGCGATAAGCAATAGGCAATGGGCGATAAAGCTTGCGTGTTCGCGACCGCCGTTCGCCGATTTGCTTATTGGCCTATTGCCTACTGCTTACTGCCTATTGCCTATTGCCTACTGCCTACTGCCTACTGCCTACTGCCTACTGCCTACTGCCTACTGCCTACTGCCTACTGCCTACTGCCTACTGCCTACTGCCTACTGCCTACTACCTTCAATTTGCGGCAGTGGTAACTGGCGCGTGTACATCGCCGGCGTCCTCGAAGCTGAAGTGAGTCGACACATTCGGATAATCCTTGCGATCCAGCTCTACATAGGGATAGACGAAGTAATTCAGCGGGTCCCCATCTTGCTTGGGTGACAATGTAATATCGCGCCCAACGCTGAACTGGACTCGATTGTCATCCCAGTGCCCAAAAAAGAACTCGCGCTGCTCTGGGTGTTTCCACGCCTCGGAGATATCCAGTGGGACCCAGCCGTGATCTTTCGTGTAGAAGTCGGCCCAGCAGTGGTAACCGGGGATGTCGGCTGCGTGCTTGTCGACCGGAATGGGAAAACCGATCTCGAAGCGCGCAGGAATATTTTGCGAGCGCGCCATGGAGATGAAGAGGGAATGGAAGTCGGTGCAATTCCCATGCTTTGCGCTGCAGGCGTAAAGCGTGTCGCCATGTCCCCAACCGGCGCCGGTTTTGTCGTAGCGCATGTTAGCCAGGACGTAGTCGTAAATAGCGCGTCCCTTCTCGTAGTCACCGCCATTCACGGCAGCGACCTGTTTTAGCGCGAGCTCAGCAGGAAGACCGGTCGTGGGCACCAGCTTGTCGGCAGAGAGCAGGCGTTGTCGCTCGGAGACTTGTAGAACGCCGGTTTCATGCGGAGAGCCTTGTCGCCGGATCACGTCGTAGACAACTTCGAAGTTGTATCCGTCTTTGTCGGCCTTGCTGGACTCCGCGTACAACATCTCATTTCCATACTCACCCTCGCGTGTCTGCCGCAATGGCAAATCACCCTTCTGAGAAACCACTTTTACAGTTTGAAAATCATCGCTTCGAGCGAGCGGAATCCAAAGGCGCAGGGGCGCTCCTGGATGTGTATTACGGACCGTAAATGCGTAGTGAAACGTGAAGTGTCGTTCCGGAGTGGCGGTCTGCCCCGAAGCAAAGGGAATTACGAACAGCGACACAAAAAGCGCGCGAGCTAGCATAATATTTTCCTTTTTTGAATGTGAAACGTGAATCGTTGACGACGGCCCGGGCGTCAAGTAGCTAGCTTCAGGTGAAGCCGGAAATGGTAGGCATGGGGACGGCTCGCGAAAATAATATTCCTTCAAATACGGCTAGGCAACTAACCCGACCCAGCGCATCGAAAACTGTAATTCCATCCCATTTTGCGGCTGGTACACTCGATTCTGTGACGAGTAAGCTTCGGGGATTCTCTGCCACTGTTGCCCTGTTCTGCCTGACGTCTGGGGCCGTCCTGCTGTCGCAGACGATCAAGTATGCAAAACCGCCCAACGCGAAAAACGGTGAGAAGATCTTCAAAAGCGGCTGCAACACCTGTCACGGAGCTGATGGCCGTGGCGCGCCCGAGACGTTCACAGAGTTTAAACGTCCCGACAGCTTTCCCGATTTCAGCAGATGCGATCAGACCACTCCTGAGCCGAACTCGGCTTGGAAGGATGCCATCGTCAATGGCGGTCCCTCCCGTGGATTCTCCCAGATCATGCCGGCATTTGGAGAACTGCTGACGGACGAGCAAATCAATGACGTCATCGCGTATATGCGCACATTCTGCACGGGCAAGCATTGGGCGCGAGGTGAACTAAATCTGCCGCGAGCTCTGGTAACCGAAAAAGCCTTTCCAGAAGACGAAGTCGTGGTGAGCACCGCAGTCAACGCCAGCGGAGCTCCGGGGTTTACCACCGACATGATCGTGGAAAAGCGTTTTGGAGTGCACAATCAGATCGAGATCGACGTTCCCGTTACCGCTCAGGATCAGAATCACACCTGGTACGGTGGCGTCGGTGACACGACCTTCGCCGTAAAGCGTGAGATGTTTTCCAGCCTGCGCACTGGATCGATTCTTAGCCTGCAGGGTGGCGTGCTTGCGCCAACAGGAAGCAGGACTCGCGGCTTCGGGACTGGCACAACCACCTTCGAGACCTTTGCTGCGTTCGATCAACTTTTTCCCACCAACACCTGGGTGCAGTTTCAGACCGGAGCAGATTTGCCGCGCCATACCGACGTCGCTCCGCAGTCTGTTTTTTGGCGAACGGCGGTAGGCCAGAGTTTTGCTAAGGATCACGGACTTGGCCGACTATGGTCGCCGATGTTTGAGTTTCTTGCTAGTCGCGATCTGGTTACCAGCGCCAAGACGGATTGGGACGTTCTGCCCGAGATGCAGGTAACCATTAGCCATCGACAACATATACGCGCTGACATTGGCGTGCGGACGCCGGTGACCAACACCGCGGGACGTTCCAAGCAGGTGGTGTTCTACGTTCTGTGGGACTTCGCCGACGGAAAGTTGCTGGAAGGCTGGTAATGCCCAACGGGAGCCGCACTACGCTTGCCATTTTGGGACTGCTCGCCTGCTCGCCTGTGTTGCTGCGAGGCGGTGCGCAGACTTCCGAGTTAAAGCCCGAGTTCCGTACTTCCGACCGCTGCGTTGCCTGCCACAACGGATTAAAGACGCGAGCCGGCGACGACGTCTCCATCGGATTCGATTGGCGTGCTAGCATCATGGCAAATTCGGCCCGCGATCCATATTGGCAAGGGAGCGTCCGTCGCGAGTCGATCGACCATCCCGAGGCCAA
>Ga0307479_10005300_pt1 | contig 11810 bp, 7 predicted proteins | sample atmos_gasesECM4C_FD_203743 | JGI IMG/M metagenome (GOLD analysis project Ga0307479, IMG submission 203743) | Hardwood forest soil microbial communities from Morgan-Monroe State Forest, Indiana, United States - atmos_gasesECM4C_515 | ecosystem: Environmental > Terrestrial > Soil > Temperate... | reverse complement strand
CGAATAATCTTTGCGTAGACCTGGTTGCGCAGATTGGTGATGGCCGCGTGCCCGGCATATTGAATTTCGGTTATGCCAAAATATTCGGCGACACCTTTGGAAACGAAAATCACCAAGAGGGTGATGCTGAAGATGGCCCAGACGTGGTGAATGCGCGCGGGAAAGAACTGATTGAGGTAGATGGTGCGGCCGCCGGGAATGGTAAAGAGGGGGAGTTGCGAGCTGGCCGCCGTAGGGGTCAGCACGTAGTCCCACGCGATGCGCGCCATGAAAGCGACGAGGCCTTCGGCCATGGCGACGAAAGCCACAAGAACGACGCCAACAGCCAGCCGGAAAGTGTACGGCCGCACATAACTCAGCAACCGCTTCAATTGTGGTGAAAGCAATTCCGCCACGCCTCGGACTCCCCTGACTTTTACACTTGGTACGCTATTCGCCGCGTCACGGCGTGTCAAGTTTCTACAGCCCGCCTGGCACGCGAATGCCAGCGCCGGGCGGGACTCACTTTTCAATGTCTCGGTGAATTACCTTCGCGGACAATGCATGCTTCCCCAGCGCTTTCTTCATGGACTCGGCCAGCATCACCGAGCGGTGCTTCCCGCCGGTGCAGCCGAACGCAATCGTCAAATAGCTCTTGCCCTCCCGTATGTAATGCGGGATCAGGTACGTCAACAAGCCTTCGATGCGCCGCAGAAATTCTCCCGTCTGGGGAAACGACCGGATATAACGGCGCACTTTGGGGTCTTTTCCGCTGAACCGGCGCAGCCGCGGCACGAAGTGTGGATTCGGCAGAAATCTCACGTCGAAAACCAGATCGGCGTCCGTCGGCACGCCATACCGATAACCAAAGCTCACCACCGACACCAGCATCGGCCGTTTATCCGGATTCTTGAACCGCGTGGTGACGAACTGCCGCAGCTCGTGCACGTTGAACTGGGAAGTGTCAATCACCACGTCGGCGAGCCTGCGGATCGGCTCCATCATTGCCCGTTCGTGCTGCAAACTCTCGCGCACCGAGATATCTTTCCCCAACGGGTGCGGCCGCCGCGTCTCGCTATATCGCCGGAGCAATGCGTCTTCACTTGCGTCGATATACACGAGCGTGACGGGATGATCTTTCCGCAAGTGGCGCAAGAGTGGAGGCAATTTCTCGAGCTGCGCTCCTTCTCGCGCATCCACGAGGAGCGCCGCACGCGCAAAATCACCCTCGCCCGCCGCATGCAACTCCGCAAAAATGGGCATGAGCTCGACGGGAAGGTTATCCACGCAATAGAAACCCATGTCTTCGAATGCTTTCAGGACTGTGCTTTTCCCCGAGCCGGAGAGCCCGGTCAGGATGACGAGGTGGTGCCCCTCTTGTCTGGCTCGGTGTTTCACTGAGTTGTGCCGGCCCTAGCTCTTTACCCGGCGCTGGTGGGTGCTGGGGATGCGCATATCCTCTCGGTATTTTGCAACCGTCCGCCGCGTCACGTGAATGCCCGCATCATCCAGTTTTTTCGCAATTTGCTCGTCCGTCAGTGGCTTGGTGCCGTCTTCTTCCTCAATCATCTTCTTCACCACCCGCTTCAGAGTCAGCAGCGACATCCCGCTGCCTTCCGGCCCGTTCACGGATTCGCTGAAAAACGACCGTAACTCCAAAACTCCCTGCGGCGTATGAGCGTACTTGCTTGCCACCGCGCGGCTCACCGTCGACGGGTGCACGCCGACTTCCTCCGCTACCTCCTTGATCATCATGGGTTTTAGCGCGTCCTGCCCCTGGTCCAGAAATTCGCCCTGCCGCGCGATGATCGACTGGCACACTCGCAGGATAGTGTGCTTCCTCTGTTCGATGTTCTTCATCAACTGAATTGCGGCGGTGAACCGTTCTTTAACATAATTCCGCACGTCGCGGTCCGCGGCATCCCGCACCAGCAGCCGCCGGTAGGTCGGGCTCAACCGCAGTTGCGGCATATCATCCTCATTGAGGAATGCCACCCACTGATCGTCTACTTTCCGGAAATAGACATCTGGCTCGACGAGGCGCGGCTCTGTTTTGTTGTAGCGCAGCCCGGGACGTGGGTCGAGCTTCTTAATGACCTCTAGCGCCCGCTTCACGACTTCCAGGGGACGGTTCAGCGCGCGCGCCACTTCCTTTAATTGGTTTGACTGCACCTGCTTCAGGTGCTCGGACACGATTTGGTGGGCCAGCGTATTCTGCGGGTCGAACGCCTTCAACTGCCGCAGCAAGCATTCGCGCAGATCCCTTGCGCCAACGCCGATCGGATCGAAGTCCTGCACTACCGCCAGGGCATCTTCCAAATCATCCTGGGAATACTTTCCTTCTTGCGCCAGCTCTTCCATCGACGCCGTCAAATATCCGTTCTCATCCAGGTTTCCGATAATGCTATCTGCGATCTCTTTCACAGTCTCCGAGCAAATGGTCACGCTCAGTTGCCACTGCAGATGATCGGTTAGCCCGGTGGGCGAGGAAAGAAACTTTTCAAATGAAGGCCGTTCGGAATTTTCACGTTCCTGCGATTTCCCGCCGTCGCCCCCGCTATCGAGATACTGGTTGAAAAAAGTCCCGACATCGAATTCATCGAATGGATTCGCTTCCGGCTTTTCCGGAACCTTTTCCGTCTCCGCCTTCAGAAATGTTTCGTCGCTGTAGTTGTCGGTCTGCGTGGGTTCTTCGCTCAGCTCTTCCAGGACAGGGTTGGCAATCATTTCCTGGTTGATCATCTCGCGCAGCTCGAGCCGGTTCAGCGCGAGCACGCTCACCATCTGCACCAGGCCAGGCGTCAGAATCTGCTTCTGCGACACCTTCAGGTTGAGCTTGAGTCCCTGCCAGGCCATGGTCTTTCCGTCTTGCCCTCTCGATAACTCCTAATTCAATCGAAAATGATCGCCCAGATAAACGCGCCGTACCTCCGGATCATTGCTTAATTCCTCCGGCCGGCCCGCACGGAATATTTTCCCATGATTCACGATGTATGCGCGGTCCGTCACCTTCAGAGTTTCCCTCACGTTATGATCCGTGATCAACACGCCGATCCCGGAGCGGCTCAAGTCGCGGATAATTTCCTGTAGATCCTTTACCGTCAACGGATCGATGCCCGAGAAGGGCTCATCCAGCAATATGAACGATGGCTGCAGTGTCAGGGACCTGGCGATCTCGAGCCGCCTGCGCTCTCCGCCGGACAACGTGTACGCTTTACTCTGCCGGACAGTTTCCAATCCCATTTGCACGAGCAGTTCCTCCAGCCGGTCGCGCTGTTGCTCCGTCGTTAGCGGCAGCGTTTCCAATACCGCGAGCAGATTCTCTTCGCTCGTCAATTGACGGAAGACCGAGGGTTCCTGCGGAAGATAGCTGATCCCACTGCGGGCCCGGAGGTACATCGGAAGGTCGGTGATTTCGTCGCCGTTCAGCAAAACGCGGCCGGAATCGGGCCGGGCGAGACCCACCAGGATATAAAAGGTCGTCGTTTTCCCTGCGCCGTTGGGACCTAGCAGTCCAACGATTTCACCCTGTCCGATCTCCAGCTCAACGTCGTCAACGACCTTGCGACCGCGATAGGACTTGCTTAGCGCGACGCCCTGAAGCTTCAGCATACCTCGTCATTTCTCGACTCGGTGCTTCGTCAACGTCCGTGAACCATTTTCAGAGTCCACGATGATCGTATCATCCGCTAAAAAGAAGGTCAATTGACGCCCCGTCGTTGTGCCCGAGGCGCCGTCGAACAGCACGGGATTTCCTCCACTCATAACAAATTTCCCCTCTGCAGCCGTGTACTCCCCACGCTCTGCCGTTGCCCGGCGGCTCCCTTGCTCCACGATCACGCCGCCTGTCCCCACCACCCGGCTAATTTGCTGGGCTCCCTCGCTGGCGTTGGCATTCGTTTCGTTCGGTGCCTGTGCACCGCGCGTGAAATAAAAATCGAGTGCCGCGGCCTTAATCCATTGCTCTGCCGACTGTACGGTCACGTTGCGCTCCAAGTGCGCTCGATTCTCTGTCTCCAAATATGTCAAGGTTTCCGAGGAGGCGTGCCACAATTGTGATTTCTTCGCCGCCCTGTGAGTTGCAGCCATCTGCGGGCCCGGCTGTCTCTCCACTTGAGGAAACACCGCCCGGACATTTCCCACCGCGTTCAGCGTCTTCGATTCCCGCAGCAATTCGATCGAGTCTGCTTCCAGCACCGCATCGCCCTGCCACAACCGCGCATGCCCTGAATACAGCGCGCGTCCCGTTTTCGAGTTTGCCTGCAATCCATCCGCCGTAATATTGACCGGGACAGGCGCCATCTGGACCGCGCTCCCCTTGGCGGAAAAATCCGTTGACCTGACTCCTCCTTCTGCCCGGATCTCTCCCGTCCCCTGCAAGAACGTGATCCGCGCCGCACGCGTCTCCGTCGTCGCATCCCGCACGACGGGCTGTCCCGTCAACGCCGCCGTCTGGGCCGCCCGTTGGAACACGGCTTGCTCCGCCCGGCCGCTTCGGTCTCCTTCTTTTAACCTCACCTGTCCGTGCAAATCCATCTGTGACCATCCGCCGGTCGAGAGCAATTGTGCCACTCCGCTGCTTGCCGTCGCGGTTTGCACCGGGCGTCCCGGCAGCGTACGTTCCATCTGTACGTTCCCCGCAGCTTGGAGTTCTCTTGGTTTCCCTTGCGCCCCAAACTGCATCGCCAGTTTGTCCGCTTGCACTCTCGTGCGCGCAGCCCCCTCTGCCTGTGCTGCCGCGTCCGTCCATTCGATACTTCCCGGCGTCAGCGTTTCGGCTCGCTGCAGCTTGCTCGCTTCACCCGCTTTTCCGCCGTCGAACGCCACGCGCAGAGCATTTGTCTGCACCATCCGAGTCTCGCGAGTCTTGCCCATTTGCGACTGCAAAGAAACGTTCCCATTCAGATTCAATTCTTTCGGCTCGCTTATTTTCGGCCAAACATGCAACGTCGCCGAGTCCGCGTCAAAATTGTCTTCTTCTCCATCCGCTTTCCGCGACCCGCGCACATTCCCCGTGGCCTCCGTCTTCGTTACCCATCCTTCGGGAGCAAACTGAGCCGCAAGTGTGTCCGCGCTCATTTCCATCATGCCCCGCGCGCCTTGAAACGTCAGCTCTGGCCTCTCAGCGCTTGATCCGGCCGCCGCCAGCCTTTCTGCGCGAAAAACTGCGTCCAGGCCCAGCGTGATTTCTCCCGCCGTCAATCGCTGGCTCCTCGTCGCTGCCTCTGCAGGCCCGCCCAGGCGCATCGTGCGGGTGTCCCGGCCGAAGTCCAGCCGGGTTCCCTTCACTTGTACTTCCTCGGGCGACGAATCTTTCTCGCTATCTTTCTTACCTCGCCGCAATGCAGGGCGCGTCAGCGTCATTCGCACATCCCGCAGCAGTCGCGCCCTGCCTTCTTCCGCGTTATATTCCACGCCGGCGGCTTCCCCGCTCCCGCTCGGAAAGTGAAACAGGACTCGTTGATCCGTCCTCGCCGTCCCGCTGGCCCGGTCAAAGGTCACCCCGCGTGTCTCCACATGGATGATCTTCGCGGCCGCATCTCCAGGATTCGCAGCCGCTCGTTCTGCGTCCGCCGCACTCTGCAAATCGATTTGAACCTCGCCGCTGCACAGGATGTCGCCTTTCTCTTTTCCGTACTGGCAGCTCTGCGTGTGGATCGTGTCGTGTCGTTCGCCCGTCTTTCCGAAGATCGTGATCTTCACGTCTTCCAGCAAGCTGGCATCCTTATCTTTGAACTCCGTCGATTTCGACGCTTGCACCGTGAATATCGTCCGATTCTGTTCCACCTTGGAAAAGGTCAACCCGCTGGAGAGTCGCGTCACATCATGTGGCGCCGCCGGCGGCGCTTTCTTTTTTTCGATGCGCCTCAGCCATCCGCGCTGCAGATACACAGCGGTCGTCAGGCCTGCGAGCAACAGCGCCAACGCCGCCGACCAGCGCGCATACCGCGCCGCTTCGTTTCTCCTCATGAAATTGAGTATAGGAGAGCGGCATGGACCTGACAACGCGTCGACGCTTACACAGGCGCTATCGTCCAATGAAAACCGGAGGCGCCATGACTCTGGCGGCCTCCGGTTTTTTCTGCCATTCCGATGGTGTTTGAAAAGCAGCTATTTATAGATTATTGGCAAAGGCTTGCACATTGGAGAGCAAACCCTGCGCCTGCTGGATCAGGCCGGCGGCCTGTTGATCCGGGATAGGCTGATTGTCGAACTCGGCAGCTTCCAGGAGGGCAAGAATCTGCCCTGCCAGGGCGTCGCGCTGGCTGGTAAACGAAGCGAGCTGACTCTCGATGTTGGAATAGGTGGCGTCTCCAGGATCGCTGCTTTCCAGGCCCACTGTTGAAGCTTGGAGGCTCGCCAGTCCTAGCGGGCCGACGGGAGCGTTAATCTGCTTGAAAGCCTGGGCCAAAGCGACGAAATTGGCACTTCGCTTTACCGCCGCGGGTTGCGCCCATCCGGTAAGCTCTTCGGCGAGCGCGCGACCTTCATGTTGGTAATCATCCTGGAGGCCGAGCAAAACCAGCATTGTCGGACGAATGTCGGTATGGTCGGACCACGTCGTGCTATCCACGCCCGCTTGATCCACGCCCGGGCCTACCATACCAAGCCACGTTGTGGTGATGTCCGCCTGAAAGTCGCCGTGATTCCACGCAAATCCGGGCTGCTCCGCAACGCAGGGCGAGCTGCAGTTCGGCGCTCCCGCGAACAGGAAGTAGTTCGGATCGGCAAACAGGATGAACGTCGGCGTCCTTGCGGGATCATCTGTAATCATGTGAAGCAGCTTCATCTCCACAGGATCCGCCAAAGCCTGCGTAATGGTGTCTGTCTTTCCGGTGATGGGGTTCGCGGCCGTAAGTTTGCCGGCAGCGCGCTCAAAGGTGCGCGTGACGCTCGACGTGGGGGCAGGGTTCCCAGTGATATAGACTGCCGGTGCTGAGTCTGAGTGGACCTTGAATGGAATTGTAATGCCTTGCTCGGTGGCGAGCAACCCCGCAAGATTGGCATTGGGCTCCCCGATCTGGCTGTACGTGCAAGGTATGGTTACTCCGTCGCACCCTTCCGGACTTGGCGCCCCACCGGCAAAGTGGTCGCCTTCATCAGAAGTGAAGACGAAGAGGGTGTTTCTCTGATCGATACCGTCCGCCGCAAGTCGATCGAAAAAGGCGGCGAAAGCGGCGTCATACTCTTGCAGCGCGGAAACGTATCCGGCTTGCCCCGGTCCGTAGGCCGGACCGCTGGGATGCTTGTCGTGTGCGTCCGATATGTAAGCATACGTGACAGAAACTCCATGCTCTTGCATCGCCGCCACGTACCCGAGCGATACCGCAGCTGCCATCCCGTCAAATCCAGGGAACCCCACGTGCCCGTGCGTGTCTTGTATGACGTTGCCGTTCAAATCCGTCAGCGGTCCATCCGGGCTGATCTGTTGCGCCACATAATTGTGCCCGAAGAGCCCGTTGAATCCCGAATACCCCTGAGGCTCTTGGGGTAATAGGTCCGCTCGGCCGTTATTCCCGCTGGAGCATAAAGCCGCGCCTGCCGCGCAGTGAATTCCAATCCCCACAAAATCGGCAAACGCCTGCCCCGGATTTGACGCGACTTCGCTCGCCTCCGTCGAACCGGCCCCGAACACGGTCGGGATATCGATCGTCGTGTTTTCCAAGATTGTGTTGGCCGTCGCGACCGCGCCGAAGTTACATCCGGCACGAGTGTAGGGAACCCAGGGGGCTGGGGCGTTTAATCCGCCAGCAGTCAGCATGTTGAACGTCGTATCGGTGGGCGTGGAAGTAGTCGGGTCGAACAGGGGGGACGTCCAGTACGCGAACGATACGCCTAAGTTGCTGGTTCCGTTGGAATTGAAATACCGGAAACTGTTGGCCACCGGCACCCCATGCCGATCCGGATAGACCCCCGTGAGCGACGTGAGGATATCGTTAGCCGTATGCGAGATCAGCGGCGCATGATGATTCGTAAGCATAACTCCGTTGTTCTCAACGAAATTCAGAAGATGCGGCATCTGTTCCAGATCCGAAGGAACGTTGGCGTTGTCTCGGGTGAAGTGCGTGTTATCGAACTGAATATAAATAACATGGCTGATTTTCCCTCGCGGCGAATTCAAGGCACACCCGCCCTGCGGGCTTGATTCGGCGGCCGAAGGACTCTCTGCCTTTGCCGGGCCTGGACCTTCGAGAGAAGCCGGAGCGACGGGGTAAATCGAGAAAAGGACGGCCACTGCCAACGCGAGCACTCGCCGCCATCCCTTAACTGAATTCCTTCCTACCAGCAGAACCAAACTTTTCCTGGCACTCCCAACATATAATTTCATGGAAGCCTCCTTTGTCGTTTGGAGCTGAAATCTCGTTATTTTACTCCGCTTCCGCTGTCAGAGAATTACTTGATTAAAAATTTCACGTGAACAAAACGGATTTGCCTCCCGGCGGGCGACCGCGCACAGCGCAGGGTTAAATTCGCAGAAGATTCGTGCAAGGAATGCTGGCGTCTTATATAAAGCAAAAACGACGGTATGTTAGACGGACTACCCCGCGGACTCGGCGCTCGCAGCCGGTAACGGGGGCAGGATTCCGATATTCGCAGCCGCCACACTGTCCCTGTTCGTATTTTTGACCAGGTACATCGCCTCGTCCGCCAGGTGCAATAGCCCTTCCTTCGTCTTGGAATCCACCGGGTAAGAGGCTACGCCGACGCTGGGGGTCACGCGCACATTCAATCCTTCCGCCTTGAGCCACACTGACTCGCGGATTAATTGATGCAGCCGTCGCGCCACATTCAACGCGTTGTCTTTCGAAGTTTGCGGAAGCAGAATCACGAACTCGTCACCGCCGTAGCGGAATGCAAAGTCGATCAGCCGGCAATGCACCTTCATTGCGCTGCCGATCTCCGCGAGCAAACGCGAGCCCATCAGATGACCATGCGTGTCATTTACCATCTTGAAGTGGTCCAGGTCGATGAAGACGATCGAGAATTCGTAGTTGTACCGCTGCGACCTGTAAATCTCGGTTTCCAGGATAAACCCCATGTGCCGCGCATTATAGAGCGTCGTGCAATCGTCCGTGATCGTCAGCTCGTGAATGCGCTTCACGTGCCGAGCGTTCTCCAGCGCAATCGCCGCAAAGTCCGAGAGCGCCTCTAAAAGCTTCAGATCACGCTGATCGAACCCGTCGGGCCCCAAACAATTGATCAGTTCGATCACCCCGAGGCAGGTATCGCGAAACTTCACTGGGACCGCCACGATCGACTGCGTCTCCATCTTCGTCTTTTCGTCCACCTTGCCGAAGAATCGCGTGTCCTTCGAAGTGTCCGCGACGACTACCACTTCTCCGTGCTGCGCCACCCAACCCGCAATTCCCTGCCCTACCTTGATCCGCACGTCCTTCAATGCATGCGACGCCTTTCCCACTGCCAGTTCAAAGTACAGTTCCTGCTTGGCTTCATCCAGCAGCAAGAGTGACCAATTGTCTGGCCGTAAAAACTCGTCGATTTTCTCCATGATCGTCCGGAGAACTTGATCGAGCTGCAGCGAGGAGGTCAGTGCCTTCCCTAATTCCTGGAAGACAGCAATCTCGCCCGCTTCACGCTGTTCTGAGGGAACCGCGGTATTGCGGCGGCGCTCAACGACTGGAAACTGCTTTACTTCTTCCACGCTCGATTGAACCCGATTCTGTAGATTTTTGTCGGGCGGTCCCTGGCACCGGACCCGGCGCACACGTATTGCGACACTTCTGCGAGTCCCCGCCAGTATAGGCGCCTCCCAAAATCCAACGCAACAGACTCGAAGTACAGGCGTTGCCATCTTGCCATCCTCGCAGCTGTCCGGTCGTTCCCCCGATTTGCGCTTTCTCCCCCCGTGTGGTTTGACACCGCCAAACACCCGCGCCTATAGTGCCTTCGAGGGAATCCTACGCCGCCCATCGCCGGTCGCTTTCCGGTTGTTCCCCCGATTTGCGCTTTCTCCCCCCGTGTGGTTTGACACCGCCCAACACCCGCGCCTATAGTGCCTTCGAGGGAATCCTACGCCGCCCATCGCCGGTCGCTTTGCGGTCGCAGCCGTGCTGAATACTTTGTTTCCACAGATGCCCTGTCTCTTTGTGGCAGCACCTACGTCGTCAGGTACAGGTCTCAGATCATGGCCAGGGGAAATTTTGGGGAACGTCTGAAGCGCGAGCGCGAATTGCGCGAGGTCTCGCCCAGCGAAATCACGTCCGCCACGCGAATCAGTGGACGTTTCCTCGAAGCTCTCGAAAACGAAGATTGGGGCAAGCTTCCCGGAGGCATTTTCAATCGCGGTTTTGTCCGCGCCATCGCCCGTTACCTCGGCCTCGACGAAGAAAACCTCCTCGCCGAATATGATCTCGCTCACGGTGAACAGAAAATTGAAGCCCCGGTCCCCTACGAAAACCCCATGCCCCGGCCGCCCAAGTGGATTCCCATCCTTGGCATTCTCGTATTCCTCGGCATTCTTGCGGTACTCGTTTACGCGGGCCGCTACGGCTGGCGCCGCTATTCCGCTCACCGCGCCGCCAGACAATCTTCGACTTCGACCCTTGTATCGCAGCCGCCGTCGCCGTCCAGCGCTCCTAACCCTTTGGCCGCAGACCCCTCCTCGAGTTTCTCAAGCTCCGCGGGTTCCGCAGCCCCCCCTCTAGATCTTTCCGTGTCCACCTCCGCCGCTACGCGCGTGCGCATCGTTGCCGACGGCAAGCTGCTCCTGGACACTGAGCTTCCCGCCGGCGAAACACGCCACTTCTCCGCCAGCCAACAATTTGAAGTCTCCGCGGGCGACTCCTCCGCGGTGTTGCTGGAATTGAACGGCCAGGCCATGCCGCCGCTCGGCGCTCCCGGCGCTTCCGGTACAATAGTGCTTAGCCAGAAGGATTTGAGGCAGGCACCCGGTGGAACCTCTCGGCCCTGAAGTCATCGAAGATCTGCGGCGCGGCCGCGCTCCGCGAGAACGCAAACTTGCCGTCTGCTCCAGCGGCGCACACCTCTCGCCCGCAGATCGCGCCGAAGTACTCACTGTGCTCGCAGGCGATGCCGACGAAATGGTTGCTGAGCGGGCTCAAGAGGCGCTCCTCTCTCAGCCCCACGAAACTTTTGTCGGAGCACTGAAGCGTGAAAACGCGGTGCCTGCTCTTTTCGCATACGCCGCAAGAAATCTTGCCGACAAACCCGGTGTCTGCGACGCCATGGTCGAAAACAAAAATTGCCCGGCGGAATTTCTCGTGCCTGTCGTCCGCCATCTTTCCGCTCTCGGAATTCAAGCCCTCATGGAAGAGCTCGACCGCGTCAGCGATTCCCCTGCGCTCGCCGCCGCCCTGGAGCATTCCACCTCCCTTACCGTCGACCAGAAAAATCAACTTCACGAACTCAGGGGTTCTTCCATCGATGAAGCCGCCCTCGCCGAAGCCGCCGCTGAAGCGGAGCCGGACGCCGCACGGCGTCAAACGCTGCTGCAGCGCCTCGCCAAGATGACCGTTGCCCAGCGCGTCCAATTCGCCATCAAAGGAGGTTCCGACGCGCGGCGCACGCTGATCCGTGACGCGAACAAAGTCGTCCAGCGCGCCGTCCTTCAGTCTCCGCGCCTAACCGACCAGGAAGTGGAAGCTTTTGCATGCATGTCCAGCCTCACCGACGAAATTCTTCGCCTCATCGCCAACAACCGCAATTTCCGGAAGAATTACAGCGTTGTCCGCAATCTCATGAACAACCCCAAAACGCCCCTCGACGTTTCTCTCCACATGCTCCCGATGCTCAACGCCGTGGACCTCAAGAAACTCACGACCAACAAAAACGTCCCGGAAACTCTGCGC
>Ga0307479_10005299_pt1 | contig 11814 bp, 10 predicted proteins | sample atmos_gasesECM4C_FD_203743 | JGI IMG/M metagenome (GOLD analysis project Ga0307479, IMG submission 203743) | Hardwood forest soil microbial communities from Morgan-Monroe State Forest, Indiana, United States - atmos_gasesECM4C_515 | ecosystem: Environmental > Terrestrial > Soil > Temperate... | reverse complement strand
CGTCGTGCTGGAGGCGAACGGTCAGGAGCAACTGATCTTCAAACATGCCATCTCGACCGTGGTGATGGGGCGAGTGGCGGCGACGCACGGCCCGCACGTGACGCATACGGACAGGCCGATCAGCGCTGGAACCGCGGCCGCGCCGGCATCGGCGGCGACCGCTTCGGGCACCGACGGATAAGGCGTTTTCGGTTTGGGAAGTTCTCAATCCAAGACATCCCGCGAAGTTCTGCGCCCAGGGAGACGTGCGCCTCTCCGGAGCCAGGTGGCGCGCAACCAAACCGAACGCGCGTTTCTGGTGGGCCTCGATGTGCGCACGCGCGGGCGGAGCGCTAAAGGATCGGTCACCGCCCAGGCCGCGGCCGCGCGTGATGCGGCGGCCATTCCTCCGGCCAAGGCAGGCGCGCCAGCGGCCGTGGTGAAGTCCAGCGGCAAGCCAAGCATTCCCCAGTACGACGCCGATGAATCGTTGGCGGAATTGCGTACCTTGGCCGAGAGTGCTGGGGCGAAGGTCATGGGCGAGATTTTGCAGCGACGCGACCGGGTGGATCCGGCGACGCTGATCGGCGCGGGCAAACTGGAAGAAGTGGCCGGCGCAGCCGCTTCGGTGAACGCCGATGTACTTCTGTTCGATCACGACCTCAGTCCTTCACAGCAGCGCAATATTGAGAAGATCGTGCACCGGCGGGTGATTGATCGCACCCAGCTCATCCTCGACATTTTTGCGCGGCATGCGCGGACGCGGGAAGGGCAGTTGCAAGTCGAACTGGCACAGTTGCAGTATCTGCTGCCCCGGCTCGCCGGGCGCGGCGTGGAAATGTCGCAGCTTGGCGGCGGGATTGGTACTCGCGGTCCCGGTGAAACGCAACTGGAGACCGACCGCCGGAAGATCGCGAGGCGTGTCCGGCACGTGGAACAGCAACTGGAGAATGTCCGCCGTATTCGCGCCCAGCAACGGCAGCGGCGGGAATCGGCGCCAGTGGCCACCGTGGCGCTGGTGGGCTATACGAACGCGGGGAAGTCGACACTATTCAATGCGCTGACCCGGGCTGCGGTTTTGTCGTCACCGAAAATGTTTGCCACGCTCGATCCCACCATTCGCGGTGTGGAATTGCCCTCGAAAAGAAAAGTGCTTTTGTCCGACACCGTAGGATTTATCCGCAGCCTTCCGCACACATTGGTCTCGGCGTTTCGCGCGACCCTGGAGGAAGTGCAGCGGGCTTCGCTCATTCTGCATGTGTCGGACGCTAGCAGCCGGCTGTCGGCGGAGCAGGACGCCCAGGTGGAAATCGTCCTCAAAGAATTGGAGGCGGAGAAGAAGCCGCGCCTTCGCGTGATGAACAAAATTGACTTGCTGGACGAGGAAGTGGCTCAGAATTTAATAGCCGATGCGCAGCGCAGTGAGGCGAAGACTCTTTATGTATCGGCGGTCGAAGGCACCGGGCTGAATCACTTATTAGAACGCATTGACGCCATGATCGAAGAAGACCCGGTCAGTCGCGTGCACCTGCGCGTGCCGCAAAAAGAAGGCAAGATGCTGGCACTGCTCGAAGCGCGATCGCGGATTTATGCACGGACGTACAAAGACGGGGCCGTGGAACTCGAAGCCGATGCTCCGGAGTCTGTGGTACGCCGAGTGCGGGACTGGGTGGTGGGGTAAGGCTGTCGTTGATCGTTCGTCGTTAGCCTTCGGCGTCCGGGTGTTTCCGTTAAACGACCACCGCCCATCTACCAAAGACTAGCGACCAGAAACTACTGACCAACGGCGAGTTGAATGGGCCGGCAACCTAGAAGTGATGCCATGCCTTGGCTTTCGGCCCAAACCAGAAGTGAGTGGTACAGCTACAAGGGGACGGACGTCATTAGAACGTGGCCGACCCCTGCCCAATCCACACTGCGGCCCCATTCGGAGCAGATAACTCACCGTAGAACGTTTTCGATGTGTCTCCCGGCTTTAGCAGCGGTACTGTTACGGTTTGCTCGGTCATTCCTGGGGAGAAGGTCACCGTCTGCGAAGTGGCAACGTAGTCTGTGCCGGCAATTGCAGTGCCGTCGGCGGTCGCGAAATCGACTGAGAGCGATGTCGCGTTGGAAGGGCTAAGGGTCACGGTAAACACCGCCGATGATCCCTTGATGACGGCATCCGTCACCGAGAACTGCTGCAGCTTCGTTTTGTAGCGCAGCCAGCCAAACAGAGCCGGAGCCGCGCCCTCGCAGTGCTGTTCGAAGTTGGCGGAAAAACTCTCAAGTACGCTGCTGGTGTTATAGGCAGCTTGCAGTATCCGGAAGTTTCCCGTGAGAGTGTTGCATCCTCGCCCCGCCCCATAAACGCTCAGTCCGGGCGTACCCGCCGGCTGAAACGGATAGCGTTGCGCATTTTCGTAATTGCCTGGCCCGAGTCGCGCGGTCGTGGGCCCGGCAAAATCAGTCTCCCAGTTGTCCCCATTGTTGATATAGAACGACACAACATTGGCGAAGTTCGTGGGAGTGAAGGTGCCGTCGGAGACAGTAATGAGATATTGCAGTCCTTGCCCAATGTAATCGCCCGGCTGGCTGCTCATCGCCAGGACGGTCACCGGCATATTGGGATCACGGATGAAGACGTTCGCGGTGGAGGCTCCAATAGGGGCCCCGCTTGGCGCGCTCAGCTTGACCCTGAAAGTCTTGTTGCCGCGCGCGCGGAAGTCTCCCACGACAGGGATTGTGATCGTTTGCGAAGTGATTCCTGGCTGGAACGTTGCCCTGCCGGTCGTATGGAGATAGTCAGTTCCTTGCACCCCGCTGCCATCGGCTGTTGCGTAGGTGACTTGAACGATTGAGGTGCTGGGGAGGCAAAGCGACAGAGTAACCAACGCGTCGCTAGTACCGGCATTTCCCTTGAGGGTGTAGGTGCTCGCGATTGCCACGCGTGGCACGGCTGCTACCGAAGACTTATAGCGAAACGATCCGTAGAGAGCGGGAGGTGCGCCTTCGCAATGCTGCTCGAAGTCGATCGCGAGCCGCGCGATCGTGCCGTCCGGGTTGAGCGCGAAGTCCGAGACAAGAAAGCGTCCGGTATCTGTGTTGCACCCCCGGCCATCTCCGGATACGTCGACGCCCGCTCGTGTGGGCGAACGGAACGCAGTACGCTGCGCACCATCGAACTCGCCCAAGCTCAACTTCACAGCGATCGGAGTGCCGAAATCCAGAAACCAAAACTGACTAGAAGAGTTGAACGAGATCGATACGGTGTTGGAACCGTTTGAGACGGAAAAGGTTCCGTCCGCGGGCGTAAGGGTCTGAGTAATCCCCTGGCCAATGTAGTCGCCGGGCTGACTGATCAGGGTAAGGAAGGTTTGCTGCGTTGCGCCGGAGGCAACAGAGGAAAACAAGGATACGAGAGAGAGGATGACAAGAGTGATACGCAACCGCATGGGGGGACTCCTAATAGGCGAAAGTGGGGGAAAGACGAAACGGAACCGCGGAATGTTACCACCAGTCGGATGGTCGCTCAATGGCGCGGATCAAACTTCCTTCTTGACCGCAATGTAACCTCGCTAACCCGGGCAAAAAGTTAAATGGGCCGGCAACCAAGAAGCGGTGACATTCCTTGGCTATCGGCCCATTCGATCCTGAATTGGATCGGAGGTGATGTATCTATGCTAGCCCTTTGGACAGGGAAGTCAAGCTTAATGTGCAGAATGTTGCCTACGAGAAAACCGTAAGTGTCGCCCTCATTTCACGCGCACCTGTCTTGCTCTCGACAGGGTGCGTCTGTGTCCGGAACTCCTTCAAATAGTTGCACTTACGGCTTCCGTCGTGGTGGCGCCATTCAATGGTACTGAGATTGGGCTGAGGTTCGCGTTGACCTTATCGAGTGAGATAGGCACCGCGACCGTTGTGGTTCCATTTGTCGCCGTGACCTGGAGGCCGTAGTCGATTTCGACTGAATAGTTAAGGAAGACCTTGTCCGAGGTCGCAGTGGCGAGCGCCCACGAGTATGGCATCGAGGCTTTGCAGAGCCATTTACCGCCGCTCAGGCTGGCAATCCCTGTAGCTTTCTGGAGAACGCTCTGGCCGCTGGATTCGTTCACTGAAGCGTTGGCATTGCACACGACAACACCGTTCTTCGGAACTGCCGAAGATGCCGTTATCGTGAAGTTGAAGACGAGAGTTCCGGTGGTAGGTGCAACTGGTGCAAACTCCGCATTTTGGGCCCAAAGGGGCGCCGCAAGTCCGATGACCGTGGCGCAAAACGCGGCAAAGAGTCTACTGGGTACGCGCATTTGGGGGTCCTCTCAGTGGATTTCTAACTTTGCGAACTGGCCGGAAGTGTACACCTGGAGGTTCGGGGCTGCCACCAACTTGAGCCAAGAGCGGAGTGCTTCCTCGCGTTGACATTAAACTGCTCGGGACGTTAGACTTAACAGTTTTCATAGCCCTCATTTTCCGGTCTATATCAGCACCACATGGATCAGACGCTTCATCAACTAGGGGAATTACTGCTCGGAGCAGTGCCGACCGTAATTCTTCTGGCGTTGCTCTACGCGCTGTACTCGGCGATTGTGCACAAGCCGCTGAAGCGAGTGTTGGCGGAGCGGCGGAGCAAGACCGAGGGAGCGGTAGAGAAATCGCGCGCTGATATCGCAGCCGCCGAGGCACGCATGTCAGAGTACGAGCACCGTCTGCGCGAGGCGCGGGCCGCTGTGTTCCGGGCCCAGGAAGCGCGACGGCAGGCGGCGCTTGAATCCCGCGGCGCTGCGGTGAATGAAGCGCGCAGCAAGGCACAGGCGCAAGTGCAGGCTGCGAAGAAGGATATTGAAGCCGATCGTGTGGCGGCAGAGGCGGGACTGCAGAAGGAAGCGTCCGCACTCGCCGCTGAGATCGTGCGGCGCGTTCTGCTGCCGGTGCGGGTGGGGCGTTCGCAGTGATCGAAGGATTAGTGGTCTCATTGAAGATGATCTCGCCAAAGAAGATTCTGCGCGCGGCGGTTCTGACGGGGCTCATGGTGAGTCTCGCCGGGCTGGTCCAGGTGCGAGCGCAGCAGCAATCGCCTTCGCCTCCGCAGCCGCAAGTAAGCAAGGATAAGTCGCACAATCCCGGAGGTCCAGGGCGGCAACTGGTGCATGAGAGTCGTGAAGCCGCCGGCGAAGATAAGGACGAGACTGCGGAATTCAAGCAGTCGGCTTCAGTGCGGCTGGTTTCGCGGATTACTGGTTTGGATTTGCAGAAATCCTACTGGCTGAGCGTAATTACAAACTTTGTGGTGATCGGCGCTGTTATTGTGTGGGCCGGGCGTAAGTACATGCCGGGAATATTCCGCGACCGCACCGCCGCCATCCAGAAGGCGATGCAGGAGGCGCAGAAGGCCAGCGAAGAGGCGCGTCGCAAGCTAGCCGACATTGAATCGCGACTTATGAAGCTCGATGTCGAGATCGGCATGATGCGCGATGCGGCTGAAAAAGAAGCGGAGGCCGAGGCAGCCCGCATCCTCACCGCCGCACAGGAAGAGGTAAGGAAGATTGTGGCGGCGGCGGAGCAGGAGATCGCAGCGGCGACCAAAGCTGCGCGGCACCAGTTGACTGCCCATGCGGCTGATCTGGCGGTCGGGTTGGCGCAGAAGCAGATTCATGTGGACGCGTCCACCGACCAGGCTCTGGTGCGTAATTTTGCCGAACAGTTGAGCGCGGCGTCCGACAATCCGGGAAAGGACTGGAATTAGGCCGTGGCCTCCATCGCCAGCACCTACGCTCGGGCTTTCGCCGACGTGGTTCTCAGCGCCCGCCTCGATGCAAATCGGGCCATTGAGGGACTGCGGGGAATCGCCGGGTTGCTCTCGGAGAGCCCAGAGTTGCGGCGCGTATGGGAGAATCCCGCAGTTCCAGCGGATCAGAAGCGCCGGTTGCTCGACGCGATCGTCCACCGCGAGGGGATCGAACCTCACGTGCGCAACCTGATTGCCGTGCTCATCGATCACCGGCGAGTGCAGTTTCTCAGCCGCATCACCGAGCAACTGGAGAAAGAACTCGACGCCCGGCTGGGATTCGCCGAGGCGCACATCACCAGCGCCCGCGAATTGGGAGATGCCGAGAAGCGGGCTCTCGAAGCTCAGATCGAAAAAGTAACGGGTAAGAAAATTCGTGCCCGCTTTGGACTCGACCCGTCACTGCTCGGCGGCGCCGTGGTCTGTGTCGGCAGCACGATTTACGACGGTTCGGTGAAGGGACAGTTGGAGAGGATTCGAGAGGCAATTAGCTCCTAGCTGCTAGCTCCTAGCTTGAACCCGGGGTTCGTGGGTTAGCTAGAAGCTAGCAGCTAGAAGCTAGCAGCTTTAAGGCTGAGAGCTGACTTTATGGCGCAAATCAAAGCAGACGAAATCACAAAACTGATCCGCGAGCAGATCGAGAACTACGAAACCCAGATCTCGGTGGACGAGACCGGCACGGTCATCACGCTGGGCGACGGCATCGCGCGCGTGTACGGACTCGACAAAGTCATGGCCGGCGAACTTCTCGCCTTTCCGCACGGTGTGGCCGGCATCGCCATGAATCTGGAAGAAGACCAGGTGGGCGTGGTGCTGCTCGGCGAATACACCGAGATCAAGGAAGGTGATGAGGTCAAGCGCACCGGCCGCATCATGAGCGTGCCTGTCGGCGACGCCATGATCGGGCGGGTGGTCAACTCGCTGGGCCAGCCTATCGATGACAAGGGTCCCATCTCGAGCGACAAGTTTATTGCGCTGGAACGTATCGCGCCGGGCGTGATCGATCGGCAGCCGGTCCGCGAGCCCATGGCCACCGGGCTAAAGGCCATCGACAGCATGATTCCCATCGGTCGTGGCCAGCGCGAATTGATCATCGGCGACCGGCAGACGGGAAAGACGGCGGTCGCGCTCGACACTATCATCAACAGCAAGGGCAACGATCTGATCTGCATCTACAACGCGATTGGTCAGAAGCGCTCGTCTATTGCCCAGGTGGTGAAGATTCTGGAAGATGCTGGAGCGATGGAGTACACCATCGTCGTGGCGGCTTCGGCGTCGGAACCGGCACCCATGCAGTACATCTCTCCCTATGCCGCGTGCGCCATGGGCGAGTACTTCCGCGACAGCAAGCGGCACGCCCTGGTGATCTACGACGATTTGTCGAAGCACGCCGCGTCGTATCGCGAGATTTCGCTGCTGCTGCGGCGTCCGCCGGGACGCGAGGCGTATCCCGGAGATGTTTTCTATCTCCACTCCCGACTGCTGGAGCGCGCGTCCAAGTTGAGCGACAAAATGGGTGGCGGTTCGCTGACCGCTCTACCCATCATCGAGACGCAAGCCGGAGACGTCTCGGCCTACATTCCGACCAACGTCATTTCCATTACCGATGGCCAGATCTATCTGGAAACGGATTTGTTCAACCAGGGTATACGTCCGGCGGTAAACGTAGGTCTGTCCGTGAGTCGGGTCGGAGGCAGCGCGCAGATCAAGGCTATGCGGCAGGTTGCGGGCACGCTGAAGCTGGAACTGGCGCAGTATCGCGAACTGGCGGCATTTGCCCAGTTCGGAAGCGATCTCGACAAAGCCACGCAAGCGCAGTTGAATCGCGGCCAGCGACTGGTGGAACTGCTGAAGCAAAATCAGTTCTCGCCCCTGCCGTTCTCCAAGCAGATTCTGATCATCATGGCGGGCACGGGCGGATTCCTCGACGACATGCCAGTTGCCCAGGTGCGCGAGTTCGAGGCCGAGCTTTACAAGTATGTGGAGTCAACCAACCCCGGTCTGCTGCGCACGATCATGGAAAAGAAGATTCTCGACGACACGCTGAAAGGGCAGTTGCAGGGCGTGATCAAAGAAGCGAAACAGCAGTTCGTGGCGGCAAGGGAAGCGGTAGCAAAGTAGCAGGCATCCGATTCGAAGGACTAGACTGCAGAGGTCCTTCGCCTTGCTCAGGATGACAAGGGTTCTGACTGGCTGACGACCAACGACTGACGACCAACGACTGATTCATGCCGAACATTCTCGACATCCGTCGCCGCATTCGCAGCGTGATCAACACGCGACAAATCACCAAGGCCATGAAAATGGTCTCGGCGGCCAAACTGCGCCGGGCGCAGGAGCGGGCCCTGGCTGCCCGTCCGTATGCTCAGATGTTGACGAGTGTATTGAAGTCGCTGGTGGCGCGCGCCGAGATTTACGATCCCGAGACCGGCGAGCCCAAACATCCTCTGCTGGCGCAACGGGAAGAAAAAAACATTCTGCTGATCGTGGTGACCGGCGATAAGGGCCTGGCGGGCGCATTCAACGCCAACATCACAAAAGCTGCCATGCGCTTCCTGGAGTCGAAGTCGGGCAAGAATGCCGACATCGAGGCGGTCGGGCGCAAGGGCCGTGATTTCTTGCGCCGGCGCTATCCCGCGGCCAAGGTACAAACCCGCAGCCTGGCGGAGTTGGCCGAGTCGATCGAGGCTGAGCCCGAGACTGCGGAGCGCGCAGCAACGATTCAAGTCACCGGTGAGCATGTCGGCGTCCTCGGCAAAGTGGAATTCGTGCAGGCGTCGGCGCTCGCCCAAAATGTGATTCAACGCTACTGCCGCGAGCAGATCGACGCGGTTTACGTTGTGTTCAACGAATTTAAGTCGGTGATCGCGCAGCGGCTGATTGTGGAGCAGATTCTGCCCATCGAACAGATCGGCGAGCAGGCAGTGCGACTGGCCGAGGAGATGACGGAAGAAGAAAAGAAGAGGGCTAAAGAGGCGGCCGTGAGCGCTGGTGTGGGCATGCGTGGCACCGAGCGCGCCGCTGAAGCGGCTTCGCAGTTCGGCACCGCGCAAGTGGATTACATCTACGAGCAGCCCCCTGCGGATCTGTTCCGCGCGCTGCTGCCAAAATATGTGAGCATCCAGATCTTCCGGGCTCTGATGGAGTCGGTGGCTGCCGAACATGCGGCGCGCATGACCGCGATGGATTCGGCCACCAACAACGCGACCGACATGATCGATTCGCTGACCCTGATCATGAACCGAGCCCGGCAGGCGAAAATCACGAAAGAGATCATCGAGATCGTTAGCGGCGCGGCGGCAATGTGAGAAGAAGCTGCTAGCTTCTAGCTGCTAGCTTCTGGCCAAACGAATTTGCGATGTTTGAAGTTGTAAGTAAGGTCGAGGCGTCGAAACTTGGTGTTGACCCAAGCTAGGAGCTAGCAGCTAGTAGCTAGAAGCTAATCTATGCCTGAAAATGTAGGACATGTTATTCAAATTGCCGGGCCGGCAGTCGACCTGCAGTTTTCCGAGGGGAAACTGCCTCCGATCTACGAGGCCGTGAAGGTGGTAAGCGATGGCTTCAAGGTGCCCGCCCCCATCAACGTGATTCTCGAGGTGCAGCAGCACCTGGGTGAGGGCCGTGTGCGCTGCGTCGCCATGCAGCCGACCGACGGCATGGTGCGCGGCATGAAAGCCATCGACCAGGGCGGACCGATCTCGGTGCCCGTGGGTCGTGGGACGCTGGGGCGCGTGATGAACGTGATCGGCGAACCCGTGGATCAACTGGGTCCGATCGACTACAAAGAACGCATGCCGATTCACCGCCTGGCACCGGCGTTCGATGAGCAGGCCACCACCGCCGAAATGTTCGAGACCGGCGTGAAGGTCGTTGATCTGATCCAGCCGTTCTTGAAGGGCGGCAAGATCGGATTGTTTGGCGGCGCCGGCGTGGGCAAGACCGTGGTTATCATGGAGCTAATCAACAACGTCGCCAAACAGCATGGCGGCTACTCCGTGTTCGCGGGCGTCGGCGAGCGCACCCGCGAAGGCAACGACCTGTGGCTGGAGATGTCGGAGTCGGGCGTGATCAAGCCCGGCAAGCCGGCGGACTCAAAAGCGGCGCTGATCTATGGCCAGATGACGGAACCTCCCGGCGCTCGTTTGCGCGTGGCGCTGACCGGGTTGACGGTGGCGGAATACTTCCGCGATGCCGAGGGCGCCGACACGTTGCTGTTCATCGACAACATCTTCCGTTTCACGCAGGCGGGATCGGAAGTGTCGGCGCTGCTGGGCCGCATGCCCAGCGCCGTAGGCTATCAACCTAACCTTGCGACGGAGATGGGCGAACTCCAGGAGCGCATCACCTCGACCAAAAAGGGCTCCGTCACTTCGGTACAGGCGATTTACGTGCCCGCCGACGACTTGACCGATCCCGCGCCAGCCACCACGTTTGCTCACCTCGATGCAACGACGGTGCTTTCTCGAGCGTTGACCGAGATCGGAATCTATCCCGCCGTCGATCCGCTGGCGTCGACGTCGCGCATTCTTGATCCGCGCATCGTTGGACAGGAGCATTACGACGTGGCGCAATCTGTGAAAAGGACGCTGCAGACCTACAAGGATTTGCAGGACATCATCGCGATTCTTGGCATCGACGAACTCAGCGAAGATCAGAAGCTGACCGTGGCGCGGGCACGCAAGATTCAGCGCTTCCTCTCGCAGCCGTTCCACGTGGCCGAGCAATTCACGGGCGCGGCCGGACGTTATGTCAAGATTGCCGACACGGTGAAAGGCTTCAAGGCAATTGTGGAAGGGAAGTACGACGACATCCCCGAGCAGGCTTTCTATATGAAGGGGCCGATCGGGGAAGTGCTGGAAGCCGCGGAGAAAATGAGGTCGGCAGCGTAGAGCCGGTGCTTGCAACATATTGTGCCGGGACAAAAATAGACATAGCAAGCTACGCCTCTACGAATGAGCAGGAAAATGGCTGATACTTTTCAACTCGACATCATCACGCCCGAGAAAAAGGTCGTAGAGACGGCGGCGGAAGAAGTTCAGATTCCCGGCAAGAACGGATATCTGGGCATCCTCCCGGGGCATGCGCCGCTCATTACCGAACTGGGGGTCGGCGAGGTCACTTTTCGCCAGAATGCCACCGAACAGCATTTAGCCGTCGCGTGGGGGTTTGCCGAAGTCCTGCCCAACAAGGTGACGATCTTGGCCGAGACCGCAGAGCGTCCTTCGGAAATCGACGTGAAACGCACTCGCGAAGCCAAAGAGCGCGCGGAGCAGCGGCTGACCAACGGGGACGCCAGCGTTGACGTGGAACGTGCGCTGGATGCGCTCAATCGCGCCGAAGCTCGGCTGGACGTAGCTGCCAAGAACCAGTAACCCGCCCCCAATTCCTTAGCTCCTTCTGACTTCGCTCTGGCCCCAGCGCGCTAGCGCTGCTCGGCTCCCAACTTATACAATTGGGCCGCCTAACCCTAAGGAGCTCCCGCGATGAAGCTTCACCTTGCCCTTCTTGTCTTCTCTTTCTTCGTATCTTTTGGTCTTGCCACCGGGCAGCAAACCAAACCCGCGGCCCAACCACCGCAAATGCCACCCTGGCTGGTCACGCCGGAAGTACATCCGGAAAACAGTGTCACCTTCCGATACCGCGCCCCCAACGCACTGGAGGTCAAGCTAGCCCGCGAAGGCACTGATCCGGTCGCCATGCAGAAAGACGATCAGGGGGTGTGGAGCGTGACCACAGCACCGCTGCCACCGGACTATTACGGATATTCGTATAGCGTCGACGGCGTGCGCAACCTTGATCCCTACAACCACATGCTGGTTCCGAACTTGATTATGCCGGGGAACGCGGTGCACATCCCCGGGCCGGGGCTTCCCTGGGAAGTGAGCGATGTGCCGCACGGGGAGATTCATCATCACTTCTACAAGTCCGAGGTTGCGGGCGACGATCGTGATTATTACGTCTACACGCCTGCCGGATATGACGCTGCGGCGAAGAAAACGTATCCCGTGCTGTATCTGCTGCACGGATTCAGCGACGACGCCAGCGGATGGACAGCCGTCGGCCACGCCAAC
>Ga0307479_10005297_pt1 | contig 11817 bp, 7 predicted proteins | sample atmos_gasesECM4C_FD_203743 | JGI IMG/M metagenome (GOLD analysis project Ga0307479, IMG submission 203743) | Hardwood forest soil microbial communities from Morgan-Monroe State Forest, Indiana, United States - atmos_gasesECM4C_515 | ecosystem: Environmental > Terrestrial > Soil > Temperate... | reverse complement strand
GTCCAGTCCCAAGCCCAGATTGCTTAGGAGTAGCGGATTGAGTTCGACTCGCACTCCAGGTCGGGAACCCCCTCCCACGGTCACTTGTCCCACGCCGGCGATTTGCGAAATCTTCTGCGCCAGAATGGAGTCGGCCACGTCGTAGAGTTGAGCCCTAGTTGCCGTATCCGACGTCAGCGAGATCGTCACAATGTCGATTCCCGCGGGATTGGTTTTGCGCCAGGTCGGGTTCGTCGGCATGTTCGCCGGCAATTGCCCGCGGGCCGCGTTGATCGCCGCCTGTACGTCCCGCGCGGCGCCATCCACATTGCGATCGAGGTCAAACTGCATCGTGATGTTGGTACCGCCAAGCTGGCTCAGGGAAGTCATCTCCGTGATGCCCGCAATGCGGCCGAACATGCGCTCGAGCGGCGTCGCCACAGACGTAGCCATCGTTTCCGGGCTTGCGCCCGGCAGGGTTGCGCGCACGGTAATAGTCGGGTACTCGACTTCCGGAAGGGTAGCCAAAGGAAGAAAAGGGAAGGCCAGCGCGCCAAAGAGGAACAAACCCACGCTCAGCAGGGATGTCGCTACAGGCCGCCTGATAAACGGAGCCGAAATATTCATGCTTGGCCGCCGCCCACGAATCGGACCCCTCTAAGACTTTTGTTGTCTGTCCTGATCCCTCAGAGTCACTATGAGTTTATCCTAAGTTCTGCAAATACAGTGCTGCCCACCTTGAACTGAGCACGCCCTTTCAAACTTGGCCCTTATGCCGATTTTATATCACAGAAGCAGGGAAGTTCCTGACAAGGGTGTTGATTGTGAAGACCAATTGCACTTGTCTTACCGGCTCTCTACGGCGGCTTTGTCGCCCGGGATTGCGCGCGGCATTTCCGCACGTCCGATCAGCAGCATCGCGAGAGTTGCCGCCGCTGCCAGCGCCACCAGCGGGAGAAGCGCCAGCGAAAATCTTCCGGTCACATCCTTGATAAATCCCACCAGGTAGATCGTTCCGAACCCGGCGAGATTGCTGAGCGCATTGATTTGCGCGAGACCGGCGGCCGCTGTGCTTGTTGAAAGAAACTCCGTCGACACCGCCCAGACAGGTCCTTTGCCGGCATAAATGCCGATCACTGCGAGGCAAAGAATCACAATCGTCGAGAAGAGCGAATCAAACAGAAGTGCCGCCGCAAGACTGAATGCCGTCAGCATGAGCGGCATCGATGCGTGCCAGATTCGCTCGCCGCTCTGGTCCGATCGCTTGCCCCACCACACCATAATCACCGCAGCCAGCGCAAATGGAATGGAATTCAGCAGGCCGGTCTGCAGGTTCGTAAGGCCGTAGGATTTGATAATTTGCGGCTGCCACAACTGCAGCCCGCTGCTTACGGCCGTGCTTCCCGCGAGGACCAAACTGAGTGCGAGGACCTGCTTGTTCCACAAAATCTGCCAGACACCCACGCGCCCGACGGGTCGCTCGTGGCGCGCCTCTGCATCGAGTTTGCTTACCAGCCAGTTCCGCTGATCGGCGGCAAGCCATTTCGCATCGGCCGGCCGGTCGCTCAAGACGGCCAGGCACGCCAACCCAAATAACACCGCAGGAGCCCCCTCGAAGATGAACATCCACTGCCAGCCGCGCAGCCCAAGCCATCCATTGGTTCCAAGCAAAGCCGCCGAGATCGGCGACCCCAGGAAACTCGAGACCGGAATGGCCACCGTAAACCACCCAATGATCCGCGCCCGATACTCACCGGGAAACCAGTAACTCAGGTAGAGGATCACTCCGGGAAAGAACCCGGCCTCCGCCGCGCCCAGCAGCAGACGGATCGCGTAGAACGAGTGTGGGCCCTTTACCAGTGCCATCGCGCCCGCTAGAAATCCCCAGGTGATCATGATTCGCGCGATCCAGCGGCGCGCGCCGAATTTTTCTAGCAGCAAGTTGCTCGGCACTTCGCACAAGAAATACGAAACGAAAAAAAGTCCGCCGCCTAGGCCGAATACGGTCGCGGCCAGGCGCAGGTCCCCGACCATCTGCAGCGCCGCGAAGCCCAGATTGACGCGGTCGACGAAGGAAATGAAGTAACAGATCGTCAGGAAAGGAACGATGCGCAGCGCCACCTGCCGCATCGTCCGCGCTTCGAGTGTGTCTCGCTCGGTCATAGCATGTTTTGCGGGGAAGAGCATTGACGGCGCTCGCGTCCGGATTCTACATTCTCTCGGCAGGTTTTTGGCAGATTCGGCTCAAGGCTCACTATCACGAACAGGAGGTTATGTGAATTCCGGCCGCGCGCCCGATGCTTACACCATCGACCCTCACGCTCCTGATCCGAATACAAAAGTTCCGCGATTCAAGATGCCTCTATTGGCGTGCGACGCGCATTGTCACGTCTTCGGTCCCGCCGCGAAATTTCCGTACGCATCCGATCGCGCCTACACGCCACCCGACGCTCCCAAGGAGCGCCTCGCGGCCCTGCACAAGATTCTCGCCATCGAGCGAGCTGTGATTGTCCAGGCGAGCTGTCACGGCACGGATAATCGCGCGATGCTCGATGCCATTGCCGCAAGCGGCGGACGTTATCGCGGCATCGCCATCGTCGATGAAACTTTCACTGACCGCGATTATGCTGCTCTGCAGGAGGGCGGCATTCGCGGCGTGCGCTTCAATTTCGTCAAACACCTGGGCGGCATGCCGGATATGAACGTCTTCCGCCGCGTCGTCAAGCGCATTCAGCCGTTCGGATGGCACCTCGTCGTGCACCTGGACGCCGTCGACATCCCGGAGCTTTCCCCGACGTTCCGCAAGCTCTCGCTTCCATTCATCATCGACCACATGGGCCGTGTCAAAGCGAGTGCCGGCCTCGAACAAAAGCCCTTTCGAGCGCTTCTCGATCTGCTCAAACTCGAGAACTGCTGGGTCAAGGTTTGCGGCTCCGAGCGCGTCTCCGCGGCGGGGCCTCCTTTTCTGGACGCGATTCCTTTCGCCCAGGCGCTGGTCAGCGCTGCTCCCCGCCGCGTGCTGTGGGGCACCGATTGGCCTCATCCAAACGTCGGCCGCCACATGCCGAATGACGGCGATCTCGTCGATCTGTTGCCGCTGATCGCGCCGGCCGAGGAGCTCAGGCAAAAGCTTTTGGTCGAAAACCCCGCTGCTCTATACGATTTCGCGCGTTGAGGGGGCAGTATCTTTGAAGACGGTAGAAAAACAGATGGGCGACCGTGGAATTATTTCGCGGCGGAACTACTTCGCTAGAGGCACGGTGGATTCCACTGACTCCGATGGTCCTGCCGATTTCAGTTCGTCGAGTTCCTGGTTCAGCTTGTCCCAGGCCTTCGTATCTTTTTTGGTGATGATCGGCGCGCTGGGATCCTTGTAGTAGGCGAGAATATCCGACTTCACGTCAAACGTAAGAATCTTGAAATGATCTTTCGCCAGATCATCCACCAGCCGCGCGTAGGCCTGGTCGGCCATGAAGTAAGCGCCCGGTTTGGTCGGCGCGCCCGTATCGAAGTTGCGGTCCCGCAGGTTCAGGTGCCCAGCCTTTTGATCGTCCAGCAGGTGCTGGTATTGATCGAGTGCCTTATTGAAGCTGTCTTGGAACATGGCTTCGGCTTGTGGCGTCGGCATCCGCAAGCTCAGAGCTTTTAGTGGGCCGATCTTCGGCACCAGGGCAATAATACGCGCGAGCACTCGTGTGCCCCGTCCTGGGCTCTCGTAATCTCTGCCCCACTGCTTTCGATAACTCGCCTTTGACATGTTGTAGAGAAACTTCTTCCGCGTGATTCCTGGCGTGGCCTTCTGGATCTCATCCTTCTTCAGCACCCAGGCAACTCGCACCGCCTTGGGGATGGTCGAGTGCACCGTATAGCGATACGAGCCGATGGCTCTGTCCAGATCGCCAAAAACCGAATCCAGCGGCATCGAGTACGTGTCCTGAAACGCGCGTTCGAGAACCGGCTTGGAAACCTCGAACCCGATAAAGTCGCGATACGCGTCCGGGGCGTATTGGCCCTTGGCCACTTCCAGCACGTCAAATCCAAACTCCGTCTTCAGGTGCGCCGCGGGATCGTCTTCGTACGTTACGATGGGGCCATATTTCTTGGCGAGCTTCGGGTATAGCAACGGAACCGCTCGGTTCACCGCACGGTGGCCATCGTCGTCGGCGGCATAATGCGCCAGCGCTCCGAGCGCGAAGGCGTATTCATTCATGTCTTGCGCATCTCGAATCAGCGCGCGCACGAACTCGCCGCTCCGCACGTAGTGCGTCAAATCGCTGAAGTAACGGCTGCCGTGCGGATAGTAGCCGAGGTCCTGGATCAGCGATCCGCCATACGCGTAGCCGTGCGCCTCGCGCAGCTCGTCCGGAGTGGCATTCGGGTAGCGCTCCAGAAGCAGCGAGCGAATCTTGTCCCATGCGGAATCGATGATGGCTTCGTGGGCAAGCACGGAATAGGCATATCCCGCCGAAGAGCTAAGCAACAGGAACGCCGCCAGGACCAGTACCACGACACGAGGCTGGCAATGCCGCGCGCGCCGGCAGGCCCCGTGGTAGGGAAGGGCGGCGGTAATGGACTTGGATTCTGGAATGTTCGACATCTGCATACAGTTAGATGGCTCACACAGCACTAGAGGTCAGCGCCGGAAATTTTGTCGTCAAGCAAGCCCAATTTGGGCACATCAAGCCCGCCAAGCCGCGCACATGCGGCTTGAAAATTCGTGCGCGCACATCCGGCGGAGACTTAGTCAGCCTTGGATTCCTCAGTCTGCTTTGGCGCCGGCCCTCTTGTTGTTGTACGTCTTGCTGAAGCCGTTGCGCGTGTTCGTCACTGTAAACGTGCCGTCCGTCTGTGCCGACAACTTGATCCAGTAAGCCGTGCCGTTGTGCTGCGGCGGCGGAGGCGCATTCGGTCCGGGCTGCGGCGCGGCAATCGGAGCAATCGGCATGGGCTGCGGTTCGTCTGTCGTATTGGCGATGAACATTCCCGGCTGCGTGTACTCCTGGCCGCTCAGCAGCGAGAAGTGCATTTGCCAGAGATCGACGAGGCCCGGCGAAGTGTGCACCGTCTGCATGGTCTCCGGCTCGCCGCCCTTGCGCGTGCCGTCGTTGATGATGGCGACCAGCGGATGCAGCGCGTGCACCAGCACCGGCGAATTGGAGCTGGATTGCCCGTGATGCAGCCCCAGCAGCACGTCGACCGTGCCCAGGCGGTTCGTCGGGCACATCAGCTCGAACTCCTTGTTCTTGGTTATATCGCCCAGGTGCGTGGTGCGGAATTTGCCATACGTGACGAAAATCCCCACCGACATTGGGTCTTCGGCGTTGTTGTCGCCCGGCTTGTATTCGGAACAATAAGGATTGGGCCCGCCGCCGGGCAGCGGCGTCTTGATCACCTCGCCCGCGGAAGTCACCACGGTCACGTCCACGCCGCCGCCCAGGCGAATCTTGTCGCCGGCCTTCGCCACAGTGTGCTTGGCGTTGGCGATGATCTGCGGGTAAGTCTTCGCCAGAAAATCATCTGCCGCCTGGCCGGGCTGCACGTTCGGGCCGTGGTCGATGAATTCCTTGATCGGGATCTGCGGCGCGAGCTCGGCCAGCCCGCCGAAGTGGTCGCCGTGCCAGTGCGTGATGATCAGGTGATCGATCTGCTTCAGGTGCGCGTCTTTGGCCGCCGCCATGATGCGGCCGGCGTCGCGCACGGCGCCCGGAGGCACGTTTCCGGTATCCATGAGTAGCGATTCGCCGGAAGGCGAGACGAAAAGCGTCGCGTTGCCGCCTTCGACGTCGATTACGTAGACGTCGAAGGTCTTCCGCGCCTCGCTCTGCGCCAGCGCAGCCGACGCCGTCAGCGTCAGCCCCAGCAACAACAATATCGTCGTCCGCAGCAAATTGGTTCTCGTATTCATGTTCACCTCCGTTATTGCCCGGAAGGGTAGCACGAGGTGGAGTTCCCGGCGAAAAAGGTTTATAGTCGCTGCAAGGGTCAGGGGTCCGCGGTAGACGCGAAAGACAAGTCGAGGAGGTTCAGATGAGAAATCGGTGCTGGTTCTCATTGGGCGCTCTGGCAGTAACGATGGCGGCAGTCGTGTGTGCACCGGCGTTCGTCGCGGCGCAAGCACAGCAGGCGCAATCGGGCGCGGCCACGAAGGCCGCTGCAAAAGCGGACGCAAAGGCGCCGGCAGCTAAAAGCGCCTGGGTCATGCCGCGCACGCCGGACGGCCATCCGGACCTGCACGGATATTGGACCAGCCTGAGCTATACGCCCATGGAGCGTCCCGCCAAGTACGGCAACCGCGAGTTTCTGACCGACGAGGAAACGCAGGCGCTCTTCAACGCCGGCGTGAAGGGCTCGTTTGACGGCACGGCTGACACCGGCGACGCAGAGAACGATCCCACCTCCGCCGACTATGACTTCAAAACCTACGGACTCGAACCGTGGCAAAACGGCGTGCGGCCGAACCATCGCACCTCACTTGTCGTGGATCCTCCGAACGGCAGAATTCCTCCGTTCACTCCCGCGGGTGAAGCGCGGAGCAAGACCGCGCGCGGCGCATACTTCGTGGCCGAAGAGGGGCATTGGCAGGGCACAGTTCACGCCGATGTGGCCCAGGATTTGGGCGTGGGCGTCACTTGCGTTGCGCTGCATGGCGGACCGCCGATCATCCCAGGAGGCTACAACAGCGGCTTGATGATCGTGGAGAGTCCCGATTCCATCGTGATTCAAACCGAATACGGTTTCGAGGTACGCGTTATTTCCATGAGCGGCCAGCATCCCGCCGCAAATCTCCGCCAGTGGCATGGCGATGGGCGCGGACATTGGGAAGGCGACACGCTGGTCGTGGAGACCACCAACTTCCGGCCCGAGAATGTCTACCGCAACGCCAATGCGGACACCCTGAAAATCACGGAATACTTCACGCGTAAAGACGCCGAAACCATCGAGTACAAATTCACGGTCGACGATCCGTCGACGTGGACCAAGCCCTGGACGGCAGTCGTTCCGTTGAGTACGGTTCAGGGGCCGCTGTGGGAATATGCCTGCAGCGAGAGCAATAACGACGCGATTCAAATCATGGTGGGGGCTCGCAACGCGGAGAAGGCCGCGTCCGAAAAGCCCAAGTCCCCCGCGGGCATCCCCATCTCCCAAGCCAAATAAGTCAGGAATTTCTAGGTAAACGGGGTGGCTTACGTGCATACCCACCCCCCTACCCTTTTTGTGTAAGTGCGCATTCTAGGGGACTTGCACCCGCATTGATGTGCGGGCTCAGGCGCAACGGGATTGTGTGACGGAAGCAGATTTAACACAGAGATCACCGAGGCACAGAGGCCACGGAGGGCAGAAAGACGACAGGCGTGACGGCCAAGGGAGGTGACCATTGCGGAGGTCAAGAGAAGCTTTGGCGATTGCGATCTCTGTCCGGCGCGAGTAAGGGAGGCGAAGCTCGCAGGATGAGTTCGGTTTGTTCGAAAGAGAAGGTTCTGTTTGGCCCGGCGGTTTGGGGGTGTCAAAAAATTCGCGAGGGCCGCCAACGATTTCGGGAACTCGCGCACGACAATCCGTACGAACGCTTCGCGAGCGTTACATCTATTTTATCGTGCGGGTCAAGCTCGCCCGTGTGAAGGTGCCGTTGCTCGAAGTGAAAGAGGGCCGGAAAACGCACGAAGGTAGTGAAACAAGCGTCCTATCGCCTGCAGCCCGCGTACTTTTCGTTAGAAACCCGGAACTTTGAAGTGCGGCAACGGCTCAGATTACGGTATAGCAAGCAGGTCTCCAGCCAATCCCAATTCATCTGAATAGCTTCTTTCGATACAGTAGCATCGTATGGCGCGGGTATTCCCGCGGATTTCCCAAGGCGCTGGAGTGACGCGGAGCACGACTGTGTCGGTCACGATTGATAACAAGTTGCCGATCCGATCCTGAGAGAGGAAATCAATCTACAAGTTCAACAGGTCTTCGAGGCAGCTCCGCAGGGCTGGCATGTGTCGATCGTTCCTGCAGCTGACAACGATGATTGGCAATTACATGTATATAGCCCAAAGAAGCGGGAATTTTCGACATTGCTTATTGGAACGGATGGGCAACACACGCCCGTTTTCATTCGCGATTATATTGAGCGTGCCTTACAGCAGTCCGAGAAGCACGTTTCCGCAGGTGCGTCAGCAACGACCACAAGTGCGATCCTTGAGAAGTCCTCATCCACAGGAAAGGTTTACATCCTTGGACAATTCAAAATACTATCAGGTGACAGTAGTGGCATCGAGAGCTGGCTTACTCATGACACTGACGAGCAGGTGTTCACTAGACTTAGTAGGGTTGCATCCGAGCCGCTTAGTAAGGTTCAGCTAAACCAACTTCTACTTCTTGGCCATGAAGCAGGCGTTTCTGATGGCTTTTTTCGTTACTACTGGTTAACTGCGTTACCGCATGTTTATGACGTAATGTCTATGGCAGGCTTTCGAGCCGAATGGCTCAATGGCTCAACGGGACCTGCATTCAATCCTTGGAGCACCTCCGCTGGGGTCTCTACCGTCTCTATCTTGATGCGCTTTTGTTTTTCGGAAATATCCGGAGCGGTTATCGCTATCTTCGGGCACCCAGCGAGACGGAGTTAGCGGACTACTTTGAATCGAAGCGTGTTGACACTCTTGCGGTAAAAAACCGTGGTCCGGCACTACCGTTAGTTCACATACCAAGGGATGATCGCTATTTGGTTGCCAAGCAGGCATGTAAGTCCTACGCAATCTCAGGCAATGGTGAAGACATGAAAGCGGTCTTGGTTAGCTCTCTTAAAGACCATTTGTCTCGCGGGGGTGGCAAAATTTCAATCCGAGCTCTACTGGACGGCAGTTACGTTCAACAGCAGCTATGCTGACTTGCAGAAACAGTTCATTTTCTCTGCGGACGACATCCTGACCGATGAGGTCTCTACAGCTGAGGAACTTGAAGCGAAGTACAGAGTGGTGCTTAAAAAATTGATTGCTGCCAGATTTGCTGCCCTTCAGAACACACGATTTTATTTGTCGATGGTTAATGACCTCGACGTGTATGTCGCGACTAGTATGAGGACGAGACAGAATTTTAGGGCAATGGCAGATGCATGTGACGGGATTTTCTCTGATCCAAAGCTCAAAGAATTGCAGCTTCGATACTTCAACCCAACCCTAAGCGCAGCCGAAGGACATGAGATAAGGTACTGACAGAATGCCTTATGGTCAGTGTGCGAAGGCCCTCGTGTATTGTGCCGGCGAAACCGAAAGTTACGGAAAGGATGCCGAGGCGGCAATGGCATTGAGTTTGGGGAAGCCTGTGATTTTTTATTGTGATGCTGCCGGAAAGAGCAAATTCTATCGTGAGGTCCACCCGCTCAGCAGACTGATTGATTTTAGTTCTGGCGTCGCAGTCGGAGCACTGGTAGCTTCAACCACATCTGAGGTTTCGGAGTTGCTCTTTAGGATTTTCGAGAACAAGATGGAATACGAACTCGAACATCCCAAGGGCGGTTACTTTCGCGTAAAAGACAAGCTAACGGATTCCGTTGTGCGCATCCAGACGGGCGACGCTTTATTGCGCGAGACGTTTTGGAACTACTATCACAACAAGCCAGCACTCGAAGCATAGGTCGTTTCGTCATAGGACGAAATCGGCTGGTGATCGGTTGTAAGCCGTAAACGCGGGATCTCCGGAACAAGGAAGTCGCGACGCTACGCTCAGAATGGCAACCTGTGGGTACGCAGCCGAACGATGCCCACAGTAGGTTTCAATGTAGCGCCGGGCTTCAGCCCGGCATCCGCGCGTGTGATCCTGAGGGGAGTTTTTCGCCCCGAAGGACCTCTCCTAATAGGGCGGCTTCGAGCCGGCCGGGTTTGGCTTTAGCGTGAATGGAACGCCGCGCTTAGCATTTTCGTCGACCGTGCGCTGGAAATCGATGGCCTCAAGCTCGAAAACGCGCTCGCTGCCGTCCGTTGCGGTGCAATGTAGTTCACCCGCAGCCAGCCAGCAATCGCGCGCGGAGTACATTGTCCCATCTTTGAAGTACAGCAGCAGAATCGCCGAGTTCTCTGAATTGTTCCACGTGCGCCGATACGCGCCAGAGCCGGAATAATCATTGGATGGCGGACCGCCATCCGTGGGCGAGTCGTAAGTCAGGCCCAAGTCATAGGGCAAGCTATAGCCATACGGTAGCCCGTAAGGATATCCAATCCCCCCATACCACCCAGGCCAGCCAGATCCCCACCACCACGGCGCGCCGAATCCGAAGTCAAAATCGTCGAAACCGAAACCGCCGAACCCGAAACCACCGAAACCGAAACCGCAACACCCGAAGAAGGGCCTCCGGAAGAAGAAATCGTCGAAGTCATTGTCGAAATCTCCGAAAGTGTGATGGAAGCCGAAACGGCCGAAATTCCCCAATCGGTCGAAATCGCCAGAACCAAAACGGTTGAGCGCAGATCCTGTGCTCGAGGTGTTGCGGGGTGTAGTTGCCGGCCCGGTTGCCGGCCTACCTGGACGAGCAGTAGGCGAACGGCCAACGCGCGAACTCGCGGAGGCGGAAGCACTCAATCCGGAGCGAGTTCCGGAGCGAGGTCCTGAGCGAAGACTGCCGAAGTCCGAACCCCCGAACGAGCGATGGATCGCCGAAAGAGCGGCGGCCTGGGTTATGGAGTTCCTCCCTGCCAACGCGTTTGGCGCAGTGACGCCTCTTGCTGGCGCGCTCTCAAGAGCAGGCCCACGACTCCGGCTGAACGATTGCCACCCGCCTCCATTAGCTCCCGATCGAACCGCGGGGGCCGGAGTGGCCGCTCCGGGGCCACTGCCGCGCTGCGCAAAACTGTTCCAACGACCGTCAGAGATAGCGGGGCGCGGTGACCTAGACGGACCCATGGCTCTGCCCGCACCGTTCGAAGCACCGGGCCGCATGCTCCTGGATCCGGGATACGCGTAAGACCGGTAACCGCCAGGTACGCCCGATCTGACATACCCCCCGCCGCCACGTGGCGCAGGCATGCCGCGATAACCGCCACTGAAGCCGCCTCCGCGGAAACCAGCACCGCCGCCGCTGAATCCGCCGCCACCGCCGCCGCGGAATCCGCCGCCCCCGCCGCCATTGAAGCCTCCTCCTCCATGAGATCCTCCGCCGCCACCGCGTTGAGCGAAGGCAGGACCGGAGCTGCAGGCAAGGCAAACCGATGCAATCAACAAAAAGAGAAATTTCGAAACGAGGGAGTTAGTCATGTAAGCCTCCGCGACTAACTACGCGGGGAAAGTGCAGTTAGAGTGCGTGGTGAAGGGGCGTGGCCCCGCATTCGTATGATATCACTCACTTGATGTAGTGGCTCTTTTTTCATGTAAAGCCCTCGGCAGTAAAAGCTACGAAAAAATGACATCGAATCAACTCGTCTGTGACAACGGATCATGGTTGACCGTCGCGGTAAGATGGATGTAACGCTCGCGAAGCATTCGCATGCGCGGGCGTTAAAAATTCGTGCTGAGTCTCTCGAATTTTTTGACCCTCCAAAACTTCGGGGCCAAACAGAATCATCTCGTTCCAATAAATTCCACCGATTATCTTTGCGGATTGCCATGCCAGGCGAAATCTTGCGTCCTCGCCAGTGACGCGCGTACGCAAGTTTGTAGCTCAGGTCGCGCCGGCCATGATTTTGGGCCAGCGAGACCTGAGGTTTTTGTCCTACGAAAGCGCATACTTCGCTGCATCTGTAAGTCCCTTAGAATACGCACTTACACAAAAAGGGGGAGGGGGATATCTCCGGCCAAAAGCAGATCCTCGGCCAAAATTCGGCCTCGGGATGACAGCGTCGGGGCGGGGCTTCCGGGGTGGTG
>Ga0307479_10005296_pt1 | contig 11818 bp, 4 predicted proteins | sample atmos_gasesECM4C_FD_203743 | JGI IMG/M metagenome (GOLD analysis project Ga0307479, IMG submission 203743) | Hardwood forest soil microbial communities from Morgan-Monroe State Forest, Indiana, United States - atmos_gasesECM4C_515 | ecosystem: Environmental > Terrestrial > Soil > Temperate... | reverse complement strand
ACGGATCAGCGGGTAGCGGCGTGGGCGTCGGCGTTGGCCGATTGGCTGGAGGCCGACGGCGCCTCTGTGTCGCTGGCTGATGTCGCCCATACCATCAGCCGTCACCGCAGCCGCCACGTCAAATTCGCCGCGGTGTGTGCGCGTGATCGCGGGCAGGCGATGGCGGGGTTACGGGCGGTGGCTGCAGGGCAGCCGGCACCGGGCGTGGTGGGTCCGCACGAGGGGCCGCGTGGGTCGGGCACGGTGTTCGTCTATTCCGGTCAGGGGTCGCAATGGCCCGGGATGGGCCAGGAGTTGCTGGCCGATGAGCCCGCGTTCACCGCCGCGGTCGCTGAGTTGGAGCCGGTTTTTGTTGAGCAGGTCGGGTTTTCGTTGCGGCAGGTGCTGGACGCCGCGGAGCCGCTGGTCGGCATTGCCCGCATTCAGCCGGTTTTGGTGGGGATGCAGTTGGCGTTGACCGAGTTGTGGCGCTCCTACGGCGTGGAACCCAATGCGGTCATTGGGCAGTCGATGGGGGAGGTGACTGCGGCGGTGGTGGCTGGTGCGCTTACCGCCGCTGACGGCTTGCGTGTGATCGCGACCCGCTCCCGGTTGATGTCGCGGCTGTCTGGACAGGGCGCGATGGCGCTGCTGGAACTGAGTGCGGCTGCCGCCGAGGAGTTGATCGCCGGCTATCCCGAGATCACCTTAGCGGTGTATGCCTCGCCGCAGCAGTCGGTGATCGCTGGGCCGCCTGAGCATGTCGATGCGGTAATCGCGGTGGTGGACGCCCAGGGCCGGCTGGCGCGGCGCATCGAGGTGGACGTGGCCTCCCACCATCCGACCATTGAGCCCATACTGCCCGAATTACGCAGCACACTTTCGGATTTGGCGCCGATCACCCCGAAAATCCCGCTGATCAGCACGACCGGGCACACTGGCGGGGAGCCGATGTTTGACGCCGGGTACTGGGTGGCCAATCTGCGCCATCCGGTTCGTTTTAACCAGGCCGTGGCCGCTGCTGGTGCTGACCACAGCACCTTCATCGAGATCAGCCCCCATCCGCTGCTCACCCACGCCATCACCGAGAGCCTGGGGTCTGTCACGCGTCACGGTGACGTCCACGTGGGGGCAACGGTGAACCGTGACAACCCCGAAACACTCACCTTCCACACCCAGCTTGCCACCGTTCGGCCGCCGCTAGGTGAGACGGCGCAATCTGCTGGCGGCGCAGGTCAGCTCGCCGATATTCCACCGACGCCGTGGCTGCATTCGAAGTACTGGGTCGCGGATCGGTCGGTGGGCGGCGCTCCCGCGGGTGTCCATCCGCTGCTTGGGGTGCACGTCGAGGTGCCTTTGGGCCGCGATCACGTGTGGCAGGCGGACGTTGGAACCGAGCTCATTCCATGGCTGGCAGATCACAAGGTACACGGCCAAGCCATCATGCCGGCGGCAGGTTTTGCCGAGATTGCGCTGGCCGCCGGCAGCGAAGCTCTGGGCCTGCCTGCCGATGCCGTGGTGGTGAATCGGCTCGAAGTCGAGCAGATGCTTCCGCTGGATGGCCACACCAGGGTGACGACACAGTTGACCCCAAGCGCCGACGAAGACAGCTCTCGCGTCGAGATCTATTCGCGCTCAGCCGGCGGCATTTGGTGCCGGCATGCAGTAGCGCGAATCGAGGTGGCGCCGCAGGATGCTCTGCCCGAGCCGACGGGTGCGCTCGCCGAGGCCGGGAGCGTCGTATCGCCGGCGGACTTCTACGCCGCGTTGCGACGCACTGGTGCACATCATGGCCAGGCGTTTGCCGCCTTGACGCGGATCGTTCGCATGTCCAGCGGTTCGTCAGAGTCCGAGATTGTCCTTCCTGATCAGGCCACTCCGCACCGAGGTTTTCGAATTCATCCGGTGATGCTCGACGGGGCGCTGCAGACCTTGGCTGCGGCAATGCCCGCCGAATCGCTTACGGAATCGACCGAAGTTACCTACTTACCCGTGTCGTTGGAGAAGGTGTGGGTGTTCGGTGATGTTGGTCGCCGCGCCCAGTGCCGCGCCGAATTGGTAAACCTAGATGACGACGGTGCCGGCAAGCTGGGCCGGATCACCCTGACCAATGACGCAGGAAACCCGACCGCGGAGATCACCGGCGTCTACTTGCGGTGCATTCAACGCCGAACAGTGCCTTTGTCGTTGGCGCAGAAGGTTTTCGAAGCGACCTGGGTTGAAACGTCAACTCCGGTGGAAGCCGGGTCAGCGCCGCCTGCCGGCAGCTGGCTGGTGTTACACCATGAGCCCGACACGAAGAATGTCACAGAAGATTTCACCGACAGGTTCGGCTCACCGACGCGGCGGATCATTCGCGCAGACCTTCGCGACGAGTCCGCGGTGCTGGAAGCCTTTGCCAAAACCGCAGCAGATGCCGAGCTTCCGCCGGTCGGGCTGATCGTCTTCGTCGGACAGCATCCGTTCGACGGCACCGACGCCGACGGCGCACTGGCGCGCGCGCGCGATTTGATTGGCGCGATCTCGGCGACTGTGCGCGCGGTTGTCGGCGGCTGGCACGGGAAGTCCCCGCGGCTGTGGCTGGTGACCCGCAACGGCCTCGTGGTTGGCGACGACAAGTCGGGGGACCCGACGATCGGTGCCCTTAAAGGTCTCATCCGCGTCCTCGCGTACGAGCATCCCGACCTGCGGGCCACCTTGGTTGATTTCGATACGGCGGACGACGCGGTTGAGAAGCTGGTGACTGAGCTGGGGTCGTCGGGTAGCGATGACGTGATCGCCTGGCGGGGGGAGCGCAGATGTGTTGAGCGGCTCTCGCGTGCGACGCTCGGTAAGCGCGAGCGCGAGCCGGTTGTCCGCCCGGACCGCTCGTACATCGTCACAGGCGGTCTTGGCGGCATCGGCATGGTCGTCGCTCGCTGGCTGGTCGACAGAGGTGCTGGGCGTGTCGTTCTCAACAGTCGCAGCCAGCCCTCCGAGGAGCAGCGGCAGAGCCTAGCCGACCTTGCAAGCCGCGCCGAGATCGTCGTCGCGCCAGGCGACGTCTCTGCAGAAGGGGTCGCGGAGCGACTCGTGATAGCGGCCGAAGAGACCGGACTGCCGTTGCGCGGAGTCGTCCACTCGGCGGCGGTGGTCGACGACAATCTCGTCGCGGCCCTTGGCAGGGAAAGCCTGGAACGTGTCTGGACGCCCAAGGCGGCCGGCGCATTGCGGCTGCACGAAGCTACCGCCCACCGACAGCTGGACTGGTGGGTCGGCTTTTCGTCGGCGGCGTCGCTGCTGGGCTCACCCGGGCAGGCAGCGTACGCCTGCGCCAATGCGTGGCTCGACGCCCTGGTCGCGTGGCGACGGGCATCGGGTCTGCCCGCCACCGCGATCAATTGGGGCCAGTGGTCCGACGTGGGGATCGCTCGCTCGCTCACACTTGGTGTTCTCGATCCCATTACTCCCGCTGAAGGCATCGAGGCACTGGAGGAGCTACTTGCCCGCAACATCACCCGGGTAGGCGTGGCACGGCTGCGCCTGGACCGGGCAGCGGCCGCATTCCCCGAAATCCACCAAATCGGCTACTTCGCAAGCTTCGTCGAGGAATTGGTCGCGCTGACCGACGGTGAGGACTGGGAGGGTCCCGACGCGCTACGCGATATGGATCCCCCCGAGGTTAACCGGATTGTCACAGGCCGCCTGCGCGCGCGCGTCTCGGCGATCATGGGCTACCCCGACGACTCAGCTATCCAGACGAACCAGCCGTTGACCGAAATGGGCATGGATTCGCTGATGGCCGTGCGAATCCGGAACACCGTTCGCGGCGACTTCGGCGTGGAGCCCCCGGTGGCACTTCTCCTGCAAGGTGCCACACTTGCGGACCTCACGGCCGACCTCATCCATCAACTCGGCCTTGGCGGGCAGGAAAGCACTGAAGACGCGAACGCAGTTCGCGATCGAGCCCAGCAGCGTGCCGCAGCCCGTCAACGAGCCGCAGCGCGGCGGAAAGCAGGACAACGAGCGTGACCACTAGTATCGAGCCTTCGTCGATGTCGCTGCCGCCCAACGCGATTGCGGTCGTCGGCATGGCCGGCAGGTTCCCCGGCGCCGATTCTGTGTCAGCGTTCTGGAACAATCTGCGGCGAGGCGAGGAATCAATCGTCACCTTGTCCGAGGACGAGCTCGTCGCCGCCGGCGTCGGCGAAAAGGCGCTGGCAAATCCTGCGTACGTTAAGCGGGCGGCGCTGCTGGCTGGTATAGACGAATTCGACGCCGATTTCTTCGGCTTCACTCCGCAAGCCGCTCGCATGATGGACCCGCAACACCGGCTCTTCTTGCAGTGTGTATGGCATGCGCTCGAAGACGCCAGTTACGACCCTGCGCAGCTGGATGGTTCGATCGGCGTGTATGGAACAAGCTCCGCCAGCGGGTATCTGCTCCACAACCTCATGTCGCACCATGATCCCCACGCGATCATCGGGCAGGGAGCCACTTTTGAGATGGTCAACCTGTCGCTGCAGAACGACAAGGATCATCTGGCGACCCGGGTGGCGCACCAGTTCAATCTGCGCGGGCCCGCGCTCTCGGTTCAGACGGCATGCTCGTCGTCGCTGGTCGCGGTTCATTTGGCCTGCCAAAGCATTTTGAACGGTGAATGCGACATCGCTCTGGCCGGCGGCTCGTCGATCCGGATCCCGCACCGCGTCGGGTATTGGTACCAAGCTGGATCGATGGTGTCGCCCACCGGCCATTGCCGGCCGTTCGATGTGCGGGCGGACGGCACCATCTTCGGCAGCGGAGTCGCTGCGGTGGTTCTCAAGCCATTGCAGGCCGCCGTCGACGACGGGGACCGCGTTCACGCCGTGATCAGGGGATCGGCGATCAACAACGACGGATCGACGAAAATGACGTACGCGGCGCCCAATGCCGTCGGTCAGGCCGAGGCCATCGCCGAGGCGCATGCAGTGGCCGACATCGATGCGTCGAGCGTGAGCTATGTCGAGACGCATGGCACCGGCACGCCGCTTGGTGATCCGATCGAAATCGAAGGGCTGCGACAAGCATTCGGTGTTTCCAGTGCGCCCAGACCCGGTCCCTGCTTTGTAGGTTCGGTCAAGTCCAACATCGGTCACCTGGAGACAGCCGCCGGGATGGCCGGCCTGATCAAGACGATTCTCTGCCTCAAACACCGGGCAATTCCGCCAACTTTGCACTTCACCAGTCCCAACCCCGAACTGCACCTCGATCGGGGGCCTTTCATCGTGCGCAGCGAGTACGGCCCCTGGGAATGCGACGGCGTTCGGCGCGCCGGGGTCAGCTCGTTCGGTGTGGGCGGCACCAACGCGCATGTTGTCCTCGAAGAGGCGCCCGCGGTTTCGAAGTCTGACATCCAGCCTCCTCCGCAGGTGCTTCTCCTGTCGGCTCGAACTGCTGAAGCCCTGAAGGAGTCGCGCTCAGCCCTTGCCGCTGAATTGTCCGGGCCAGATCGGCTGAACTTGTCCGACGTCGCATTCACGCTTGCGGGCCGCCGAAAAGAGAACATCCGGATGGCGGCGGTCGCCAACGATCAGCAGCACGCGATAGACGTGCTGCGAACTTCCGAGCACGACAACGTTTTTGTCGCCGAGTCGGCGGGCGAGGCAACGAGCCCGGAATTAAACAGCGAGCGAGTCGCTTTCCTGTTCCCCGGGCAGGGTGCCCAGCACATCGGCATGGCGCGGGGTCTCTACGAGTCCGAGCCGGTGTTTGCTCAGCACTTCGATCGGTGCACCGCCGCGTTTGATGAGGAGTTGGGTATCGACCTGCGCGCGGAGATGTTCGACGGAGCCGCACACAACCTTGAGCGTACCGACCGCGCCCAACCCGCCCTGTTCGCCGTGGAATACGCGTTGGCGGAGCTGATTGAGTCCTACGGGGTCCGCGCGGCAGCATTGACGGGACACAGCATCGGCGAGTATGCAGCGGCCACCATCGCCGGTATCTTCGATCTCCCGACGGCAGTCAAAGCGGTGTCGATGCGCGCCAGGCTGATGCATGCAGCACCCCGTGGTGTCATGGTGGCGGTGGCGCTGAGTCCCGATGCCATCGCCGAGTACCTGTCGCCGGACGTCGACCTCGCGGCGGTCAACGAACCGGGCGGCTGCGTCGTTGCGGGATCCGACGAAAATATCCGCACGTTCACCGATCGCCTCGCCGAACATAAGATCGTGGCTCGTCGGGTCCGCACATCGCATGGGTTTCATTCACGATTGATGGATTCGGTGATCCCGGAGTTCAAGAGCTTCCTGTCCCGCCTGACGCTTCACGAACCGCAGATACCTATGCTTTCCAACATCACCGGAACCTGGATGTCGGCCAGCGAGGCGACCAATCCGGCGACATGGGCGCGTCAAATACGGGCAACCGTCAGGTTCTCCGACGAACTCGATGCGCTGCTTAACGATCCCAGTCGTGTTCTGGTAGAGGTCGGCCCCGGCGGAACTTTGACCGGTTCGGCGACGCGTCACCCCAGGTGGTCAAGCGGACACCGCGCCGTTCGCCTCATGCGCCACCAAGCTCAGAACCGCAGTGATTGCGACACCTTCCTGCTCGCCCTCGGGCAACTCTGGGCAGGGGGTATCAAGGTCGACTGGACGCCGCGGTCAGCTGGCCACAGACCGCGACGGGTTTCGCTTCCCGGCTATCCCTTTGTGCGCCAACGACATTGGGTCGATTACCAGCCCCATGCCGGATTGGCGGAGGGTACCACTGCGACGAATGGGACGGCGCCGTCAGCTGGTGCCGCCGCCGCTACCCCAGCGGCCACGACCGGCAAGCCGCAGATGGAGGACACGCTGCAGCGCATCTGGGCCCAGTGCCTTGGTGTCGGCTCGGTCGACCGGAACGCCAACTTCTTCGAACTCGGCGGCGACTCACTGATCGCCATCAGCGTCGCGATGACCGCCGCCAACGAAGGACTGGACCTGACACCCCAGGACCTGTACGAGAACCAGACCGTGGCCGCGCTCGCCAAAACCCTGGTTGCCCGCTATGCGGCGGGCGGGCTGGCGCGGCAGTCGGCGAATGATGTTGAGCACCCGCCTGTTCCGCCGAACGTCGAGCACTTCCTCGAGCATGGGCTGCGTGACGCTGGCCGCTGGCGCATCCCCCTGATCCTGCGACTTCGCCCGGATCTGCAGCTGGACGACATCCGCTCGGTGCTCACCGCCGTGACCAACCATCACGATGCGCTGCGGCTAGGCATCGTGCAGCGGGCGGGAACGTGGGAGCAGCACCTCGATGAACCGCAGGAGTTCACCGAACTAGACACACACTCGCTTCCGGACGGTATCCCGCCGGGAAGCCCGCAGGAGCGGGAAGCGGTGCTCGACGTCCTCAAGGGGCAGATGCGGGCCCAGGACCTCTCCAGCCCGCTGCTGACCGCCACCCATATTCGTGGCGTGGCAGACGGGCCGTGCTATCTGGCGATGAGTGTGCACGGAATTGCCGGTGACAACGCGTCGCGCGACATCCTACTCACCGACATCTTTACCGCGTTCGGGCAACGGTTGGCCGGCGAAGATATTGTCTTGCAACCCGTCACCACATCGTGGCGCGAGTGGTCACAGCGCTGCGCCGGGCTCGCCACCCATCCCGCGGTCGTGGAAAGCCGCGATTTCTGGCTGCAGAACATGGCTAAAGCGACCCTGCGGGTGGCGGATCAGGTATCGGAGCCACCCGGGGTGAGCGGCCTCGTCAGACTATCATCCACGCTGACCGTCTCGGAGACAACCGAAATCGATGATGCGCGGCGCCGGCTGCAGGTACCGATCGAGGAAATCCTGCTGGGCGCACTGGGGCTGACGATCGCGGCCACGGTCGGTGACGGTTCCGTCGCAGTTGACCTCGGTGGGCCGGGCCGGTCGGTACTCAAACCCGATGTCGACCTGCGCAGGACGGTTGGCTGGTTCACCACCGTCTATCCCATCGCTCTCACCTGCGCGAAGAGCCAAGACCCGAGCGCTCGGCAACTGTTGGCCGAGGTGCACGACACATTGAAAGCCGTGCCGCACTACGGAATCGGATACGGGCTTTTGCGGTACATGTATGCACCGACCGCACGGCTGCTGGCCGCCACCTCCCCGGCTGACGTCTTCTTCTCGTACGCGGGCACGATTCCTGACGTGCCATCCGTGCCAACCGGCGATGCCCCGGTTCAGTTCGACACCGACACGGCGATGCCGGTGCGCGAGACAATCCCGGGCCTGGGTCACGCCGTCGAATTCCGCGTGTACCGCTCGGCGGGTGTGCTGCACCTGGATTGGTGGTACGACAGTCGCCGCATCGACTCGGCACGGGCGGAATCACTTGCCGATAGGTTCTCGACCACGCTGATGGAACTGACCCGGGGGGCGATCGCGGAGGACGAAACAGACTCGGCCGGAGAGGAATTGGCTTTAGTGGACTTGTCGTCGAGCGACATCGACCTAGGAGAAGCGAATGCCCAGCACCGATAATGCAGTGGTCGTCGACGGGGTCAGAAAAACCTTCGGTTCCGTTGTCGCGCTGGCCGACATCAGCTTCAAGGTCGGGCGCGGCGAGGTGCTCGGCTTGCTGGGCCCCAACGGGGCCGGCAAGACTACGACGGTCGACATCCTGTCGACGCTGACGCGACCGGATCGCGGCCACGCGGAGGTCGCCGGGCATGACGTCGTATCAGATCCGGCCGGGGTGCGGCAGTCGATTATGCTCACCGGTCAGCAGGTGGCCCTCGACGAGATGCTGACCGGCCGGGAAAACCTGGTGATGTTTGGGCGCCTGCAGGGGCTGAAAAAGTCGCAGGCGCGATCGCGGGCGAAGGAGCTTCTCGGCCAGTTCGACCTGGTTGACGCGGCAGACCGGGTTGTCAGTACGTATTCCGGCGGGATGCGCCGACGGATCGACATCGCCTGCGGATTGGTGGTGCGTCCGGAAGTGGTGTTTCTAGACGAACCCACGAACGGACTGGATCCGCGTAGTCGACAAAGCATCTGGGAACTGGTTTCCGACTTCAAGGAGGCCGGCATCGCCACGTTGCTGACGACCCAGTACCTCGAGGAGGCCGATGCGCTGAGTGACCGCATCATCGTGATCGATCACGGGAGGATCATCGCGGAGGGAACGGCCGCCGAACTCAAGGAGCGTATCGGCGCGACCTACTGCGAAATTGTGCCGCGCCACCTGACGGATCTGCCCGCCATGGCCGAGGCGCTCGGCTCGCTGTTGCCGGAGAAGAACCGGATGGCGCTGACAACAGCATCCGACCGCATCGCGATACCGGCCCCGGACGGCCCGAGAACCCTCGCGCAGGCCCTGTCTCAGTTGAACGCGGCGAACATCGACCTGCTCGACATCGCATTGCGGCGGCCCTCGCTCGACGAGGTATTTCTGGCGCTGACGACCGAAAACACCGGCGACACGTCCGCGACGCGCGTTGAACGCATTGAAGCGGCGGATCACGGCGCTCAGTACGTCGGCCGTCATCGTAAGCGCACTGGCGACACTTCGGCGACACGCATTGACGCGGGAGTGTTTTAGTGACCGCTATCGCGGCTGTCCGGCCGACGACATCCACCGTTCAGCAGTGGTGGGTGCTGACGGTTCGCCTGATAACGCCCACGCTGCGCAATGGGGAGGTGCTCACCCAGGTCGCCGCGTCGATCATGTTCACGGTTGGTTTCTACATCCCGCTCAAACAAATCATGGGCGTCTTCGCCCAGGGCATGAGCAGCTACGGGCAGTACCTGATGCCGCTGATCGCGCTACAAGCGATCGCGTTCGCCGGCGTATCGGCGGCATTCCGATCAGCGACCGACTCGGTGCAGGGCATCAACCGGCGATTCAAAGCCATGCCGATTCCCCCGCTGACGCCGCTGGCCGCACGCATGTCGGCCAGCATATACCGTTGCTGCATCGCACTGGTCGCCTCGCTGGTGTGCGGTCATGTCATTGGGTTCCGGTTCTACGGCGGCGTGGCGCACGCCGTCGGCTTCTGCCTGGTGGTGCTGGCGATCGGCGCGGCGCTGTCGTTGTTCGGAGACCTGATCGGCGCTGTAACCCAGAATCCTGAGGCCACCACGCCCATACTGCTGATCCCGCAACTGATCTTGGGTCTGTTGTCGGTCGGCGTGCAACCGGTCGAACGGTTCCCGAAATGGATACAAGGCTTCGTCAGAGATCAACCGACATCTCAGGATGTCTACGCACTGCGGGCGTTAGCAGGGGACAGCACGCCGGCGGCTGGTGCGGTGAGCTGGTCTGTGATCGGACCGATGCTGCTTTGGGTGTTGGTGTTCATAGCAGGTTCGATTCTGCTGCACGCTCTGGTTTCCTGGAGGCGGCGATGATGTCTGTTGCAGCGGAGGACAAGACGACCGTCGCGCTCGGTGGGTTCGGCGATGTACGCCCCGCGGCTAGGCGGGACGCTAAAGAGAACTCACCTCGACGGCTCGTTCCGCACACCTGGGTGCTCACCGCGCGATTACTTCGTCGCTGGAGCCGCGATCCTACGACCGTGGTCGAGTCGCTGATCATGCCTGTTGTGCTGCTGGTGACACTGAACATTGTTCTGGGAGATGGTATTTCACAAGTCACCGGGCACAATGCTCTCTATGGCAGCGTCCCGCTGATCGCGATGGTCGGGGCCACGTCCGGGTCGATGGTCGGCGGGATCGGTCTCATGCGTGAACGCACAGACGGCTTGCTATCACGCTTGTGGGTACTGCCCGTGCACCGGGCATCGGGACTGCTGTCGCGACTGGTGGCCGATGCGGTCCGGATTGTGGTAACGACTGCGGTCATCATGTGCGCTGGACTCGTGCTGGGTTTCCGCTTTCGGCAGGGGATCCTGGAATCGGTGGCGTGGCTGCTCGTTCCGACTGCCTTCGGGGTGGCGTTCACGGTGGCCGTCATCACCCTCGCGCTGTACTCGGCGAACACGATTGTGGTCGAGGCCACCGAGGTCATCTGGGGACTGCTGATGTTCTTTTCCACCGGGTTCGTGCCGCTGGACCAGTACCCACGCTGGATTCAGCCGGCCGTCGAACATCAGCCGATGAGCTATGCCATCGAGGCGATGCGGGGACTGTCACTCGGTGGTCCGGTGTTGACACCGATGGTCGCAATGCTGCTCTGGTCGGCAGGCATCGCCGCCGCGTGCGTGATACCGATGGCGATCGGGTATCGAAAGGCCAGCATGCGTGGATGAACTGGTAGTCGTGGATAAAACTGGGTGTTCGCAAACCGCCAGGGAGTCTGACATGTTTACATCGTCGGTGATTCGGAAGCTGTCGCGTAGCGAGGAAATATTCGCCGAGACAGAAAGTTTCGTGGGCCTAGGCGCGCACGTGAAGGGGCCGATCGACGTCGATGCCATGTCGGCTGCCTTCGATGCACTGCTGGAGGCGCACCCGGTTCTTGGTGGCCACCTCGAGCGAGGCCCCGACGGGCGCCATCAGATCGCCGTCGATGACCTACTCCACCCGGGAATCCAGGTGGTGGAGAACGACGATCCGGCCGCCGGAAGCCGCCCTAAGCATTTGGACCAAAGCGCGTCGCTGGTTCAGTTCCGGTTGACCATGCGCGGGGGAGGGGTGCAGCCGATCCTCTATGTCCATCACAGCCTCGCCGACGGTCACCATGAGTTCAGCCTCGTGGAGGAAATGTTCTCCTATTACACAGACCTGGTGTGCACCGGGAGCATCGGCCCGGTCACCGTCCACCCCGCGCCGGATCCGTTAGAGGTTGTGCTCGCCGAACGGGGTATACAGAAACAGCAGCGGTCGGGGCTCGAGCGGTTCATGCCCGCGATGTTCGCCTACGATCTGCCGCCATCCCG
>Ga0307479_10005295_pt1 | contig 11818 bp, 10 predicted proteins | sample atmos_gasesECM4C_FD_203743 | JGI IMG/M metagenome (GOLD analysis project Ga0307479, IMG submission 203743) | Hardwood forest soil microbial communities from Morgan-Monroe State Forest, Indiana, United States - atmos_gasesECM4C_515 | ecosystem: Environmental > Terrestrial > Soil > Temperate... | reverse complement strand
AGACGGGGCTTCGTTCGCTCGCAAATCTTAGCCATCGTAAGCGGTAGCAAAGCGCCGGCAAGTCGCCGTCAGCCCGCCGGCACTCGCAACGCCGGGTGTGTCAGCCGATCTGCCAGGTCACCGAGAGGGGCCCGCTGGCCAGGAAGCCCGAGGGCGAGACCCCGGTGCCCGCCACGATCGCCGAGCCGCTCAGGCCGTTGACGGTGCAGGTCCCACCGCCGTCGAAGACCAGGGTCACGCCAACGCGGACGTAGGGGATGCCATTGAAGTCGCACTCGGCGCTTCCGACGAGGTTTCCACCCACCGAGAAGCTGAGGGTCCCGGTACCGAGCTCGTCGGTTTCGCACCCCGTGTTGTTGCCGATGGCGCCGAACATGGTCCCCACATAGGGCACGGAGGCGACCACTGCGGCGTGGCCCGCGCCGCTGCCACCCCCGAACCAGAACACCTGGCCACAGGTGATCAGGTTGTTCGGCTGGCTGATGTCGCCGACGAACCCAACGATCGTCCCCGAGCCCTCCGACGCCAAGCCCTGCGCCGTCGCCGGCGCCGGCATCCCGGTGGCCAGCGCCATCAGCGTCGCGGCGCCTGTGGCGGCAACCAACCTACGCGCCCGACCACTCCGATGCAGTGCGAACATGCGCCATTCCCTCCTTCCTTGGCTGGTATGACACCCCGGCCGGGCCCCGCCGACACCCCTCGCTGAGGCGCGACCCCGCCACGGCATCCAACACGCGACAGCATACGAGCGCACCGGGCCGGAGGTCCACCTGTTCCGACGGCGCACGCCTTGTGGATGAGCCGGATCTCCCGCACTGCAGGCCGCTCAGCGGTCCGCTGTGGCCGCCCTCGCATTGCGTGCGTCCTGCATCGAGACGACGACCACGCGATCCTCGTTCTCCTCGAAGACATAGACGATGATGAGCCACCGCCAGGGGCCAAGGACGAATCGGAAACCCGTCCATCGGCCGGTGAGTTCTGGGCCAAGACGGGGGAAACGGGCCAACGGCCGGAGCGATCTCTTGACACGGTCGCGCGTGTCGGCTGGCAGGCTCAATATGCGGATGAGCCCATCCAAGTCCTCCGTTGCGGCGCGAGCGACCTCGACTCGCGCCACGACTCAGAGTGTGTCCAGCGGTTGCGTGTCGCCGCGTTGCCCCTGCTCGCGACCCAATTGCGCGCGTTCCCACGCACCAGGGATTGCATCCAGCAATTCCGTCACCGACCGCGCGTCAGGGTCAGCCTCGTCCAGCGCGCTTGAGAGCAGGGAACGGGCCAGCGTCCCCTCTTGGACATGGACACGCTCCGCGAGACGCGCGAGCTTTTCCGCGTATTCGGCATCCAGCGTGATGTTCAAGCGCGCGCTTGGTGCTTCCACAACGCAATCCTACACGGATCGTGGCAATCCGTGTACGGAACGGACGTTCGTGGCCCCGGCAGGAATCGAACCTGCGACACGCGGTTTAGGAAACCGCTGCTCTATCCACTGAGCTACGAGGCCGCGCGGGTGGGGCGGCTGGAGCGTAGCACGGGTCAGGCGGGGGCTCCGTGGCGTCCGGCGCCGCCGGCGAAGCGCTGGGCGCCGGACTGGGTCTCGCCGGACTCGATGACGGTCATGCCGCGGTCGAACTCGTTGATCATCGCCGTCTCGGTGGTGCCGAAGCTCCAGGACTCGATGGCGGAGAGGCGGTCGGAGCGCAGGCAGCTCTGGGGGAGGGCGGCGAGCTCGTGGGCGAGGGCGACGGCGGCGGGCAGCGCGGAGCCCGGGGGGACGAGGCGGTTGGCGAGGCCGAAGGCCAGGGCTTCGTCGCCACTGACCGGTCGCCCGGTCAGGATCATGTCCATGGCGCGGCTGTGGCCGACGAGGCGGGGGAGGCGGACGGTGCCGCCGTCGATGAGGGGGACGCCCCAGCGGCGGCAGAAGACGCCGAAGACGGCGTCGCCGGCGGCGACGCGCAGGTCGCACCACAGGGCGAGCTCGAGGCCACCGGCGACGGCGTAGCCTTCGACGGCGGCGATGACGGGTTTGCGCAACGCCATGCGCGACACGCCCATCGGGGCGTCGCCGTCGCGGGTGAGCTGGTTGGCGCGGGCGGGGTCGCCGGAGGCGACGGCCTTCAGGTCGGCGCCTGCGCAGAAGGTGCCGGCGGCGCCGGTGAGGATGGCGACCGACAGGGAGGAGTCGGATTCGAAGGCGGTGAACGCGGCGACCAGGGCGGAGGCGGTGGGACCGTCGACGGCGTTGCGTGCGTTGGGGCGGTTGATGGTGACGATCAGGACCGGCCCGTCAGCTTCGGTCTGGACTGTGTTCACAGTGAGGGCAACGATACCGGGTATCGGAACGGGCCCGCCCACTCGCCCAGGATGGGTGTGGGGACGCACTCCCAGGGGCCCCACGCGACCGCGCGAGGCGGGACCTACCCCTCCGCCGCCACCGGCAGGTAGAACACCCCCGGGTCCAACCGCCCGTCCGCCGAGGCGATGCGCTGCAGCAGCCTGTCCGTCGCCGCAAACGCCTGGTCCCGCAACGCCACGAAGTCGAGCACCCGCGCCGCACGCAGGTGGATCGGCGCGCGCGGGCAGATCAGCGTCACCGGCAGCCGCGAGCTGAATCGGTCGAAGTCGGCCACAACTCGGGAGTGCAGGGCGACCTGCATCATCCGTTCCAGCACCTGCTCCCACCGCGAGAACGTCTCGACCGGCGAGTCGGCGGTGAGGTCGATGGCGATGATGCGGGTCGGCTGCAGCTCGTAGGCGGTCGAGAGCCCGCAGTTCTCGGTGACGCCGCCGTCGACGTACTGGCGGGCGCCGACCGTCACCGGCGGGAAGACGCCCGGGATGGCGCAGGACGCGCACAGCGCATCCTCCAGCGAGGTGTGCGACCCGTCGCGCAGCACCACCGGCGCGCCCTCGCCGAGGTCGGTGACGATGACGTGCAGCGGGATGCGCAGATCGGTGAAGTCGCGAAACCCGACGACGCCGAAGGCGAAGCGGACCAGGTCGCGGATGCACTGCCCGCTGCGCAGGTAGGGACGGCGGCGCAGCCGGTTGGCCAGCATCTGCAGGCGCTGGGCGCGGAAGACGGCGCGCGTCTCCTCGCTGGCCCAGATGTGTTCGAGCAATGGCACCGCGGCGGGCAGCCCCACCGCCGCGATCGCGGCCGCGTTGAGCGCGCCGACGCTGGTTCCGACGACGACGTCGGGGCGGACACCTCGTTCCGCCAGGGCGCGCAGCACGCCGAGCTGGGCGGCGCCACGGCCACCACCGCCGCCAAGCACCAGGACGGTGCGCTCAGGAGTCGGTTCCAGCGTGTCCATGATCCCTCTGCCTTGCCACGACGTACAGCAACATCCTGCTCTTGCGGTCGCCGCCTGCAATCGCGTCCGGGTGACAGGGCGGGAAAGCCCTTTCCACGATTGGCTGGACCGGGTCACCGACCGTCACGGCACCGTCACGGGCGGCGCAGTAGAGTGACCGCAAGATGGGCCAGAGCGGATCCTCGCGATCCTGGGCCAGCATGGTTCCGGTCGCCCTGAGACGTGTTGCCACGGGGCTTCGACCCAGTCCCACTGCCGGTGTGCAGGAGATGGCCAGAGCGGGGGCCTACCTCTACGGAGCCGGGGGGATCCTGGTCGCGGCGTCGCTGTTGCTTCGCGTGCCCGGAGTCCAGCCCGAGGTGCTGGGCGGCGTCGCCGTGGTCGCCGTCGCCGTCGCCGGCCTTCTTCGCGCTTGGGGGCACCGCCTGCCGCCCGAGGTCTACCCGGCGCTGACCGCGATCGGCACGGGGCTGGTGACCGTCATCGTCCGTTTCGGCGGCGAGGGCGCGCAGGCCTACTCGTTCATCTACGTGTTCGCCGCTCTGTACGCCTTCTACTTCTACGAGCCCGCGCAGGCGTTGCTGCAGGTCGGGCTGATCGCGCTGGGCTGCGGACTGGTCGGCAACTTCGGCCCCGCACTTGGCGTCGAGATGATGCTGCTGGTGGGAACGGTGATCGTCGTCGGCCTCTGGACGCAGCTGTCCATCCGCCGCGTGCAGTCCCTGGCGCGCACCGATCCGCTCACCGGCGTGCCCAACCGCCGCGCCTGGGACGAGGAGGTGCATCGCGGCATCGCGCGCCGCCGCCGCGACGGCGAGCCGCTCTGCGTCGCCATGCTCGACCTCGACCACTTCAAGATCTTCAACGACGAGCAGGGACACCAGGCGGGCGACCGCATCCTGCAGAACGTCGTGACCTCGTGGCTGTCGGTGCTGCGCACCGGCGACGTCCTCGCCCGCTACGGTGGTGAGGAGTTCACCGTGTTGCTGAGCGGCTGCAAGCTGGACACCGCGCACGCCATCGTCGAACGGCTGCGCGAGTTGGTGCCGCGCGGCCTGACCTGCAGTGCAGGACTCGCCGAGTGGGACGGCGACGAGTCGCACGCCGCGCTGATGGCCCGCTGCGACGCGGCGCTGTACGAAGCTAAGTCGCGCGGACGCAACCGCATGGTGGTCGCGCCCTCACCGCTGGAGGCCGATGGCAACGGCATCCTCGCCCAGGCGGCGCGCTGGGCGGAGACGGTGCTCCGAGTTCTGGCCACTCGTGACGTCGACGTCGTCTTCCAACCGGTTGTGCGGCTCAGCAACCGTGGCATCACCGGGTTCGAGGCGCTGTCGCGCCCGGTGGGGTGGACGGGAGGCAGCGTCGAGGGACTCTTCGCCGCGGCGCAGCGCATGGGCATGGTGCGCGAGCTCGACCACCTCTGCCGCCGCACCGCGGTGCGCATCGCCAGCGGCCTGACGCCGGGACTGCCCGTCTTCATCAACGTGAGCGTCGCCGCGCTGCTCGATCCGCTGCACGACGTCGACCAGCTGCTGCTCATCCTCAAGTGGGCGGGACGGCGTCCGGAGGACGTGGTCCTCGAGGTCAGCGAACGCGAGAGCGTCACCAACATCGGACGCCTGGTGCAGGTGCTCGCCGCGCATCGGGAGCACGGCATCCGCTTCGCGCTCGACGACGTCGGCGAGGGACGCTCGACGTTCGAGACGCTGGCTGCGGCGCGTCCCGAGTTCATCAAGATCGCCACCAGCTTCACCCAGCGCGTCGACCAGGTCGGCCCGCGCGCCACCATCCTCGCCGCCCTCGCCTTCGCGCGCGCCAGCGACGCCGAGGTGATCGCCGAGGGCATCGAGGACCAGCGCGTCCTCGACCTGCTCGTCGAGCTGGGCGTCGAGTACGGGCAGGGCTACCACCTGGGACGGCCCGCGGCGCTGACCGCGATCGAGCTCGCCGAAGCGCTCTGAAGGTTTTCGGGGACCGCACTGCTGGAGTAGGCTGGGCGCCGTGCGACTGGTGGCTCTGCTCGGGCTCGCCGTCACGGCGTGTGCGCCCGCCGTCGCGTCGCATCCCGCGACCCCCGCTGACGCCGGCCGCGGGACGGTGCTCGGCACTACGCCGCGCCTCTCCCTTCAGACGGCGATACGCGAGGGACGCGACCTGGGTCCGATCGCGCCCAGCACCCAGCTGCATCTCGAAGCCGCGCTCGCCGGACGCGACACCGCGACGCTCGACGCACTGACCGGGCGCGGCGTTCAGGTCAGCACTGACGAATACTTGCAACGCTTCGCGCCGGCGGCCGGCGCCGTGTCGGCCGCGCGAGTCGCGCTCGCCGCGCAGGGCATCACGCTGAGCTGGAGTTCAGGCGACCAGCTCGCCGCACTCGACGGCGACGCCGCCGCGGTGCAGCGTGTCTTCGGCGTCGCGGTGCACGACTTCGTGGCCCCTGATGGCGAGCGCTTCCATGCATCGCTCGGCGCCGCCACCCCGCGAATCCCAGAGGAGCTGCGCGCCACCATCACCGCCGTCACCGGCTTCGAGGACTGGACGCAGCGCCACCTCAGCGCCGTGCGCAGCCCGCGCGGTGTCACCACGGCCGAGATGGCGGCCTTCTACAACATGAACGGGGTGCGCGGCGGCGGCGCGGACGGCGGCGGCATCACCATCGCGCTGCCCGAGATCGACAGCTTCAGCCAGGACGACCTCGACGCCTTCGCGTCGGCGTCCAACCTGCCGCACTTCGACGTCGAGGTGCATCGCAGCCTGCAGTGGGGGAGCCCGCAGGGAGTCAAGGGCGAGGCCGACCTCGACCTGGAGATCGTGCACGCGCTCGCGCCCGCGGCCAAGCTGGTCGTGTACTACTCGTCGCCGGACAACACACGCGTGCTGCGCATGCTGCAGGCGCTGCTCGACGAGCAGGGCGGTCCGCACACTGTCGTCAGCAGCAGCATCGGCACCTGCGAGACACCCGATCTGAAGTCGGCGGCGCAGCTCGAGGAGAACATCATCAGGGCGGCGGCGGGCAAGGGCACGTCGATCTTCTCGGCCTCCGGTGATCGCGGCGCCTTCGACTGCACCCAGGAGGGCGACCCGCAGACCCTCGCCGTCGACCTCGACGGCTCACTTCCCGACGTCACCTCTGTGGGTGGCACCGCGGTCTTCCTCGCCAACGGCGGCGGCTACGGCTCGGAAGCGGCGTGGGGCGAGCCGGTCGAGCAGTGGGGCGGCAACGGCGGCCTGAGCAGCTTCTGGACGCGTCCGTCGTGGCAGCGCGGGCCCGGCGTCGACAACCAGTTCAGCAACGGCATGCGGCAGACGCCGGACGTGTCGGGCAACGCCGACGCGCAGAGCGGCTGGGAGGTGATCGTCGGCGGCGCGCAGCACAAGGTCGGCGGCACCTCGGCCGCGGCGCCGATGTGGGCGGCGATCACCGCGCTGTGCGACCAGCTGCTGATGCAGCAGCACCACCAGACCATCGGCTTCGCCAACCCGGGGCTGTACTGGATGGCGGAGAACGCGGCGTCGCTGCCCGCGCCGCCGTTCCACGACATCACCACCGGCACCAACCTCTTCTACGCGGCGACGCCGGGTTGGGACTACGCCTCAGGGCTGGGCAGTCCGGACGTCGGCGCGCTCGCCCAGGACTGGCCGAAGTACATGGAGTCGCAGGGGCGATGAGCGGTGCGCCCGAGCCCGGCGGCGAGCTGGTGCACTGCCCGCACTGCGGCGACGCGGTGCCGCCCGGCGCCTTCTGCGGCAACTGCGGCGGAGACCTCGCCGACACCGCGCAGCGCCGCCGCCACTTCGCCTACGCCGCGGCACCGCACGAGAGCGTGCACCGCCCGGCGATCGTCAGCACCCTGCTGCCACACCTTCCTCACCGCCACGCGCACGTGTTCCGCGAGGTGCTCGGCGCTGGAGTCGCGGCGGTGATCCTGCTGGCGGCGCTGCGGCTGTACACGCCCGCGGCCGTGGTCGCCGCGGTGCTGCTGCCGGTGGTCTACCTGCTCTACCTGTACGACGTCGAGGTGTACCAGCACGAGCCGCTGCAGGTGCTCGCCGCGACCTACGTCGCCGGCATCGCGCTGGGAACGGGGTACAGCCTGGTGGTGTCGCACTTCGGCGCGCATCTCGCCTTCAGCGGCAGCGAGGAGGGACCGGTCGTCTCCGGCGTGGTGCTGCCGCTGGTCGCGCAGGCGCTGATGGTGGCGGGACCGTTGCTGCTGCTGTCGCGAAGCCACTTCGACGAGGCGCTCGACGGCCTGACCTTCGGCGTCGCCACCGCGCTCGGCTTCACCATGGCGGCGTTCGTCGCCGGCGAGTGGCACACGCTGACCGCGTCGCTGCGCGGCAGCGGCGTTCCCGCCGACTCGGCGCTGCGCATCGTGCGCGCCGGGCTGATCGCCGCGGTGGTCAACGCCACCACCACCGGGCTGATCACCGCGACGCTGTGGCAGCGCCGCCATGGACGGTCGCGCGGCCGCCCCGCCAGCCCCTGGCGGGGATTGCGCGCGTCCGCAATCGTCGCGGCGGCCGCACAGGTCGGGCTGGGCTTGGCGACGTACTTCATCAGCGACCAGCTGCTCGACGTCGTGGTGTGGGCGGTCGCCGGCGCGGCGCTGCTGATCTGGCTGCGCGTCGTCCTGCATCACGCGCTGCTCGACGAGGGTGCGGAGCAGGGCATCGGACCGTTCTCGGTGTGTCCAGAGTGCCACCACGTGGTGCCGGGGATGCGGTTCTGCCCTGCGTGCGGGGTGGCGCGGTCGGCGGCGCCACGGCGGTTGCGTGACCTGGCGGCGCCGCAGCGTGAGGCGCCGGCGTGAGCGCAACCTACCGGGCGTTTCCGCCGTACTCGTCCGCACCGCGCTCGGCGCGACGCCTCGGTGCCGGCCGCGTCCGCCTGCTGACGTTCGCGATCGTCATCGGCATCTCGGTGCTCGTCAGCGCGATCGCCTCGATCGTGAATCCGACGTCGCAGCCGTGCGGGTTCGGGTGCGGTCCGCGGCTTCAGTCCCCGGCGGCGACGGCGACGTACACCAATTCGGCGCACGGGTTCAGCATCGACTACCCGCCCAACGTGCTCTCCGTCGCCAGCGACCAGGCCGACCAGGTCGAGTTCCACTCCGGGGGTGGGCCGATCCTGTTCAGGGTGGTGGGGACGTCGTCGCTGGACAACGCGGTCAGCCAGGCGCGGCAGGGGTTGCCGTCGTCGTCGTTCCAGGACGTGGTCGAGGTGGGACCGGTGCGCGGCGCGGAGATCGGCTACGTGCCGGGCAGGGGGACGGTGTGGTCGGCGACGTACGTGTCGCCGGACGACGGCACGTCGGGGCCGATGCGGGTGGCGATCATCGCGGCGCGGGCCAGGGGGTTGACGGTGGTGGCGGTGATGTTCAGTGACTATGATTCCGACACCGCCCATGCGCCGTATGGATTGAGTGGTGATGCGATCTTCGATTACCCGGTGTCGAGCTTTCACTTTCCGAGCTGAAACGGGAAGCGCGCGCCGGCGCGCGCGACGGATTGCGGCTGCGCCGCAGAAGACCTCCCGAGCTGAACGAGCCACGCTGCGCGCGGAGCCGGCTGCGCCGCAACTGAGTTTGCGGGCGGCGGCCTGGTGAACGCGCGGAGACGGAGGCTGCTCGCCGGGGTGGGGCTGCTGGTGCCTGCGCTGGCGCTGCTCTTCGTCAGCCTGTACATCGTGCTCGCCGGAGCGGGGACGCAGCAGTGCACCTACAGCGGCGGCTCGCTGCAGCGCGCCAGCTGCAGCACCGACCCCACCGGCGCCGCGCTGGCCACGTTCCCGGCGGCGATCGTCTGCCTGGTGCTCTGCGCCGCCGTCTTCCGCGGCGCCGGCTGGGCGCGCTGGCCCGCGGTGGTGGTGGGTGCCCTCGTCGGCACGGTCAGCGCGGCGGCGAGTGTCGCCGTCCTGGTCGCCCTTGCTGGCGACGGCAACGTGGTCGCGGCGATCTTCCTCGCCATCGGCGGCGCTCTCGTCTCCTTCGCCTGCGCGCTTCCCGCCCTGGTGCTCGCCCCTGCCGCGGGCGCCGGCGCCCTGCTCAGCCCGCCAGCGCGCTCGACGGCAGGGCGCTGAGCAGCTCGCGCGCAGCGGCGGTCACGCCGTCGACGTCGAGCCCGAAGCTGCTCAGCAGCGTCGCCGGGGCGCCGTGCTGGATGAAGTGGTCGGGCAGCCCGAGGGTGCGCACCGGGACGTGCACGTCGGCCGCGGCGAGCAGCTCGAGCACGCCGCTGCCGAAGCCGCCGCGGACGGTGCCGTCCTCGACGGTCAGCACCGCGCGATGCCGCGCGGCCAGCGCAGCCAGCCCGGGGTCGATGGGCTTGACGAAGCGCGCGTCGACGACGGTGGCGCGAATCCCGTTGCCGCCGAGCCGCTCGGCGGCCTGCGCGGCCACGCCGACCATCTTGCCGACGGCGACGAGCAGCACGTCGCTGCCCTCGCGAAGCACGCGCGCGCGGCCGATCTCCACCGGCTCCATCGGGCATTCGTCGCAATCAGGTGCGGCGCCGCGCGGGAAGCGCATCGTGAAGGGACCGTCGTGCTGCAGGCCGGTGGCCAGCAGCCGGCGCATCTCGGCGGGATCGCTGGGGGCTGTGACCGTCATGCCCGGAATGACGCGCAGGTAGGCGAGGTCGAGCATGCCGTGGTGCGTCGGTCCGTCGTCGCCGGTGATGCCGGCGCGGTCGAGGACGAAGAGCACCGGCGCCTCGTGCAGCGAGGCGTCGCAGGTGACCTGGTCGAAGGCGCGCTGCAGGAACGTCGAGTAGATGCAGACGACGGGGCGCAGTCCGCTCAGCGCCAGTCCGGTGGCGAAGGTCACGGCGTGCTGCTCGGCGATGCCGACGTCGAAGAAGCGCTCGGGGAAGCGGCGGGCGAACTCCAGTAGTCCCGTGCTCGACGCCATCGCCGCGGTGATGGCGACGATGCGCTCGTCCTGCTCGGCCGCCTCGCACAGCGCCTCGCCGAACAGGTCGGTCCACGACGTGGTCTTGGCCTTGAACGTCCCATTCTGGGGGTCGAAGCTGGACACGCCGTGGAACTTGTCGACGTCGTCGTCGACGGCGGGGCCGTAGCCGTGCCCCTTGTCGGTGACGATGTGGACGACGACGGGCCCGCGGTAGGCGGCCGCGTCGCGCAGCGCGCGCTCCACGTCGCGGACGTTGTGGCCGTCGATGGGTCCGCCGTACTTGAGGCCGAGCGACTCGAAGATGGAGTGCGGCGCCACCAGCTGCTTGAGTGAGTTCTTCATGCGCCGCGCGGTGTCGTACGCCGAGTCGCCGACCACGGGAAGGCCGCGCAGCATGGATCCCGCGCGGTCCTTGGCGGCTTCGTACTTCGGCGAGAGGCGCAGCTGTCCCAGGTTGTCGGCGAGGCCGCCGACGGTGGGCGCGTACGAGCGTCCGTTGTCGTTGAGGATGATCACGACCTCGGGGTTGAGCTGCCCGATGTTGTTGAGCGCCTCGTAGGCCATGCCGCCGGTGAGCGCGCCGTCGCCGATGACGCAGACCACCTTGCCCGCTTCGCCGCGCAGCCGGCGCGCGGTGGCCACCGCCAGCGCATAGGAAAGCCCTGTCGAGGCATGGGAGTTCTCGACCAGGTCGTGCTCCGACTCCTCGCGGTCGGGATAGCCGGACAGGCCGCCCAGCTGGCGCAGCGTGTCGAAGCGGTCGCGACGCCCGGTGAGGATCTTGTGCACGTAGGCCTGGTGGCCGGTGTCGAAGATGATGCGATCGCGCGGGCTGTCGAAGACGCGGTGCATGGCGACGCTGAGCTCGACGACGCCGAGGTTGGGACCCAGGTGCCCGCCGGTGCGCGACACCGCGTCGACCAGGAACTCGCGGATCTCTGCACAGAGACGCTCGACGTCTCCGTACCCGAGGGCGCGGAGGTCCTCCGGGCCCGCGATTTCCTCGAGGATCACGGCTGGATCATAGCAACGGCCTCGTGCAGGTCCCGCATCGCCGAGGGCATGAGGACGGGGCAGCGCACCCCCGCCTGGCGGTACTCCTCGATGCGCCGCAGGCACTCGTCGCGCGTGCCCACCACGGCGAAGCGGCGCAGCGCCTGGTCGTCCCACCGGTGCGGGCTGCCGATCTGGGCGGCGAGCCAGCGGCCCTGCCCCGGGTCGGCGTGGAGCTCGGCGAGCCGGCGTCGCAGGGCGTCGAGGCGGCGAGGCGCGTCGGCCGAGTCGGTGCAGACGGCGAACAGGTAGCCGTAGACGTCGACGCCGGCGGGATCGCGGCCCGCCTGCTCGGCGCCGGCGCGCACCTCGCCGAGCGCCCAGGGCACGTATTCGGGAGGCGCACCGTAGTTGAGCAGGACCCCGTCGGCCGCGGCCCCGGCCAGCCGCAGGGTGCGCGGGCCGACCGCAGCGAGCAGCACCGGGACGGCGCCGAGGGCGGCCGCGCGCGCGGAAGCGGGACCGATCGCCGCCGACCAGCGCTCGCCCCGGTGCCGCACCGTCTCGCCGCGAAGCAGGGCGCGGGTG
>Ga0307479_10005294_pt1 | contig 11819 bp, 7 predicted proteins | sample atmos_gasesECM4C_FD_203743 | JGI IMG/M metagenome (GOLD analysis project Ga0307479, IMG submission 203743) | Hardwood forest soil microbial communities from Morgan-Monroe State Forest, Indiana, United States - atmos_gasesECM4C_515 | ecosystem: Environmental > Terrestrial > Soil > Temperate... | reverse complement strand
TAGGCGGATACTTCGGTGCGCACTATGCCCAGAAGTTGCCCCAGGCCTGGGTGCGAAATTTCGTGATCCTAGTGGGGGCTGGGATGACGGCGTACTTCTTCGTCAACGCGTACTAACCGTTGATAATGGCCAGTAAGCATCCCCTGTCATCCTCAGCGGAGCGAAGGACCTGCATTGCTGGTGCTGCTATTCATCGAGAGCCGTTCAGGCAAATCCCGACTGACCTCCAATTACGAGCCCAATACAATAGATCCTTCGTCATATTGTCCTTCGCCAAGCGAAGGACAACATTCCTCAGGATGACAGCTACGGCAACTGGACGTCGAGGGCGTAGATTTCCTGGGTGCTGATGTCGCGGACGAAGAGCGGAGTGCCATCCGGGGCAAGACCGCTCCAGGATCCTATCCAGTTGGCGAAGCGACGGATATCTTTCAAGCTGACAACCTGCTCGGGCTTGGTCTCTCCGACCTTCAGCCGGCGGTAAGACTGGTCATTCGAAAAGGTGCTGTCGAAGTAGAGATACTTGCTGTCCCGCGACCAGGTGGGAAAGCCGACTGCGTGGGGTTCCGACAGCCAGTTGTTCCACTTCTGCGTCTTGAAGTCGTAAAGCAGCAGCTTCTGCGAGTCGTTGGAGAGCGCAGCCAGAAAATGGCCGTCCGGTGACCAGCGCGGACTGAAGGTGCCCTGGGAGCCCGGCAGCAGGGAAAACTGGCGCGTCTGCAGGTCGAGAACGTTGATTACTTGAGCTTCGGGGACGTCCACACGCCCAAAGGCGATCTGCTTGCCGTCGGGGGACCAGCTGGGGTCGAACTCGCCACGGTTCTCCGACAACAGTTCCTGGGGCGTGCCGCCTTGCGCGGAAATCAGGAATATCTTCCAGGGCTTTCCGTATTGCGCACCGTCGAAAGCAATCTGCTTTCCGTCAGGCGACCACCGGGGAAGGCTGGTATACATCGGCGCGTAGGTGAGTTGCAGGCGGTCGCTGCCGTCTATGCGACTACGCCAGAGCGTCCCCTCGGGAAGAGTCACGTATGTGACCCACTGTCCATCCGGAGAGAAGGCAACTTCCTGGACTGAAATTCCAGAGAGATAAGGCACAAATTTCTGGAAGCGGGAGTCGTAGCTCACCAGCTCGGTATGCGGCTGTAGTCCGTAAACAAATACCTGGCGGCGGGTGGTGGGTAAGGCTCCGTCGAAATCCAAAGGGCCGGTGGTGAGCTGAATCGGCGTCGGGGAGTCCTTGCGAAAAAAGCTGTGGCGCTCGGGCAAGCCCCAGACGTTTGACCCGCTGGCATCACTGTGGGTAAAGAGGTAGTAGGCGCCATCAGGCGTCCATCGGCCGTGAGACTCCGATGGCGGGTTACGCCATCCGGGAAGCAGGGCGTGAAGACCAGTGCCGTCGGCCCTGGCTTCCCAGAGAGAACTGGCGTTCAATTGCGAATCGACTGCGGTGAATCGAATCCGCGCACCGTCTGGCGAAAACCTGAGGGAAAAAGGTCTGGCCGGTGCGGTGAGCAGCTTGCGAGGTTCGCGGCCGTCTGATTTGGCCAGGAAAAGATCGTTCCCGTTGGCGTAGACCAGTTGGCGTCCGTCGGGTGAAAACGTGCCGTCGTGGCCGGTTACGTCAGCCAGGCGACGCGGAGAACCCGCGGGCAACGGCACGACCCAAAGCGGATCTTCCGGCTCCGTGCCCACCCAAGCCTCAACCAGTAGCTGCGAGTGATCGGGAGAGATGTCCAAGGTGGAGACGTTGGGAAGCGGGGTAGAGATGGTTGCCACTTCGCCTCCCGTCGTCGAGACCTGAGAAAGCACCGCGCGCTCAGCGGAGAACTCGCCAAAGTAAAGGCGGACACCATCCGTGAGCATGGCCCCGCCCTTGCTCAGGCTGTCATGCGTGATCTGAGTAACGCCAAGCAGTCTGGGTGGCGGCAGGGGCGCCCGCGTCCACCAAATTGCGGCTCCAGCCGCGATTGCCAGCGTTGCGGCAACGCCCGCCCAGGCCCAGCGAAACTCCTTTCCGGATTCCGCAATGGACGCCTTGGCCGCACTCACTTTGCCGGAGGTGGTGTCACGCTTGAGGCGCGTCAGGTCCGCACGCAGGTCTGCCGCACTCTGGTACCGAACGTCGCGGTCCTTGTCGAGGGCTTTACTGATAATACGTTCCACTTCCGCAGGCAGGTCGGGATTCGCGCGCAGGGCCGATGCGGGTTCTTTGTTGAGAATCGAATTGAACAGCGCCGCCGAGGTGTCACCCTTGAAGGGAAGCGTTCCGGTGGACATCTCGTAAAGAACCGCGCCAAAAGAGAACAGATCGGTGCGGGCGTCCAAATCCTTCCCCAAAGCCTGTTCGGGCGACATGTAGGCGACTGTGCCCAGCGCGCTCCCCGGACTGGTCAGATGCTCTTCTGTCATGGTCGGGGTTTCGCTGGACTTCGACCCGACGGGCGCCTTGATCTTAGCCAGCCCGAAGTCGAGAATTTTCGCGTGACCGCGATCGGTTACGAAAAGATTCGCAGGCTTGATATCACGATGAACGATGCCTTTGGCGTGAGCCGCATCGAGCGCGTCGGCGATTTCGATCCCTAAGTCAACCAGTCGGTCGGTTTCGAGCGGGCGGCCCAGTATGGCTTCCCGCAGAGTTTTGCCTTCCAGATACTCCATCACAATAAAGCGCAGGCCTTCGTGTTCCCCAATTTCGTAGATGGTACAGATGTTGGGATGGTTCAGAGCGGAAGCCGCGCGGGCCTCGCGGCGAAAACGCTCGAGAGATTGCGGATCGTGGGCGATGTCATCGGGCAGAAACTTGAGGGCCACGAAGCGACCCAGGGAGGTGTCCTCGGCACGGTAGACAACACCCATCCCACCGCCCCCCAGCTTTTCGACAATCCGATAGTGGGAGACCGTCTGCCCAAGAATCGATTGAGCATCGGGCATGGGAGCAACATGTTAGCAGAGAGACTCCCCGGGGAATTGGCGGGAGTTCGGACGGGGCGAGGCCCGGTCCGGAATCGTCCGCTTTACTGCAAAGGTTCTGACATGTGTTCGTGCACGATCATCCATTTGCCGGCCTGCTTTTCAAAGATGAGGGTCCAGCGCAGGGTGGCCATTTCGTGTTTCCCGACGGTTGTGACCGCCTCTTGCTTGACCGTGGTCGTGCTCCAGGTCAGATTGCCGTCGGTATGGATCTGAGTGTCATCATTCAATGTCAGCTTCAGACTTTTGAATCCCTTCAGCAGTTCGGTCACGCCTTTCTGGTACTCGGCCCAATTGTTGTATTTCAAGGGCGCGATGTCGAAGAAGTTATAGTCACCCTGATCGTAGTACTGGGCCATGTTGGGCACATTCATGGCGCTCCACCCGTCCAGAATCTTTTGCAGATACGCTTTGTCCGGGGCGCCGGATGCGGCCTTCTTCTTTGACTTTGAAGCTGCAAAACCGGAAAAGCTGAGTGCGAGCACACACAGCAGAACGGTCAAAACGCGCTTGTACATTGATCTTCCTCCGATTCGGCGACAGATTGTCGCACAAAGACCCGGAAACCACAAAGCCTCTAGCGCCACAACCTGCGTAGGCCCAGACGTCCCCGTCTGAATGGGCGAGCGAAGCTCGCCAGAGTTCTTGTGCCGGGGAACACGACGGGAACTGCGGAGCTTCGCTCCGCCGGAAAGGAGGGGACATCCCTCGATTTCGCTCAGGACAGGCTCTGACCCTACGTGTGCCAGCGCGGGCGAGTCGCCCGCGACCACATGGGCATCCTCCACTCGACTCCTACAGCTTCTCCACGGTAAGCTGAGTTGTTTTGAGCTTGGGGGCGAAACCGATGCAGGAAGCAGTGGCCAAACTTTGGCCAGAGATTCAGTGGATCGAAGACAAGAATCTGCGAGACCAGGTCACCCAGACCTGGGTCAAGGCGTTGCAGCGCAGCCCGCTGAAGCCTGACGACCTCAATCGCATCCCGTTCACCCTGTTGGTGCCCAATTGCCCCATCACCTTCATGGAGCACAAGCGCTGCGTGGTCCACATCGCGCGCCAGAGCGCTAAGGCCATGCAAGAATTTATGGGACGCGCCCTGCCCATCGATTTCAACACCGTGATCGCCGGCGCAATTCTGGCCGATGTGGGCAAACTACTGGAATATGAAATCGGTGCCGACGGCAAGAGCCGCCAGAGCGAGCGCGGAGAGGCGTTGCGCCATCCTTTTACCGGCGTAGCACTGGCATTAGAGTGCGGAGTACCGGATGCGGTCTGCCACATCATCGCGGCCCACGCCGCCGAGGGCGACCTGGTCAAGCGCACCACCGAGGCTTACATCGTGCATCACGCCGACTTCATGGCATTCTTGCCCTTTAAGAATCCGAAAAATATCAGGACGAAATAGGAGAGTACGTGCCAGCTACGAAAGAAGCTCCCGCCAAAGAAACCATCACTGCCCGGATGTCGCGCTGGGCCGCTGGACTCGCTTATCCGCAGCTCTCGCAGGATGCGGTCTACCAGGCCAAGCGTTTTCTGCTCGACTCCATCGGCTGCGCGCTGGGTGGGTACCAGCAGCACGATGTGAAGATCGCGTTGCAGGTGCTGGATGAGATCGCCGGGAGCGGGCCCGCGACCGTAATCGGCACCGGCAAGCGGATCGACGCAGTGTCAGCCTCGCTGGCCAACGCGTTGATGATTCGCTGCATGGACTACAACGACATTTACTGGAAGCAGGACCCGTCGCATCCCTCCGACATTTTTCCCGCGGCGTTGGCCTGCTGCGAGCGCGCGAAGAGCGATGGCAAGGAATTAATCGTTGGACTCGCGCTCGGACATGAGTTCGAGATGCGTTTCTGCGAGGCGGCGTTTCCCGGCATCCGTGAACGTGGATGGCATCACGCCACGCTCACTGCATTTGTCTCGCCTATCGTCGCCGGACGCGCCCTGCATCTGGGCTGGGAACAGATCCAGCACGCGGTCGGTATCTCGGCCAGCCGCCACGCCACGCTGGGCGCGGTCACGGCAGGCAAGCTGACCATGATGAAGAACACGGTCGATCCCATGGCGACGCAAAGCGGAGTGCTGGCGGCGCTCATGGCGGAGAAGGGTTACACCGGCCCGGAACACGTCATAGACGGGAAGGAAGGCCTGGCCCACTGCTTCGGACGGGAGTGGAAGCTGAATATCCTGACCGACGGCCTGGGCGACTCCTGGCGCATTACTCAATGCGGTATGAAGGCGTTCCCCACGGAAGCGCTTACCCACACGCCGATTTCCGCAGTGCTCGACATCGTAAAATCCAATGACCTGAAGCCAGACGAAGTTGCGAAGGTTCAGATTCGTTCCCTGGCGCGAGCGGCCGATATTCTTTCCGATCCCAGCAAGTACGATCCGCAGTCGAAGGAGACCGCGGACCACTCGCTGCCCTATGTGATCGCGGCGGCGATCGCTGAACGGCAGGTGACGCCAGTACAATTTGAGATGAACAAGATCATGGATCCGACTATCCGAGCGCAGTTGAGCAAAGTCGAGGTGGTTGCTGATCCCGAGATCGAGAAAGTATTTCCCGCCCTGCAGCGCGTGATCGTGAACCTTACCACTACCGACGGGCGGACGTTCACTAAGCAATTGGACTATCCGAAGGGTGATCCACGGAACCCGCTGTCGGATGCCGAGATCGAGGAGAAGTTCGCAGCCCTGGCCGAGGGCGTGCTCTCTGAAGGCGCGCAGAAGAAGTTGAAGAATGCGATCTGGAATTTGGAGAAAGCGGGATCGGTAAGCAAGCTGATGGCTTTGATGAAGGCAGATGTTAAGGCGCAGGGCAGGGCTAAGAAGAAGGTTGGGAAACGGCGATAGACTGGGACAGTTTCTGGTTTCTGGTTTCGAGTCTCTGGGCAATCGAGCTTTCTAACCATAAATTGGTCATTCCTCGCGAGGCGAGGAATCTGAGCTTTGATTTTCCGGTGCGGAGTACCGTAGCTATGCCGGCAGCTACCGAGCTTTGCTCGGCCTGACCGGGTCGGAGACGGGGTCCCACACAAGCACCGGTGCAACAAGCAGGAGCGTTATGGGTCAGACCGTCGTTGAAAAAATCTCGCAGGCACATCTGGCGGAAGGACCGAAGCGTCCGCTGCGGACCGGCGACTTCGTGGCCATCCGCCCCCACCGCGTCATGACGCACGACAACACTTCAGCGGTGATGAAGAAGTTTCAAACCATAGGCGCGAAGAAGCTTCAGAATCCCAAACAGCTGGTCTTTGCCCTCGATCACGATATCCAGAACAAGGACGATTCAAACCTGCACAAATATCAGGCCATCGAAGGCTTCGCCAAATATCACGGCGTGGATTTCTATCCGGCGGGTTCAGGTATTGGTCACCAGATCATGGTGGAACGGGGATACGTTTTGCCCGGGTCTTTTGTGGTTGCATCGGACTCACATTCCAACATGTACGGCGCTCTGGGCGCCGTAGGCACGCCGATCGTGCGCACCGATGCGGCTGCGGCATGGGCCACCGGCGATTTCTGGTGGCAGATTCCGCGGTCCATTCAGGTGGTGCTGGAAGGCACGCTGCCTGCGGGCACTACTGGAAAAGACGTCATCATTACGCTGTGCGGGCTTTACAACCACGACGAAGTCCTCAACGCGGCCGTCGAATTCAGCGGTCCGGGCGTGGCCAGCCTTTCCATGGACGCTCGCTTTTCCATCTCCAACATGTCCACCGAGTGGGGACCGCTGGTGGGCTGGTTTCCCGTGGATGCGGTCACCATCAAGTATCTCGCGGGAGTGAAGGAGCGTCTGGCGGCGCAACGGATCGAACGTTTCACCGATCAGGACATTCAGAACTGGGTGAGGAATCCGCCGCAGCCTGATGCGGACGCCGTCTATGCCGCACGCATCGTGCTGGACTTGTCGCAGATCACTCCGCATGTGTCCGGGCCCGACACTGTTCAGAAAATGTCTTCCCTGGCTGAGATGGAGAAAAACAAGGTCACCATCCAGAAGGCATACCTGCTTTCCTGCGTGAATTCGCGGATCGAGGATTTGGCGGCGGCGGCAAACGTGCTGCAAGGCAAGCAGGTGGCGCCGGGCGTGAAACTATATCTGGGGGCGGCCAGCAAATGGGTGCAGGAAGAAGCGGAGAGGCGGGGCATCTGGAAGACGCTGCTCGATGCCGGCGCGAATCCTTTACCTGCAGGATGCGGACCGTGCATCGGCCTGGGCGTGGGACTACTGGAGCCGGGCGAAGTGGGAATTTCCGCGACCAACCGGAATTTCAAGGGACGCATGGGATCGCGCGACGCCAAATGCTATCTGGCCAGCCCAGAAGTTGTGGCGGCCTCCGCCCAGGCCGGATATATTCGCGGGCCATTCAAAGTGACGGACCGCACTCCGGTGCGCACGTACAAAGAATTTCCAGCTAGCTCCGCGCCGGAAAAAGTCGACATTCTTCCTGGTTTTCCCGAGCGAGTGCGAGGACGGCTGGTGTTCCTGCCGCAAGACAACGTAAACACCGACGCCATTTACGGAAAGGACTACACTTACCGCGACGACGTCACGCTGGAGACCATGGCCAAAGTGGCAATGGAGAATTACGATCCGCAGTTTTCCGCGCGCACTCATCAGGGTGATGTGATCGTGAGCGGCTTCAACTTCGGGACCGGATCCAGCCGCGAGCAGGCAGTCACTTGCCTGAAGGCCAAAGGAATTCCACTGGTGATCGCGGCGAGTTTCTCGCAAACTTATCTGCGCAACGCTTATAACAACGGGTTCCTGTGCGTCGAGGTGCCGGAGCTGGTGAAGCGCTTACGAAGTCAGTTCGCAAAAGAAATCGGCGCTAACGAAAAAACGATAATTCCCGGCGACGAGATCGATATCGATTTCACTTCGGGCGTGATCGCGTGGCGAGGCGAGAAGTTTGGGTTCCCGCCGTTGGGGAGCGTGCCGCAATCGCTGGTCATCGCGCAAGGCGTGGAGAATCTGGTGGCGAAACGGTTAGGGTTGGGATAGCCCCAACCACAGTGACACCGAGGCCCAGAGACAATCCTGGAAAACCACAATATGAATGGGGGTTTCTCTGTGTCTCGGTGCCTCTGTGGTGAAGAAGTTTTAGAGAGGGTGGAATGGCAAAACGTACGATAGTGACCATGCCCGGGGATGGAATCGGAAACCAGGTTCTGCCTGAGGCTCTGCGGGTCTTGAACGCGGTTGGGTTTGACGCGGAATACATTCATGCCGATATCGGCTGGGAAATCTGGTGCAAGGAAGGCAACGCGCTGCCCGACCGCACGCTCGACCTGCTGAAGAAACACAAGCTCGGGCTGTTCGGGGCCATTACCTCGAAGCCGAACCAGGAAGCCCAGGCCGAGCTGAAGCCGGAGTTGCGGGGCAAGGGTCTGGTTTACTACAGCCCGATCGTGACCCTGCGGCAGACCTTCAACCTCGATATCTGCATGCGTCCCTGTATCGGTTTCACAGGCAACCCTCTGAATTTTATTCGCAAGAAAGTTGATGGCGGATTCGATGAACCGAAGATCGATACCACGGTCTTTCGCCAGGGAACCGAGGGCATGTACGTGGGCGTCGAGTGGACGAACCCGCCGGAGAACGTGCGCGCCGCGCTGAATACTCATCCCCGGTTCAAGGCTTTTAACAGCGTTCCCGGTCCGGATTTGGCCGTTAGTGTGCGCATCATCACGCGCGCAGCGGCGCGGCGAATTGTCACGGCAGCATTTGAATACGCCAAGAAGCGCGGCTTCAAGGGTGTCACCATCTGCGAGAAACCCAACGTGGTGCGCGAGACTTCCGGCATGATGGAAGAAACTGCCAAGGAAGTGGCGAAGAATTATCCGGGGATCGCGCTGTGGTCCACGAACATTGATGCGCAACTGATGTGGCTGAACAAGAATCCGGAAGAGTACAACGTGATTGTGGCCTCGAATCTTTTTGGCGACATTTTGTCCGACGCCTTCGCCGGACTGGTGGGCGGGCTGGGCTTTGCCGCCTCGGGCAATATCGGAGATGAAGTCGCGGTATTTGAGCCTACGCATGGCTCGGCTCCCAAATATGCCGAGCTCAATCCGCCGATCGTGAATCCGATCGCGATGATCCTTTCCGCAGCCATGATGCTCGACCATATCGGCGAGGGAGCCAAGGCCGATCGCATTCGCAAGGCCATCGCCGAAGTGGTGAATGAAGGGAAAGTGCGGACGTATGACATGATGCGAATTCCCGGGGGAGCGAAGGCGATCGCGCAGGGTGCGGCGAGTACGGTGCAGATGGGGGACGCGATTCTGCAGAAGCTCCGATAAGGATGTTCGCCTCGCGGTTACTGTTCGAGTCGCGGAGCGACTCGAACGCGCGGTGGCTCACCTGGGTCCCTTGCGCGCAAAAGCGCGCTCGGGATGACGAATGTGCAACTAAGAGCACGCCCAGGATGAAATGTGGTCATAAAGCGGGGGCACGATGACCGGTGTTGCGGGAGAAAAGTCGGCGGGGTCTGGAGAAGCCGGACACTTTGGCAAGGAAGTTCGCTCGGACCTGCACGTCGCCGTCGAACCCCGGGAGAGCGGCGGCCTCGAGATCACGATACGCTCGCGCGTCGCGCCTTACTATGGCGATTCCATATCGGCGCAGGCCCGGCAGGTGCTGGAAACGCTTGGGGTCAAGCATGCGCGCGTTGCGATCGACGACGAGGGGGCACTCCCCTTCGTCATTTCGGCGCGGATCGAGACCGCAGCCAAACGTGCTGGACTAGGCCTTGGACGCAAGGCCTCGCCGGAACAGGTTTCCCTGCCCGAACCGTCGGCGAAAGATCGTTTGCGCCGCTCGCGCCTCTATCTTCCCGGCTCGGAGCCGAAATATTTCATGAACGCATCGCTGCATGGTCCGGACGCGATCATTCTCGATCTCGAAGATTCCGTCCATCACGCGGAGAAAGACGCAGCTCGCATCCTGGTGCGCAACGCGCTTCGCGCCGTTGACTTCGGAAAATGCGAGCGCATGGTGCGCATCAATCAGTTGCCGCTGGGGCTGGAAGACCTGGCCGAGATCGTTCCCGAGGCGCCGGACCTGGTGCTGCTTCCCAAGGCGGAACGACCGGAACAAATCGCAGAAACCGACCGCATGATCCGCGAACTGAAGGGCGGTTACGGGATTACCCGTCCGATCTGGCTGATGCCAATTCTGGAGACCGCGCTCGGCATCGAGAACGCCTCGGTCATCGCGACCATCAGCGAGCATGTGGTTGCTCTATCGATTGGGTTGGAAGATTACACGGCCGATCTGGGCGTGGCCAAGACGGCGGAAGGCCGGGAATCACTGTATGCCCGGATGCGTCTGGTGAATGTCGCAAAGGCGGCAGGCATCCAGGCAATTGATTCAGTCTATGGCAACGTAGGCGACATGGACGGCTTGTGCCACTGGGCAGAAAATTCCCGCGCAATGGGTTTTGAAGGCATGGGGTGCATTCATCCGGCGCAGATTCCGGTAATTCATGAGGCATTCGCGCCATCGCAGGCCGAGATCGATAAGGCGCTGAAGATCGTGGCAGCATTCGAAGATGCGCAACAGCGCGGCTTGGGCGTAGTAAGCCTGGGATCAAAGATGATCGATCCGCCCGTGGTGGAAAGAGCACAGAAGCTGGTATTGCGAGCGAAGAAGATAGGAAAGGCGTGAGTCGAAAGAGACTGTGTGGGACCGGGTCTCTAATCCGGTCGAGTCGAGCAAAGCTAGACCGTTTTACAGCTCGACAGTGTGATTCCTGGCAAATGGCCGCGGTCCACAACCAAACTGCCGAGCTTCGCTCGGCCTGACCGGGTCTGAGACCCGGTCCCACACAAGCACCGCAGGGAACGAAATGACTGATCGCGTTGAACTGGTGCAGAACGCCGCGGGGCGCATGGTTCCGGCCATGGTCAATGGCAAGCCCCAGATTCCTTATCTCGGCGTCGCCAAATACCAGCCGCGCGGCCGCAAGGCTGCTCCGCCGGTGCGCTCGAACAAGGATTATCCCGACAATGGCGACAAGCGGGTGGCAGACCTCGAAGCCGCTCTACGCAAATGCGGACTTCGCGATGGCATGGTCATTTCCAATCATCATCACCTCCGGAACGGCGACCGCGTGGCGCTGATGATGCTTGAGACTGCCGCGAAGATGGGCGTAAAAAACCTCACCTGGTTTCCCAGCGCGTCTTTTCCCTCGCAGAAGAGTGTGATCGATCTGATGCAGTCAGGCGTGGTCCATCACATTGAAGGCTCGATGAACGGTCCTCTCGGCGATTACTGCACGCAGGGAAAGATGAATGGCCTGGGCGTTCTGCGGTCGCATGGCGGGCGCTGGCAGGCCATCCAGGACGGCGAAGTGCACATTGACATCGCGGTGATCGCTGCGCCCACAGCGGATGCCTTCGGGAACGCCGATGGATCGCATGGAAAGTCGGCGTGCGGATCGCTGGGATTCGCGCTGGCAGATTCAATGTATGCGGACCAGGTGATTGTGGTGACGGACAACCTGGTTTCCTTTCCGTGCATTCCCTGGCAGATCCAGGGCAACAACGTCGACTGCGTGGTCGAGGTGGAATCCATCGGCGATCCGGCCAAGATTGTTTCCGGGACCACGCAGATTACCCGTTCACCAGATCGGTTGAAGGTAGCGGAGTATGTGGCAAGACTTCTTCGCGATGCGGGAATCATGCGCAACGGCTTTTCTTTCCAGGCAGGAGCGGGCGGCATCGCGCTGGCATTCGTAGACTACTTGCGCCGCATGATGAAAGAAGATGGTGTCAAAGCACGCTTTGTGCGGGGCGGATCGACACGCTATCTGGTGGAGCTGTTGCAGGAAGGA
>Ga0307479_10005293_pt1 | contig 11819 bp, 10 predicted proteins | sample atmos_gasesECM4C_FD_203743 | JGI IMG/M metagenome (GOLD analysis project Ga0307479, IMG submission 203743) | Hardwood forest soil microbial communities from Morgan-Monroe State Forest, Indiana, United States - atmos_gasesECM4C_515 | ecosystem: Environmental > Terrestrial > Soil > Temperate... | reverse complement strand
AGGTGCGCCGGGGCGGCCCCGGCGGAGTACTCCTGCAACGGGCTCTCCGACACCGATCCCGAGAATCGCACTGGCGTTCCGGGTTTTGCCCCGCCCAAAGCCGGCCCCGCTCCAGCGTTGTGCGCACCGATCGCTGCACCTCGCACGATCACTTCGCGAGCAGACGATGATGGTTCTTCCGGCGCTTGCACCTTTGTTTTCTCAACAGCAGGTTTCGCCTTCGGTGCCGCTCCTGCGTCAATGTCTCGGCTCTTGGGTTTCGCCTTCTTCTTTTTCGTTGCCATCTGAATTCCCCTTTAGGTGGAGAGCACAGCGAAGCGTCCTTCGAATGTGATCGGATTGCTTGTCGGATTCGATACTGTTAGCCAATAAGTGCAGTAATTCGCATCCGCGCGCTCCGCCGCTACCGACCAAGTAACTTCCGGCACGCCCGTGTGAACCGTGTCCGGCACCATGTACCAAACCACGTGCCAGCTCGCCGGCCAATCATAGGTGAACCAGCGCTGCGTCGCGCCCGCGGGAAGCGACCCTGTAAACTGTATGCCTGTCCACATGCTCTGCTCCTTCGCTCAGCGATCTTTATTCAGTACCAGCTGAGAATCTCGAATCTTCCTTCAAAACTTACTGTCGCTCCGGTTAGGTTCTGCACGGTGATCCAATACGTCACAAATTCTACGCTTGCGCGCTCGACCGCAACGCTCCATGTTAGTTGCGAACCGCCTCCGGGAGTCGTGGGCATGATCGTCCAGATTACGTGCCACGTCGCTGGCCAGTTAAAGGTGAACCAACGTCCCGATTGATTCGGTCCAAGCGATCCGATCCATTGCACTCCGCACACCGGCTCGGTGAGCCATCGATCTACCGGGATCTGCCAAAGTCCGCGATTGCGTGTACCTGCTCGTAGCACTAACGCGTGCGGATGGAATACCAGATCTCCGATATATGCGTTCGGCAGGCCATTGGAGAAGTCGGCCCAGTGTGCGCCCGCGTCCACGCTCTGGTAAACACCGCAGTCAATCGCAACCCAAACCCGGTTTCCGTTGCGCGGATCCGCTTCGATCGCGTTCGCCGACAGGTTTGGCAATCCTGCCGAGCAGTCTGTCCAGTGGGCGCCGCCGTCATCCGAGCGGTACACCAGCCCGCCTCCACCGGTTGAGTAAGTGACCCAAATGCGGTCGCGATTTCCTGGGTCTACAAGCAGGTCGCTCACGTACGCCGTCCGCGCTCTCGTTAGCGCTGACAAAGCCGACCACGCTGACGACGCGAATGTCGTGTGATACACGTTCCCGCTTTCTGTTCCAACGTAAACGTTCGACGCATCCGGAACACAAATCGCGCTTGCGCCTTCATTTGTTGGAAACGCGAGCCGTGTGTAAGTCGATCCGTTATTGGTCGTGACGTAGAGGGCGCCGCCGCCAATCGCCATTGTGCCGCCATTCGTTTCGCTGCACCGCATCGGCGGATAAAAAGGCTGAAATTCGCCCGCGGGCACTGGCGGCGGTATGTATGTCCACGAGCCTGGGTCTCCGCTGCTGGTGGAAACCTCAGGACTCATGTTGTAGTACGTGTGAAAGACCGTTGTGGGATCATCGTGATTGACGCAAACGAATCCTCCGTCTCCATCGGCAACGTGATCGAATTCCGCTGATCCGGTCCAGCGTTCGGTCCCGTTATCCTGCGTGCCGCCGATGATCCATCGTGACACTCCCACGTTCTGAGCGATGTATTCAAATTCTGTAATTACCAGGCCGTTGTTCAGATCTTCCCACGTGGTGCCGCGGTCGGTGCTGCGGAACAAGCCGCCATCGTTCCCGGCATACAGCGTGCCTGGATTCCCCGGCTCAAATGCAATCGCATGCTGATCGGGATGAATCGACTGTCCGCTTCCGGTCTTCGTGGACAAGTCTGTCCACGTCCAAGTCACGCCTGAAATGTCAGCGCGGTAAAGATCAATAGCAGCGCAGTACACCTGCGTGTCCCGATCGGGGGCAACCGCAACGTACCAGTCGTACCACGCTTGATTAATGTTGATTCCTGCCGGCGGCGTACCTGCCGTCCATGTTCCGCCCGCGCGCCGCCACACATAAGCGCTCATACCCGCCGCGCCCCACACGTATGCGACTGCAGGATTTGACGGCGCAATGGCCACCGCGAGCCGGTTGTACGATCCCGGACTTCCTGGCAGCGCCACGGCAGTCCAAGTCGTCCCACCATCGGTCGATCTCCACAGTCCATCGCTCGATGCCGCCAATATTTCCGACGCGGAGATAGCAATTGCCCACGTCCGGGCACTGCGCTGTTGCGTCCAGTTAGTTCCTCCGTCAGTGGAGACATAGAGTCCGCCCGTTGTGGCCGCCAGCATGTGCCGGTTGTTCGCAGCATCAACTTGCAGATCGTAAAATCCCTGGCCCACGAACGGTGCTGTGCAAAGTGTTGTCCACGTGGTCCCACCATCATTGGAGCGGAGAATTCCCACACCCAAGAATGCCCACCAATTTCCTTCCCCAGTTCCGCAATAGAGCGTGGTGGAATTCGTCGGATCGAATGTGATCGCGCCCACGGTTGTCGTCGCTTGATAGTCCGTTCGCGGCGCCCATGATGCGCCATGATCGAAACTCTCCCACACGCCGCCATTCGCGCCGCCGCAGAGCACGTGGTTCACATTGCGCGGATCGACGGCGATCGCAGCAACACGTCCGGATACATTGACGCGGCTCGATCCATACGTTTGCCCGTTGGGAATCGTGTACGGCCCAACCTGTTCCCACCCCGGAAGTCCTGGCCCCGGCGGTCCCGGCGGTGGGCCACCGGGGGGTGCCGCTGCGGCCAGGAATTCTTCAGCGATCGTTTCGGCTTGCAGCAGCCCGGCGTCTTCGTTTTTTGATAAGCCTCTCTTCGCCGACGGAAATCTCTTCTCTAGGGTTACCAGCACATTGTCTCGTGCAGTGGGGCTAACCGCCGTCTGAAGCACCGAGGACGCGACTTGCTCGTAACCCTTCGTGGCCAGAAGTCTCAGTAGTCGGACCAGCGCCTTTCCGCCAGACGGACCCTCAGCTTCGGATAGAGCCGACAGCAGCTCAACATTCTCATCGTAGGGACCTTGCACGGTAACCTCCCTGAGATCGAGAACAAACTTTTCAGTTTATAAAACGACCGTACAGACTAGTTACGACACTTCTCATTCGAATCTGGGCCGCGACTGGGGTTGGGGTCTACCGGAACATCCTTCGCAGGATCGGCTTCCTGCTCGTTCTGAGGCGGCTCAAACTGAGGGTGCTGCCTCTGGAATTCGCGCAGCCGTTCCGCTGCCCGGCCTCCGGGCGGATCTGGGGGATTTTCGCCGGGTCGTCGCATGACTGAAGGGCCTCGACATCGTCTCCCTGCCGCGTCTGCTGGAACCGAACGCAAGCACGGTACCACTGTGCTTATTGTACGCCGCACGAAAATTATTTTGTTACGAATCCAGAACAGGCTGCTGGGAAAAAAGCGGGAAGCAAAAGTCGTCTGGCGTTATTTGTGCCATGCAGGGGCGGAGATTCCTTCAGTACGACCTCATAACCTACAAAGCGATCCCCTACGTTGCCCGGCCGAAGCCGGCCTTTCGTGGGAAACCCCTTGGCCCGAGCCCAGCAGAGAAGGGCGAAGCCCTCCATCTCGCGAGAGGCCTCTCTGAATTTGTTCGCCGATACGAACCACGCCAAACTATTGTTCCGACGCCTTTGTTCGAAGGGTGCGGCATCCTGGACACATGCCAGGGGACCTTCTCGTCGGAACCACGCTGTACGATGTTAAGGCAGTCAACCTTGGATTCCATCAGACCGATTGGCGCCAGCTTATCATCGTAACGCTTAAGCTATGGTAACGCGGTCGCGCAGTCGAACTCATCGAAGAAAAGGACGTTCCGCGGCAGCTTTGGAATCACCTTCGGCTTGGAGCAGCCAAGGTTGCAAGTGGTAGCCCATGATTCGTTGGTTTGGCAGGAGTACCACAGTTATTTCCATCGCAAAACAGCTTCACACTTTTGAACTCTAGACGCCGAAAAGCCTCAGGATGTTACAGTCCCAGAATTTTTCCCTTGCAACGTGCCACGACTTCACTTTTGGTTTGGAGTCGCGCTTGGCTTGGAGCTCTTTCATGTGCCAAGTCTCGACTTAGCGTCAGTCGTTCCGATCGAGATATTTGAAGACTTAGTCCGGACAAAATGGGTTTGTGGTCATTGACGCGCAACCGCAGATTGTAGGCCATTCGAAATTGCGGCAGTACCACAGCTGATGTGAAGACTGCATGATACATAGCAGGCGAGCAGGGGATTCGCAGTTGCACCCAATTTCCTTGCACCGGAACCGCCTTAGACCATTGCTGTTCATCACGCGAATCCTTGGTGCCAAACCAGGCTGTCGAAAAGCAAAAGAATTGCGCCTTCGCCAGAACTGTCGTTCGCGAGCGCCCGATCACGTCTCACAGCCTACTTCCCATTACTGATTCCGAAAGCCGGGCACTTAGCACTTGAGTTTCTCGACTATCGGAAATCGATTTAAGCACGCTGGCGCCTGTCCGGATTTTGTAACAAGACTCCTCTTCTGTTCTCAGCATATATAGGTTGCGCTACGATGCCTGCGCTTCCCCAACGGCCCCAGTGTCTGGTGACTCGCTCGACAAAAAGTAAAGGGAAAAAGAGCTACAGCCCACGGATCTGATGAGGTGGCAACTGCCGTGGCACTCCCGAGTCCCAAAGTTTCACCGCGCACGATTCGTCCGAGCGAGGCAGAACCTCGTCGAAGGCACATCTCACAGCAATCGGTTAATACGCTCTGGGTTTCTTTTTTTTGAACGCGCCTTGGCATCGATCTGAAATCCGAGAGGTTGTGAAAGGAGAAACAGTATGAATCGATGTCTTGTTGTATGTCTTGCTCTCGCTCATCCGGCCTGCTGCGTGCTGGCGGCGCAGCACACGACACCTCACCACAAGGCACCGGGGGGAGTCTCGTGCGGCGTACATTGCGGAACAGAGCGGTGGGCTATAAAGACTCTCACCGACGCCGATGCCAGAAAAGTATCAGCGGTGACGCCAATCGCTGCTACGACTTCCGATTTGACGTTGAAAGCGGCCCCGAAGCAACTTCCACAGGATAGTCTAATCGCGCCGGTCGAAAACGAACAAGTGGCCGTCAAGGCGCTCCTCATCGCTTGGAAGGGCAAGGCTACGACATGGTTACGGGAATCGGAGTGCCGAACGTCAAAGCGCTAATTCAGGCCCTGACGCAGTGACGCCAATATTTGGCGACAGCTGACGGAGCTTCAGGAGATCGGTAGCCTTCACGAGGTGATCGTGTTGGTCACAGCCTCGCTAGTTACGCTAATTTCGACACACAGCACAACTTTGGAAAAAGCCACGACTAACCCAGACTTTCGAGCGCTATATCGGAGGTTGAAATGAGCAAATCGATAGATGTGACAGATAGAGTGCCCGCCAACTTGAGGATATCTCAGATATGGGTTGACCTGACTTGCATAGCGATCGTCTGTGCAATTGCGTTTACAACTGGATGCGCCAGAAAGCAGTGGCAGTACTCACCTCCAGCTGCTCCATCGCTCGGCAAAGACTTTGATGCTCATTGGGATCCCGGCAAACTCGATCCTAACGGAGCACCGAAGAATCCAGAGTGGTCGCCTCAACTTCAGGGAAGCATCCCGGATCCCAACAAGTGCGACGGCGGGAATCCCTACAGCTCCCCATGCACTGACGATAAGCCCTTCATGGATCCCCCGAGCGTCTTTACGGACGGCTTTTGCTTGGTAGGGAAACTCTTTAGCGGAAGCCCGATGGGGTTCTACGGCCACGCCGACTGGATGGTGGCTCAGTATGACGGAAATATAGGCTGGCTGAACTTCGCCAGTGACACCGATTACAACTTGCTGCTCGTACCCGAACCGATACTGGCTGCGACTGGAAACGGACATGGTGTCACTACCAATAACAATCATCTGTCCGACAGCAACAGTGCTCCTCGATATTTGGAACTGGAGTTCGCATCGGCGGAGACCGTTGCGGTTTTTACGACTGGCTTTTGGGGACAATTCAAGTCTCTCGGAGAAGCATACGATTCCGTCAACCCTGAGCCGCTGGCAGATCAGTTGGCCGACCTTTTGCACCCCGGGAAAAAAGCCACCCTGGCCTGTGGTTCTGCGGTCGGGCTCTTTGGTCTGGATTGTGATCACGGCTGTCGCAGCGAAATCCATCCAGTGTATGCGCTTGCGATACAGCGCAGAGAAGAGCAAGAGCAGAACGAGTGGGCCGTTTTTGTCAGGAACTGGGGTACCGGCGGATTCTGTGGCAGCTACAACCAAGAACTCGCGGAATCGAGCTTGTCCCTAGCTTTGCCCTATTCGTCGGCTCAGCCGCCAACTTCAGTGGAAGTGAACGATTTTATGCCCGCTGGAGGCGTCAGTTGTCCCAAGGCTTATTTCAATGACCGCCAGCTGTTGCTAAACTTCACACTGCCGCCCCCAGACAGCGGAGCTATCGCCGCGATGACCGTGAAGGTTGTCTGGCCTCAAGGAGCACAACCCTCTGCTTGTGCTCATGTTGAGACCTCGGAATTGAAAAAAGCGATGGTGGCGGAAGCGAGCCGCAACCCTGCCAGGCTGTCGGGAGAAGACTATGTCGGCGCCCTGTTGCGCGGCGCTAATCAAGGGAAACGACCTGACGTCAACAAGGACATCTTGCAACCATATTTGCAAAACCCCAGGAACCAAATGGGGGTGAAGGGGTTGCAACCAGCCCTGGCGCTGCCGACTTCGTGTGGCGCAATTCCCGTAGTTATCGGAAGTCCTCCTGCACCGACAAAAGTCTCAGTGCACCGAATGGCGAAGGACGCATCCCATCTGCTGCGTCAGAAAGCGATTGCGGCAACTGTGTGCCAGAGGTACCGCAAAGAAAACCTTCCAGTCCCGGTTGGTACGACGCGGGCCGATCTGGAGATGGCGTGCCGGAAGATCAAATGAAATGCTGAGGTTGCGTTTCAGTAGTTTCGAAAAGCAAGTCGTTTTGCAGCGTGACGCCACGCAGTGGTAGCAGTGAATAAATCGTCTGACTACAACATCCAACCGGCAAGTTTCGCTAGGAGGTGAGAAGTATGGACTCAATTCTCGCCACTCATTGGGGAGACCGACGGCCCGACGGATATGACATAGTCGTGGTCGGTTCCGGCTACGGCGGTGCAATCACCGCCGCTCGACTCTCGAACACGGCCCGTAATCCCAAGCTTTCAGTCTGCCTTCTGGAACGCGGCCAGGAATGGCCCGTCGGCCAGTTTCCCGACGGCTTACCGGACCTTCTCGCCAATGTCTACAACCCGGATCTGAACCCACTAGGGCTCTACGACTTCGATGCCTTTCCCGACATCGCGGTCATCAAGGGTAGTGGATTGGGCGGGACTTCTCTCGTCAACGCAAACGTCGCGATTCGACCCGAACCCGATGTTTTCGCTACTTGGCCTTCGGCCATCTATCGGGCGTCACAAATCGGCGAGACCCTACCCGGGTCCCTGTGGAATTACTACAAGCTAGCAGAACAAACCCTGGATGTCTCGCCCCATCCCACGGGCAGCAGTCTGAAGAAATTTCAGGCGCTCAAAAAGCGAGCATTGGAGCTCGGACAGCTGGTCGAGACCCTTCCGCTCGCCGTGAACTTTCAGAAGGAAGGCGTCGCAGTCTACACGAGCAACGGCAAGTCAATCGTCAAACACAAATGCATTGACTGTGGCGATTGTGTCACCGGCTGCAATGTGGGGGCGAAGAACACGCTTTACATGAACTACCTGCCGCTTGCGAAGACGGGCGGGACGGACATCTTTACCCAAGCTGAGGTGGATTTCGTCGAGCCAGCCGCCGGCGGAGGATGGACCGTACACGTCACGCATCACGACGATTTCCCCTTCTCCTCCGAGGACGTGACGATCTCTGCTCGAATCGTCATTCTCGCCGCCGGATCTTTGGGTTCGACCCGCATCTTGCTTCGTTCGCGGCAGAAAGGGCTGCCCACTAGCGCTTGCCTGGGCACTCGCTTCGGTGGCAACGGGGACTTCTTCGGCCTGGCGTACAACTCGAACCAGATCACCGACACGGTTGGCTGGGGAAATCATAAGAACGATGATCCGATTGCGCAAGTGGTTCGCGCCGGCCCCTCTATCGTCGGGCTGGTCCGGTACAACGAAAAGGCGCCACCTGCGCAGCGGTTCGTTATCGAGGATCTCTCATTTCCCAGAGCCTATCGCGATGCCGCCGCAGCTGCGTTTCAGTTGTTACCCGGGGTCACCGCGGGTCCGCAGGATCCTGCCCAGGCCCAGCAACGTCTCGACAACGATGCGCTCGGTGCCGATCCCAAAGGCGCTCTGAACAGCACGATGCTCTACTTGTGCATGGCGCAGGACAACTCGGGCGGCACCATGTCGCTCGACGATTCCGGAGAAATTACGATCGACTGGCCCAATGCTGGTGCGGAAGACATCTTCAAAACGGTGGACCAGGAATGCCTCGCCCACGCCACGGCCCTCGGCTCAACCTTCATCGAGAATCCGATTTGGAAAGTGTCTCCGTGGAAGACACTGATCACCGCACACCCGCTGGGAGGTTGCCCAGTGGGCGAGGATGGATCCGACGGGACGGTGGATCATCTGGGCCGCGTTTTTCAGGGAGTTGGAGGCGATGTCTATTCCGGTTTGTATGTGGCCGACGGCTCCCTGATCCGGACTGCGCTGGGCGTGAACCCTTTTCTGACCATATCGGCGCTAGCCGAGCGTGTAGCTGATCACATCTCAACCCTGTAACGAGTCAAAATCAATCCGAGCTGTCGCCCCGCTCGAACTGGTAAAGCTGCAATTGCACTCAGCTTCCTTTGCACCCAAACTAAACCAACTCTTTTCACCGCATTACGAGAATCCCTGGTTGCCTGCCAGGGTATCGATCAGGGTGGCGTTTGGGCCAATCGGACCAGCGCATTACCGATGGCTCCAATCAGGGAGAAGCTTTGTGTGGGAAGTCTTCAGGGAAAACTGTGACATGTTGTGACGTGTACGTCGTGCACCCAAGATGAGTCTGAATCGAAATCTCAAATTATGAATGCATTGGAACGTTTTCCCCGGCTCCCAACAGAACGTTAGCGTCAAAGTTCTTAGCACCTTTGGACGACTCATCGATTTCACGGACCTTCTCGTATCCCAAGAACCTAATCACCTCGTTCAGACGCAAGCACGGTCCAGAAAAAGTTGGCCGCCTAAGCTCTTCAAACACCCTCCTTCTCCTCTCCTCGGAGGCAACGATGAACAGAGGATAGTTTGAATTTGGCGCCTCCGCTCGTAGGTCGGAGAGCCTGAGAATCCCGGAGTAGCTGGAAGTGGAATGCTCGATCTCAAACGCCGACTTGATCGAGTACGGCCCGAATTTCCAGACTACGTCGATGTTTTCGATGCTCCGGGGCACGTCCAAAGTTTCGTGGAATTCGTGTAGCACAGAATCCCGAAAGTGATTGCCTTCGTACTGCTTAGGCTGATCATTCCTCGGCACCCAGACATCACATTTCGCAAGCTGCCCAAGACGAATCAATCTCCACTGCATTTCGTCATGTTCTGTCGGTACGCGTTCAATTCGTTCATCAATCCGAGCACTGATCGTTGCGTTGCGCGTGGGAACGTGGATCAATTCCTCTCCGCGTTCCAGCGTTTTCAACACACCGAGGATGTCTCCATAATTCTGCGCGAACCTCAAGACCGCTTCCTCGTTGATCATGGAGAATCCTTGCGGGCGGTAATAGGTCTGGTAGCCAAACAAGAGATTCAGCTTCTCGAGAGGAACATCTGTTCGCTCCTCGTTTACGATGAAGTACATAAGTTCCCACGTGCCGCCAGTATCGTTCTCGCTCCAAAAATACCGGGCGAGTTCCTTGTTTCTAACCTTGGCGGCGATCTCGCCTGCGAAGCGAATGCGGCCATTGTTATAGATAAGGACGACGTCTCCCGGCGTCATCTTCTCCCACCGCGATTCGTTCATCGGGCCCGGGACGGCGCCCCAAACGATGAAATTCGAGCCATGATAGATCTTCTCCAGATTCTCGATCTCTCGGGTGGGCAGGAATCTCCTGACTTCGTCCAAGGTCCTCTTGCGCTGGATCGTGTCCTCAAAATGTCGCTGCGCTGATGTGTTGCCCCCAGCGACGACAAGGAAGACTTTTCTGGAGATGAACAGGGACATTGGGCCCTATGATACGGCGAGTAAGATAGAGTTCAAACGCAAAAGACCGGGCCTTGAGTGGAACGAGACTACAAGAACCGATCAAACCGCAGGCGTAAACGCGAGCTCAGTGATCGCTAAGCCGTTTTCTTAGCCGCCTTCATCCGTGCCCATCTTGCCTTTTGCGCAGCGGCAATCTTCTTGCGCGCGGCCACCGAGAGTTTCCGTTTTCCCCGTATAGGAACTACCTGAGTCTGAGCGTCTGCTTTTTCCCGAACCTTAGCCCATCGCGCTCTTTGTGCAGCCGCGATCCGCTCCCGAGCTGACGCGGATAGCTTTCTAGTCGAGCGACCCTTTCCATATGCCTTGCCAAAGGCTGCGAGCGCAGCAGCGATACCACGAAGCTCCTTGGCCAAACGGTCCTGTTCCTTCTTCAACAGACGGACGACTCCAGCTAAGTTGGACATTGAGTTCCCCCTCGCGAGGGATTGTATCAAAGGGTATTCGACGCCCTCGGTCGGTTAGTCGCCTCGATATTAGAAAGGCAATTCAGGAGGACCCTAGAGGACTAGAATTCGGCAAAGGGAGTTCCTATGCGCTCACTTCGTCACACGCGTTGGATCCTCGCGCCGGTTCTAGTTCTGCTGTCACAGCCCTTCGCCTTCCAGACTCCCTCCACCTCCCAATCCCAGGCTCCTTTGGCAACGAGCAGTGATACTAAGCCCAACCAAGCGAAACCGAACTGCACAAGCAATGGTACCTTCACCAATAGCAAAGGGCAGACCGTTCCGCGTCCCGAGAATTGCTCAGCGCCACCCAGGGGTGCAACGGCACAATGCCGAGACGGTATCTACAGCTTCAGCAAGAGCCGACGCGGCACGTGTTCCCATCATGGCGGCGTAGCCAAACGGCTATGACGTGCAAAGGAGCGGACCGGCTCATTGATGGCTGCGGGGCCCGAGAACGATTACAGAATCCCTAGAGGGCAGTCTTCTATGAATGGAAGCACGGATGTCGTCTTCTCGCCGGGACAGGTATATCGCCGCCGGGACCTGCACGCGAAGTTTGGGGGGCAAAGACAAGGTGGGATTAGTATGCCCGCGAAGGCGCCCTTCATCTTCCTGATTACAGGTGATTCAGGCAAACAGCACGGCTACTCCGACGAATGGACGGATGACGGAATCTTTCTCTACACGGGTGAAGGCCAGCGTGGGGATATGAGATTCGTGGGAGGAAATCGGGCAATCCGTGACCACCTGAAGGATGGCAAAGCTCTGCAGGTTTTTGAGCAGGATAAGAAAGACAAGCGCTTTCTTCGCTACCTCGGCGAGATGGAATACGTCCAGCACGCTTACCATGAGGCTCCGGACACTGATGGCAAACAGCGCAAGGCAATCATATTCCACCTGCAGCCGGTTGGGACACTCGCGCCCGATTCAGCCGTTGTGTCCGCCGCCTTGGCTGGTGAAGGACCAGTCTCCAAGCGAGGTGGGGGTGGGTTCGTGTCCGTCGAAACCAACCGTCGAGTGGAAAAGGCTGCCATTGAATTTGTCACGCGCCGCTACGAAGAGTATGGCTGGACCGTCCGTTCT
>Ga0307479_10005292_pt1 | contig 11819 bp, 10 predicted proteins | sample atmos_gasesECM4C_FD_203743 | JGI IMG/M metagenome (GOLD analysis project Ga0307479, IMG submission 203743) | Hardwood forest soil microbial communities from Morgan-Monroe State Forest, Indiana, United States - atmos_gasesECM4C_515 | ecosystem: Environmental > Terrestrial > Soil > Temperate... | reverse complement strand
TGGCGATTCGTACCTGTGGCGGACAAGCGATGCTGAAATCGTTGCCGCTCGAGCGCATCTATCGTGATAGTCGCTGCGGCTCGCTGATGCTGCCGTGGACCGCCGAGCTCTGTCTCGACCGCATCGGCCGCGAAGCCCTGTATGAAACCGGCGAAACGGACGACTGACGGTGGATCTCTGCACTCTGATCGAGCGCAACGCCGCCTTCGCTCCTGACAAGTCTGCGGTTCAGTTCGAAGGTGAGACGCTGAGCTATGCGGCGTTCAACGCACGCATCGAGCAGACCGTCCGTGCCTTGAAGTCCGAGCTAGGCGTTGGCCGCGGCGACCGCGTCGCGATCCTCAGCCTGAACCGGCCGGACTACCTCGTGCTGCTCTATGCCTGCGCGCGATTGGGCGCGATGATGGTGCCGCTGAACTGGCGGCTCGCCGTCGCCGAGCAGCTATTCATCCTGTCCGATGCCGCGGCCAAGGTCCTGGTGCTCGAACAGGCGTTTGACGCGATTCTGCCCGCGCTGGAAAAAAGTCTGCCGGAGACAACCGTCGTCGGGCTCGACTTCGCCCCTCCCTCCGGAAGCACGTTCGACACGCTGCTCGCGCAAGCCCGCGGCGACGGCCGCAACCCGCATACTGACCTGTCCTGCCCGCTGCTGATCGTCTACACGTCTGGTACCACAGGAAGGCCTAAGGGCGCGGTGCTCCGCCAGGAGGCGCTGCTCTGGAATGGGGTGATGAGCCAGCACATGCACGGCCTCACCGCGGACGACCAGGTGCTGACGGTGCTGCCCTTCTTCCATGTCGGTGGCCTCAATATCCAGACCACGCCGGCGCTGCATCACGGAGCCACCGTTACGATCCATGCACGCTTTACGCCGGAGGCTACGCTTGCCGCGATCGAACGCAACCGCCCGACTCTGACCGTGCTGGTACCCGCGATCATTCAGGCTGTAACCGATCATCCCGGCTGGGCAACAGCCGACCTGTCCTCGCTGAGGGCCATCTCGACCGGGTCAACGATCGTGCCGCAGTCCCTGATCGACCGCATCGTCGCGCGCGGCGTGCCGGTGCTGCAAGTCTACGGCTCAACGGAAACCTGCCCGATCGCCGTCTACACCCGGCTAGGCGGTGATCTTTCGCGCGAGGGTTCGACCGGCCTTCCTGGCCTGTGCTGCGAGGCGACTATCGTCGATGGCGCCGGCAACGAGCTATCGCCCGAAATGCCCGGCGAAATAGCGGTGCGTGGCCCGAACGTGTTTTACGAGTATTGGGGCAATGAGGAAGCAACGCGCGCGGCGCTGCATGATGGCTGGTATCGCACCGGTGACCTCGGCCGTCGCGACGCGGATGGCTATTTCTGGGTGCATGACCGCAAGAAGAACCTGATCATTTCCGGTGGTGAAAACATCTACCCGGCGGAAGTCGAACGCGTGTTGCTGGAGCATCCCGAAGTGGTCGAATGCGGCGTGATCGGCCGGCGCGATCCCCGTTGGGACGAGGTGCCGGTCGCCTATGTCATCAGGCGGTCGGGCAGTCGGCTTGACGCTGAGGATTTGAAGGCCCATGTGCAATCGCAATTGGCCCGCTTTAAGGTGCCTCGCGATGTCATATTCGTCGGTGATCTGCCGCGAACAGCCTTGGGCAAGGTCCAGCATTTCATCCTGAAGCAGCTCGACGCGTCGAAGTCCGTGCAAGGAGAGCCGCTTTGAAGATTGCGGTGCTCGGCGGCGGCAACGGCTCTTTCGCGGCCGCCGGCGATTTTGCGCTTCAAGGCCATGACGTCCGGTTATGGCGGCGCGATTCGGACATGGTGGCGGCGCACCGCGCAGCGGGCTCTCGTATCCTGCTGAAGGATTCAAACGGCCAGCATGACGTGCACCTGGCGTTAGTTACAACGGACATTGCGGAAGCTGTTCGAGAGGCCGAGCTGATCCTGTGTCCCGCACCGGCCTTTGCACAGCCCGACATCGCAAGACGGCTCGCACCACATTTGCGCGATGGTCAGGTGGCGTTCTTGCCCCCGGCGACTTTCGGCTCGATGATTTTTGCCGCCGCCGCGCGCGATGCCAATAATCGCGCCAAGGTGAGTTTCGCCGAAACCGGCACGCTGCCCTGGTTGACGCGCAAGCACGGACGGTTCGAGGTCGCGATTACCATCCGCGCCAAGCGGCTGCCCGTGGGCGTGTTCCCGCTCAACAGCGCCACCCATGCGCTCGACGTCATCAGGCGGGCGTTTCCCGGCGTGATCGAGCCCTGCGGCGATGCGCTGTCGGGTGCGCTGATGAATGCCGGTCCGATCATCCATCCACCGCTGATGGTGATGAACGCCGGCCCGATCGAACACTTCGAGCGCTGGGATATTCACAAGGAAGGCACCCAAGCCTCGATCCGACGGGTGACCGATGCGCTCGATGCCGAACGGATCGCTATTCGCGAAGCGCTCGGCTATGGCGCGCCGCACTTTCCGCTGGCGCATCACTACGCCAGCGAAGGCGAGATCTGGATGTACGGCCGCGGCTCGCATGATCGACTGACCGATTCCGGCGACTGGCGCGAACGCATCGTCCTAACCGAGCATCGCTATATGCGGGAAGATCTGCGGATCGGCCTGTCGCTGCTGGTATCGGTCGCGGAACTGGCTGAGGTTACCACGCCTCTGGCAAGATCATTTCTTTCCATCGGCGGTGCGATCTGCGGCGAGGATTTTATGAAAAGCGGGCGAACGCTTGCCAGTCTTGGCCTCGGGGGACTCGATCGCGCAAGATTGCAAACGCTCCTGCGCAAAGGCTTTGATCAATGACCGCTCGCCCCCTGGTCGTGTGTCTCGGCGCTGGCCGCATGGGCCGCGGTATCGCGGTGGCCTTCGCCTATGCTGGCCACGCCGTCACCATGATCGACGTCAAGCCACGTTCGGCCGAAAAATTCGCGAAACTCGAAGCCGAAGCGCTCGACGAGGTTGGAAAGACCCTGGCGAGCCTGTCACGGTTCGGATTATTGACGGATGAAGAAGCCAAGGCCGTAATCGCACGGGTTTCCGTCATACCGTCAAGCGGCCGCACCGCCGCGCTTGAGCACGCCGGTATCGTGTTCGAGGGGGTACCGGAAGTGGTCGAACTCAAACGGGAGGTCCTGGCGACCGCCTCGAAATCGGTTGAGCCCGGGGTCATTATCGCTTCTACCACCTCGACCATCCTGGTCGACGATCTCTCGGGCGCGGTCGAACATCCCCGCCGTTTTCTCAACGCGCATTGGCTCAATCCGGCTTACTTGATTCCGCTGGTGGAGATTTCACCGGGGGGTGCGACCGATCCCGCCATCATCGAGCAGGTCAAGGCCCTGCTCGAAGGCATCGGCAAGGTCCCAGTGGTGTGCGCCGCGACTCCCGGCTTCATCGTGCCGCGCATTCAAGCGCTCGCCATGAACGAGGCGGCGCGAATGGTTGAGGAAGGCGTCGCCAGCGCCGAAGAGATCGACAAGGCGATCCGCTACGGCTTCGGCTTCCGCTACGCCGTGCTGGGGTTGCTGGAATTCATTGACTGGGGCGGCGGCGACATACTTTACTACGCGAGCCGCTATCTCGAGGGAGCGCTCGGGAGCGACCGCTATCGCGCGCCCGACGTCATTTCGAACAACATGCGCGACGGCCGTATCGGCCTGCGCACCGGCGCGGGCTTCCTCGACTACTCAGGCCTCGATATCGACGCCTACCGCGAAAAGCGCCTGGCGGCGCTGGTCGACATGCTCAGGCATTTTGGCCTGGCACGTCCACCGGTGATCTAAGGATCAGCCGAACACATTTTGCAGCACGCCCTCGCGGACCACGGCGACGCCATCGAGCTCGATCGTCGTCCCCATCATGGGCAGGTCGAAATGGCCTGCGGTGTAGCGCCCCGCAAACTCGTTGGCGCCGGTGGAAAACAGGAAGTTGCCGGAAACCGCGCGCAGCTCGGTGCCGTTGGTGTCGCGCTGGTCGTACATCGACAACGCCTCGTAGCGCGCGGCGGGATTCATGCCGAACCCGACATGCGACACCGCATAGGCTTCGCGATCGCCCCATGCGGCGAGGTACGCGCGCATCATCGCGGCGTCCGCGCCCTCGCCCTCGAGAGCGGTGACATAGTCGTTCTTGAGAGTCATTTTAATCGGCGAGGCTAGATAGCGCTTGAAGGTGAGATTGATATCGCCGGCCGCCATGACCAGCGTCCCGTTGACAGTGCCGTTCTTCGGAAAACTGACGACGATGCCGCCGGGCCAATGCGCCAGCGTCCCGGGCTTGTCGGTCCACCCCCAGACGCCGACGGTCGAGGCGCCGACCATGTCGACGTCAAGCTCGGTGCCGGCCTTCGAGGTGACGCGCATGCGCTTGGTCCCGCGCAGCATTTTTGCCGCCGCGCGTACCCGCTTTTCCAGCCCGGTATCGGGCACCATGCGCTCGAGCGCTTCGGGATGCTCGTTGGAAATCACCAGGATGCGTGCACCAGCTTTCAGGATTTCCGGCGTCTCGACCGCGTGCATCAGCCCTTCGATGGTGCAATCGACGACGAAACCGGCCTGCTGCAGCGCTGTGACGACGGGAGCCAATTGCTGGATCGCCTCGCTGGCTCCGGTCGATCGGATTGGAACTACTTGCCGGTTGCGTGGCGTCGGCACGATGACGTGGAACGGCCGTGCGCCCATCCGCAACAAGGCAAGCTCGGCCAGATGCACGTTGAGCGCGCGGGACTGCGTCTCGGAAAGGATTGCGGCGGTGTCTCCCGCCTTCACCGCGCAGCGCTCAAAAATCTCGCAGAACGCGTCGATCCATTTCGCTTCGATGCGATCCGCCAGCATGCTCTTTCCTCCGCTTCCAAAGCTCTATCAGACTTCCGGGAATCCCCGCAGCAAATACGACCGAAGCGCCTCCAAAAGGCCGTTGAGGATCAATCCCAACAGCGAGATCGTAATCAGCGGCACGAACATATCGACGGCCTGAAAGGTGCGGGCCGCCGTGACCAGCACATGGCCAAGGCCGTCGGTCGAGGTGATCATCTCAGCCAAGAATACCACGATGCAGGAAATGACCAGGCCGATCCGGCAACCGGTCAGAATCGAGGGGGCCGCAGCCGGCAGCACCACCTTGAACAGGACTTGGCGGGCCGGCGTGCCCGCCGCCATCGCCGACCAGATCAATTTCTGCTCCACCGTCGACGCCCCATAATAGGTCGAAAGCAGGATCGGAAATAACGCGTCGGCGGCGACCAGCGTAATCTTCGATTCATGGCCGAAGCCGAGCAGCAATAACAGCGCCGGATAAAGCGCGACCTTGGGCAATGGCGCGAGCACCCGCACGATTGGGCGAACCACGGCGTTAACCGGCGGACTGGCCGCCGCCGCAAGCCCGATGCCGACGCCGAGCACCACCGCAATCGCAAATCCCGCAAACAACCGGAACAACGTGGCGGCGATCTCCTCTTGGAAGTTCGAGGTCAGCAGCTGCTGCATCAGACGCGCGAACACATGACCTGGCGGCGGCAGCAGCGTGACCGGAGCGTAGCCGAACGAAATCAGCACCTGCCATAGCGCGACCAGCAGCGCGATCGGCACCAATCCCAGCAAAACGTCTTGAATGGAGTCTCGCGCGTTCATGAAAAGCTCAAGGGTATGTCGAATTGCGGCTCGGACCATCGCACCAGCCGTTTGCGCATTCTCTCGAAAGCGGCGTCGAGGCAGATGCCCATGGCGCCAATGATAATGATCATGGCGAATACAATGTCGTATTCCCCCATATCGAGCGCGTTGAACAGGATGTTACCGGCGCCCGATTGTCTCGCGATCATTTCGCTGGTGACCATTGTGATCAGCGCCAACACAAGTCCAGTACGGCAACCCGTCAAGATCTCCGGTAGCGCCGCCGGCAGCACAATCCGAATCAGGCGCTGTGCTGCCGAGAGCCCCATTGCCGCACCTGACCACAGCATCTTTTCCTCGACGGCCTTGGCGCCCTCAAAACTGTGATAAATCACCGGGAGACTGACTCCGAGAAAGATCACCAGCATCTTGGCGAGATCGCCGACGCCGAGCCAAAGCATGATGATCGGCATCAATGCGGCTTTAGGCACTGGATAGATCACCATCAAAAGCGGGTTGAAGAACGACGCCACGGCGCGGCTTCGGCCCATCAATAGCCCAAGCGGAATCGAGAGCGTGACGGCGACACCAAAGCCAATCGCCATCCGGCGAAGCGACGCCAGAATGTTGATCAGCGCCTCCTTATCGCCGAGAATGGCCGGAATCGCGCGGATCGCTTCCAGCGCGGTTGGGAAACTGTCGTTGTTCAGAGCGAACGACGCGCACTGCCAGACCGCAAGCAGGCCGAGGCAGGCGAGCAAGGGCGCCAGGCGCGCAACGACTGTGCGCACCGCTGTCACGACGGTAACTTGTTGTCGCCGGAATCGTCAAACATGCGTTCGATGTCCACGACGTATTTCTGGTAGCGCGGATCGAGCAACAGATCAGTGCGGCGGCGCGGTCGCGGCAGATCGATATCGACGATTTGCCGGATGCGGCCGGGCGAACGCGACATCATGACGACCTTGTCGGAGAGAAAGACCGCCTCGTCGACCGAATGAGTGACGAACAGCACCGTCTTGCGATCGCGCTCCCAGATGTTGAGCAGGTCGTTCTGCAGGCGGGTCCGGGTATGGGCGTCCAATGCGCCGAACGGCTCATCCATCAAGAGCACCTCGGGATGATAGGCAAGCGTCCGCGCCAGCGCGACGCGCTGCTTCATGCCCCCAGACAACTCCTTGGGATAGAAATCCTCAAAGCCCTTGAGCCCAACCATCTCGATCAGCGCGCGGCTCTGCGCCTCGGCCTCGGCCTGCTTCACGCCCTGCTGTCGGGGGCCGTACATCACATTGCCGAGCACGCTTTTCCAGGGAAAGAGCGCAAACTCCTGAAACACCGGCCCGCGGTCAGGACCAGGCCCAGTGATCGCCCTGCCCTTCACCTTCGCCGCGCCCTGGGTCGGCTGCACGAAACCGCCTACAATGTAGAGCAGCGTCGATTTTCCACAGCCAGAGGGGCCGAGAATCGAGACGAAGGCGCCATCCTCGATTGTCAGGGAAATATCCGACAACGCCAAATGGTCATGACGCGAGGAGGTATGAAACACCTGCGAAACATGATCGATCTCGATCATGACCGTTGCCGGCTTTCGCGCGAGCGGCGGTTCCACCTGAACGTCGGATCGCGACGGCAATACCTTCATTCCAGCCTTCTTCCCGGCATGGGCCCGTCAACCACAATTAGCTTCTCGATGTCTCTCTCGGTTAAGCCGAGCATAAAAGGAAACTTGCAAGGTTAATACCTATAAGGCTCGGCGATGCCGATTTTGACGTCACTGCCGCCTGTGTGCTTCGCAAGCCTCCGCAGTACAGCTTTCATCGCCTGAGCACCGCGCGGACAGGCGCCGCGTCGAGGCCCTTGAGCTTCAAAGGCAGAGCAATCAGCTCGTAGTCGCCAGGCGCGACGTCAGCGAGAGCGAGATTCTCGACAATGCGAAGATCATGCCGCCGGCAAACCATGTGCGACGGAAGGCTTTTTGACGTCTCCGGGTCGATCGAAGGCACGTCCACGCCAATCAACCGAGTACCGAGCCGAGCCAGCCGCTCCACGGCTTCCGGCGCCAGCGAGCGGAAGCCCGTCGGCCAAGCCAATTCATCTCCCCTGCCCGTCAATTTGAAAAGCAGGCGCGGCGGCGCGCCATCGACGGCTAAAGCGATCTCCTCAAAACCACAGAGAGGGTCTTTGCCGCGGGCGTCGATGACCCTCGCGGGACCGATGAAATCAGCGAGATCCAGCATATCGACACTGGCGCCTGCCGCATCATAATGCAAAGGCGCATCGACATGAGCACCGCAATGCGTTGACATGCTGATACTGCCAACGTTGACGGGGCAATCGGGCCCGATCGTGAATGTGTGGCCTACCGCAAAAGCAGCATCACCGGGAAAGACCCCCATGCCGACGCGAAGCGAGGGCGAAATGTCGATCAGGGTCATCACAACTGGGTCCTGATCTGCCAGAGCTCCGGGAACAGCACGACGTCCAGCATCTTCCGCAAATAAGAGACGCCCGATGTACCGCCGGTGCCACGCTTGAACCCGATTATGCGCTCGACCGTCGTCACGTGGTTGAAGCGCCAGCGGCGGAAATAGTCTTCGAAATCCACCAGCTTTTCGGCGAGCTCGTACAGCTCCCAGAAGCCGGCTGGGTCGCGATAGACCATTAACCAGGCATTCAGAACGCTGTCGCTTGCGGCGTGCGGTACGGAGACGTCACGATCGAGGACGGATTGGTCGATGCCGAGACCGCGGCGATGCAGCAGTTGGATCGTGAGATCGTAGATACTCGGGGCCCGGAGAGCCGTTTCGAGCCGCCCTGCAATGGCCTCGTCGCCGGCGTGTATTTGGGTCATCGCAGCGTTCTTGTTGCCGACAAGAAACTCGATCGCGCGATACTGCCAGGACTGAAAACCGGACGATCGCCCAAGCAATCCACGAAACTCCGTGTACTCGCTGGGCGTCATCGTGCGAAGCACGTCCCAAGCCGAGTTGAGTTGCTCAAGGATGCGGGACACCCGCGACAATGTCTTGAAAGCCGGCTGCAGATCGTCCGCTGCGATCAGCCGGCAAGTAGCCCGTAGTTCGTGGATCGCAAGCTTCATCCAAAGCTCCGACGTCTGATGCTGGACGATGAACAGCATCTCATCATGCGCGGTGGAGAGAGGCTGTTGTGCCTCCAAAATCCTGTCGAGCTGGAGATAGCCTGAATAGGATATTTCCTTGCCCTGACCCATCGCGTTCACGCTTGAGTCAACCCAATTTTGCGCATGCCGTATCCGTTACGTCGCGAACGATGTTTTAAACTTAAAATGATTGGCTTTTGCTGTCAATGTGGATTTCCGTTATGCTTCGGACATATGTTGTCTGGTTCTGATCGCGAGCTTTCATGACGTCGTCAGCCTCTCCGGTTTCCCGCGAAGCATGCGTTGCGCGCGATTCCGTCGATCCGCTTCGCGGCTTCCGCGATCGCTTCATCATTCCAGAAGGCATCATCTATCTTGACGGCAATTCGCTCGGTCCGATGCCGCGCGCCGCAGTAGGCATTTTGAATCGCACGATCGAACAGGAATGGGGCCGGGACCTTATCAGGAGCTGGAACAGCGCAGGATGGTTCGATATGCCGGTCCGGCTCGGCGATCGCATCGGAGCGCTGATCGGGGCGACGCCGGGTCAAACCCTCGTCTGCGACACCACGTCGATCAATCTCTACACGGCCATCCATGCCGCGATCGGGTTGAGACCCGATCGCGACGTGGTCATCGCCGAGGATGAGTCGTTCCCGACTGACCTATATATCGTCGAGGGCGCCATGAAGTCCGTGGACCGTCCGATGAAAAGACGGTTGATCGGCGCCGATGGTCCATCCGTCCAGGCCCTGCTTGACCGCAAGGTCGCGGTCGCCGTGCTCTCCCACGTCAACTATCGCACTGGTGAACTTCTGGATATGGCCGCCATTACCAGGCAGTTTCACGACGCCGGTGCGCTGGTGGTGTGGGATCTCTGTCATTCGGTCGGCGTGGTGGAGATTGCCTTCGACCTTCATGAGATCGATTTCGCCGTCGGATGCACCTACAAATATCTAAACGGAGGCCCGGGATCTCCGGCATTTATCGCGGTGGCAAAGATCCATCAGTCCGCGGCGCAACATCCGTTGTCAGGCTGGTGGGGCCATGCTGCCCCCTTCGCGTTCGATCGGGACTTTCAGCCCGATCCAGGCATCAAGCGGTTTCTCTGCGGAACTCAGCCGATCATTTCCATGCGTGGCGTGGACGCAGCGCTTGCCGCCATGGAGGGCGCCGCGGTGGCTGCCTTGAGACAAAAGAGTCTCGCGCTCACGGAACTGTTCATTGCGCGCGTCGCGGCGCTTTTGCCGGGCCTCGATATCGTGACGCCGCGCCAACCGTCGTTGCGCGGCAGCCAGGTCGGGATTTCCTTCGACAGAGGTTACGCGGTGGTGCAGGCGATGATCGAACGCGGTGTTATCGGCGATTTCCGCGCTCCCGACCTTATGCGCTTTGGCTTCGCGCCCCTCTACGTCCGGTTTCAGGATGTTTGGGATGCCGCCGAGATCCTCGCGGGCTGCATCAATTCAGAGGTTTGGCGCGATCCCCGCTTTAATCGGCAGCTTGACGTCACCTGACGTGATTCGTAGTGGCGCTCGCATGCTAGTCGAACCACGGCCATTCCGCGGGGCCTTGATGCGTAACCGCGCCGCCGGGCGCCTGCCCGACCAGGCGAGCATATTTTGCGAGCGCGCCTGCCCGATGCCGCGGCGACCTCGGCTTCCAAGCCTTGCGCCGCTCGGCGAGTTCGCGATCATCCGCCAAGAGATCCATTCGATGCGCGCCCGCGTCGATTCTAACGCGATCGCCGTCGCGCACTAACGCCAAGGGTCCGCCGACAAAGGATTCCGGCGAAACGTAGCCGACGCACATTCCGCGCGTCGCGCCGGAAAAGCGTCCGTCGGTGATGAGGGCGACCTTCTCCCCCATGCCCTGCCCGTAAATCAGCGCGGTGACGCCGAGCATCTCGCGCATGCCGGGGCCGCCGACCGGCCCCTCATTGCGGATCACCAGAACTTCGCCGGCTTGATATCTGCGGTTGCGGACCGCATCGACGCAAGTCTCCTCATCCTCGAACACGCGGACGGTGCCTTCAAACATCAGGCTCTTCAGCCCGGCGACCTTGATAACGGCGCCATCTGGGCAGAGGTTACCCTTCAACACCGCTACGCCACCGTCAGGCATGATCGGCCTGCTAGTATTGAAAATCACTTCACCATCAGGCGCATTGGCGCTGCCATACTCTTCCGCGATCGTCTTCCCCGTGATCGTCAGGCAAGTACCGTCGATATGCCCGCTTTCGACCAACGCGCGGATCACCACCGCTGCGCCGCCGACGTCGTAGACATCCTTGGCGGTATATTTCCCGCCAGGACGCAAATTTCCGATCAGCGGCGTGCGCGCGAACACCTCGCCGACATCGTCGATCGTAAAGGCGATGCCGGTTTCGTTGGCGATCGCCGGCAGGTGCAGTGCGGCGTTGGTAGACCCACCCGTGGCGGCGACGATCGCCGCACCGTTTTCCAGCGCTTTCCGCGTGACGATCTCGCGCGGCAACGGCCCACCGCGTTCAAGCATCCGCATCACCAGCCGGCCGGCCTGGCGGGAGACCTGCGCGCGCTCGGCGTAAACGCCGGGGATCATCGAGACGTTGGGCATGGTCAGCCCCATCGCCTCGGAAACCATCGCCATGGTGTTGGCCGTGAACTGTCCGGCGCAGGCGCCGATGGTCGGCAGGCACGTCCGCTCGATGCCCTCAAGCGTTGCGGCATCGATTTCGCCGGTCATGAGCCCGCCGACGGCCTCATAGGAATCGAGCACGGTAAGGGTTTTGCCCGCAAACCGCCCGGGCAGCGCACTGCCGCCGTAGATGAAGATCGACGGCACGTTGCAGCGGATCATGCCCATCATGACGCCGGGCAGCGTTTTGTCGCAGCCGCCGAATCCGATCAGGGCGTCATAGGCGAGACCATGCACGACGGCCTCGATCGAGTCGGCAATCAGTTCACGCGAGAACAAGGAGAACTTCATCCCCTCATGGTTCATGCTGATGCCGTCGGAAACCGAGATGGTGGTGAATTCGCGCGGCGTGCCGCCGGCCTCTGCGATCCCCGCTTTCGCCGCCTCGACCTGGAAATCGTGGGTCATGTTGCAGG
>Ga0307479_10005291_pt1 | contig 11821 bp, 7 predicted proteins | sample atmos_gasesECM4C_FD_203743 | JGI IMG/M metagenome (GOLD analysis project Ga0307479, IMG submission 203743) | Hardwood forest soil microbial communities from Morgan-Monroe State Forest, Indiana, United States - atmos_gasesECM4C_515 | ecosystem: Environmental > Terrestrial > Soil > Temperate... | reverse complement strand
CCGTCCGGGTCGTTGCCGCTCGGGGGAGCCTTCGCCAGCGCCTGACGGACCTGTGGCGGACCCGAGAGCTGCTCGCCTTCCTCGTGCGCAAGGAGATCAAGGTCAAGTACAAGAACTCCTTCCTGGGGTTCCTGTGGTCGATGCTCAACCCGGCGCTGACCATGGCCGTCTTCTACGTGCTGTTCACGTTCTTCCTTCCCAATGGGATCCCCAGCTTCGTGATCTACATGTTCTCGGCCATCTTGCTGTGGAACCTTTTCCAGACGTCGATCCTCACCGCCACCGGCTCGATGGTGAGCAACGCCGGGATCGTGAAGAAGGTGGCCTTCCCCAGGGAGATCCTGGCGTTCGCCTCGGTGGGATCGGCGCTCATGTTCTTCCTGTTCCAGTCGGCGGTCATGGTGCTGTTCATGCTGGCCTTCTGGCACCGGCCCGCCTGGGCGCTCATGTGGCTCGTCCCCTTTGCCCTGGTGGCCCTGGTGGTCTTTGCGGCGGCGTTGTCGGTGTTCCTCTCCGCGATCAACGTGTACCTGCGCGACACCCAGCATCTGGTCGAGGTGCTGCTCATGGCCTGGTTCTGGGCGGTGCCAGGGATCTACGCCTTCGGCGGCGACATCCACAATCGCATGGTCCGCCACACCCTGTTCGGCATCCCCGGGACGCATCTCATCTGGCTCTTCTTCGCCAATCCCATCACGCCGCCGGTGATGACGTTCCAGCGCGTCTTCTACAACGTGACCCATGCCATCTCCACCACGAGCCACCAACCCATCCAGGTCATGGCCGGTTACTCGTCGTGGTGGTACCTGTCTTCCGACCTCCTCATCATCGGCATCTCCCTGCTCCTCCTCCTGGGCGCTCTGGTCGTGTTCGGCCGGCTCGAGGGGAACTTCGCCGAGGAGCTGTGACCCAAGGATGAACACGGCGGTGGACGTCGCCGACGTCTCCAAGCGCTTTCGCCTGTACCACGAGAAGAAGCAGTCGCTCAAGGAGCGGGTGCTACGAGCCGGGCACAACCCCTACGACGACTTCTGGGCGCTGCAAGGCATCTCCTTCGAAGTGGTCGAGGGAGAGACGGTCGGCATCCTGGGCCGCAACGGCTCGGGAAAGTCGACCTTGCTCAAGTGCATATCCGGCATCCTTCAGCCCACCGACGGCAGGGTGCTGGTGCGCGGCCAGCTGGCTGCCCTTCTCGAACTCGGCGCCGGGTTCCAGCCCGAGCTGTCGGGGCGGGACAACATCTACCTGAATGCCTCGCTCCTGGGACTCTCCACCAAAGAAGTGGATCGTCGCTTCGACGAGATCGTCGCCTTCGCCGAGCTGGAGCAGTTCATCGACAACCAGGTGAAGTACTACTCGTCGGGGATGTACGTGCGTCTCGGTTTCGCCGTGGCCGTGAACGTCGACCCCGACGTCCTCGTCGTCGACGAGGTGCTGGCGGTGGGTGACGAGAACTTCCAGCACAAATGCCTGGCCAGGATCAAGGAATTCCAAGACGACGGGCGCACCATTCTCTTCGTGACCCACTCCGCCGAGATGGTGCGACAGATCTGCGACCGGGCCGTGGTGCTCGACAAGGGCAAGGTGCTGACGGTGGCCCCCGCCGGCGAGGCCATTCACCACTACCACGAGCTCCTCGTCACGCTCGGCACTGGCGCCGTCCCCGCCGTCGCCGACGGGTTGTCCCCGGGGACGCCACGCGTCCGCTTGGGCACGGCCACCCTCGAGCATCCCGGGGCGGGGAGCCGCCCGTACCTCATGCCTGGCGAAACCCTGACCGTCCAGGTCCCGTTCGAGGTCGCCGAGCCCACCACGGACGTGGTGTTCGGCATCTCCATCCGCGACCAGCGAGGAACCGTCCTCTACCAAGGCGACACCGCCGACCAGCTTCAGGCCTTCGACGTGCCGGTGGGGGCGGGACGGGTGGACTTGACCTTCGAGAGCGTTCCGCTCCTCGAGGGAGCCTTCGACATCGGTGTCACGGTGGCAGATCGCCGTGGCGTGGTCATCGACGTCGCCGACCAGGCGGCGCGCTTCGAGGTCATGAACCCCGGTCACGCCACCGGCATGGTCGACCTGGATCTTCGGGCCGAGATCCGCTCTCCCATCCTCGATTGAACGGCTCGTCCGACCCCACGGGGGAAGAGAGCTGGCAGCGCCGCTACGAGGCAGCGGCAACAGAGATCGACGAGCTGTACACCCGTCAGGCCGAGCTCACCATCGCCGTGGAGGAGCTGCGGTATCAGCTGTGGCGGTACCAGGCGAGCTGGATGGTGGGGCGGGCCCTCCAGGTGAGTCGGCTCCTGCGATCGATCCTGCCCATGGGGTCGCGACGACGCCGAGTCGCCAGCAAGGCGGCGCGGGTCCTGCTCGGCCGTCCCAGCGCCGATCGGCGGTTCAAGGAGCGCTACCACGCCTGGTTGGCGTCGCGCCGGCCCGACGCCGAGGAGCTGCAGCAGCAGCGCAAGCGCGCCGCCACCTGGGCGCACCGTCCGCTCGTGAGCGTGTGCATACCGGTCTACAACCCGAGCCCCGAAGCGCTTCGAGAGGCCGTCGCCTCCGTGCAGACACAGAGCTACGACCACTGGGAGCTGTGCATCTGCGACGACGCCTCCACGAGGTCAGGGGTACGGGAGGTCCTCGACGGGCTGGCCGGTGCCGACCCCCGCGTCAAGGTCGTGTACTCGGCCGACAACGGCGGGATCTCCCGGGCCACCAACCGGGCGCTCGAGCTGGCGCAAGGCGAGTACGTCGGCTTTCTCGACGACGACGACCTGATCGAACCGCACGCGCTGTACCTGTACGTGCAGGCGCTCCAGGACGACCCGGGCATAGACGTCTTCTACTGCGACGAGGACATCCTCATGCCGTCGGGAGACCGCCTTCGCCCCTTCTTCAAGCCCGGTTGGTCCCCGGAGACCCTGCTCGGGATGAACTACGTGACCCACTTCGTGGTGGCGCGTCGTCGTCTGGTCGAGCAGGTGGGAGGCCTGCGCCCCGAGCGCGACGGGGCCCAGGACTACGACCTTTTGCTCCGGCTCACCGAGCGCACCCAGGCCGTCCACCACGTGCCCGAAGTCCTCTACACCTGGCGCCAGTCACCCACGTCGACCTCGATGACGGCGAAGGCCAAGCCGTGGGCGTACGAGGCGGGGTTGCGCGCCGTAGAGGACGCCTTGGCCCGACGGGGCATCGAGGGGTGGGTGGAGCTGGGCGGGTTTGCCGGAGGGTACCGAGTTCGCTACGCGGTGCCCGCGCCCGTGCCACACGTGGAGATCCTGATCCCGACGCGCGACCGGGCCGACTTGCTCGGTGCGTGCCTCGAGTCCATCTCGTCGCTCACCAGCTACGGCAACTACTCCGTCACCGTGCTCGACAACGACAGCACCGAACCCGCCACCCGGGAGCTGCTTCGCAGTAGCGGCGTGCGGGTGGTCCCGGCGCCGGGTTCTTTCAACTACGCCGCCATCATGAACGGCGGCTTCACCGCCACCGCTTCGGAATTCGTCCTCACCCTGAACAACGACACCAAGGTGATCGACCCCGACTGGTTGACGGGCCTGGTCGAGCTCGGCACGAGACCGCAGGTGGGCGCGGTCGGTTGCCGCCTCGTGTTCGGCGACAAGCGTCCCCAGCACGAAGGCATCGTCCTGGCTTGTGGTGTGCCCGCCGCCAACCTGGGCCACCTGGCCCCGGGGATCCGCGTGCTCGGGGTGATCCAGACGGTGCGGGACGTGAGCGCGGTTACGGGGGCATGCAGCTTGATCCGCCGCTCGGCCTGGGAGGCAGTCGGGGGGTTCGACGAGGACCTGGCCGTGGCCTACAACGACGTCGACTTCTGCCTGCGTCTCGGACGTGGCGGGTACCGGGTGCTGTACACCCCCTACGTGACCCTGGTGCACGAGGAGAGCTCGAGTCGAGGTGACGTGCACCCTGCCGAGGACGAGGCACGACTGCTGCGCCGCTGGGCCCTCGACATGGCGCAGGGCGACCCCTTCTTCACCCCGCACCTCACCATCGGGCGCGACGGGCTGGAGATCGACGTCGAGGGTCGCAGCTTCCGGGGCAGGGACTTGGTGCGCGCCCAGCTCGGATCGGCGCTCAACTCGTCCGGCAACGCCCCGCTCAGCGCTCCTTCGCGATCTTCCCGGGCCGCCTCCGTCGCCGGGCCAGGGCGCGATACACCCAGGGAACCCGGCGCAGCGCCGTCTTGACCAGCGTGCGCACCCACCTGCTCAGCCGGTGGGCGGCGGTGTTGTCCCTGGTGTCGAGCTCCGCTTCGAGGGCTTGGGCGTAGGCATCGTTCACGTCGCGCTGCTTGGCCAAGTAGTAGCGCTCGTGGTCGGGAGCCGGCGGAGGGGTCTCGTCCGGGACGGCAGGGCCCAGCGTCACGGCGGGAGCACGCTCCTCGGCGAGGCGCAGCGCCGATGACAGCGCCGCCGGATTGTGCGGGTCCGGGGGCGGTCGCTCCCCGAGCGCGTCGCTCCATCGGGCGCGAAGCCGAGCCGTGTTGCGCCGTAACAGGAATCGCCGGTATCGCAGGGAGGCGCTCGCTCCCTGACGGTGACGCACGGTCGAAGCCGGCTGGTACAGCACGGTCCGGCCCAGTGCGTGGATCTTGAGGGCCAGGTCGACGTCCTCGTGGTAGGCGGGGAAGTAGCCCTCGTCGAATCCCCCGACCTGCTCCCACACACTGCGGCGCACGAGGAGCGACACGGCGCTGCAGTGGTCGACGCGCCTCGGGCCGGGTGGCGGCTCGGGGACGGGGCGGTAGTAGGCGTCGAGCAACGTGACCGACCCGTCCGACCACAGCACGGTCCCATCCTCTCGGGAGCTGCCGTCCGGAGACAGGATCCTGCCCCCCACAGCGCCGGCAACCGGGTCGGCGTCGGCGGCGGTCACGAGCGCCTCGAGCCACCCAGGCTCGACCACGGCGTCGTCGTTCAAGAGGACGAGGTATTCGCCCACCGCCCGGGCGGCGGCGCGGTTGACCGCGCCGGCGAACCCGAGGTTGAGCGGCGAGCTGATCACGGTGGCCCCGGCGAGAAGGCGGTCGAGGCGCTCACAGAGCTCGGCCGTCGGCTCGTTGGCGCTCACGAACAGCTCGAAGGGCACTGCGGGGGCCGTGTCGTGCAGCGACGCCAGGCAGTCGAAGAGGTACGGCGCACCCTTCCACGCCGTCACCACCACCGTCGCCCTCGGAGCGTGGTTGTCGCCGAACCGCAGCACGCGGTCGTCGCCAGGGCCGCTCATGGCGAAAAGCTACAGGGCAACCCGCAAATCGATCGGGTTCCGGTGGAACCGCCCAAAATGTTGGGTCGAGATGCCCCGGTCCTGAAGGGGCGGAACGCTAAGGTGATGCGCTCGTTGCGCTTCTAGCACCGTATCCACCGATGCCGGGCCGCAGCGCTCTTGGTAGACGACACCGCAGGCGGTGGCGTTTCTGGGGTTAGGGCCGAGACCGTGAGGCAGCGACACGCAAGGATCCGGTGCAACGCCGGCAGGGGAGCGGGGCTGGTCGCCGTCGCCGTCGCCGTCGGCGCCGGGATGCTCCTCTCAAACCTCATCGTGGCGACACCAGGAGAGGCGGCGTCGGTCACCCGCGACGACGCCGCCTTCGTGGCCGTGCCGCCGGGCGCGGTCGCCGAAGGGATCCTGCCTTCGGCCCAACAGCTGTCAGGGGAAGTGGCGTTGTCGCCCGGCGATCCAGCGGCGCTGGACGCCTTCGTGGTTGCCGTCTCCACGCCCGGGTCGCCGAGCTACCGGCACTTCCTCCGCCCCGGGCAATTCGGTCCCCGGTTCGGAGCGACTTCCGACACAGTGCATGCGGTGCGCTCGTGGCTGACGGGATCCGGACTGCGCGTGACGGGCGTCGATCCCGACGGCCTGTTCGTGCACTTCGCCGGCTCGGTGGCGTCGGTGTCCTCCGCCCTCGGCTTGGCAATCGAGCGTTACCGCCTCGGCGGCGTGCACGGCTTCGCGGCGTCGGGCATCCCGCTCGTGCCCGCCGATGTCGTCGCACAGGTGCGCGGCATCGTCGGGCTGTCGAGCCTGGATCTCCCCCGACCGCGCCTCGAGTCCGGCACCGGCCCGCCGTCCTCGGGGAGCACCAGCCCCGCAGGGTCGCCGTCGGCCGCCGTCCCGCACTTCCAGTCGGCACCGAGTGCGTGTTCGAGCGCAGTCAACGAAGCCGCCGCCAACCACGGGTACACCGACACGCAGGTGGCTTCGGCTTACGGCTTCGACAACCTGTACAACCAGGGCCTGCTCGGGGCCGGGGTGACGGTGGCGGTGTACGAGCTCGAGCCGTACTCGTCCACCGACGTGAGCACATTCGAGAATTGTTACGGCATCACCACCGCGGTGACGCCAGTGCTCGTGAACGGCGGCGCCGGAAGCGGCGCCGGGCAGGGTGAAGCAGCGCTCGACATCGAGCAGGTGGCAGCGCTGGCGCCCCAGGCATCGATCCTCGTCTACGAGGGCCCGGGCGCCACTCAGGGCGACGTGTCGAACGTGTACCAGCAGATCGCCAACGACGACCGTGCTCAAGTGGTGTCGACGAGCTGGGGCCTGTGCGAGCAAGGACTCGGCTCCCAGTGGATCGGCAACCAGTACGCGCTCTTCCAACAGATGGCCGCCCAGGGCCAGAGCGTGCTCGCCGCCGCCGGCGACACCGGGGCCGAGGACTGCTACGGAATCACCAACAACGGCGCCAACCCGGCGGTCGACGACCCCGCCAGCCAGCCCGACGTCACCGGCGTGGGCGCCACCTCCCTGACGAGCCTCTCCCCGCTGGTCGAGTCGGTGTGGAACGACTGCCGGGCACAGCCGGCCACCTGCGCGTCGTCGGCGGGGACGGGCGCCACCGGTGGCGGGGTGTCGGCAGCGTGGCCCATGCCCTCCTGGCAGCAGGGGCCGGGGGTGGTGAACGCGAACTCGTCGGGCCTGCCCTGTAACAACTCGCCCGGGCTGTGCCGGGAGGTGCCCGACGTGGCCGCCACCGGCGACCCCGGCCACGGGGTTCCCATCTACTGGAACGGGGCCTGGATCGACGTCGGAGGCACCAGCGCTGCGGTCGTGGTGTGGGCGGCGCTCGCCGCGCTGTTGGACCAGCAGCTTTCACCCGGGCAACGACTCGGTCTGCTGTCGCCAACCCTGTACAAGGCGGCGTCGTGCCCGAGCACCTTCCACGACATCACGGCTGGGGACAACGACTTCGACGCCAACTCCGACGGGCTGTACCCAGCCGGCGGCGGGTACGACATGGCATCCGGGTGGGGCTCGCCCGACGCCGTCGGGCTGTCGGCTGCGTTGACCGACGGCTGCATCGCCAACAGCCATGTGGGGGGTGGTCCGGGGGGCACGGGAGCGGGCGGTGCCGGTGGCCCCTCCCAGTTCGCCCAGTCCAGCTCGTTCGTGGTGCTCCAGCCCGACGGTTCGCCCTCGCTCTTCGTGCGGGGGGCGGGCGGCTCGCTCCTCAACTACTGGTACGTGAACGGGGTGTGGGACTCGGCCCAGGTGGCGAGCGGTGGGCTGTCCTCGGAGCCGGTGGCGGTGTTGCAGCCCGACGGGTCTCCCAGTGTCTTCTTCGCCGGGCCGGGGGGCTCGCTGGACAACGACTGGTACGCCAACGGCACCTGGTACTCGGCCCAGATCGCCCCGAGCGGCGTGGCGTCCACGCCGGTGGTCATGCTCCAGGGTGACGGCGCCCCCACCGTCTTCGTCCGCACCGACGGCAACGCCCTGCTCAATTACTTCTACGTCGCCTCGACCGGCCAGTGGGGGGCGGGGACGGTGGTCGGCGGCAACTCCGCCTTCTCGGCCCCCGCCGCCATGGACCAACTCGACGGGGCTCCCACCGTGGTGGTGGAGGGCCCCGGCAACTCGGTCCTGAACTTCTGGTACATCCCCGCAAACGGCGTCTGGGGATCGGGCACGGTGGCCGGCCCCGGTTCGGCGTACTCCGACCCCGGCGCGCTCCCGCAGACCGACGGCTCCCCTTCGGTGGTGGTCCAGGGGCCGGGGAACGCCGTCCTCAACTTCTGGTACATCGCCTCCCAGGGCGTCTGGGGGGCGGGGACGGTGGCCGGCCATGGGTCCGCCTATTCGGCCCCCGGCGTCATCCTCCAGCTCGATGGGGCCTCGCCGTCGCTGCTCGTCGAGGGCCCCGGCAACTCGATGCTCAACTTCTGGTACATCGCCTCCCAGGGCATCTGGGGATCGGGCACGGTGGCCGGCCAGGGTTCCGCCTATTCGGCGCCCGGGGTCATCGCCCAGCCCGACGGCGGGCCGTCGGTGTTCGTGATCGGGCCGGGGGGCTCGCTCTTCAACTACTGGTACATCGCCGGTCAGGGCACGTGGGGGGCCGCCGAGGTCGCCGCCGGCGGCGTGTCCTGAGGTTGCCCCCGTCCCCGGGTGGTCGCCGGCGATGATCAGCCGATGAGCTCGGCGGTGTCGCGCAGGCGCCGGAAGGCGCGCAGCTTGCCCACCGGCCCGAGCCGGCCCACGTCCACTGCGACGTCGGCCCCGCCCAGGAGACGTCGGTCGCCGGCGCTGTTGCCGTAGGCCCACACCAGCGCGCCGGGGGCGTGCGCCTCGGTCCAGCGGCGCAGGCCCTCGAGCTTGCGGCCGCCGCGGCAGTTGCCGCCCCGATACCGGCCGGTGAGCCGGCCATCCGGACCGACTTCGAGGCGGGTGGCGATCACGGCGTCGAAGCCGAGTTCGTCGGCGACGGCCCGCACGTAGAGCTCGGGGGACGCCGAGACGATGACGAGGCGATGTCCGTGGCGCCGGTGCTGCTCGACACGCGCCCCCACGTCGGCGCGCCGCCGCCGGGCGTAGTGGTCGGGGCCGAAGCGAGCCGCCTCTTCGCTCACCGCTGAAGCGTCCAACCCCCCCAAGGTGCGGCGGAACAGCGCCTCCTTGGCGTCGTCGGCGGCCCGGCCACCGAAGAGCGCCGCCGCCACCAGACGGGGCAGCACGGCGACCGCGGCCCGGGCCACCGGGGTCACGCCGCGGATACGCACCAAGAACGACCAGACACTTCCCCCTCTCGTGAGGGTGCCGTCGAAGTCGAAGGCGGCCACAACCTCGCCAACGGCTGAGCCGGCTGCGGCCTCGGCTCGAGCGCTGCTCACGAGCCGGCGACGGCCTCGCCGTGGCGGCCCGCCCCGCCCGTGAAGCGCCGGGCCCCCTCGGCCGTTTCGCCGCTCGAGATGGTGTCCCGACCGAGCGAGGCCTCGGCCACCAGGGCGTCGGCTTCCTCCGCCCCCCACTGGCCCAGCAGCGATCGCCGGTCGTTGCGTAGGCAGGTCTGGGGGAAAGCGGCCAGTTCGGCAGCGAGAAGGCGCGCCGAATCCAGAGCCTCTCCGGCCGGCACGACCCGGTTGACGAGCCCGATGGCAAGGGCCTCGGCGGCGTCGACGGGCCGGCCGGTGAGCACCAGATCGAGGGCACGGCTCTCCCCGATGAGGCGGGGAAGGCGGACCGTGCCCCCGTCGACGAGGGGGACACCGAAGCGCCGGCAGTAGACCCCCAGCACGGCGCCCTCGCCGGCGACCCGCAGGTCACACCACAGGGCGAGCTCGAGCCCCCCGGCCACGGCGTGCCCCTCGATGGCGGCGACCACCGGCTTGGACAGGGCCAGGCGGGTGGGGCCCATGGGCCCCGGCCCGTCGGTGACGGGGCGGCGGTCTCCTTCGGCCAGGGCTTTGAGGTCGGCACCGGCGCAGAACGTGCCGCCCCGGCCCGTCAGCACGCCGACGGACAGCCGCTCGTCGGTCTCGAACGACGAAAAGGCGTCCAAGAGGAGGGCAGCCGTCGCCGAGTCCACGGCGTTGCGCCGATCGGGACGGCAGATGCTCACCACCCGGATGGGGCCGTCGTCTTCCACCTCGACCGTGGGGAGCACCCAGCCATCATCCCAGGAGGCGGGCGGGCGGCAAAAGCTGACCAACTCGGTCGACTATTGTCCCTCTGCCCGGTAGAGTCGGGCGCGACAGCCGGCAAAGACAGTCCTGTCGCCCACCAGGGCCCGGCAGGCAGGAGGAGACCATGGCAATTCGTCTGGGCGACACCGCCCCCGACTTCACCGCCGACACCACCGACGGCACCATCAACTTCCACGAGTGGCTGGGCGACTCGTGGGGGATCCTCTTCTCCCACCCCAAGGACTTCACCCCGGTGTGCACCACTGAGCTGGGGGACTTCGCCAAGCGCAAGGCCGAGTTCGACAAGCGAGACACCAAGATCATCGGGGTGTCGGTCGACTCGGTCGAGTCCCACAACGGGTGGAAGAAGGACATCGAGGAGACCCAGGGGGCAGCGCTCAACTACCCGCTCATCGGCGACCCCGACCGCAAGGTGGCCGACCTCTACGACATGATCCACCCCAACGCCAGCGACACCCTCACGGTCCGCTCGGTGTTCATCATCGGCCCGGACAAGAAGGTGAAGCTCACGCTCACCTACCCGGCCTCGACAGGCAGGAACGTGGACGAGATAATCCGGGTGCTCGACTCGCTCCAGCTCACCGCCGACTACTCGGTGGCGACGCCGGTGAACTGGACCAACGGGGACGACGTCATCATCGTGCCCGCCATCTCGGACGAGGACGCCAAGCAGCGCTTCCCCAAGGGCTGGAAGGCGCTCAAGCCCTACCTCCGGGTGACGCCGCAGCCCAACCGCTGACCGTCGGCCGATCGATCGAGACGGGGCCGGCCTTCGGGCCGGCCCCTGTCGCGTCCAGCCGGCGCCCGGTCCTCTCGGTCGTCAGCTTCCTTCCCCGCCGCTGGGCGTACACGAGCGGGGGTCGAAGGGGGAGAGGGCCTCTTGCGCCGCGGTCGGCGCGCTGAGGCTGTTGCCCGTCGGGGTGGTCGTGGTGGTGGTGGTGCCGGCGCTTCTGCCCTGCGTGGTGGAGGAGGTGGCTCCCGGGGCAGGCGCCGCCGGTTGGGGAGGACTCACGGTGAAGTCGCTGCCGGTGATCACCGACACCTGCGCTCCGGCGGCCGGGGTCCCCACCGCCAGGACGGCCGCCCCGGACAGGTCCTGGAGGACGGCCTCGGCGGCGGCCAGGGCCGCCGGATTGTGGGCGGGGTATACCACCTGGGTCTCGGACGCCGTGCTGGGCGAAGGCGTGGTGCCGGCGGCCGTGGCCTGGAACCCGAGGGCTGCCAAGGCGGCCGCGGCTTGAGTTCCCTTGTTGTAGACGCCCGAGCCGTTCACCACCGACACCTGGACGCTCGAGGGTGACGGCAGCGGCGCACCGGTCATCGTGTTGCGGCCGGCGGGCAAGCCGAGCAGTTGGTCGACGGCCTGGGTGTCCTGCGGCTGGCTGGCCAATTCGACGCTGCCGTAGTTGTAGCCGGCGTAGTAGTAGCTGAGTCCCGAGTGCACCAGGACCGGCAGCGTGGTCTCGGGGGTCTTGCCGGCGTCGACGCCGTGGAAGCTGAGCACCAGGCTGATCATGTCGGTGATGCCGAGACCGTTGTCCACTTCGAGATCGGGGGCGACGGCCGAGACGAGTGAACGGTCGGTGAGCGGGTTGCCGAGACCGCGCTTGGCCACCTCGGTGGCCAGCACCCGGATGAACTCGTGGTCTCGGCGGATGCGGCTCAAGTCGCTCTGGGGATCCTGGGGCCAGTACGCGTGGTTGTTCGTGGTCACGTTGGGCGGCTTGTACTGCAGATGCCGGGCCCGCACCACGGCCAGGGCTTGGAATCCGTTCAGCTCCTGGCAACCTGCTGTCGGGATGTTGAGCGACGACTCCTGGTCGAACAGCGGCATGGGGAAGTACATCTTGATGCCGCCCAGCGCGTTCACA
>Ga0307479_10005288_pt1 | contig 11822 bp, 9 predicted proteins | sample atmos_gasesECM4C_FD_203743 | JGI IMG/M metagenome (GOLD analysis project Ga0307479, IMG submission 203743) | Hardwood forest soil microbial communities from Morgan-Monroe State Forest, Indiana, United States - atmos_gasesECM4C_515 | ecosystem: Environmental > Terrestrial > Soil > Temperate... | reverse complement strand
CTGCGGATGCTTCCGCGGGCATTTTGTTTTTGGAAGCGAGGAGAAGATCTTAAATCGCAGAGGACGCAGAGGACGGCCGCAGAGAGCGCGGAGTAGAAAATCTGCGAAGGACATCAGAGAACGGCTCGAAGAGAGCAACGTCATTTGTTTATCGACAATCCCCTGTGGGATTTTGTTCATCTCAGCTTCGAGTTTTCTGTGCGATTTGCGGACGCTGGGAGCAAGTGCAGAGGTCCTTCGCTTCGCTGAGGATGACAACGTGAAAAGTTGAGGCTCGCGGACGGATTGCCGCCTCGTTTGGAGGGATGCAAGATGAAACGCCAAGATCGGTCCAGGCGGGAATTTTTGAATGCGGCGGGGCTAGTGGCGGGAGCTGCGGCTTTGCCAACACCACTCGTGTTCGGGTACGAGCGTTGCCCGCTTGGCGTCGGCTCTTCTGGCATGCCGCAGGATGCAGGCGGAGTCGATTACACGCTGCGCATCAAGGCCTCTGCGGTGGAGATTGCGCCGAAGCGCATCGTGTCGCTGATCACGTACAACGGCCAGTTTCCCGGGCCCTTGCTGCGCTTCAAGGAAGGGCGGGAGGTGACGGTCGAGATTCTCAACGACACAGACACGCCGGAACAGTTGCACTGGCACGGGCAGAAGGTGTCGACGGACGTGGATGGAGCGTCGGAGGAGCGCACACCGTTTGTTCCGGCACATGGGAAGCGGCGAATTTCGTTTGTGCCGGGGCCATCGGGAATGCGTTTCTATCACACGCATAATCGTGCGGGAGCGAATCTGGCAGCGGGGCAGTATGGAGGCGAGGTAGGTGTCTCGTATATCGAACCGCGGAGTGAGGCGGGGGCATACGATCGCGAGGTGTTTCTGGTGTTGAAGGAATTCGAGCCCAGGTTCAGCCAAGGCGGGGATATGGATCAGGATTTCTTGTCTCCCGCGACCCGCGACAAGGAACTGGAGGAAACGGGCGAGCGCGCGATGAAGGCTTCGCTGGCGAAGGGAATGGCGAAGGGATACGAGGTGGAGTACGAGGCGTTCACCATCAATGGGCGATTGCTGGGGCATGGGGAGCCAGTGCGCGTGAAGCAGGGCGAGCGGGTGCTGTTTCACATTCTGAATGGCAGCGCAACCGAGATACGGAGCCTGGCGCTGCCCGGACATTCTTTTCGCGTGATCGCGCTGGATGGGAATGCAGTGCCGAATCCGGCGACGGTGCGGGTGTTATGGCTGGGCACGGCGGAGCGTATTTCGGCCATCGTCGAGATGAATCATCCTGGCGTATGGGTGCTGGGCGATCTGGACGATGAAGACCGCAAGCGTGGGATGGGGATCGTGGTGGAGTATGCGGGACGGAGTGGGAAGGGAGAGTGGATCGCGCCGGTGAAGGCGAAATGGGATTACGGGCAGTTTGCGAAGGCAGACGCGACCGCGGCGCCGGATCAGACTTTCGAGATGACATTCGCCAAGGACAATGCGGCGGAGGAAGGATTCAACCGGTGGACGATCAATGGCGTGGCATATCCGATGACGGAAGAGAGCGCTCCGGCGGCGTTTCATCTGACGCAAGGGAAGCGATATCGGATTCGGATGAAGAATGCCAGTGACGATATCCATCCGATTCATCTGCACCGGCATACCTTCGAGTTGACGAATGTGGCGGGCAAGGCGATGGCGGGCGTGATGAAGGACGTGATGATGCTGGGCGGGTATCAGACGGCGGAGGTGGATTTTGTGGCGGATAATCCGGGGCTGACACTGTTTCATTGTCATCAGCAGCTGCATATGGATTTCGGGTTTATGACGCTGTTCGACTATGTGTAGCAAACGCCGAAGAGAGCAGAAAAAAAGCTTTTAACCGCAGAGGGTTGAGAGAAAGGCCGCAGAGTTCGCGGAGAAACGCTTTTCGACGGTGGAACGCGGTTAAAGCGCGTGGGCTTGCTCGCGGCGGCGGGATTGCAGTTCGATGTAGACGTTGACGAGCGAGACGGCGGCCGGGGTGACGCCGGGAATGCGGGAGGCGTGCCCGAGGGTGCGAGGACGGATTTTGAGGAGCTTCTCCTGCATCTCGCGGGAGAGGCCGCTGACGGCGCGGTAGTCGAACCAGTCGGGAATGGCGCGCTGCTCGGCTTTCTTGAGGCGATCGATGGAGCGCTGCTGCTGGGAGAGATAGCCGGCGTATTTGATTTCGGTTTCGACGGACTTGAGGTCGTTGCGCGCCTGCGCGGCGAGCATGACGCCCTTCTGACCCTTGTCCCCGACAGCTTCAAAGAATTCAGGAGCCAGGTCCCACAAAACGGGGACTAGTTGTTCAATCGAGATCTCCGGGCGCTTCAGGAGTTGGGCGAGCGGCTGACCTATGGCGGAGGAGAAGTCGTTGATAGGACCGTTTGGTCCCTTCGCTTTGCTCAAGGCAGATTCAGTGCGGTCGTCGGCGAGGGCGGCGGAGCTTTGCTCCGCTGGGCAGACGAGGGCGTCTGCCCCTACGCGGGTTAAGGCACTGACGAATTTCTGCAACATCGCTGAGGTCAGTCTGGTTCTTTCCAGCAGCCGCTTCATGGATTCGAGGCGTTGCTGTTTGGCCTGGTGGTCGGCCCAGGCATGGTCGCTGATGAGGCCTACCCGGCGGCCGTGGGGAGTGAGACGGCGGTCGGCGTTGTCGATGCGCAACTGCAGGCGGAACTCGGCGCGGGAAGTGAACATGCGGTAGGGCTCGTTGGTGCCCTTGGAGATCAGGTCGTCGATGAGGATGGCGGTGTAGGCCTCGGTGCGGTCGAGGATCAGCGGCGGTTCCCTTTTCACTTTTAATGCGGCGTTGATGCCGGCCATCAGGCCCTGGCAGGCGGCTTCTTCGTAGCCGCTGGTGCCGTTGATTTGTCCGGCGAGGAAGAGGCCGGCGATCTTCTTGGTCTCCAGGGTGCGCTCGAGCTCGGTGGGGTCGATGGAGTCGTATTCGATGGCGTAGCCGGGGCGCAGCATTTCGGCGGTTTCGAGGCCGGGGATGGATTTCAGGATGGCGAGTTGAACATCGATGGGCAGCGATGTACTCATGCCGTTCACGTAAATCTCATGCGTATTCAGGCCTTCGGGCTCGAGAAAGAGCTGATGCTGGAGCTTGTCGGGGAACTTCACGATCTTGTCTTCGATGGAGGGACAATATCGTGGTCCGATGGATTGGATCTGGCCGCTGTACATGGGGGAGCGGTGGACGTTTTCGCGGATGATGCGGTGGGTCTCTTCGGTGGTGAATGCGATATAGCAGGGGACCTGGCGGTCGTGATGAGCGACGCGCCTGGTGCGGAAACTGAAGGGCGTGGGATCGGGATCGCCGGGCTGGACTTCGAAACGAGACCAGTCGATGGTGCGGCCGTCGAGGCGCGGCGGGGTGCCGGTCTTGAGGCGGCAGCCGCGCAGGCCGAGTTTCTTGAGCGCTTCGCCGAGGAGGACGGCGTTGGGCTCACCGGAACGGCCGGCGGGATATTGCTGTTCGCCGCAGTGGATGAGGCCGTTGAGGAAGGTGCCGGTGGTGATGATGACGGCTTGGGCACGAACGGTGCGGCCGTCGCGGAGGCGGATGCCGAGGACGCGACCCCAGTTCTCAGTTCTCAGTTCCCGGTTCTCAGAGGAGTCGACGGTCGCCGGTCCCTTCGCTCCACTCAGGGCAGGCTGAGAACGGTCACCGGCTAAGACACTTTCCTCGTCGCTTCGCTCCTCGGGAACAGGATTGGCTGACGACTGACGACTGGCGACTGGCGACTCGTCCAGAATCAGGTCGGCGACTTCGGCCTGCTTGATCTTCAGGTTGGGTTGCGACTCTAAAACTTCTCGCATTTTGAGGCGGTAGGCTTGCTTGTCGCATTGAGCGCGGGGTGACCAGACGGCGGGGCCGCGGGAGGTGTTGAGCAGGCGGAACTGGATGCCGACCGCGTCGGTAATTTCGCCCATGATGCCGCCGAGGGCGTCGACTTCGCGGACGAGGTGGCCTTTGGCGATGCCGCCGACGGCGGGGTTACAGGACATCTGGGCAATCAGGTCGACGTTCAGCGTGTAGAGATCAGTCTTGAGGCCCATGCGAGCGGCTGCCATCGCGGCCTCGCATCCGGCGTGGCCGGCGCCCACGACAACTACGTCGAACTGTTCGGTGAACTGCATTGTTCCCGGGAAGCAAAGAATCGACGGGCAGAGACGCCCTTCGCTCCATCCAGGAATTATTTTATCCAATTCGCGAACGGTGCGGATTCGGCGCTGGGATAAGCCCACCTTAACCTCGCAAAGAACGCGAGGTGAAGGTGGGGCACCCGGCTATTCTAACAACTTACATGATTTGACCGGGATAAGGAGAGCGCGTCAGCGATTGGGTCGATGGCCCAGGTTAGAGTCCAAAGAACGGACGCGAACCTGGGGCGCCGCGGCCGGAAGAACCGGGTTGGACAGTGGCGGGCTTGTCACGGAACGGGGCGGGCTTTTATAGTAGGCTGCCTCAAGGAGAGGACTTTATGGATCGTCAGGAATTCTTACAAGAACTTGATACCCGGGTTGCGAAGTACGACTTGCTGTGCCACCCCTATTACAAGTCGTGGAGCGCGGGCGAGTTGACGCGCGAGGATTTGCGGGAGTACGCGCTCGATTATTACGAGCATGTGGCGGCATTTCCTGCTTACCTGGCGGCGTTCGCGATTCGCCTGGAAGATGGCGAGCTGCGTCGGGCCGTGCTGGCAAACATGCGTGACGAGCAGGGCGGAGAGACAGCGCCCGGAGGGAGCGCGGAGTCGCACGCGGACTTGTGGCTGAATTTTGCAGAAGGCATGGGCGCCAGCCGGAGCCGGTTCGGGCGCCGGCCAGTGAAGGAAGTGAGCGAGTTGGTGGAGCATTTCACGGATGTGGCGTCGACGGGCACTCCGGAGGAAGCTTTGGCGGCGTTTTACGCATACGAGTCGCAGGTGCCGCGGGTTGCGGCGGAGAAGAGCCGGGGGCTGCGCGAGATGTATGGCGCGGATGAGCGCACGGCACAGTACTTCGCGTTGCATACGACCGCGGATGTGTACCACTCGAATGTATGGAAAGAGCAGCTCGTGAAATGTGTGGAAGCGAAACCGGGGACGGCGGAGCGGGCGTTGCGGGCGGCGGAGGATGCGGCGCGGGCATTGTGGGATGCGCTGGACGGGATTGAAGAGCGGAGGCTGGCGACGGCGGCGTGAGTCCGCGTGAAATTGAGTGAAGCGTTCGGCCACTGATCGATCGGATCGGTGGCTTTATTTTTTCAGGCAACATCTTAAACCGTAGAAGATGCAGAGAACGGCCGCAGAGGACGCGGAGCTACGAGACCGAACTTACCGTTAAGAGCTGAGATTTCAACTGCGTCCCATCCGGACATCCCAACATCTTAACGATCGGGCATGCCGTGGCAAAAACCGCCACGGCCGGACAGGCGAGGGCGCCTGTCTCTACGCGGGTTGGAGTGAGGGTTTCATGAATATCGAGGAGCAGAAATCGAAGGCGATGACGTTTCGCGCGATGCATCGCGGGGGGAAGATTCTCGTTTTGCCAAATGCGTGGGATGTGGCAAGCGCGCGCATTTTCGAGAATGCCGGGTTTGGCGCGATTGCGACCACTAGCGCAGGCGTCGCGTTCACGCTGGGGTATCCGGATGGGGAGAAGATTTCGCGCGAGGAAATGCTGGCGCGCGTGGCGCGGATTGCGCGGGCGGTGAAAGTGCCCGTGTCGGCGGATCTGGAGGCGGGCTATGGGCAGCGCCCTGAGGATGCGGCGCGGGCGGCGCGGGAAGCGATTGAGGCGGGCGCGGTCGGCATGAATCTCGAGGATGGGACGGACGATGGCGCGCATCCGCTGGCGGAGTTGTCGTTGCAGCTGGAGAGGATTCGCGCAGTGCGGGAAGCAGCGCTGAAGACGGGTGTGCTGCTGGTGCTGAATGCGCGCACGGATGTGTATCTGGCGAAGATTGGAGATCCGGCGAAGCGTTATGACGAAACCGTGCGGCGGCTGGTGGCGTTTCGGGATGCAGGCGCGGATTGCGTGTTCGTGCCGGGGCTGACCGATCCTGACACGATTGGGCGGATCGTGGGGGACGTGAGGTGTCCGGTGAATATCCTGGCGGGGCCGGGAGCGCCGAGCACGCCAGAGTTGGAGAAGTTGGGGGTGGCGCGGGTGAGTGTGGGATCGGGAGCTATGCGGGCGACGTTGGGACTGGTGCAGCGGATTGCGGCGGAGTTGAAGAGTGCCGGGACGTACGCGGGGCTGGAGGGCGGGATGGCTTATGCGGATGTGAATCGGATGCTGGGGTAGGTCGGTCTCCAGTCGCCAGTCTCCAGTCGCCAGTCGCCTACGGCCGTCGCTTTGGGATTGCAACTTCAGCGCTGCTTCGGATGGACTTTGCGATTGGGTCATTCCAACTGCTTCGCAGTTGATTCCGCAACATCTTAAATCGCAGAGATCGCGGAAAATGTCGTGGAGGCCGCAGAGAGGCGCGGTATGCGCGGGCTCACCGTGGCACAAATCGCCACGGTCGGACAGACGAGGGCGTCTGTCCCTACGCGGTTTGGGACTAAGCTCGAGCGGCTTTCCGGCACCTTGCAACGTCAAGCGATGAATCCCGACGATCTGTATTCGATGTTGTTGGCTAACGACTGACGACGAGTGACTGGCGACGGCTCATGACTGTCATTGGCGTGATTTCGGATACGCATGGGCTTTTGCGGGCGGAGGCGGTGGAGGCGCTGCGCGGGGCGGAGCTTATTTTGCATGCTGGGGATGTTGGGGCGCCCGCGGTACTCGAGGGATTGCGAAAGCTTGCTCCGGTGACGGTGGTGCGAGGGAATGTGGATGGCGGGGCTTGGGCGCGGGGGATTCCGCAGAGCGAGGTTGTGGAGATCGAGGGCGTTTCCATTTACATGCTTCATATTCTTGCAGAACTGGATTTGAAACCCGACGCGGCGGGGTTTGCGGCGGTAATTTACGGGCACAGTCACGAGCCTGCGTCTGAGGTCAGAAACGGTGTGTTGTATTTCAATCCGGGGAGCGCGGGGCCACGGCGGTTCAAGTTGCCGGTGACCGTGGGGAAGTTGGTGGTGGAGAGCGGGAAGATTCGAAGTCAGATTGTGGAGTTGGTCAGGAAATTTTAATCGCAGAGGGCGCAGCGTTTTTGTGCTGCGCGCTTTTTGATGATCTCAGAGTTGCCCAGGTTAGCGCCCAGAAAACGGGCGCGAACGAGGGGCACAAGGCTTTTCGAAGGACCGCCTCTCTGGCTTTCTTTTACGGAGTTTGCTTGCGCCCCTCCGGGGCTATCTTTACCTTCCTGAACGAACCCAGCCCTTACGGGCTGGGGGCTAATGAATTTCGCGGCTCCGCCGCTTGGGTCGGGATAGCCTTGCCCCTTGGGATCGTTCCCTCGCTTGGGTTGGGAACGAATTGCGGCTTGGGTTGGGATCGTTACCTTGCTTCGGTTGGGATTGTTCCATCGCGTGAGTTGGGAGTCCTTTCCCTTACAATCCAGATGCGTGTCGATTCAGTTTCAAATTGAGGCTAGTTGTGGCGCGGGGCGGGCCGGGCGGTTGATCACGCCTCACGGGGTGGTGGAGACGCCGGTGTTTATGCCGGTGGGGACGCTGGGGTCCGTCAAGGGCGTGGCGCAGGATTTGCTGGAGGAGTTGGGCGTCCAGATTCTGCTGGGGAATACTTACCATCTTTACTTGCGGCCTGGAGTGGAGACGGTGCGGGGGATGGGCGGGCTGCATGGGTTCATGTCGTGGGAGCGGGCGATCCTGACGGATTCGGGCGGGTTCCAGGTATTCAGTCTCAGCGAGCTGCGCAAGGTGACGGAGGAAGGGGTGACGTTCCGCTCGCATCTGGATGGGGCTTCGCATTTCTTCAGTCCGGAGAGCGCGATGGAGGCGGAGATCGGGCTGGGGGCGGACATCATTATGGCGTTTGACGAGTGCACGGAGTTTCCGGCGGAGCGGGGACGGGTGCGGGCGTCGATGGAGATGACGTTGCGGTGGGCAGGACGGTCGAAGGCTTATTTTGAGGCGCATAAGGAGGAAGTGCCTTGGGGGAGTAGGCGGCAGTCGTCAGGCGCCAGTCTCCAGTCGCCAGTCTCCAGCGAGGCGATCGTCAGTCGTCGGGAAGGTTCGGGTTCTAGTTTCGAGTTTCGAGTTTCAGATCCACACCGGAATACTGGAGACTTGAAACCGGAAACTCGAAACTTGGAGGGCGAGCTTCGCTCGCCTGGGCAGACGAGGGCGTCTGCCCCTACGTGGGCGGGGGCGTCGCCTGCCGCGGGGGCAACTCAGGCGCTTTTTGGGATTGTGCAGGGAGGGATGGATCTGGGGCTTCGGCGGGAGTCGGCTTTGCGGACCGTGGAGATTGGGTTTCCGGGGTATGCGGTTGGAGGGTTGAGTGTGGGAGAGCCCCGGGAAGTGACGCGGGAAGTGCTGGAGGGTACTGTGGCGCATCTTCCGGCGGACCGGCCCCGGTATTTGATGGGGGTGGGGACTCCGGAGGAGATCGCGCTCTATGCCGGGCTCGGGATCGACATGATGGATTGCGTGTTGCCGACGCGGGCGGCGCGGCATGGGCTCCTGTTCACGTCGGAGGGGAAGATTTCGATCAAGCAGGCGCGGTATGCGCGGGACGGCGGGCCGCTCGATCCGGCGTGTGGATGCCGGGTCTGCCAGCGCTATTCGAGGGCATATTTGCGACACCTGTATGCCGCTAACGAAGTGCTGGCACAGGTGTTAAATACCGTCCACAACCTGAGTTTCTACCTTGACACTATGCGGAGGGTGCGGCATTCTATTCGACTTGGGGAAGGGACGCGCTTTCTTTCTGGTGTCTCGTCTCAACCGAAGCCGTAGGTTCCCGATCCCCAGGTTCTAGCGAAGGATACCCGGCCGAAACACACGAGTACTCCCGCGGTGACAATCGAGGGCTGCAGGCGCTACGGGCGCCGGCTTGAATTTTGGATAACGTGCATCTTTCTGGTCTCATGAGCACTTCTTATTACTTGGCGGCACAAATGGGTGGAGGGTCAGGTCTGGCCCTGTTTGCTCCCGTTCTCCTGATTTTTGGCGTGTTTTACTTTCTGCTGATCCTTCCCCAACAGCGGCGACAGAAGAAGTGGCAGCAGATGCTGGCTGAGCTTAAGACCGGAGACAAGGTGGTCACGAGCGGGGGGTTGAAGGGCACGATTTTTTCGATGAAAGATGATTCGGTGACGCTGCGGGTGCCTCCAGATAATTTGAAGATGGATGTTACACGGGGATCGATTGTCAGCGTGAGCACTCAGGAGGAAGTAGTGTCTAAATAGGCTTTGGGCTTCGGGTAAAGCTTTTAACCGCTAAGGGCGCGGAGAAGGACGCAGAGGTTACGGAGCAAGAGCGAGATTTTACTGGGGTTCCGGAACTCATAACTGATCATGAATAAGAACTTACGCTGGAAAGTCATTGTCATCGTCGCAACGTTGCTGATCTTCGTCTTCGGCATTTTTGGGTTTCCCTGGGAGTGGTCGGGCAAAACGCTGCTTTCGGCGATGACGGATCGCATTCACCTGGGCCTTGACCTCAAGGGTGGCACGCACCTCATTCTGCAGGTGAAGGTGAACGATGCGGTGAACGCTGACTCGGACCGGGCGACCGAGCGTCTCAAGGACGAAATGCGGACGCGCAAGATCACGTATGCAGACGTCACCAAACCGGACCCGGCGAAGGCTCCGGACCGGATCGTGATCAAGGGCGTGCCTCCGGATGCGACAACGGACCTGCGGAACCTGATCTCGGACCGCCTGCCGGAGTACGACGCGACTTCGGGAGCGGAAAACTCCTGGGTCCTGACGATGAAGCCGCAGCAACTCACGGAATTGAAAAACCGCGCGGTGGCACAGGCGATCGAGACGATTCGCAACCGTATCGACAAGCTGGGCGTGAGCGAACCGGTCATCCAGGAGCACGGGCTGGGGGATTATCAGATCCTGGTGCAGTTGCCGGGCGTGGACGATCCGGCACGCGTGAAAGAGATCATGCAGTCGACGGCCATGCTGGAAATCCGGCAGTCGATGGACGGCGATCGTAGCTACCCTGACGAGGCCGCGGCACTGGCAGGTCACAACGGAGTTCTGCCCGAAAATTCCGTTCTGATGCACGGCCGGAACGTTGGTGCAACCGGCGGGGACGTGGTGTGGGTCATCTCCCGAGTGTCTGCGGTGGCAGGGCACGACCTGCGGGAGGCGCGGGTGGGTCGCGACTCGCAGACGAATCTGCCAGAAGTAAATTTCTTTCTGACTGCGGAAGGCGGCCGGCGGTTTTCGAGCTTCACCGGGCAACACGTGGGCGACTATCTCGCGGTTGTGCTGGATAACAAGGTGATGGAAGTGGCCCAGATCAAGAGCGAGATCGGGGACTCGGGGGTCATCACGGGCCGGTTCACCGATCAGCAGGCGAAGGACCTGGCGCTCATTCTGAATTCGGGCGCTTTGCCGGCGGGAATCAATTATCTGGAAGAGCGGACGGTGGGACCGTCGCTGGGGGCGGACTCGATCCGCTCGGGCGTGCAGGCAGCGATTGTGGGAATGCTGGCGGTGCTCATCTTCATGCTGGTCTACTACCACGGAGCGGGCATCAATGCGGACGTCGCGCTGATTCTGAATTTGATCATCCTGCTGGGATTTCTGGGATTCAGCGGGGCGACGCTCACATTGCCGGGCATAGCTGGCGTGATTCTGACGGTCGGCATGGGCGTGGATTCGAATGTGCTGATCTTTGAGCGCATTCGAGAAGAACTGAGGAACGGGAAGACGCCGCCTTCGGCGGTCGACCAGGGATTTGCGCATGCCTGGATCACGATTGTGGATACGCACGTCACGACCATCGTGTCGGCATTCATTCTGTTTATCTTTGGAACCGGGCCGGTGAAGGGATTTGCGGTCACGCTGACATTTGGTCTGCTGGCTAATCTGTTTACAGCGGTTTTCGTTTCGCGGGTGATTTTTGATTATGTGTTGAGCCGGAAGCAGCGTGGCGAAGCGTTAAGTATTGGTTAGTAGTGATGAGGGCGGGACGCCGGGGCTACAAAAGTGAACCCTTGCAATCACGAAACATTTGAACAGTGAAGGAAAGGATCTAGAAGCGCTTGGAATTTTTTCGCAATCCAAACATAGATTTTCTCGGGAAAAAGTGGTATTTTCTCGCGTTTTCACTTGTGTTCAGCGTGGCGGGTATACTCTCCATGCTTTTCTGGCATGGGGTTCCGCTGGGCGTAGACTTCCGAGGGGGCACGCTGGTCTACGTAAAGTTCTCGCACAAGCCTGATAATGATGCGATCCGCTCGGCACTCGACCGAGTGGGCTTGCGCAACGCGAAGATTCAGAGCTACGGGCCGGTGCAGAATGATGAAGTTCTGATCGATCTGGCGGAACGGGAGACCAACGAATCCGCCCTCGACAAGGGCAAGGCGCAGATCATCAGCGCGCTAGGGACGAACGCTCCGGCGGGCAAACTGGACTTGAACAACGCTAGCTCTTTGACAATCAAAAATTATCTACTCGAGAAAGATCCGCTGCACCTGGGGACGGATGCCGACGCGAAGTACACGGCAGTGGCGCAGTCCATCGTAAATGTCCGGGACAGGTCGAAGGGTGGCGTTCTGGGATCGCTGGATGAGTTGAAAGGCGCAGTTGACGGGGCGGTCATCGCTTCCCTGCAGGACGGTTTTTATCTTTCCGATTTCGGTGTCCGAAATGTCGAGATCGTAGGCCCGCAGGTCGGATCGCAATTGCAGACGCAGGCGAAGCTAGCGGTGTTGTATTCGCTGGC
>Ga0307479_10005286_pt1 | contig 11822 bp, 10 predicted proteins | sample atmos_gasesECM4C_FD_203743 | JGI IMG/M metagenome (GOLD analysis project Ga0307479, IMG submission 203743) | Hardwood forest soil microbial communities from Morgan-Monroe State Forest, Indiana, United States - atmos_gasesECM4C_515 | ecosystem: Environmental > Terrestrial > Soil > Temperate... | reverse complement strand
ATTTCAACTTCAACAAAAAGATGAATCGGAGTCTGGTCTTCGATCTGGCCACGGCCACGTTCGTCGCTCGCCATGAGGACGCCATGCTTTTAGGTCCACCCGGCACCGGCAAGAGTCACCTGGCCCAGGCGGTCGGGAAGGCGGTCATCAGCCAGGGTTATCGGGTGATCTACCGCGAGGCGCACATCCTGCTTGAGGAAGTCGCTGAAGCGGCCCTGGACGGAAACCGCAAAGAGCACATGGAACTGCTGTCCACCGTGCCGCTGCTCATCATCGATGATTTGGGGATGCGCAAGTTAGGGCCCACAGCGGCAGAAGAACTGCTGGAGATCGTCATGCGCCGTTACGAACGCGCCAGCACACTGGTGACTTCCAACCGACCCATCGACGACTGGGGAAAGCTGCTCGGCGACACGGCGGCGGTCACCGCCATGCTGGACCGCCTCCTGCACCACGGCCACATTCTTAAATGCGGACCGCGGAGCTGGAGGACCAAGTCGCAGGGGGAACCCCCCGCGCCGGAAAAGCCATGACCAGAACTATAGGCGACCTCGAGAAAATGCAGCCACCGCCTTCGGAACGCGATTTTTTCCGAGCTTCGAAGAAGAAATCGGACTCTACCCGGAAAATCAGCTCAACGTCGGATAGCCTGCGCTCGGGCAGCCGTCAAGGAGCAAGACCCGCTTCGCGGCGCTCCGCTCGTGCCTCGCTACGCGTCCCTCGCTTCGGCTTCTGTCCTTCTAGGGGGGAGCGGGCGCTCCCCCGTCGGCTGAACCAGCGTAGGTTGGTGAATGGCGATGAAAATTCCCGGTAGAAAGATCAGATTAAGCTTGATCAAAAGGCGACCGACCGAGTACAACATCTAACGTTCCGGGCACCTTCCGTTGGCCGGTTTTGAAGTGACCCCAGTTGGCCGCTTTTGCAGTGACCCCCGAGGACTTGCTCGACCGGATTTTGGATAAGGGTAGTTCCCACGCGCGTAAACACGATCTTACCGCCCACGACGTTCACCGCCGTTCACAGTCGAGCGGAGCCAGCCCCCGAATTTAGGAGCGACCTCGGCACCTCGTCCCCGGTGCAAGCGAGGCCGCCCTCCTTCGTCGGAATAAGCCGACGAAGCTCACTACCACAAGGCTGCAACTACCAGGTGTGGAAGAACTGAAAAGAGCCCGGTCGGCGGAATCAGATAAGCGCGCGCGTTTGGGCCAGCCATCCTTCCAGAACCGCTCGATCCTTGGGCTCAACTTGGGCAAACGCGATCCCCATCCCTTCGTCGGGTAGGTTAAAGGCCACGTGACCTACAGCAGAGAACCTGGCTTTAGCATTTGTGATTTTTAGTTTGACTCCTGTTCCTTTGGGGAAAGGAGTCTTGCTCGTAACAAAGCAACCGTAGAGACTCAGGTCGCGTGCAACTGAGGTGATTTCCGTCCGTGATTCTAGGTTGATCACTTCGGCGGCTCCTCCGAAGAGATGGCGGGTAGCACGGCGCCGTTCGGTCTCGCTCCAGTTGCGCATCAGGAATTAAGCCCATTTCCGGTTGCCGATGCGGCTTGGACGACCAGATCGGCGTGAGAGGAAGCATTTCCAATCCACCTGCCGAAACATAAGGAAAGTTCTAGTTGTCTTGGCGAACGTGGCGGGGAATTCTATTGCCAGGGCTATCAGCGAGCCGAACATCGCACCCAAGATCGCAAAACTGAGGTTCTCAAGCGTGTAGGAGAGTTTAACTCCGCCAATCGTGAGGGTGCTGAGAGAACCAACTGCCAACCCATAGTGCGCGGCCATTCCAGATCGAAGAAAGCTGGGAACTAGGATTCCGGCGATGAACACACTAAGCGCCACCCCGCTCAAGGGTTCCAGGACAGAACGAGCCTTTCCTACTTTCCTGTAGTTACGTCCAATTGGCCGCTGGGCGGCTGAATGGTGTTGATTTTGCTGCGCCCTGGAAAACATCACTGCTCCTTTCTCGGATAAGCCATCTTTCCCTTGGTTTTCTCGGGCACCAGGTCGTAGACTTGCCCACTGCCACGAAGGCTGTGTCCTGTAAACGTTTTCGGAGCATATCTCCTGGTTCCGCGTGCTCAAAGTTAAAGGGCCGGCAAAGTAAGGCGTGATATTCCTAAATTCAGTAAAAATCACTGTAGTCAGTATGTAGTAGTTTCTCGTTCAAAACAGGCGCAGCGCGTTGGAAAAGGGAAACCCAGCGGGCTTCACCCACCTTGGACCTCGAGGCTTTTGAAAACGGTTTAAGACGTTCAGAGGCAGTAGTGAGGGTACGCTATGGCTTAAAGCGCATACCGGTCGGACCTAACTTGGGTTGAGCCGTCTGGTACGTTCATAGGGGATTGAGTCGCCAAGTCGTGGAGCCATACCCTAAACACCTGAAGTCGCGGTCAAACTTGATACTTTGAATTAGGCATCGACATCAGGCCGTCTGCTGCGGCCCCATCAGGTTGGCCTCGGAGGTCTCTTTCGATTGAGGAGCTGCGAAAACTCCTGTCTTGAAATGAATGAACCCGAACGACCGATCACGATGCTTGGGCCCCTAGCTGGATTGCGGATTGATAATTCCACCGACGCACTGGTGTTCTCTGACCGTAATGGCGAACCGCTATCGGCAGACAACCTGCGGAAGAAGCGTCTCACATCGGCTTGTCGGCGTGCCGGAGTGGGGCGGATCGATTGGCACCTCGACCCACACACGTCGTTGCCGCACTGGAATGCCCAAGCAAGGTTTGTTGAACCTTTAAGCCGCGTTCCCAGATCGTGCAGTAACGTGCCGTACTTGCGATCCGTGCCGTTAGATTTCGGCCGGAACATTCGGGGAACAAATATCTTCGTCGCCTTTCTTTTCAGTGCTCCATACTCCTCCAGGTTGCTCCTAACTTATTGAGACTATGGTGCTGGCCATACGTTCGACCCCTACCGCCCCCTGCGGACGAGACGGTAAAGGCCTACCTGTTGTACCTGTTGTACTATTTGTACCGATTGAATCTGACGTGTGGGTGCAACACCGCTGAAACACGGGACTTGTAAGATGATTTTTCGATTCGACTCCCACACGCTTCCGCCAAAGTCCCGTTGATTCTGTTGCCCTTACTTTCCAGGAGGCACGTTTTTCCCCAATTCAGACGGGGTTTTGCGGACTAACTCGCGGGCTCACCATTTGTGCGTTCCAGTCAGACATGACGCTCGTTCCTGCCTCCCTGTGTTTACGAAAATAACTTACATGGTTGTTGACCAAGGACAACATGCTGGATCGCCATTTTCGGCGAATCTTAGTGGCAATGAGGTCAGCGATTACCGATGGACGGGCCTTGAGATGGCCCTCCGTTTGATATCAGGCCGCTGAATAATAACGGTGGATCAATGAAGAGAGTAATAGGCATTTTGTCGGTTTTGTTGTGGACGGCGATTACGGTGAGTTTGGTAGCCTCCTCGCAAGCTTCCAAACAAGCATTCGTCCAGCTTCCACTCGATTGTCACCAGTCCAGGATTCAATCCGGAGTGCCGGTACGGCGGCTGAGTGATGGGAAGATCACACGTATCGATGTGTGCGGAGCTGCCGATTCAGCAGACGATTCATTCCGAAACATTCCGTACGAATTGCCGCAAGGCTATCCTCGTAACTAGGAGACAAAGTGTGGGCCATCTTATGCGAGAGAAAGGTTAATAGCCGGGCCCACGCTGGGTGAGGCCTGAGACATGCGGAGCATCGGCAAGCTATTCGTCTGGGGCTTAATCATCCACTTCGGCTTGGGCTTTTTCCGAAAACGTCTTTGAAAGCGGGGGCCCAGAGAGATAGCCGCGACAAAAACCCTTGCTCCGAAGTGGTCGATCGCAGCCCGGGACGAGGCAGCCCTGATAGAGCCGCGCGAATCGTCCGGTGCGGCCTGCGCATTGCGCTCTTTGACGATTTTGCAGACGTTATTTTGTTAGCGCGCGCCAGGCTCCGTGTCTCCAGACTGTTGTACGTTTCCGAAACCACGCTTTGAATTCGTGGCAATAATCAAAAGTGGTGTTGAATCCGCGTGACTTAGCCGGAGGTTTTTGAATTCGTGGCAATAATCAAAGAAATCAAACGCCTGCGCGGTATGCGCCACTTGGTTTTCGGCTCCGAAAAGCGAACAGCAAGTCAGGAGCGCTCTGGACTGCGGTTTCGAGGAGTCGATTTGGGCGTGAGGACTCGCGGGTTGAATAGGCCCAAAACAATCAGAAAAGGCCACAGTAATCCAATCCTTCTAAAGGCTGACCGCTAAAACGGGAAGCGAACGCTAGTGACATCAAATTTGGGATTCATGCTTTTGCTTTCCGCGCCCGCCTTTCGCCTGAGAGCAGGCGGTTGATTGCCGGTATCAATTCCTTGCCCGCTTCGGATTTCGGGATGAAATTCCCATCACCAAATAACCGTGCGAGTCCGGCGGCTTCTTCGCGAGTATAGTGGCTGCTAATCAAGATAATTCCCGTTTCAGGCACGCCTAGGCTTGTAAGCCACTTCGATTCCGTTGATGTCTGGCATGATGCTATCCATGACAACCACATGCGGTTTGAGTTCGCGGATTCGGTCAAGGGCTTTCTGGCCGTTTTCGGCCTCGTAGACTTTCCAATTGGCTTGCTCAGCTAAAAGAGAACGAATGGTGCTCCGCACGAGCGGTTGGTCATCTACCACGAGGATTGTGGCTGGTATCGGCATGTCTAGGGGCAATAGGGGCAAGTCGGGGCTGAGGGGTCGCTTTGCCCTATGCTATATACGCCTGATGATTTTGCCTGTTCAATACGGGAAAGACCTGGAGCGGCCCGGACTATAGATAGTAGGAACCGCGATCTTCTCTATTTGAACACGGGAACCTCGCGGTCTTGTGTTTACTCGATGTGATTCGGAGTACTTTCACCACACCTCGATCCCAATAACCAACTGTCGGCCTAAAGTCAGGTTCGTTCGGTGCGTCTTGGCTGTCTTATGCCGATTCCGAGAATTGTCGCGACTTCTCGCCGGGAAGTGCAACGACTAAGTCAACGTTTGTGAAGATTCTTGTGTCAGACGGCCAATCAAGAAAAGGAAGTTTCTTTGAGAACGCTCAATGCTGATAACGCTCTTCCTATCGCCTGCCGTTCCGTATCTCCGTCGGTACGACCAAATATCGCTCGCATCCTCTGACGCATGGCCGCCTCTGCCGCGGCGACTCGTTCGGGCAGCTTCGCCCGGTCAACCTCCAGTAGGGCCGCTATTCCGCGACGATAGGACTGATGAAGAGTCCTTTCGAGTTGCGCTTATGCGCGTAAACATATTGGTGACAAGATCTAGGACAGCCATTTTATAGAGAGTGTCAGCAAACTCGTGTCGAATGCGATTGATTTGAACTTGTTCGTAGACGGTGTAAACGTTCAGATTGGCCCGCGGTAACCTCGCTCAGAGATGAGGCACTCGGAAATGCGCGTGCGGCAGACCGCCGTCTGACACGTCCTTGTGATTCGCGGCTGCTCCTCAACGAACAATGATCTTCTGCAAAACGCATCAACGACAACGAGAAGGCGTGGCTATGTTCAGGAGTAATTCAGTGCGCCCACAAACTAGAAACTCTCTCGACGAGCAAGGCTGATCGTAGTATGGGAGGGTTGAAATATGCGAGCCTCAACAAATATGCGGAACAGGTCGGAATCGAGTTCGTGGTCGCGTACGGACATTTCCAGAATGTCGAGCGCACGATCAACCGACACAGCGTTTTTGTAGGGCCGATCCGCTGCTGAAAGTGCATCGAAAATATCGCAAATCGTCATCATCTTTGCCTGCACTGGAATTGCGTCACCGCGAAGGCGGTATGGATAGCCGCTGCCGTTCAGTTTCTCGTGATGGGCCCCGGCGATCCACGGAACGTCCTTGAGTTCGCGGCTCCAGGGAATTCGGACTAGGAAATTGAAGCTGTGGACCACGTGTGATTCGATTTGCTGCCGCTCGTCGGTATTCAAGCTTCCCTGCGGGATCAAGAGAGAACCAAGCTCTTCGGGCGTCAAAAGGCTGTATTCCCTTCCAAGCGAGTCTCGATAACTTTCGCGTGAGATTTCGATCAAGCGCTCAAATTTCCCGTCAGGTAGCAGCGAAGGTTCATTCGCTTGAAGGATCAAATGCAGGTGCTTTTCAAGTTCGTTGCTTTTCTGTCGGAACTCTTCATCTAGCCGGGAGAGCTCCTCTCGCGCCGCCTCAAGTCCGCACGCAACAACAGTTTCCAGCTTCGTCCGGTCACGGTTAGCTTCCATCTGCTTACGCACGTATTCAAAGCGGTGCTGCAGAATAGCTAATTGCCAGGGATAGAGTTTCTTGGCTTTGACCAGCACCTGCTCGCTTACGGCGACCTTGCCAAAATCGTGCAAGAGAGCGGCATATCGGATTTCCTTCATTTGCTGGGGGCTGAACCATACCCTCGCGTAAGTGCCCGCGTTGGTGCGGTTTACTGCTTCGGCTAGTCCAAGTGTCATTGTCGCCACGCGGGTCGAGTGGCCCGATGTCGTAGGGTCGCGTTGTTCGATAGCGGTTACTGCCGCCGTCACGAACCCTTCGAGCATCGCTTCTATGTCTTGGTAAAGGCGGCTGTTTTCATAGGCGACGGCCGCCTGTGAAGCAAGCGATTCTGCCAGATTTATTGCACGAGGCGGGAAAGGTCGCACATTGGAGTCAAAGTCGGTTAGAGTGCGGAGCTGAGCGGCTCGATTGCGTTTGCAATTGATAAGCTGCAGGACGCCGATAACCTCACCGTGCGCACTTTTCATTGGTACCGTCAGCAGGGATCGTGTCCGATATCCGGTTAGCTCGTCATACGCGGGATTGAAGTGGAACGGGCTACCAGCGGGGATGGAGTAGGCATCTTCAATCGCGATCACCTTGCCGTGAAGAGCTGCGTAGCCGGCCATTGATTCTTCACTGATGGGCAGCGTGTGCTCAGTGTATGGAAACTGTCTGCTATCGTTTTGGGTAAGCCTGAATCGAAGACAACGCTCCGGTACCGCCAAAGAATCACGGTCCGGCCTTGAAGCCTCAACTAAATAAAGCGAGCCGGCATCGGCAGATGTGATTTCGCGAGCCTTACCAAGGATCATTTCGAGTAGCGATCCAACGTCTTGAGTGGACGACAGCGCGACTCCGATCTGATTTAGTTCTTCTCGCACGCGCTCGGCGCGTTCAAAAGAGTCGCCCTCGCGGTCAGCCAGTTCCATGTTAGCGAAAGCCGCTTCAACCGTATGGCAAAGAAGATCTGGCGAAGCTCCGCTTGGCAATAAGGCGAAACAGCGCGCCGTGGCGCGGATATCTTTCTGAAAAGGACGGCCGGCGTCGACCTCTGGCAGAATACCCACCAGCCGAATGCGTGGGTGGCCCCAGAAGTCGCTCAGCCATTGGAGATCTTGATGTGCGACATCGGCCAGGATCACTGCGGGCCCGGGGAAATCGCCGTCGCGGTTAGGTTCTACAGTGCCGAAGATCCTTCCATTTCTTGGTGAAGTAAGACAGCGTGCCCGAATGCCATAGCGCTCACCGATAAGCCTCGCCAGGCGGGCCACGGGTGAGTCGTCTCGATACCAGATTTCTGCCTTTTCAAGCACCCGGAAACTCTACCTTGGTCGTGATTTACGATTTATGTATTGTTTCGAAAGTGCTTCTTTCCAGTACATACAAGTTGCGTTTATTCGCGTAGAGCATGGAATCAGCCCGTTCAGGAAATCGTCGAGTGACTCGCCCGAAGTGTATTCCGTCCACCCAACCGAATAACGGATGGCATAGACGAGTTGGTTTTGACTTGGAGACCGTTCAGACGGTCAAGTACGTGCCGTATTTGCCCAACGCTGCAATCCGGCAACATGGCCAAGAACTCGTCGCCTCCATATCTGGCCACGAAATCCGATCCACGGGTGGCCCGCTGCAGAGCCTCCCCAAAGCTTCTGAATACTTGGTCTCCAATAGCATGACCATATTGATCATTTACCTGTTTGAAGATACATCACATGCATCAGATTACAGGAGGAGATTGCTCGATCTCAACGGCGACGGTTGAATATATTGGTGAGGGGATCGAGAGGGTGTTTGGCAGGGCGAAATACGGGCAGCAGGGAGGACAGCAATGCTTTCGTACTGCGCGTACCTTGGAGGGAAAATCTAAGGTCATCGCTCTACGAAGTCGAGAACGAAACACTGGAAAACCCCTACGAGGCTGGGCCCGCAAGAGTTTGTGATTTTTAGTTTCCGGTTTGCCAGTGACTCGGGCAAAATACCGGCGTGTTGCCGGTGCAGCTTAACCAGCAAACCGTTGCAGCCATCAGCATTAGCGGAAGCTGTCTCGATGTGCTCGGCAGTCTTTATCTCGCTTACGACTTATTGGGCGGTGAGCACGGACCCCTTCGGGTACTTACACGCATGGTCACCTACTCGATTTTGCTCGGCCTCGGTTTCGGCATCGGCATGGGCGCTTTCTTTGGCTTGACCGCGGGCGTGACCACCGGCGTTACTGCTTCCATTGAACTCAATCGGGAAGCCCGCCACTTGCCCCATTACTCGCTAACGTGGCAGGCACTCTTTGCAGCCATCCGTAGCGCCGGCTTCGGAGCGGGACTATACGGCATTGTGGGCTTTCAATTCGCCGCCGCTTTCGCGGTCCTTAACGCGATTGGGCAGGTATTCGGGTATTCCCGCGGCGTCCGACCGGGTATGGATTATTCGAGATCGCGACGACCGCGTCTCACGCGGCGTCAGTTTTCGAGCACTGTGGTGCGAAGCCTTGGCTTCATTGTGACCGCGCTTATCTGCAGCGCTTTTGTGCATCACGTGGATCACCCACTACTTTTTGCACTTCGGGTGGGGCTGGTGACGGGGATCGTCACAGGGTTATTTCAGATGGTCAATCCCTTCACCGAATACTTCGCGGACAATCTACCGGAGCGGACGCTGGGAGTTTTTGGCGTCGGACTCATGCTTTGTGGCTTTGCACTGCAATCGCTCCAGTATTGGCTGGCGCTGCTCGATTTCCACATAGCCAATCGCTAAATGCCGAGGAGGTTAGGCAAGTGTTGCGTCGACCGGTTGAGCCGGCACCGTTTTTCGGGAGTTGAGTCGGGCTGATGGATTTCTTCCGAGTGCCCCGTGATCCACTCGCAATCGTCCGAACATCATGCACGCATTCTGTCGACCTTTGCGATAGATCTTGAAGGGCATGGAACCGCGCGGTGGGACTATAATTCGGGAATGACATCCGAAGGGCAAAGTACCGGGCAGGCTCGGCAGGCGCAAGACATTGATGCGATTCCCACGCCCGCGTGGTCCGCTCGTCCCGACGGCTCGGCTGAATTCCTCAATCGGCGCTGGCTGGATTACACCGGCCTCTCTGCGGAAGAGGCATCGAATTGGGGCTGGGCTGCGGCTCTTCACACGGAAGACCGCGATAGGCTCATGGATTCTTGGCGGCATCTACTGGCTTCTGGGGAGGCCGGTGAGATGGAAGCACGCCTGCGCCGGTACGACGGAGAATATCGATGGTTCCTGTTCCGTGCAGAGCCCGTGCGCGACAATCACGGCAACATCTTCAAATGGTATGGCGCGAATACCGATATCGAGGATCGTAAGCGCACCGAGGCACTACTAGCCGCAGAAAAACGGACCTTGGAAATGATCGCTGGCGGGGCTTGCCTCGCAGATATCCTGGAAAGGTTGTGCGAAACGATCGATGCTCAGGCTTGTAACATCAAGTCGGCAGTAATGCTGATGGACGCGGATAGCGTGCACCTTCGGCACGCGGCCGGTCCTCGAGTTCCCAAGGGCTGGATTGAGGCCATAACTCCACTCAAGATTGGGCCTTTTATAGGTTCGTGCGGCTCTGCTGCATTTCTCAAGCAGCGGGTGATCGTTTCCAACATTGCGACCGACCCCTTATGGGTTGATTTTCGAGATGCTGCTTTAGGTTACGGGTTGCGCGCCGCGTGGTCTCAGCCACTGCTCTCCAAAAACCATCACGTGCTCGGCACCTTCGGAATGTACTATACCGAGCCCCGCACCCCTAGCGAGAGTGACCTGCGACTAATCGAAGGCGCAGGTCACATAGCCGTAATTGCTGTTGAGGGAGAGCGATCGCAGGAAGCATTGAGAGGCGCTTTTGAGGAGATCCGGAACTCGGAGACGAGACTCCGGAAGATCATCGACACGATCCCGACACTCGCTTGGTGTAGCTTGCCGGATGGTACGGGAATATTTTGGAACCGGCGATGGCACGAATATACGGGCTTACCGCTTGAAGCGGCTCGCGGCTGGGGATGGCAAGATGCCATTCACCCGGAGGACTTGAAGGAAATAACAGAAAAGTGGCTCGGATTTCTGGCCTCTGGCCAGCCGGGCGAAGTCGAGGGAAGGCTGCGCCGATTCGACGGAGTGTATCGATGGTTCTTGTTTCGGGCTGAGCCGTTGCGCGACGAATCGGGCAACATTGTCAACTGGTATGGAACGGATACTGACATTGAGGACCTGAAGCGCGCTGAGGCAAAGCTTCGTCAAGATGAAGAAGAGCTTCGGCGCATGACCGATGCGATTCCGCAAACGATCATCGTCTTGAATCCAGACGGCAGGGCCATTCACGCAAATCGTGTGGCGCTCGAGTATACCGGGCTGTCACTCAACGATGTGCGATCCGACGATTTTCGGACGCGCGTTTTCCATCCCGATGACGTTCAGAGAGTTCGCGAAGAACAGCACAAAGCCCTTTCCAGCTCCCTTCCGTTCGAAAACGAGCAACGGGCTCTAGGAAAAGACGGCAAATATCGCTGGTTTCTGATTCAGTACAACCCATTATTGGATGAAACCGGAAACGTCATTCGCTGGTATGCGACGGGAACCGATATCGATGATCGCAAGCGGAACGAAGACAGGACGCGAAACGAAAACGTCGCGTTGCGCGAAGACATCGAACGCACTTCGATGTTTGAGGAGATCGTTGGCTCCTCCGAAGCTCTGCGGCGAGTGCTGGCCCAAGTGTCGAAAGTTGCGCCCACGGATTCGACAGTCCTGATTTCGGGAGAAACTGGAACGGGAAAAGAGCTGATCGCTCGCGCCATACATAACCGGTCTAATCGCTCGACCCGAGCCTTCATTCGAGTAAATTGCGCGGCTATTTCGCCTTCGCTCATTGCCTCGGAACTTTTCGGACATGAAAGGGGCTCGTTCACGGGAGCACATCAGCGACGTCTCGGACGCTTTGAATCCGCTGACGGGGGAACGATTTTCCTGGATGAGGTCGGTGAAATCCCGCCAGAGACGCAAGTCGCCTTGCTACGAATTCTCCAGGAGCGAGAATTTGAACGAGTGGGTGGGAACCAAACGGTTCAGGTTGATGTTCGAGTACTCGCGGCGACCAATAAGGATTTACGCTCAGGCGTAGCCGACGGCACGTTCCGTCAGGATTTGTTCTACCGGCTGAATGTCTTCCCGATTCAAGTGCCGGCGCTTCGTGATCGTGTCGACGACATCCCCTTGCTGGTGGAATACCTGGTGGACCGCTACCGCAAGAAGGCCGGTAAGAGAATCCGGAGTATAAGCAAAGACACGCTTAATTTGTTCCAAGGCTATGACTGGCCCGGTAACATTCGGGAATTGCAGAATGTGGTCGAGCGGGCCGTGATCCTTTGCGACGGGGAAATCTTTTGTGTCGATCCAAGCTGGCTCGCGCCAGCGTCCTCCAGTCCGACGTCCCCGAATCCGACTACGCAGACCATTCCCTTGGTCGCAGACCTTGCGGAACGGGAGAGGGCGATGATCGAAAACGCACTGCGCAAGGCTGAGGGCCTGATCTCGGGTC
>Ga0307479_10005285_pt1 | contig 11822 bp, 7 predicted proteins | sample atmos_gasesECM4C_FD_203743 | JGI IMG/M metagenome (GOLD analysis project Ga0307479, IMG submission 203743) | Hardwood forest soil microbial communities from Morgan-Monroe State Forest, Indiana, United States - atmos_gasesECM4C_515 | ecosystem: Environmental > Terrestrial > Soil > Temperate... | reverse complement strand
TCTGGCGAGCGTCAGGAGCAAGCAATACTGGCCGACGTTGGTACACGACTTCGGTGAGATCGGCGAGCGTGAGTTGATCGCCATCGATATGTAACGCTCTCAAGAAGCTCCTAGCTTCTAGCTACTAGCTAGATCCAAATACAAGATGGTGACGCCCGGTGCAATCAGGAATTTCAACCAGCAACCAGCAGCTAGTAGCCAACAGCATCTCTTCACGCCACCCCTATGTACCTGCCGCCATCGACGAGAATGGTTTGCCCGGTCACGTACGAGGCGCGATCCGATGCCAGCCAGACGATGGCGTCCGCGACCTCCTCTGGACGCGCCAAGCGCCGCAGCGGAATCTCGGCCGACCATTTCTCGTGAATTTCCCGCACGCTTACATTGGCAGCCAACGCACGCGTGCCTGCCAATTCGTTGAGACGTTCGGTCGCGGTAAATCCCGGAGCGACATTATTAAAGGTGATGTTGTCTTTGCCGAACTCTATGGAAAGACTCTTCAACAGTCCGACTACCGCCGGACGCACCGCATTCGAGATGACCAGATCGGGAATTGGCCCCTTCACTGACGTTGAGGTGATGGCGACAAAACGCCCTCCGCCATTCTTCTGCATGTAGGGAATCACTGACTTCGCCAGGTTTACAACGCTAAGGAAGATAAGATCGACATTTTTTCGCCATTCTTCCAGTTCAACTGATAAAAAATTCTTGGCCGGAGGACCTCCGGAGTTGGCAACGCACACATCGAGCCGTCCGAACTGCTGGGCTACGCGCCTTACAAATGCTTGCAGGGCAGGAAAGTCAGTGACATCGAGAGACTCCGCCAGAACCTCGGCTTTATAGCGAGTCCGCAACTCCTCAGCCGCTTTGTGTAGCTTGGCTTCATTGCGGGCGCAGATGGCCAGCCGTGCCCCCTCAGCGGCAAATCCCTCCGCGGCGGCCCGCGCAATTCCGTCACTCGATCCGGTGAGCAGCGCGACTTTGTTTTTTAAACCGGTTTCCATGATCGTTCAGTTTTGCGCCGCCGGCGGGGCTTCAATGACGTACATGCGATTGGGGGCGCCGGCCTTGATCTTGTTCTGCTCGAAACAATCTTTTATACGCTTACGCAATTCTCGGCGAATGTCGTGCTGCTTGCCAGGTCGCACTTTCACAACCAGCAGGTAATCGACTTCCGAACCGCTCACCCGTTCGATGCCCGGAACCTGCGGTTCTCCGACGATGAAGGCGCCATACTGGGGATCGTCCTGCAAGTCGGAACCAATCTGTTTCAGCAACTGGATGATGCGATCGGAACTCTCGCTGTAATCGACGGAGACGTGCAGCGCCACCTGGGCCCAGTCGCGCGTCATATTGGTGATGATCTGTATGGCGTTGTTTGGAACCGAGTGCACCGCTCCGCTATCGTCGCGTAGAACCGTCTTGCGCAGGGACATCTGTTCCACCGTCCCCTGCACGCCGGCGATCTTCACTACATCGCCGAGATCGTAGATGTTCTCGAGCAGAATAAAGAACCCGTTAATTACGTCGTGCACCATGGTCTGCGCGCCGAATCCAATCGCCAGCCCTACGATGCCTGCGCTGGCCAGCAGCGGTTTCACATCGACATTGAAAATGGGAAGGATCTGCAGTAAGGCAATGAAGTAAATGACAAAAACGCCGACGCTCTGGATGACCGCGGCCAGCGTGCGCAACTGCTGCGCGCGAAGACGGCTGGGAAGTTCGTCCCGCTTGCTGAATTGCTGAAGCTTTCCCGTGAACAGTCCCAGGACGCGCACCAGAATGGCGGCAACGATCAGGATCACCAGAACGCGGGGCAATCCGTGCCGCAGCCAATACGCGAGGTCATCGTGCCAATCGAAGATCACGCGCCGCCAAATCGGCCAGGAACTGATTGCTTGAGCGACGAGATAGATGAAGGCGGGAGAGGTCAAGACTGGCGATTATAACAAGCAGGAATTTCGTACCAAATCACGTTTCTGGGACGCTAGTCCGTAAAATTTATAATCACAAATACTTCTTAACTACTTCGAGGTTCCTGTGCGCAATTTGCTTATTCTGTCTCTCTTGTCGTGCTTCCTGACTGCAGGCTCCGCAGGCGCGGCTCCGGCGCAAGCCCAGACTCAAGCTCGCGACCCGCAATTCGGACGCGAGCGCGAGAAGGATGCGACTGAAGAGAAGATGGAACATCAGCGCGAAAAAGCGATGAATAAGCAGCGCCAGGTCGCCCTGCAAAAAGATACAGACCGTTTGCTCGAACTCGCCACTCAGCTCAAGGAATATGTGGACAAGAGCAGCGAGCACACACTGTCACTGGATGTGGTAAAGAAGGCCGAAGAAATCGAGAAGCTGGCCAAGTCAGTAAAGGAGAAGATGAAGGGCAACTATTGAATCCGATTTTGTTCGAAGCCGTCTGTTCTCGGGGACGAATGGTGATCTACCCATCAGGAACTCTGCTTACGCTCTTTTCGGGTCTGCGTCCAACCGCCCGAGGCTAACCCACATGCACAAGCGATCGCTCTTCGCATCTCTCACGATCGGAACGCTGCTGATATGCGCGTCCGCATCGTACGCCCAAAGCATTCTGAACCTGCCGCGCCCCAGCCAACACGCTGTGGTTCTTCAGCGCGTCGGCATCACCGACATATCGATCAATTACAGCCGGCCGCTGGTCAATGGCCGTCCAATCTGGGGAAAGCTTGTTCCCTTCGGAGAGGTATGGCGAGCCGGCGCTAACGAGAACACCACCATCGAATTCAGCGATCCCGTCGCGGTCGAGGGGAAAGCGCTGCCCAAGGGTATTTACGGCCTGCACATGATTCCCGGAGAAAACGAGTGGACGGTCATCTTCTCGAAAAACGCAACGTCCTGGGGGAGCTTCTCCTACAAACAGGACGAAGACGCTCTCCGCGTAAGTGTGAAACCACAAGCCAGCGATTTTCACGAGGCTCTCACTTACGACTTCGATGAAGTAAAGCCCGATACTGCACTTGCGATATTGCGATGGGAAAAAGTAGCAGTTCCATTTCGGATCACAGTCCCGGTAAACGACGTTGTGCAGGCCGACCTCAAGTGGCAACTTCGCGGCGGGTCGCAGTACATCTGGGAGAGCTGGGATGAAGCCGCGAATTACCTCCTGGCAAGCAAAGCGGATCTCCCGCAAGCGCTTAAGTATTCCGACCAGTCGATCCAAGTGGAATCCCGTTATGACAATCTGCTAACGAAGTCGCAGATTCTCGAGGCCATGGGTAAAAAGGACGATGCCCTGGCGTTTCGCGCGAAAGCTTTGGATGCGGCCAATGCGCTTCAACTGCACTTCTACGGGCGACAACTCCAATTCAAAGGGCAGCAGGAGGAGGCGCTGGAGGTATTTCGGAGCAACATCAAGAAACATCCCAACGAGTGGATTACTTACTCGGAAGAAGCGCGCCTTGCATGCGCAAAGGGAGATTACGACAACGCCGTCAAACGGATGAAACTCGCGATTGCCGAGGCTCCGGATCTCTATAAACCACAATTCGACCGGCTGGAGAAAAGGCTGGAAGCTAAGGAAGACATCAACAAATAGGGAACAGGTTACAGGGAAATCGGGTGATCGGGTCATCGGTGAAGGAAGAAGGCGCGGTCGGCGCTCGGCAGACGGCATTCGGCCATGAAACTGACGTTCCTCGAACACCAGAACCGTTGCGGGTCGAAAGCGGACCGCCGAATGCCGACGGCTTCGGGTTTTACTTCGCCGGATCACCCGATTTTGTCTGTTCCCTGTAACCTGTCCCTTGTAACCTGTTTCCTTCCCTATGGTCAACGATCTCGAAAAACAACTCGTTGCCCGTGCCAGTCTTCGTTTTGTCGAAGATGGTCAAGTGGTGGGCCTGGGCAGCGGTTCGACGGCCAACTACTTCGTCCGATTCCTCGGCGAGCAGGTGAGAGCTGGACTGAAGGTTCGCGGCGTTCCTACTTCGATCCGGACGCAACAACTCGCCGAGAAGTGCGGCATACCTTTAATTAGTCTCGATCAGGCAGAGAGCATCGACGTAGATGTCGATGGCGCCGACGAGTTCGATCCGCAACTCTGCCTCATCAAGGGTGGAGGCGGAGCTCTTCTTCGCGAGAAGATCATCGCTTCGGCTGCCACAAAATTCGTCGTGCTGGCCGACTCGAGCAAGCAAGTTCCCGTTCTGGGCAAGTTCCCTCTGCCGGTTGAAGTGATCCCTTTTGCCCAGCCGCTGCTGGCCCGAAGAATTTCCGCGTTGGGAGCGACTGTCGCCCTGCGAAAGGGCAAGGACGGCGCGCCCTTTACCACCGATGAAGGTCACCACATTATTGATTGTCATTTCGGCCGGATCGCGGACCCCCCGCGCTTGGCGCGTGCTCTGAGCGATATGCCCGGCGTCGTCGAGCACGGACTGTTCATCAATATGGCCGATGTAGTTCTGCTAGGAAAAGGGAACCAAGTGGTCGAGCTGCGCAAAGAAAAGAGCTAGCCTTAAGCCAGTGACCTCAGGAACCTCCGGGTTCGGTTTCGACTGCCTGCTCAAGCAATCGCATCATTCACAATGCAGAGCCTCAGCCGGATCGCATCGCATTGCCCGGCGCGCAGGAACGAATCCGGCAAGCGCAGCGATAGAAAGAATTCCTACGGCGAAGGCAATGAGCATCGGCAGGTTCAGTCCGTTCAGGCCAAATAACTGGCTAGCGCCAAACATGCTTACAGCAATGGCCAGCGGAAATCCCACCAGCAGTCCGATTCCTGCGAGTTTCAGCGACTCTCGCATTATCAGGCGAAGCAAGTCATCGGATGTAGCGCCCATCGCCATGCGTAATCCGAATTCGCGGGTTCTGCGCGCGACTCGATGCGATAAGACCGCGTAGATCCCGACAGTCGACAGGCAGAGCGCTACCGCGCCAAAAACCAGCATCAGCCATCCGATAATGCGAATCGGTGCAAGCGAGTCGGCGATCTCACCAGTCAGCGTATGGATCTGATTCAGCGCCGCATCGGGATTGATCTCGCGCACCTGCTGCCTGATCGAGTCCGGAAGAGTCGCTTGCTGTCCTGCTGTGCGCACCAGCAGAGTCAACGAAGTCTTCGGCCATTGGGTATAAGGCACGTAAACAGTGGGACGCATTTGCGGATCCGTCCAGTTCAGTTTCACGTCGCCTACGACACCTACGACAGCCGCCGGAATCGACTCCGCGCCCAGCTTTAGAGACTGGCCGATGGCATTCCCGCCAGGCCAGAACCGCTGCGCCATGGCTTGGCTGATAACCGCCACGCGTGCGGTGTCGCGGCCATCGGAGTCGGAAAAGAATCGGCCGCGGATCAATGAAATTTGCAATGCGCGGCAGAGGTCTGCGCTCGCGACCTGCAGGTCAGCGGAAGGAATCTCTTCTTCGCGCAACGGAGCGCGCCCTTCAATCTTGAACTGGATACGCTGGCTATCGACGTTGCTGGCTGGATAGTTTGCCGCCAGACTTGCCGATTCCACTCCGGGAATCGCTTTTACCTGGCGTACCACGCTTTCGAAAAACGTTATGACTTTGGGCTGTGCGGAAGATGTCTGTTTCGGCAATGCAATCTCCAGGACCAGGAGATTGTCTGGATTGAAGCCGTGAAAGAGTTTGGTAAGTTGAAAGAATCCGCGGATCGCAGAACCCGCTCCCGTCAACAGCACGACAGCAAATACGACCTGTACGACTACAAGACTGGCGAGAAGACGATGCAGGCGCCGATCGCCCGTCGATGTTCCGCTGCTCTCTTTGAGAGCCTGATTCAGATTCACCCGGGCTCCGAAGGACGTGGAAACCGTGGCAAGCAAAATTGCCAGCGCAAACGCCAATGCCGTGGCAAACCACAAAACGCGAGATTCCACCCGGATGTCGCTCCACCCGGCAATCCACTTCGTCATTCCATACGGCATGCCATTCCGAATCGCGTTCACGGTCGCTACCGAAACACTCACCGCCGCGGCGGCGGCCAGCAACGTAATCAGTAGGCTCTCACCGCTAAACAGCCGCGCAAGATCGAACTTGCCTGCGCCCAGCGCTCCGCGCACGGCCATTTCGCGCCGGCGCGTCACCGCTTGCGCGAACATCAGATTCAGCAGATTCGCGCACGCCAGAAGCAGCACGAATATTGCCGCGGCCTGCAGAAGGAGAAACATCGGCGCGGTGTACGCATATTGCTCCGCCCGCAGGGGCAGGAGATGAACGGTGCGAGACGTATTGCTGGCTGGATACTGCTGTTGCAGACGGTTATTGATCGCCTGGAGCTCCGCTCCGGCTGTCTTAACGGAAGCACCGTCTTTGAGCCTGCCCAGCACGAATAAAGATCGCGACGAGCGCTCCACCGTTTCCGCCGGAGAAAGAGTCAACGGCATCCACAGCTCGGCGCCAAGCGGATAGTGGAATCCCGGCGGCATGACTCCGACGATTATCACCTTGCGGCCGTTTACGATAACGGCCTTACCCACCACATTGGCGGCGCTTCCGAACTGCTCGCGCCAGGTGTTGTGACTGAGAATCGCAACCAGGTTCTTGCCTTGCTCCGCTTCCTCGGCCGCAAAGGTGCGCCCGAGCAGCGGCCGCGCTTCGATAATCTCGAACAGGCTCGGCGAGACAACGTATCCCTCTACGCTGGCCGTCTGGGTTTCGTCGCTGCTCAGGTTGAAATTACTGAAGCGGAATGCGGCGAATTGTTCGAAGGAGCGGCTTTGTCCTTTCCAATCGACCAGATCGGCAGCCGCCACGCGCTGCTCGCCAGGCTGATTGGGAGCTTCCTCTTGCGCAAGCATAAGCAGATCCAGATTTGGGAATGGATACGGACGCAGCAGCAGTGTATTCACGGTGCTGAATATCGCTGTATTCGCGCCGATCCCGAGCGCCAGCGTCAGAATCGCCGTCACGGCGAACGCCGGGCTGCGGCGAAGCCGGCGAACCGAATAACGAAGATCGGCTAAAACATTGACCACACACACCTCCACCCTCAGCGATATGTGCGTAAGACGGAGAATGTGGCTGTTTGTAAGCGAATTTGCCCGAGATTTTAGGCGTCCGGACAAGTGGCCTCAAGAAGTTCGATGAGTTACGAGGACGCGAGACATTTCTACGCGTTGCCCGAGGGCCAACTGCCGATCGTCAGACGGCAGTTTCCAAATGCGGCCTTTTGGCGCCGGACTATCTGCAATAATGGAATTACACTCACCCCCGTGCGGAGGGATGTGTGAGCGGTTGAAACAGGCGGTCTTGAAAACCGCTATACCCGAAAGGGTATCGGGGGTTCGAATCCCTCTCCCTCCGCCATACAGTCTGCAGCTCGGAGAATCTTTCTCCGAAACATGCCAAAACCCCGGACTTACGGCTCTCTTCGCGTGCTTGGCGGGGACCAGAAGTGTGGCCCTTTGATCGGAGAGCTCCAGAAATAGCTTTTTTTCTCCGGACGCCTTTTTGGCAGTCCCCTTTGCGGAACAAAGGAAACCGAGGGGCGGTCAAGGCCACGAAGTATCTTGTTCCCTTTTCCGAGGAGAACTTCCACCAGAGCTTTGCAGAATGGTTGACTTTGCCACGTGTTCCAAAAACCCACTGACAGTCCTAAATTGCTCGTCTTAAACGCCAATACACAGGTAAGCCCATTGCTGGAAATCGGCACGATGGGTTTGAAGTGGCGGGGGCTGGAAACCAGTTCACGGTTCGGCTACTGAGGCACTCCCAGAGGAAACGGGGAGAAACAGATAGGCCGAACCTACGGCGCATGGCGCCAGTCCTCGACCCAACAGGGGCGCCCGGCAATTCTCAGTCAATGATCTCTGCGACGTCATTGAGCCAAACCAACTCGGCGCATTAACTCCTTAAAGCGAGGATCGCTGCGGAGCGGGTCGTAAACTGGATCAACCTTGAGGCCAGCGATAGCGGGAGAATGTTCCAGGTACGCTTTTTGTAACCAGCCTAGAGCGGTGTCTTTCTGACCTAATCCGATGTACGCCAGAACAAAGGGACCCGCATCAATTTGCCGCTTGCTGTTCAATGACTGCAATTGTTCCAGCGCTCGTTGGGCACGAGCTTGCTCACCAGAATGAGCGTAGATATAGGTGCGGTGTGCCCAGACCCACGGCATCGACATTGCTGGGTCGAGCCGCTCCCAATTCTCTAGGTCAGACAGCGCATCTTTGAATAAGCCCTGCTGCTCGTATGCGCCAATCACAACGCGAGCCCGGGGAAAATTCGGTTCCTTCTGGAGCACCGAACGAAACTGCTCAATCGCTGGCCAGTACTGACGTGCGAAATACAGAATCACGCCCTTGTCGGCCCCAATGATCAGCGACATCGGATCAAGCTCTCGTGCGCGTTCTATCTCGTGCAACGCTTCATCGAAGTGGCCCTGGAACGCCAGGCACTCGGCATGCCAATGGTGAGCGTTGGCCTGGCCAGGGTCTAATCGGATGGCACGCTGGTACTCTGTCTCCGCAAATTGCCAGTCCCAGTCGTAATTCTGGGCGATGGCCGCAAGTGAAACGTGGGCTTCAGCAAGTCTTTTGTCGATTTGCAGGGCTCGGAGGGCTTCCGCGCGAGCTTCGGAGATCGACTCATTCCGCGGAGCCGCGCTGTAACCGCTTAATAGCATGTATGAATCAGCCAGCCCAGCGTGCGCGTTTGCATAGTTGGGATCGCGTGCGATCGCCTGTTCGAAATAACGGATCGCCGTTTTCAAATCGTCGGCAGTGCGCTTAGACCAATAAAAGCGTCCCTGAAGATAATCGGCGTGTGCCTCTGGATCGATCGGTCGAGAAGCAGCGAGTTGCTCGCGCTCGTCGGGATTAAGACTGAGACTGATGTTTGTGGCGATCTCGCGGGTAAGCTCATTTTGCAACGACAGGACATCGCGTTGATCGCGTTCGTAGCTTTCCGCCCAGAGGTGGCGGTCATTGGAATCGACGAGCTGAGCGGTAATCCGCACTCGCTCGCCCGAACGCAGTACTGATCCTTCCACCAGAGCATCGACCTGCAGTTCTCTTGCGATCGCAGGCAAGCTCTTCCGCGACTCCCTATATTGAGCCACCGAGGTCTGCGAGATCACCCGCAAACCTTCAAGAGAAGCCAGACGCGTGATCAACTCGTCTGTCAATCCTTCGGAGAAGTACTCCTGTTCCGGATCACTGGACAGGTTTTTCAACGGCAGTACGGCAATCGAGCGGATCGGGTGAGTGCGGATGTTCAGAGCGCGCCTATACAGCAGCAGGGCGGTCCCCAGAACAAGCAGTAACGATGCTGCAATTAATGACAGAGCAATTCGTCGGCGGTTGTTTCGCTCTGATTGTGGTTCACGGGCGCCAATCGGAACTGTCGTCGAATCGGGATCCGCATGGCCGATTGCAATTTCCTGCACGTCGGCGGCAAAACGGTATCCCTGCCGACCGACTGTCGCGATGTATCGGGGAGCGGCGGCGGTGTCTCCAAGTGCATCGCGCAACTTCTTTATAGCGGTGTTTAAGCCGTGGTCGAAGTCCACAAAGACGCCGTCAGGCCAGAGACTTCGCTGAAGCTCCTCGCGACTGACCACTTCACCCTGACGCCCCAGCAAGATATTGAGCGCGTGGAGAGGTTTTTGCTGCAGCTTAATTCTGAGTCCGTGCTTGCGGAGCTCACACGTGCGCTGATCGAGCTCGAAGTTGCCAAAACGAACTACCCTTGGCTCGCGGACGGCCATAGACACAAATCCTGCCTTGGGGGCGCTCGCGATTCTGTCATAAGCCGGTCTATTTGCAAAGTTAAATTCCGTCATTGCAATGAATTACGCGGTTATCGAGAAATGTCTGAATGACTATTGCCGACTAACCGACGTGAATCTAAAGTGCCGATTCCCCTGTCGAGCGGTCAAACCCCGGCATTTCCATTCTCCCGATAGGCGACCCTGTCAGCGTGGAGTTGCAATGCGTGTGCGCGAATTGACGTGGAGGGATCTCCTTCGTCGAGCATCGATAGCGACTTTAGCTCTCCTATTCAGCGGAGCCGCCTACGTTCATGCAAGTACCTTCACAGCTTTTGGCGCGAAGACCTACACGCGCGAGACGGGAGCCCCAGTCACGGTCACGGACAATTTCACGGTCCTCAACTCAGCTACGCAGTACACGTTGAAGGTCTTTAATGGCGGCCTTCCAGCTAACGAGGACGAATTGGTCTCCAGCGCAGTTATCACGATTAACGGTGTGCAGGTGCTGGGACCCAGTGACTTTAATCAGCATGTCACAGAGATCGATGTACCGGTTACGCTGCAGGTTTCGAATACCATTTCGGTTCAGCTTCGCAGCAAACCTGGAAGCGAGCTGACGATTGAGATCGTTGGCGTTGACAACGATCCGCCAACGATCAAAGCCACCATCTCTCCATCCCCGAACGCAGCCGGCTGGAACAATACAAACGTCATAGTTACCTTCACCTGTGCGGACGCTACTTCGGGGATCGCAATCTGTCCGCAACCTCGTACGCTAACCTCGGACGGAGCTGACCAAGTCGTTTCGGGAACGGCCTACGATAACGCGGGAAACACGGCAAGCACCTCGGTGACGGTCAAGCTCGACAAGACCCCGCCATCCATCCAGACAAATGTTTCTCCAATGCCCAATGCCGCGGGTTGGAACCATACTAATGTGACGGTGAGTTTCATCTGTGCGGATGCGACATCGGGAGTAGCGAGCTGTCCACAGCCTCAGACAGTGACTACGGATGGTGCGAATCAGACGATCTCCGGAACAGTGACCGATATAGCGGGCAACAGTGCCGGCACCTCGGTCACAATCAACTTGGACAGGAGCCCGCCCACCATCCGGGCAATGGCATCTCCCGCCCCAAATGCCGCGGACTGGAATAACACTAACGTCACAGTGACCTTCACCTGCGCGGATACCATTTCAGGAATCGCGAGCTGTCCTCCGGCACAGACGATTACAACTGATGGCACAAATCAGCTTGTATCCGGCACGGCAACTGATATTGCGGGCAACACCGCCACCGCGTCATTGACCGTCAACCTCGATAAAACACCGCCAACGATACGCGCCACAGTATCCCCGGGCCCCAATGCTGCAGGATGGAATACCACCGATCCCACCGTGACGTTTATCTGCGACGATTCGACATCTGGAATTGCCATCTGTCCTCCCCCTCAGACTGTAAGTAAGGAGGGAGCGAATCAAATCGTCACCGGCTCCGCAAGCGACATTGCGGGCAACTCTGGGACCGCAAGCATTACGATCAACCTCGAAAAATCGCCTCCAACCATTACTGCAGCGATGAACCCTCAACCGAACCCAGCCGGGTGGAACGCGAGCGACGTGACCGTGAGTTTTCAGTGCGGAGGCAGCATCTCCGGCGGAGTGCAATGCCCCGGTCCACAAATCGTGACTACCGAAGGAAGCAATCAGTCGGTGCAGGGTACGGTGACCGACATTGCGGGGTATTCCGCCTCGGTCAAGACCATCATCAACCTCGACAAAACTCCGCCCTTGATTACCGCGTCTGCATCGCCAGTTCCAAACGCGGCGGGTTGGAACCACACGGACGTGACCGTAACCTTCAACTGTTCGGATGCACTGTCTGGAATCGCCTCTTGTCCAGCTCCGCAGTTAGTCACGACGGAAGGAATGAATCAGACCATTTCGGGAAATGCGATCGACGTAGCGGGCAATAGCGCGCAGGCGAGCATCAAGCTGAACATTGAGAAGACTCCGCCTTCGATTGCCGCAATGGTCGAGCCGCCGCCGAATCCTGCCGGATGGAACAACAGCGATGTGACCGTAAGCTTCCAGTGCGGAACCAGCATATCCGGA
>Ga0307479_10005284_pt1 | contig 11826 bp, 8 predicted proteins | sample atmos_gasesECM4C_FD_203743 | JGI IMG/M metagenome (GOLD analysis project Ga0307479, IMG submission 203743) | Hardwood forest soil microbial communities from Morgan-Monroe State Forest, Indiana, United States - atmos_gasesECM4C_515 | ecosystem: Environmental > Terrestrial > Soil > Temperate... | reverse complement strand
CGAGCGTCCGCCGGGTCCGATCACCATGCGAAGAGGCTGGCAACGTTTCGAACAAACGGCCCAAGGATGGAACCTCAGAAATGTGTGCACGCCTTAGCCCCGGCGGGGAGAGGTCGATTTGCGCAGCAAATCGGGTGAGGGGGCGCTGCACTAACGAGAGACCGTAACCCCTCACCCGGCGCTGCGCGCCGACCTCTCCCGATGGGAGAGGTGAACGGAGCCTCGGACAAATCGATCGACCAAAAATCATCCGTTCTAGATCGTTGGCTTGTTCCGCGTCGCCTGCACCGGTGAGAAAGTGATGCCTGAGAGCAGCACGCGGAGCGCACGCAGCGAGCGCAGCCGTCCGTCCCAGGCGATGCGCGGCAGCGCATGAAGATTGGTGCGGCCTTCCGCTTCTACGACTCCCGGGATGGTCGAGACGGCGCTGGTGAAGCCAGCCTCTTCCGCCATCACGACATGGGTGCGGCGAAAGGCCGTGCGATCGCCGAACGGAAACGCGAAATGCCTGATGTCGCGATGGAACGCGGTCTCCGCGACCGCCTTCCCCATCGTCATCTCACGCAGCGCGGCTGGGTCTTTCAGGTTCGCCAGCACGGGATGGTTCACCGTCGCGCTGCCGATCGTCACCAGGGGATCGGCGGCGAGCTTTGCCAGATCGGCCCAATCCATCGCGGCCTCGTGCGACAAGCGCGCGAGGTCGACCGAGTAACGCCTGCAGAGATCGTTGATCGAGACCGAAAGATCCGGCGGCGCCAGCGAGCGCATCCATTTTCCGAGATATTCGTAGAGTCCGTATTTCTCGGACATTCCCCTGATCGTGAAATGCCGCTCGGCTCGATCGATCATCAGGCTGACGCGATTCTCACGCGCGATGATCGTCTCGAGCGCCAGCCACCAGGCTTCGCCGACGCCGTCGGGGAACGCGGTCGGCACATAGACGGTGAACGGCACGCCGTGGCGCGACAGCACCGGATAAGCCGATGTGATCATGTCCTTATAGGTGCCATCGAAGGTCAGGCAGACGAAGCGCCGTCGCTCCGGCATGACGACCGCGCGCCGGCACGCCTCGTCGATCCCGACAATGTCGTATTTCCAGCGCTTCAACGCCCGGATGGCGTGGTCGAGAAATCCGGGCGTGACCTCGCTCGATTTGAGCGGCTGAAAGCGCCCCGCCCGGCGCGGGCGGACGCGCTCGAACCGCAGGATCACGCCGGCGCCTCCGGCCTCGCGTCCCGCAAGCCAGGCGCGTCCGCTGAAATAGGCGAGATCGAGCTTCAGGCCGGTCAGAAATTGGTTGTCGGATGGCAATTCTCGGCCCCCAAGGCGGTCGGCGCGATGCGCCGCACCGGCATTGTCATTACTTTTTGTTGACACTTCTTTGCAAAGGTCGGTTGACGCCAAAAAGCTTAATTTTTTCCCCTTTAGCAGGTTTTCGCGATGACCATGGCTGCCGCGATCGAAAGCCGGACGGCGGAGGCGCCAGCGCGGTCAAGGGCAAGCCGCATCGCGGACGTCGACATCGTCACCGACATTGGCCTGATAGAACCGATCTGGCGGGAGCTTGAGGGCCGCGACCGGCTCTCGACGCCCTATCAGCGTTTCGATCTGCTTGAGATCTGGCAATACGAGGTCGGCAGCCGCGATCCCGTCTCGCCCTTCATCGTGATCGGCTACGACGCCGAGCACCGGCCGCTGCTGCTGTTGCCGCTCGCGCTCAGGCGCAGCCATGGCGTCCGTATCGCGTCTTTCATGGGCGGCAAGCACACCACCTTCAACATGGCGCTGTGGGACACGGATTTTGCCCGAGAGGCAAGCCCGGACGACCTCGCCGTTCTGCTGTCGAAGTTGCGCGAGCGCGACGCCGCCGACATGCTGGCGTTGACGCAGCAGCCGAGAAGCTGGCGCGATGTGCCGAACCCGCTTGCCATGCTGGCGCATCAGGCTTCGGTCAACGGCTGTCCGGTGCTGACCATGCCGCCGGGTGCAGCGCCCGCTGCCCTGATCAGCAACTCGCTGCGACGGCGGCTCAAGACCAAGGAAGGCAAGTTCAAGGCGCTGCCGGGCTATCGCTATCACCTGGCCGGCACCGATGCCGAGATCGGGCGGCTGCTCGACTGGTTCTTCCGCACCAAGCCGCTGCGGATGGCGGAACAGAAATTGCCCAATGTGTTTGCCGAACCCGGCGTGGAGGAATTCGTCCGCCGCGCCTGCATGGCAAAGCTCCCCGACGGCGGCCGCGCCATCGACATCCACGCGCTCGAATGCGACGAGGAAGTGATCGCGCTGTTCGCCGGCGTCGCCGACGGCTACCGCTTTTCGATGATGTTCAATACCTACACGATGTCGGACCATTCGCGTTTCAGCCCCGGCCTGATCCTGATGCGCAGCATCATCGATTACTATGCCGGGCGCGGCTACGGCGCGCTCGATCTCGGGATCGGCTCGGACGATTACAAGCGGATGTTCTGCAAGAGCGACGAGCCGATCTTCGACAGTTTTGTTCCGCTCAGCCCGCGCGGCCGGCTGACGGCAGGTGCGATGTCAGCCCTCAACCGCGGCAAGCGCTTGGTGAAGCATAACCAGACGCTGTTCCGCCTCGCGCAAAGGCTGCGCTGCGCTTTTCGCTTGTTCTACTGCGTCATAACCGGCTTTTTCCCCTCATCCTGAGGAACTTGCGCGAGCAAGCGTCTCGAAAGACGAGGCCGAGACGTGGGAGCCGGGGGCCTCATGGTTCGAGACGGCGCAAGCGCGCCTCCTCACCATGAGGGTCTAAATAAATCTCAGGCCGCGGCCACCTGCCGGCCGGGCTCGACGTCGTTCGACGCCGCCACCGGCATGCTCAGCATGGCGACCTCCGAGAAGCCGACCGCCTTGAGTTGCTCGCACATCAGCGTCCGAGCCTCCTGCTCCATCGAGGGCTCGGGCACCACGACGGCGCGGGCGTTGGTCGTCAGCAGTTCGGCCGGCAGGTCGGACGCGGTGCCGGCATCGAGCAGCACATGGTCATAGACCCGCTGCAAGGCATCGATCGCGAGCGTCAGCCGCGGCGATTGCAGCAGCGTGCGGTCAAAACCCGGACGTCCCGCATTGACCAGATGAACCCGCGACAGCCGGTCTCGGGTGATGATTTGCGCAAACGTCGCTTCGCCCTGCATCAATTCCGCAAGTCCCCCTGCGCCCGCGTCGACCGACATCGCCAAAATCGTCGGCGACGAGGCGGCCAGATCGACCAGCACGACGCGGGAGTCTCGCGCCATCCGGCGCGCCAATGTGAGCGCGGTCAGCGCAATGCCCTCGCCGGATGCGGTGCCGAGGATCGTGACCTTGCGCGCCGCCTCGCCCGCGCTGCGCAGGTCGTCGGCGAGCCCTTCGATCTCGGAAAGCGCGGAAGCGCTATCGGGACGCGGCTCAACGAATTTTGGCGCGCCCTCGGCGGCGCGAGCAGGCTCCGCCCTCGGCGCACGCGGTGCCGCCGGCGCGGACACGAAGGCGGCAACCGCCCGGGGCGCCGTCATGCGCAACAATTCGCCGGTCACGATCACCCCGGTCGAAAGCAACAGCGTCGCCAACGTCGCGATCAGCACGATCGGGAGCTTCTTCGGATAGGCCGGCGTGTTGGAAACGATGGCGCGGGAAATGATGCGGCCGTCGGCGGGCGCCGCATCGATGTTCTCGCGGGTATTGGCTTCGCGATATTTCGCCAGATAGGATTCCAGCAAATCGCGCTGGGCCTTGGCTTCGCGCTCCAGCGCGCGCAGCTGCACGTCCTCGCCGTTGCTGGACGTGGCCTGCTTCTTCAACTGATCGAGGCTTAAGGAAAGGCTTTCCACCCGCCCGGCCGCGATGCGCGCGTCGTTGTCGAGCGAACGCGAGATCTTGGCGGCCTCATCGCGGATCTGGTGATCGAGATCGACGAGCTGCGCCTTCAATTCCTTGATGCGGGGATGGTTGTCGAGCAAGGTCGACGACTGCTCGGCGAGTTGCGCGCGCAGCGTGACCCGCTGCTCGGACAGGCGGCGCGTCAATTCGGAATTGAGGACCTCAGACGCCTCGATCGGCTTGCCGCTCTGCAGCATCTCGCGGATCAGCCGCGCTTTCGACTCCGCATCCGACTTCAGCGCGCGGGCGTTGTTCAATTGCGTGTTGAGCTCGCCCATCTGCTGGTTGGAGAGCGTGGTGTTGTTGGTGCCGACGAACAGGCTCGACTTCGAGCGGAAATCCTCAACGCGGGATTCGTCCTCAGCCACCTTCTTGCGCAGATTGTCGATCTCGCCCGACAACCACAGGCTCGCCGACTTGGCCTGCTGCTGCCGCGCGTTCTGCAGCAGCACCAGGTAGCCGTCGACGATCGAGTTGGCGACGCGCGCGGCGAGATCGGGATCCTCTGACTGGAATTCGACGACGATGACGCGCGACTTGTCGACCGCGTAGGCGGTCAGACGGTCGAAATAGGCGTCGAGCACCCGCTCGTCCGGCGTCATCGAAAACGGGTCCCGGCCGATCCCGAACAGCGCCAGCATCGATTTGATGGGCGAGATGCCGCGCAGCACCGGATCGAATTCCGGCAAGTCGGCGAGATTGTTCTTCTTGACGATCTCGCGGGCGAGATCGCGGGAGAGCACGAGCTGAACCTGGCTGGTGACGGCTTCCGCGTCGAGTGCCGCGCGCTCCTCGTTGCGCTCGCCGTTCGGCCGCAGGAACACGTTCTCACGCCCGTCGATCAGGATGCGCGCTTCGGATTTGTATCGCGGGGTGACAAGATTGACGGCGGCAATCGAGAGCACGGCAGCCAGCACCGTCGGAACGATGATCCAGCCGCGCTTGCGCTTGAGCGCTTCGCCAAGCGCGCGCAAATCCAGATCGCCTGTGGCTGTTGCCGCAGTCGGCTTTGCCGAAGCCGGCGCAGGCGGTGCGACGGGATCTGCCAGCTGCTGTGCTACCGGCTGCGCTACCTGCTCTTGGGCCTGCGCCTTTTCGTTACCCGTACGCCAGATCGCCAAACGCATCGCACTCCCCCGCCGACGCCACTATCCTACCCGACCGGTGCTGCCAGTTTCCGGCGACACGGGGCGATTACACTCCATTAAGGTTGCTGCTGGGTTAATCGGGCTGGTTTGCCGCGCGAAATCGGGGTTTCCAGCAACTGCCGGTTATGTTTTGTTAATCATGAAAGTCCTTAATCGGAATCAAGATTTTCCTAAAAATGGGCCGCCCGATGCGAGGCGTTCGCGCCGTTAACCGCCGCTTGCTTGCCGCGCTCGCGCTGTCGGGCCGCATGCGCACGGTCTTGTCGACTCCGCTCGGCCCGGGTGACATCGTGCTCGTCGGCGAGCGTTGGTCCTGACCATGGCGCCGCCTTCCGAGCAGCCGCTTCGTATCCTGCACGCGGTGCGCACACCGGTCGGCGGGATATTCCGCCATATCCTCGACCTCGCCAACGGTCAGGTCGATCGCGGCCACCAGGTCGGCATCGTTGCAGATACCCTCACCGGCGGGGAACGCGCCAACCAGGCGCTGGCGCAAATCGGCCCGCGCCTCAAGCTTGGCGTTCATCGTCTTGCCATTCGCCGCGAGCCCTCGCTTTCGGACGCGCTGGTATGGGTGCGTTTCCAGCGGCTGATCCGGCAGTTGAAGCCGCACGTGGTGCACGGCCATGGCGCCAAGGCCGGCGCCTTCTTTCGGCTGAAGACCTCGCCCAACGACACCATTCGGGTTTACACGCCGCACGGCGGTTCGTTGCACTACCCGCTGAACACACTCAAGGGCGTTTTCTATAGCCGCCTCGAACGCGCGCTGATGAACAGCACCGACCTGTTCCTGTTCGAGAGCGCGTTCGCGCGCGACACCTATCAGCGCACCATTGGCACGCCGAACGGGCTGGTGCGCTGCGTCTTCAACGGCGTCACCGCGGACGAGTTCGATCCCATCGCAAGGGCGGCGGATGCGACCGACATCATTTATGTCGGCGAGTTCCGGCACATCAAGGGCGCCGACCTCGTGATCGACGCGCTGGCGCGGCTGCATGCCGACGGCAAGCCGCTGACGCTGACGCTTGCCGGTGACGGCGAGGAGATGGCGGCCCTGAAGGCGCAGGTTGAAAGACTGGGATTGACCCACTCGGTGCGTTTCATCGGTCACGTCAAAGCGCGCCACGGGTTTTCGCAAGGCAAGCTCCTGGTCGTGCCCTCGCGCGGGGACTCCATGCCCTATGTCGTGATCGAGGCGGGCGCCGCGGGAATCCCGATGGTCGCAGCCAAGGTCGGTGGCATCCCGGAAATTTTTGGACCTCACACCGACGCGCTGTTCGTCCCGAATATGGTGGGCGCCATCGCGGACGCGATCGAGACCGCGCTGGACGATGCGGACGCCGCGGAGGACCGCGCCAGATCGTTGCGCGAACGGATCTTCATCCACTTCTCGCAGAAGGCGATGGTCGAAGGCGTGCTCGCCGGCTACCGCGACGCGTTTGCCAATCGTTAACCGTCATTTACCAAGCTAACAGTTTCTTCCGAATTGTCCGCTAAGCCCAGGGAATGGGGAATACCGCATTGGCGATTGCCCGCATAAATTGTGGGAGCGTCGGTGCAACAAATGGGCCGGGACGACAGTGGAACCGATCAACGCACGCTTGATGCTGGATGCCGCGGCTTCCGCCGCAGCGACTGCGACCGCAACCGCGGATGGCCCGCGGATTGAACGGCGACGCCGCCTGTCGCAGGCAGCTCTTGTGGTTGCCAGCCAGAAGGTCCGCCGCGCCTATTCGCCGGTCGTGATCGCCGGCGCGGTGCGCGTCGCCGATCTCGTGCTGCTGAGCCTGGTCGGCATCGCACTCTATCTCGGTTACGTGGTGCCCCTCTCCGGCTTCCACTGGGAATATGTCGCGGCGATCGTCGGCATGTCCGCAACCGCGGTGATCTGCTTCCAGGCCGCCGACATCTACCAGGTGCAGGTATTCCGCGCCCAGCCCCGCCAGATGACGCGCATGATCTCGTCATGGGCGTTCGTGTTCCTGCTGTTCATCGGCGCCTCGTTCTTCGCCAAGCTCGGCGGCGAGATTTCGCGGCTGTGGCTTTCGGCGTTCTTCTTCGTCGGACTTGCGACCCTGATCGTCGAACGGCTGTTCCTGCGCGCACTGGTGCGCGGCTGGGCGCGCGAGGGCCGGCTCGACCGCCGCACCGTCATCGTCGGCGCCGACCAGAGCGGCGAGCAACTGATCGAGGCGCTCAAGCACCAGGATGACTCCGACATCGACGTGCTCGGCGTGTTCGACGACCGCAACGACGTCCGCGCGCTCGAGGACTGCGCCGGCAGTCCGAAGCTCGGCAAGGTCGACGACATCGTCGAATTTGCCCGCCGCACCCGCGTCGACCTCGTGCTGTTCGCGCTGCCGATCTCGGCGGAGACGCGGATCCTCGACATGCTGAAGAAATTGTGGGTGCTGCCGGTCGACATCCGGCTTTCCGCCCACACCAACAAGCTGCGCTTCCGCCCCCGCTCCTATTCCTATCTCGGCAAGGTGCCGACGCTGGACGTATTCGAGGCGCCGATCACCGACTGGGACCTGGTGATGAAATCGCTGTTCGACCACGTCGTCGGCGCGCTCATCTTGTTGATGGCTCTGCCGGTGATGGCGCTGGTGGCGCTCGCGATCAAGCTCGACAGCCCCGGCCCGGTGCTGTTCCGCCAAAAACGCTTCGGCTTCAACAACGAGCGCATCGACGTCTTCAAGTTCCGCTCGCTGTACCACCATCAGGCCGATCCGACCGCCTCCAGGGTCGTGACCAAGGACGACCCGCGCGTCACCCGCGTCGGACGCTTCATCCGCAAGACCAGCCTCGATGAATTGCCGCAGCTCTTCAACGTGGTGTTCAAGAGCAACCTTTCGCTGGTCGGACCGCGACCGCATGCCGTGCAGGGCAAATTGCAGAGCCGGCTGTTCGACGAAGCGGTCGACGGCTATTTCGCGCGGCATCGCGTCAAGCCCGGCATCACCGGCTGGGCGCAGATCAACGGCTGGCGCGGCGAGATCGATAACGAGGAGAAGATCCAGAAGCGCGTCGAGTTCGATCTCTATTACATCGAGAACTGGTCGGTGCTGTTCGACCTCTTCATTCTGATGAAGACGCCGCTGGCGCTGATGACGAGAAACGAGAACGCCTACTAGCGCCGGTTTCGACCCGCGAAAATTGTCATCGCCCGGCTTGACCGGGCGATCCGGTAGTCCGAGGCGACAGAGACCTGCAAACGAAGTCTCGGATTACTGGATGCCCCGCCTTCGCGGGGCATGACGAAAAGGGGTTTGGTCGGCTTTCGCTGCTGGGCGCATTCCGGCCTTTGTACGAGTTGCGTAAGTCTGCGAGTGTGTGATGGCGTATGCGGCGACAGCCGGGGAATTTCCCGCTTCAGTGACGGCCGCACCTAGCGTGCTTGCATTGCAGCGGGCATTGGTGTGGCTGGTCGGCGCCTCCGGGGCCATCGTCTTCATCGAACCAAGCCCCTATGAGCTCGTGACGCTGGTCGCCACCGTGCTGTTCTTTGCCACGGGGCTGCGGCTCAGGCTGGCGTTCATCCCGCTGTTGCTGCTGCTGGTGCTGCTCAATGTCGGCTACAGCATCGGCGCCATTCCGCTGTTTGACGAGTCCAACGTCTTCAACTGGATCGCGACCTCCTGGTATATGGCGGTGACCGTGTTGTTCTTCGCGATGGTGTTGTCCGAGGATACGGCCGCCCGCCTCGACATGCTGCGCGGCGGCCTGATCATCGGCGCGATGATCGCGTCGCTGGCGGCGATCGCCGGCTACTTCAACCTGGTTCCGGGTGGGCACGATCTGTTGACGCTGTATGAGCGCGGACGCGGCACCTTCAAGGACCCGAACGTGCTCGGCGCGTTCCTGATCCTGCCATTGCTGTTCGCGCTGCAGAGCGTCGTCACCGCGCGCTTCGGCAAGGCGCTGCGCAGCGCGATCGCCTTCGCCATCATGGCGCTTGCGATCCTGTTGGCATTTTCGCGCGCGGCCTGGGGCGGATTGATGCTGACCTCGGCCTTCATGCTGGCGCTGATGGTTCTGACCAGCCGCTCGCGCGGCGAACGTTCGCGCATCGTGGTGATCACGGTGGTCGCGGTCATCCTCGTCGTGGTCCTGCTCGCCGTGCTGTTGTCATTCAACCAGGTAGCCGAGATGTTTCGTCAGCGCGCGAGCTTCGATCAGAGCTATGACGAGGGCCGGTTTGGCCGGTTCGGCCGGCACATCCTCGGCGCCCAGATGGCGCTCGATCTGCCGTTCGGCATCGGCCCGCTGCAGTTCCACCGCTATTTCCCGGAAGACACCCACAACTCCTATCTCAACGCCTTCATGTCGGGCGGATGGATTTCCGGCATCTCGTACCCCGCGCTGGTGTTCCTCACGGTCATCCTGGGCTTTCGCCACATCTTCGTGCGCGTGCCCTGGCAGCGCGGCTATCTCGCAATCTTCGCGGCATTCCTCGGCACGGTCGGCGAAAGCTTTATTATCGACACCGACCACTGGCGGCACTTCTGGATGATGCTGGGCGCGATGTGGGGCCTGTTCGCCGCGGCGCAGCCCTACAAGGCGACGGCCGAACCTTCGTTCAACCAGCCTGCCGAGGCTTCGTAGCGGCCGAGCGGCTCTCCTTTGTTGCTTTCGACGCTTCCTTCGACATTTCCTTGGGCGCCGCGATCATTGTCTTGAGGTTCGCGGTCGCTTCCAGCATCGTCTGATAGCTCTGGTCGGCGAAGCGCAATAGCAGTTTCAGCTCGGCATCCGAATAGGCCTCCCACTGCTTCAACACCGCCCGCTGCATCGGCGCGTAGAGCCGGCCGATCTTCGCGACATTCTCCGGCACAGTGGCGATGAACACCTTGCGGCGGTCCTCGTCGTCGCGCTCGCGGCGCACCAGCCCCGCCTTCTCCAGGCGGTCGATCACGCCGGTGATGGCGCCTGTGGTCAGGCCCGTCACCTTGGCGAGCCTTCCGGCCGTGACGCGGCCCTCCAGATTGAGGAAATCGAGGCAATCCATGTCGGAACTCGCGATGCCGGCGCGGTCGGCAACGGTCTGCGAGTAGATCGCCCCCTGCCCGGACGAGCGCCGCAGTGCGTGTTCCAGTTCCTGCATCAGCGCAGCGCGCGATTTCGCCCTTGACAAGCGCGGCCTCTTATCTTAGTCGATTGATATCTTAGACACTAAGATAATTAGCGTCCGTAAGATTTCTACCACCCGAGCCACCTCGGGAGCAAGCCAAGGAGCACGTCATGACCCAACGATCCCGCAAAGCGCTCATCATCGGCGCCGGCATCGCCGGCCCCATCACCGCGATCCTGCTCAAGCGGGCCGGCTTCGAGACGGAAATCTTCGAAGCCTGGCCGCGCTCGACGGGCATCGGCGGCGGATTGCAGATCGCGCCGAATGGCATGCATGTGCTCGCCGAAGCGGGCCTCGCCTCCGAACTGATCCGTCGCGGCTCGGTCGCCGAATCGATCGAGTTTTACTCCCAGTCCGGCGCCAAGCTCGGCTCGGTCAACCGCAACATGAAGGAACGGTTCGGCCAGCCCGCGGTGAACATGCGCCGCTCCGTCCTCAACGAGGCGGTGCTGGCCAAGGCGGACACCGAGAACATCGAGGTCGCCTTCGAGAAGCGGCTGGTGCGCATCGAGGATCGCGCCGATCATCCGATCGCAGCCTATTTCGCCGATGGCTCCAGCGCCGAGGGTGACTTCCTGATCGGCGCCGACGGCGTCCATTCGGCGGTCCGCAACCATGTCGTGACCGACGCGCCAAAGCCGTTCGACCTCGATCTCATCAGCTTCGGAGGTTTTGTCCCGCGATCGCTGCTGGAATCCGCACATACCCCGCCAAGCCTGATCATGACCGTGGGCCAAAGCGGCTTCTTCGGCTATGGCTTTTGCAGTTCCGATTCCGAGACCGGTGCGATGTGCTGGAGCACCATGCCGGCGCACGGCATCGACGCAGCCACCTTCCGTGGCATGGATCAGGATGCGCTGCGTCGGCACCTCCGCCGCTACCACGCCGGCTGGCACGCGCCGATCCCGCAACTCATCGACGGCTTGCAGGAAATCGTCGTGTCGGCCAGCCTCGATCTTGCGACCTTGCCGAACTGGTCGCGCGGCCGCGCGCTTCTGATCGGCGACGCGGCGCATGCGACCAGTCCGCATGCCGGCCAGGGGGCGTCGGTCGCGCTGGAAGACGCGCTGCGGCTCGTGCGCCTGCTGCACGAGGAAGCGAAAACCGGCGCAGCCTTTGCGAAATTCGAACGCGAACGCCGCGCCCGTGTCGAACGCATCGTGGCGCTGGCCCGTCGCAACGGCAACCAGAAGCGCGAGTTCAGCCGCACCGGCGCCTGGTTCCGCGACCAGATGCTAAAGCTCGTGCTTCCGCTCAACGCGCGCAGCCAGGACTGGATCTACGGCTACGATCCCCGCGCCGTCACGTCTCCACCTGGAACGAGATCCCGGCATGATCGATTAGCCGCTTGATCAGGCGGTCGCCCATCGCGGCGCCGGGAGTCCAGATGCCGGCCTTGAGTTCCGGCGTGTCGCGCAACAGGCAGATCGCGCATTCGGCGATCATCTTCGAGGTCGAGCCGTAGCCGGGATCGCGGTCTCCCTTGACGGCCGCGCGGACCTGGCGCCCGTCCGGCGCCAGCGCCACGAACAGGAGATCATAGGAGCCATTCTCACGCTCTTCCTTCGACGGCCCCTCGCCCGGCTTCGGGCCGCCGGAGCCCATCTTCTCGGCATTGACGGCAGCGACGATGCGTTTGGCGTCGGCTTCGCCTTGCTCTCC
>Ga0307479_10005283_pt1 | contig 11827 bp, 9 predicted proteins | sample atmos_gasesECM4C_FD_203743 | JGI IMG/M metagenome (GOLD analysis project Ga0307479, IMG submission 203743) | Hardwood forest soil microbial communities from Morgan-Monroe State Forest, Indiana, United States - atmos_gasesECM4C_515 | ecosystem: Environmental > Terrestrial > Soil > Temperate... | reverse complement strand
AGGGACGGACGACGTCGCGGGCGAAGTCGCGCAGCGGTTCGATTTGCAGCTGAAACTTCCGCAGCATGCGAACCAGGTAGGCATGCACGTTCAGCCACTCGTCGAGATCGTGGATCGTGTCGCCCAGGGCGCGCAGGGTCTCGACGATCTCGGGCCCCTTGCCGGCCTCGAGGCGCGCCAGGACCCGGGTCAGGAAGCAAGTCTCGAGCGAGAGATTGCAGCCGAGCGCCAGCGCACCGTCGACGCGTGACGCCGGCGGGGACGGGAGCGCGCCGTCGACGCGTGGCGCCGGCGGGGACGCGAGCGCGCCGTCGACGCGCGGCGCCGGCAAGGACGGGGCCTCGGCCGCCAGCTGCAGCGCGATGTCGCCGCCTGACGAAAAGCCGACGACCAGGGTGATCGACGAGGCGGAGCGGGCGGCCGCGTCGGCGAGCAGCTCGCGCAGCAAGACGAGGTGGTCGTCGAGCGGCAGCGTCAACCGCCGCCGCCGCGACGGCTCGAAGCCGTAGAGGGTGGGGGCGATGCCCCGGTACGGCAGCGCGCGGAGGTGAGGCTCGAAGTCCGCTCCGTCCATGCCGATGGCGTGCACGAAGCACACGAGGACGTCGGACCTCGCGCCGTTGTCGAGAACCTCCATCTCGTCGCCGATCATCCTGGGACTGAAGGACGAGCGGCGCAGCTTCCGGCAGACTCCCTCGGTCAGCCGGAAGCGCCCCATCGTAACCTCGTGAGCGCGCCCCGGGGCGGCGACGGTGCCGCCGATGCCGGCCAGCATCGCATCGAGACGGCGCGCGATCTCCTCCGCCGACTGCCAGCGATCGGCAGGCCTCTTTTCCAGGCAGCGCATGACCAGGCTGTCAAGCTCCGCCGAGACGCTCGGCCGCAGCCTCCCCAACGGCTGCGGTTCGCTCGTCATGTGCGCGACGAGCAGCTGGCTCCCCCGGATGCCGGGAAAAGGATGCTGGCCGGCAAGGGTCTCGTAGGCCAGGACGCCGAAGGCGTAGATGTCGACCCGATGGTCGGCGGTGGCGGCGCCGGCGACCGCTTCCGGCGCCATGTACCCCGGGCTCCCCACGACGATGCCGCCGCTGGTGGCCGCGATGCCGGCGCCGAGATCGCCCAGCGCCCTGGCGACGCCGAAGTCGGCGAGCTGCGCATGCCCCGCCATGAACAGCACGTTCTCCGGCTTGAGGTCGCGATGCACGACGCCGCGGCCGTGCGCGTAACCGAGCGCGTCGGCGATCTCGCGCAGGATGCGGAGCGCTTCGTCGATGGGCAGCTCGCCGTCGCGCACCAGCCGGATGCGCAACGTGCTGCCCTCCACGTACGGCATCACGTAGTACAGGAGCTCGGCGGCCTCGCCGGAATCGATCAGGCTCAGGATATTGGGATGTTGCAGGCCCGCCGCGATCCGGATCTCGCGGTGAAACCGCTCGGTGCCCATCGACGCCGCGATCTCCGGCCGCAGCACCTTGATGGCGACCCTGCGGCCGTGCCGGAGGTCCTCGGCGAGGTACACCGTCCCCATGCCGCCGGCGCCCAGCTCGCGCTCGACCCGGTAGGCGTCGCTCAACGCGTCGTGCAATGGGTGCTCGCTCTGGTCCGCCACCGCTCTCCGCTCTGCTCCTCGCCTGGCCCGGTCGCGAGCGTACCATCGGACTCCGCCAGGACGCGAGGCCGCCGGGTCTGGCAGCCTGGGCGCGGCTGCCGCACCATTTTTGATACACTTCGCCCGGCAATGGCAGAAGCAGGCGAACAGGGCAGAGAGCCTGTCCTACGGGTAGTCTTCTACCGCACCGAGGCCGGCAACGAACCCGTGCGCCAGTGGCTCAAGGGCCTGGACCATGAAAAAGGAACATCTTGGCAGCGACTTCGATGACTTCCTGCGAGCAGAGGACCTCCTCGAAGGCGCGGAGGCGACTGCCGCGAAACGGGTGATTGCTCTTCAGATCACCAGAGAGATGAGACGGCGCAGGCTTACCAAGTCGGAGATGGCTAGCCTGATGAAGACCAGCCGGCCAGCGCTGGAGCGCTTGCTTGACCCCGCCAATCCCTCGGTGACGTTGTCTACCCTGGAGCGTGCGGCATCGGCCCTCGGCAAGAAGCTCAAGGTCGAGCTGGCATAGTTTCCAGGAGCCGGCACCGCTCGAGGGCGACCTCGACGGCGCCCAGGTCGGAAGCCAGGCCCGCCGGTCGGGGGCGCCTGGGCGGCCTGGGCGCCTGGGCGCCTGGGCGCGGGTCCGTAGCGCGAGCGCTGGGCGCGGTGCTACACTCCAACCAGCCGAGCCCTCCCCAGACCGAAAGTCCGTAGCGCCGCCGGGCGTCGTGCCCGCCGCGGATCGCCGACCGGCAGCCGCCGGAAGGCGCCGCCGTGTCTGGAGGGTACCTGGAGGGTACTTGGCGAGAAACCGGCGCCGCCGCCCGGCGCCACGACCGCGAAGGGGAACCGATGATCGTCTCCGTCGACCATGCCGAGCTGTTCTATTCGGTCCGCGGCCAGGGGCCGGCCTGCCTGGTGCTGAGCGCGATCGGCACGAAACCCTACGAGATCCAGATGCCGCCGCAGCTCAGCGCTCGTCTGCGCCTGGTTTTCGTCGACCTGCGCGGCGGCGGTCAATCGACCGGCGAGCCGGAGGACCTGACGTTCGAACGCCTGGCCGACGACCTCGAGGCGATCCGGGCCGATCTCGGAGTCGAGCGGGTCGCCGTCCTCGGACACTCGATGCTCGGCGCGCTGGCGATCGAGTACGGCCGGCGCCGTCCGCAGAGCGTCGCGGGCGTCATCGCGGTCGGCGCACCCCCGCGGGGCGACGTGGCGCAGATCGCGGCGACCGCCACGGCATTCTTCGAGCGCGACGCATCGGAGGAGCGCAAGCAGGTCCTGCGCGACAATCTGGCCAGGCTCCCGGCCGGAGCATCTCTTGGCGAGACTCTCTTTGCTCAGACACCGATGCGGTTCTTCGATCCGCGCTTCGACGCCGCGCCGCTCTTCGCGGGGTCCGTCGTGCGGCCGAACCTGTTCCAGCACGTCATGGGTCCGTTGACCCGCGACTGGGACGTCAGCGCCGGCGCGGCCTCGTACCCCGTGCCGCTGCTCGTCGCCCATGGCCGCTTCGACTACGTGGTGCCCCACTTCCTTTGGCAAGACCCCATCGGAACGATTCCCGGCGCCGCGCTGCGGATCTTCGAGCGCAGCGGGCACCAACCATTCTACGAGGAGCCCGACGCGTTTGCCGCGGCCGTAGCAGACTGGATGGCGCAAAGCGCATCTCGGCCTGCCGCGTCGCCCGCTCGCTCCACACCATCTCATCAGCCGTTCACTGGAAGTAGCCGTTCACGTCCAGGATGAGCTGCACCGTGCCCGCGCTGCCGTTCAGCACCACGATGCCCCCCGAGCCGTCCCTTGCGAGCCCCAGGGTCGCATTGTTTGCCCGGGTGTCGCCAGCGGCAAAATTGATCGTCGACGCCAGCGGCAGCGGCTGGCCGCCGGGCGCCAGCGTGAGGAAGCCGGCTGCGGCTGGGCCCGTAACGGTGACGTTCACGGACACCGCAAGCGCGCTGCCGGGTATGCCGCAGGCTCCCGCAATGACGAACGTCCGCCGCTCCCCCGCGCCGAGCGCCGGTCCTGCAAGGCTGCCCGGGGCGCCGCGGGTATCGATGACCCGGCAAGGCGACGACGTGTAGAAGAAGCTCGGAGTCGCCCCCGGCCACGAGACCGGCGTGGGGCTGTAGGCATCGTTTGTCGTGCCGTTGCCCAACTGCCCGTGATCGTTGGCTCCCCAGCCCCAGAGGGTCCCATCGGAGCGGAGCGCCAAGCTGTGCCAGTCGGGCGTTTGCACGGATACCACATAGCCGCTGTTGCCAAAGGGGGGAACCTGGACCGGCAGGGGGTGAGGGTCTTGATCGGCAGTTCCAATCCCCAATTGTCCGTTGTAATTTCGTCCCCAGGTCCAGACTGTGTGATTGGAGTCCAAGGCGCAGTTGTCCCGGTCTCCGGTGGGCCCCGCAAGAATCACGTTCGTCAAATTGTGAACGGGCCCGGGAAGGGCGCGGTTTGCAGTCGTTCCGTCCCCGAGCTGTCCCAGGTTGTTCCAACCCCACATCCACATGGTGCCATCGGCGGTCAACGCATTGGGTTCCTGGAAGTCGGCGGACACGGCCACGACATTCGCTAGCCCCATGACCTGTATGGGACTGTAACTGTGATCACCAAACTGGCCCTGTCCCAATTCCCCGTAATCCCCCGTGCCCCAGACCAGCACCGTGCCGTTGGACATCAGGACTATGCTGACCGTATATCCGGCGGAGACGGCGACCGGATGATTCGTCGGAGCATTGGGAAGCCCGCCGACCTGAACGGGCGTGGGGGCGTTGTTCGTCGTCCCATCGCCGATCTGGCCGTAGCGATTGTAGCCCCAGGCCCACACCGCGCCGTCCGACTCGAGCGCGAGACAGTGGTATCCTCGTCCGCTGATCGCCACGACATTCGCCAGGCCGCTGACCTGAACGGGGGTGTGCGCGTCATTCGTCGTCCCATCCCCGAGTTGACCCAATCCATTCCAGCCCCAGGCCCATACCGTGCCGTCCGATCCGAGAGCGAGGTTATGACCCTCCCCGGCTGAAATGGCCACGATCGAATTCAAGTACCCGACGTTGCCCGGTCCATGGACCCTCAAGGGCACATGACTGTCGAAGCTCGTGTCACTGTATGACGCGCTCGCCTGGTTGTCACCCAGCTTGCCGAAAGCATTGGCTCCCCAGGTCCACACGCTTCCGTCCGCCAGCAGCGCGATGGTGTGCCTTCCCCCGCCCCAGAATTGCGTAATCGGCGAGGGTGGGAGATTGGGGCTTGCCTGTGCGACGAGAGCTGAGGCCAACGCGACGACGAAGAGCGACAGCGTGAGGCTTCTTCCGTTCTTCACCTTGGTTTTTCCGGCGCGGCAGGAGAATTCGTGATCGAGCTGTAGCCGTGCAAGAATGGTGCCCCGACGGCTTCCGACTCTCGAGAGGGTGCAGCAAGGGGTGGATGCCGCGATGCTGCCATGCAAAGCGACGCTTCTTATCAATCGCCCAGCCAATTCTTGTCAGCTCGCCGCGCCGCGTGGCCAAGCCGCACGCTGGCTGAAAGCGGAGTCGCCTTCATCCTGGTAGTAAGGCGGGTCGAAAGAGGGCCGGCCCACCCCGGGCTCAGCTGCAGGGCAGCGCCGAGGTGTCCTGCACCGGCGGGGCGGCGGTGAGGTCAGGATTCGTGTAGGTGACCGCGTTTCCGGTATAGGTGTCCGTCACCGTCACCCTCAGGCCCACGTTGGTGCCGGCGGAGTAGAAGACCCAGTACTTCCCGCCCAGGGCGCAGGCGTCGATGACCTTGATCAGCATCTCCGGATTGCCGGCGTCGAAGAACCAGAACAGGCCGCCCTGGCCGACCCCGAGGCTCTCCAAGGCGATCGCCTGCCCCATCCCGGACCGGCCGCCGGCCTGGCTCGTGTGGTAGGCGACCTCGACCATGAATCGCCCGCCGATGCACAAGGCCGTAGGACCGGGCGAGCAGCCGCTGCTCGCCGCGGGGAGGGACGACGGCGGCGCGGCGCCGCCGATCGTCGCCGGCGCCGCTGCGGCGGCCCCTGCCGGCTCGGCCTGCCCGCGCGCCGCGACGGCGTCGGGCGGCGCGGGCCCCTGGCGCGCTGCAACCTCCTGGTCCCCGCCCGGGTACGTGAACTCAGGCACGCAGGCGAAGGCGTTCGTGTCCTGCACCGGCGGCGCCGGCATCAGGTCGGGATTGGTGTAGGTCCTGACGAGGCCGGTCTTGTTGTCGCGGATCGTGGTGGTGAAACCGACGTTGGTGCCGGCGGAATAGAAGACCCAGAACCTCTGCGCCAGCTGGCAGGCGTCGATCACCTTGACCAGCATCTCCGGATTGTCGGGAGAGAAGAACCAGAAGAGTCCGCCATGAGTCACCCCCAGGCTGGAGAGCGAGATCGCCCGTCCGAAAGCCGACTGCCCGCCGGCTTGCCGGGTGTGGAAATGAAGCGTGATCTGGAAGCGCGCGTCACCTTGGTAATCGTCGGTGCACAGCATCGTAGTCGGGCTCGGCGGCGCGCTGTCGACGAGCGCGAAGACGCTGCCGCCGGAGGTCGCGGCGTAGAGCCTGGAGGTCCTGGGGTCGAAGGCGACGCCGAGCGCGGAGATCCCGGACAGGCCGGCGGAGGGCATGGCGGTCCAGCTCACGCCGCCGTCGACGGTCTTCCAGACGCCGCTCCGGCTGCTCGCGTAGAGCGTGCCGGGGTGAACGGGATCGATCGCCAGGCCGTTGAACCCGTTGGGCCAGGGGGGAAGACCGCAGTTGGCCACCATCCAGCCGGCGCCGCCGTCCGCGCTTTTGAACACGCCCAGTTCCGTCGCCGCGTAGAGCGTGGCGGGATGCGCGGGATCGACGGCCAGGGCTTGGATCATATTGGCGAACGGGACGGAGCTGGCGTCGGTCCAGCTGGCGCCGCCGTCGGTGCTCTTCCAGACGTTTTGCGCGGTGCCGGCATAGAGCGTGGTGGGGGTTAGAGGATCGACCGCCAGCGTGCCGGCGCCGCCGATGATGCCGGCGTTCGCGGCGGTCCAACTCGCGCCGCCGTCGATGGTCTTCCAGATCCCCTCCCCGGTGCACGCATAGAGCGTGGCGGGATGGCTGGGATCGAGCGCCAGGCAAGTGGTGTAGAGATGATAGATGGGCAGGCCCGAGTTGACGGCGGTCCAGCTCGCGCCGGCATCGGTGCTCTTCGAGACGCCGAGCTGCGTGCCCGCGTAGAGCGTGGCGGTGTTGGTGGGATCGATCACCAGCGCGTAGACCTCGAGGCTGGCAAGACCGGAGCTCGCCGCGGCCCAGCTGGCACCGCCGTCGGTGCTCCTCCAGATCCCTTGGGCGGTGGTGCCGATGTAAAGCGTGGCCGAGCTCGTCGGATCGATCGCCATGGCGCTCACCGCCAGGGCCCTGAACCCGGCGTCGGCGGCGCCCCAGCTGGTGCCGGCGTCGGCGCTCTCGAAGACGCCGCCGGCGGTGCCCGCAAAGAGCCGCGCGGGGTTCCTGGGGTCGATCGCCAGCGTGGAGACCTCGGCGCCGGCGAGGCCCGCGCCGATCGCGGTCCAGCTGGCGCCGCCGTTGGTGGTCTTCCAGACTCCACCGCCGCCGGCGGTGACGTAGACCGTCGCCGTCTTGGCGGGATCGATCGCCAGGGCGACGAACGACAAGTCATTGGGCAAACCCGAGTCGACGGCGGTCCAGGTGCCGCCGCCATCGGTCGTCTTGTACATGCCGTCGGAGCTGTCCCACCCGCTCGCCGCATAGACCGTGGAGGGACTCGCGGGATCGACCGCGAGGGCCGCGAACCCGGTGGAAGGCGAGCCCGGGGCGTAGCTCCAGCTGGTGCCGCCGTCGGTGGTCTTCAAGACGCCGTAGTCCGTACCCGCGTAGACGGTGGCGGAGTGCGACGGGTCGATCGCCAGCGCGTGGATGGCGGCTCCGGTGTTGATGTCGAGCGTGGACCAGCTGGCGCCGCCATCGGTGCTCTTGATCAGGTACCGGTCCGCGGCGACGAAGATCGTGCCGGCGTGCATGGGATCGACCGCCAGCGCGTTGACGGAGACGTAGGACGCGCCGGCGATGCGGCTCCAGCTGCCGGCGCCGTCGACCGACTTGAAGAGGCCGTAGCCGGTGCCGGCGTAGAGGGTGGTGGGATGCGCGGGGTCGATCGCCAGCGCCGTGACCCATTGGGCGTCGAGGCCGGCGCTCGCGGCGGCCCAGCTCGCGCCGGCGTCGGTGCTCTTGAACACGAAGCCGTAGAGGGTGCCAGCATAGATCGTGCCGGAGTGCACGGGATCGATCGCCAAGGCCTGGGCGGAGCCGCCGTCCGGCCCGAGAGGGGTCCAGCCGCCGGTCGCGGCCCCCGCCGCGCCGGCACCGAGCAAGGTCGCGAGCGACAGCGTGCAGGCAGCGGTGATCGCACCAAGAGATCCAACGCCTGCAGGCATGATGGAAGCCCCCGGGCTCCAAACGCCGCGATCGATTCCGCGGTGAGGTTCTGAGGATACTACGTAGCCCGGCGGCGCTCTCGTCTATGGCTCCGCCGGCCGCTCGGTCACCCGTGTCCTCGGATGAGCGGCCGGTTGTGCTCCACGCGCCATGCTCCCGGGCCGCCGCGAGGGCGGCGGCTCGAGCTCGGCGGGCCTGACCGGACAGGAACGGGTCTGAGAGCTATAATTCCCCCGCTGGAGCGGAGGACACACCATGGTGTACCACGGCAGGGTCAAAGATGGCACCGTAGTCCTCGATCCGGGGGTCAGACTTCCGGAGGGAGCCGTGGTCCGAGTGGAGCTGGACCTGGCGGGCGAAGCGTCAGCCACCTCTGGCGACGAGCCGCTCTCCAAGATGGCCGATCTGGCGGTCGAGACCGGCATTCCGGACCTCGCCACCAACGTCGACCACTACCTCTATGGTCATCCCAAGGCCAGCGATGCCGGCTGATGCCTTAGAATCAGTCCATGAGCACCGTCAAGGACGAGATCCGCAAGCTCGCCGAGCAGCTTCCCGACAGCGCTACCTGGGACGAGGTGATGTACGAGATCTACGTCCGCCAGAAGATAGCTGACGGCGAAATCGCGATCGCCGAGGGGCGTACCCTGCCGCACGCCGAAGTCAAGAAGCGTTTCACCTTGGCATGAAGGTCGCTTGGTCCGAGCCGGCAGTCGCCGACCTCGTGGCCATCCACGACTACATCGCCAGGGACTCTCCGCATTACGCTCAACGCTTTGTCGAGAGACTGATCGCGGCAGCGGAGCCTCTCGAGAGTTTCTAGAGGCATGGAATGAGTTCTTCCGTAGTCGAAGCCAGCGCCCGGGCCATGGCGGTTGAAGTCACCCAGGACGAGCTGGTGGTCTCGTTGGTCGATGGCCGCAAGATCGTGGTGCCTCTGGCCTGGTTCCCGCGACTCCTCCATGCAACGGTGGCCCTTCGCAACGGTTGGGAGTTGCTGGGTGACGGAGTGGGCATCCATTGGGACGAGATCGATGAGGACCTGAGCATCGCCGGTTTGCTCCGCGGCGCCCCCGCTCCTCCGACCACCATCTGACCTGGCAGTGCGATGGCGGCCGGCCCATTGCACGGCGGCCTTGCGTCCGTGTCGATCTCGCATTAGCCACGGCGGCGCGCTGCTGAGCTGCACCATCGGCGCAGTTCTAGTGGAAGGTGCGGAGGAAGCCTGCAGGCTTGCCGTAGTAGGTGCAGACGGCCATCCGCCTACAAATCCTTCAACAGATGTTGTCGCGTTGCTCGGTAGATAGCGCCGCGCGAAGCGACCATGTCATTAGTGAGACTTATGCTGGTTCTCGTGATCGGCGATGATCTCGCGCACGGCAGGCACCAGCTCGGTGGGGATCTCCATGAGCGTATGCCCGGGGCGCGACAGTGCCGCCTCGTGCTCGGCGGAGGCCTCCTCATCCGTCTGGCGCTCATAATGGTCCAGGAGCTCCTGGACCCGTGTCTTGTTCCAACCCGCTGGGAACTCGTTCTTCTTGATCGCCATCGTCACGTCCGCCTTCGGCGGCGATATGCCGCTAAAGCCTTGCCCCTAAGATCATACGCTGTCACGACAAATGCCCAAGGCGGTCCTCGTCGAGCACGTAGACCACCTGCAGAATCCGGCCGGCTTCGGTCTGGCCGAGTGCGGCGAGGCGGCCCGGGCGGGGTCACTCCTGGCGCAGGGCGATCACCGGATCGACGCTTGCCGCCCGCCGCGCGGGCAGCCAGGCGGCGGCGAGGGCGGCGGCGAACAGGCAGGCGGCGGCGGCGGCGTACGGCAGCGGCTCGGCGGCGCCCGCGTGATAGAGCTGCGCCGCCAGCCAGCGCATCACCAGGGCGCTGCCGCCCAGGCCCACCGCCACGCCGGCCGCGGCCAGGCGCGCGGCGCGCCCGAGCACCAGGGCGAGGGCGTCGCCGCGTGCGGCGCCCAGCGCCATGCGGAGGCCGATCTCGCGCGTGCGCTGCGCCACGGTGTAGGCCATGAGCGCGCCGACACCGGCCGTGGCCAGGACCAGCGCCAGGCCGGCCAGGAGCGCGACCACGAGCAGCGAGAAGCGCGGGCTGGCCAGGGAGGCGGCGACGAAGTCGGCGAGCGGGCGCAGGCGGTTGACCGGCGCGTTCTTGTCGATCGCCGCCATCTCCCGCCGCACCGCCGACGCCAGGGCGAGGGGGTCCCCGGCAGTGCGCACCACCATGGTGAGGGCCTGGGGCGGGCTGCCCTGCGCCGCGGGGAAGAACGCCTCCGGCTGGGGCGGGCCGGCGAGCGAATCGAAGACGGTGTCCCCCACCACGCCCACCACCCGAATCCAGGGACCGTCGCGCCCGCCGCGCAGCCGCCGCCCGACGACCGGGCCGTCGCCGAGGTAGGTCCTGGCCAGGGCCCGGTTCACCACCGCCACCTCCGGCGCGCGCGCGTCGTCGCTCTCCGCGAGCGGCCGCCCGGCGAGCACCGGGATGGCCATGGCCCGGAAGTAGCCGGGCGTGACGCCGCGCCCGCCGACGATCGGCCAGCCCTGCGGCGGGACCGGCCTGCCCTCGACGATGAGCTCGCTGATGCCGTAGGCGGGCTCGAGCGGCAGGCGGGTGATGCCGCCCACGGCGACGACGCCGGGGAGGGCCGCGAGGCGCCGCGTCAGCTCCTGGAAGAAGGCGGCCCGCTGCGGCGCGCCGAGGTGCCGGCGCCATTCCGGGCCGGCCTCGAAGGTCAGCGCGTGGTCGGCGCGGAAGCCCGGATCGACGCCGCGCAGGCGGGCGAAGCTCGCGAGCATCAGCCCGGCGCCGCCGAGGAGCAGCAGCGACAGGGCGATCTGGGCCGCCACCAGCGTGTCCAGGAGCCGCGCCCGCGCCGGCCCGGCGGTGGCGCCGCGGCCGCTCGCCGCCGCCAGGGCCGGCGCCAGCGGCGCGCGCGCCGCCCGCCATGCCGGGAGCAGGGCGGCGAGCAGGCCGGTCGCGAGCGCGGCGCCGAGCGCATAGGCGAGCAGCGCGCCGTCCAGGCGCACGTCCTCGGCGCGCGGCAGGTCCCGCGGCAGCAGTGCCGGCAGCAGGCGCACGGCGCCGAGCGCGAGGCCCAGGCCGGCGGCGCCGCCCGCCGCGACCAGCAGCAGCGCCTCGCCCAGCACCTCGCGGGCCAGCCGCCCGGGACCGGCGCCGAGCGCGGCGCACACCGACAGCTCGTGCTGCCGCGCCGCCGAGCGCGCCGCGAGCAGGCCGGCCAGGTTGCCGCAGGCGATGAGCACCAGGAAGCTGACGGCGCCGAGCAGCAGCAACAGGCTGGCGCGCGCCTCGCCGACCACCTGCTCGGCGAGCGGCACCAGCGTGGCGCCGACGCCGGCGCAGTCCTTGGGATACTCGACGGCAAGGCGCCCGGCGATCGCCCGCGTCTCCGCGCGCGCCGCGGCCAGGGTCGCCCCGGGCGCCAGGCGGCCCAGCACCTGGAGGGCGTGGTTCGCGTGGTCCTGCAGCGTCTCGTGACGGCGCAGCGGCAACCACATCTCGGCGCGCTGGCCGGGCGCCCGCAGGTGGAGCGGCACCGAGAACTCCGGCGGCATGACGCCGACCACGGTCGCCAGCTGGTCGTCCAGGCGCAAGGTGCGGCCGAGCACCCGCCGATCGCCGGCGAAGCGCCGCCGCCAGAGCGCGTGGCTGAGGACCACCGGCGGCGGCGCGGCGGGCCGCATGTCGGCCGCCGTCAAGGTCCTGCCGATGAGCGGCGCGGCGCCGAGCAGCGGGAAGAAATCGGCGCTCACCTCGGAGCCGTAGAGCACC
>Ga0307479_10005282_pt1 | contig 11828 bp, 11 predicted proteins | sample atmos_gasesECM4C_FD_203743 | JGI IMG/M metagenome (GOLD analysis project Ga0307479, IMG submission 203743) | Hardwood forest soil microbial communities from Morgan-Monroe State Forest, Indiana, United States - atmos_gasesECM4C_515 | ecosystem: Environmental > Terrestrial > Soil > Temperate... | reverse complement strand
CAAGACGCTGATGTTCAACGGCTACCCGGAGGTGGCCTCGCTCTACGCCGGCATGGACCTGAGGAAGTTCTTCTGAACCTGAAGCGCGCTCTCGTGCCGCTGTCATTCGCGGCCTGCTGCGTGCCGCTGCCGTGGCTGGCCGTCGACTACTTGCGCGGCGGGTTCGGCGCCAACCCCATCGAGACGCTGCTCAACGACCTGGGGTACATCGCCTTCGTCCTCTTGGCGCTGACGCTGGCCTGCACGCCCGCCCAGATTCTCCTCGGCTGGAGCTGGCCCATCCGCATCCGCAAGCTGCTCGGCGACTTCTGCTTCTTCTACGCCAGCCTGCACCTCTGCACGTACGTCGGCCTCGACCAGGGCTTCGACTTCCACGACGTCGTCAAGGACGTGCTCAAGCACAAGTTCATCTTCTTCGGCATGGCCACCTGGCTCTTGCTGCTGCCGCTGGCGGTGACTTCCACGCAGGGCTGGCAGAGGCGGCTCGGCTTCCGGCGCTGGAAACGCCTGCACCGGCTGGTCTACCTGGCGGGCGGCCTGGCGAGCTTCCATTTCCTCCTGCGCTTCAAAACGCCGCGGCTGGAGACCATTGCCTGGATGACGGCCGTCGCGCTGCTCCTGCTGGTGCGCCTGGTGGAAAATCTGCGTCGGCGCGCGCGGGTGGTACATTCGGCATGAGATGTCGAAGGTAGCCACCATCCTCATCGTCGACGACGATTCGACGATCCGCCAGAACATCCACTTCATCCTGGAAAAGGGCGGGATGAAGTCGGCCATGGCCTCCTCGGGCGAGGAGGGGCTGCAGCGCATGCGCACCACCGCCTTCGACCTGGTGCTGCTCGACGTGCAGATGCCGGGCATGGGAGGCCTCGAGGCGCTGCGCATCATGCGCGAGCGGCACCCGGACGTGGGCGTGATCATGCTCTCGGTGCTCAAGGACATCGGCGTGGCGGTGGAAGCGATGCACACCGGCGCGCTCGACTACATCACCAAGGACTTCTCCCCGCCCGAGCTGATCGCGCGCGTGCGCAAGACGCTCTTGCAGCTGCGCGCGGGGCGCGAGCTGGAGCGGCTCAGCGACGTGGAGCGCACCATCGTGGCGCGGCCGATGGTGCTCGGCTCCTCGGCCAAGGTGCGGGCCATCGTGCAGGTGGCGGAGAAGATCGCCGCCAAGCCGGTGACGGTGCTGGTCACCGGCGAGAGCGGCACCGGCAAGGAAGTGCTGGCGCGCTACATCCACGCCCGCAGCGACCGCAAGACCGGACCTTTCGTGGCGGTCAACGTGCCGGCGATTCCGCCCACGCTGGTGGAGAGCGAGCTCTTCGGCCACGAGCGCGGCAGCTTCACCGGCGCCGACAAGCAGAAGCTGGGCAAGTTCGAGCTGGCCAACTCGGGCACCCTCTTCCTCGACGAGATTGGCGACCTCGCGCTGGACCTGCAGTCGAAGATCCTGCGCGCGCTGCAGGAGCACGAGATCGAGCGGGTGGGCGGCGAGAAGCCCATCCAGCTCGACCTGCGCGTCATCTGCGCCACCAACCGCGACCTGCCCAAGCGCGTGCAGGAGGGGAAGTTCCGCGAGGACCTCTACTGGCGGCTCAAGGTGGTGCCCATCGAGCTGCCGCCTCTGCGCGATCGCGTGGAGGACATGCGCGACCTGGCGCAGCACTTCCTCGCCCGCGCCTCGGCCGAGCACGGCCGCGCCACGCAGACCTTGTCCGAGGGCGCGCTGCACCTTCTCGAGCGCTACGGCTGGCCCGGCAACATCCGCGAGCTGGAGAACGTGATGGAGCGGATGAGCGTGGTCTGCGACTCGCAGGTGATCGAGGAGTCCGACCTGCCCTACGACTTCGCGCTGGCCACGCCGGCCGCCACTCCCGAGGCGCCCAGCGAGCAGCAGGGGCTGGAGGAGGCCATCCTCGCCTTCGAGAAGAGCTTCTTGCGCAAGGCGCTCAAGCGCAACGCCTGGCACCGCAAGCGCACCGCCGAGCAGCTGCGCATCGGCTACTCCACGCTCAAGGCCAAGCTCAAGTCGTACGGCATCGCCCACGAGGACGACGGCGACGAAGAGTAGCGCCAGCGCCGGCGTCAGCCGCGCGGGATCGCCGCCCCCTGCTCGTTGGCGCTGTCGCTGGTGGGCAGGACCAGGGTGAAGGTGCTGCCCTCGCCTTTCTTGCTCTTGACCTTGACTTCGCCGCCGTGGGCCAGCGCGATGCGGCGGACGTTGGGCAGGCCCATGCCCACGTGCGCGCCGGTGCGCTTGGTCGAGGAGAAGGAATCGAAGAGCGTGGGCAGCCGCTCGGCGTCGATGCCCGCGCCCTGGTCCTCGACGCGCAGCACCGCGCTTCCGTCCTCGTGGCCCACCGCGAGCCGCACGCGCTTGCCGGCCAGCGAGGCTTCGATGGCGTTGCGCGCGAGGTTGAGGGCCGCGCGCTCGAGCATGTAGCGATCGCCGCGCACCCAGATCTCGCCCGGCGCGCGCGCCACCTCGAGCTGGACGCCGGAAGCGGCCGCGTGCGCCTCGGCGTTGCTCTTGACGCTCTCGGCGAACGCATTCAGCTCGACGGGCAGGAAGTCGGCCGGCCTCGCCTCGCGGGTGAGGTCGGCGAAGTCGGAGACGAAGCGCTTGAGCGTCTCCACTTCGCTGGCCAGCGAATCGCGGATGCGCGGCAGGTACTCGGCGTCGTTGGTCTCGGCCAGCGCCTTGGTCTGCTGCAACACCGCCAGCCGGTGGCCCAGGTCGTGGGTGATTCCCGAGGCGATCTGCCCCGCCGTGCGCCACCGCTCTTCCAGCTCCAGCTCGGCCAGCATGCGGCGCGCCTGCGCGTATCCGAGCGCGAGGGAGAGCAAGAGCGTGGCCGCCGCGCCGAGCGAGAGCCAGAGTAGCGCGCCCCGCGCTCCGCGCAGCGCCTCGTCCACCGGCTCCTCGGCGGCGATGGTCCACCCCAGCTCGGGCAGCGAGGCCCAGCCCGCGATCACCTCGCGCCCTCCGTCGGCGCGCAGTCGCTGCGGCGCCTTCTCGCCGCCGGCCAGCCGCGCCGCCGCCGGCGACTCGGCGATGGGCTCGCCGGTCAGCACCGCCGCGCGCAGCACGCCGGCTCCGGCCGCCAGCAGCCGGCCGGTCCGGTCGAATGCCAGCGCATAGCCGGAGTCGCCGATGCGCACGCGCTGCACCTGCCGCTGCAGCTCGAGCAGGTCGAGCGTCGCGCAGACTACGCGCTCACGCTTGCCCGAGGGAACGCAGACGTCCATCACCGGCGCGAGGTCGGCGAGGTAGGTCTTGGAAGCGACCTCCGCGCCCGACAGCGCCTTGACGATCTGCATGCCGTCGAGCGCGTGCGGCAGATCCTTTGGCGGCGTCTGCGGCGAGACGATGCGGAGCTTGCCCAGGCTGGGCGCATCCAGCGAGGCGTCCTGCAGCCGGCGCGGCGCATCGGCCTCGCCGCCCACGGCCATGGCCAGCGCGCGCAGCATCACGCGCTGCTGTGCGACGTAGTCGGCGATGCGCGCGGCCGCCTGCTCGGCGATGGCCCGCAGCGCCTCTTGCGAAGCCTGCTCGCCGCGCCGGCGGATGGTCTGCACCCCCAGGACGGCGAGCATCCCCAGCGGCAGCACGCCGCTGAGCGCGACCATGGCGGCGAGCAGCACGGCGATGCGCCGGCGCGTCACTGCAAAACCTCCCACCGCGGCAAGCTCCTCATGAAGCCGCCGGGGCTGAAGGGCGGAACCTTGATGCGCGCATCCAGCACCAGCACGCTCGGGGGCGTGCAGACCACGGCTCCCGGCGGATCCTCCTCGAGCGCGCGTTGCGCACCCGTCCAATTGCGGGCGTCGATGGCCGCATCGACGGCGGGATTCGAATATCCGAGCAGGTTGGATTCGGCGCCGGTCCGCCAGACGAACGCGGCCGGCCAGACGAGAAAGCGGAACGTGGCCAGATCGAAACCGCCGCTCCGCACGGTGGCGATGAAGTCGGGCGCCTCGACCACGCGGACGGCTCCGCCGCGTTCGGTCAGGGCGCGCCGCACCACGAAGGCGAAGCGATCGAAGAACGGCAACGCCAGGACTTCGAGAGCGCGGCCGGCGGGAAGGGGCTCGATTCCTGGCCGCCGGCCGGGCGGTACGCAGTCGTCCCCGAAGGCCAGACGTCGGATGTCGTCTGCGGCCAGTGCGCCGGCCAGCGCCAGGCGCTCGGAGCGGGAGAGCCGGGCAGGATTGAAGGCCACCATGTTCGCCCGGGTGCCCGGCGCGCGCAGGATGCGCAGCCGCGGAACGCCCTCGAAGAATTCGACCCAACGCGGCTCGACCTCGACGAGGAAGTCCGCGTCGCCCTTGAGGGTCCGCGCGAACGCCTCCTGCGGAGTCGGATACGAGTCCACGCGGACGCGATCGATGAAGCCGGGCTCGCTTTGCAGACGATTGACCAGCAGGTGGGTCGCGTCCTCTTCGGCGACGGCGAATTCGCCCGTGCCCGACACGCGGTTGCCGGCACGCCGGAAGATGAACGTGCGCGAGAGGAGCAGCTCGATGGGTACGCCCGGCTCGCTGGACGTGACGAGGATGCTCTGTCCCTCGTTGGTCGCGCGGAGCTTGCTGGCGGCGACCGAATCGGCGACGTCGGCAAAGGTGACCGGCGATCCGTCGCTGAACTGGGCGCCGCCGCGGAGCCAGACGCGCAACCCATTCGTGCCGGCGATCTCAGCCTTCGCTGCCAGCGCAGGCAGGATCTCGCCGTCCAGCCCGATGTTGACCAGAGGCTCGAAGACGTACTCCTGCGCGACGACGGTCCAGCTGCGCAGCTCGGCGTCGGGGCCCATGGGTGCAAGCGGGCCCGACACGGCGATGCGCAGCGTGAACCGTGGGGCGGCTGCCGGCTTGCAGGCCGCGACGACGATCACTGCCAGGAAGGCTCGCACTCACGGCGAGCTTCCGGGCGCTACGGGGTGTTGTCAATAATGGTGCTGCAGCCCATCGCCCTGCGGGTGCTCTTCCGATTCGATCGCTTGATCTTCATATCCATCCGCTCCTTCAAGCTGCTACGGCCTGGTCCGCGTCGAGGGGGAATTCCGCGAGGAACCGGCGGACCACGGTCTCGCGGAAGCTGGCTTCGAAAGCCTCTTTCTTGCAGGCCACCTGATCGCGCCTGCCCGTCTTCAAGAATTTGCCGCCCAGGCACCCACCCACGCAGACTGGCATGTACGGGCAATCGCCGCACTGCTCCCAGGGACGCAGCTCGAGCAGCGGGGCGATCTTCTCCTCCGCGCGCGAGGCCACCTGCGCCACCGCCAGGCCGGGCAAGCCGGCCACCGCCGGGCACTTGTAGACGTTGCCGTCGGGGTCGATGGTGTAGCTGTTCTTCCAGTGCAGCTCGCAGGGGCCGAGCATGGCCTCCAGCGTCTCGCCGTGCAGCGTGGCCGGCGCCATCTTCCGCCGCTCGACCGACTTGTTCAGCTGCACCAGCGTCTGCGTCTCCTGCTTCGCCGAGCAGGTGGTGCAGGTGCCGGTGTGGCGCTGCTGCGTGTCGACCATGGGCTTGAAGCGGACGCCGGCCAGCTGCCGCGAGACGCCGCTCGCCTCCAAGCGGTCGAGGAGCTTCTCGAAGGAGTCGGCCTGGTCGGCGAAGAAGTTTCCGCCCACGTGCACCTTGAAGCCCTCTTGGGCGAGCGCGATCACGTTGGCGAAGATGACGTCGAAGGAGCCGCGCCCGTCGCGGTAGACGCGCTCCTTGTCGTGCGTCTCCTTGTCGCCGTCGAGCGTCACCTTGAAGGAGCCCTTGCCGAACCGGTGCATGGCGCGCGCGAACTCGACGTCGAGCAGCACGCCGTTGGTGGTCATGGTCCACTCGAACTCGCCGCCGCGCGCCTTCATCGAGGCGGAGAGCACTTCCGCGGTGTGCAGGCAGAAGTCCTTGCGCGTGGTCGGCTCGCCGCCGAAGTAGTGGATCTTGAGGCCGCGCAGCCCGCGCTCGTCGACGATGCGCAGGATCCACTCCAGCGTCGCGTCCTCGGTGGGCGAGGACATCTTGCCGAACGCCGGGTGCTCCTTCTGGAAGCAGTAGTTGCAGGCCAGGTTGCACTGCAGGGTGGGCATCAGCGTGATGAAGAGCGTGCCGGGGACTCCCTCGCGCGCCTTGTCGAGATAGGCGCGCAGGCCCTCGTCGTCGTCCGCGCGCGACTTCACCAGGATGCCGTCGTCGATGAGCGCCTCCTGCACCTCGCGCTCCTCGTCGTCGGCGGCCGGCTCGCCCTGGCCCCAGCGCGAGAGCGCGGCCATGGTGCGGTCGTCGACGCCCACGTACCGATCCTCGAGCACGCTGTAGAGCACGTGCTCGCCGGGGCGGACGTTCTCGTATGGAACGACGAAACGCGAAAGCTGCATCGTCCGCTCCCTTTCGCAACTACGGTGCCAGCAGCGGCAGATTTCACCCGCCAGAGGAGAGAGGCCAGTTTTCGAGCCGCGAGCCAGCGATCGAGCCGGGCGCTCGGGGCTCGGATCCCGGCCCCTTGAATGACAGGCGGCGCGCGCGGACCCTTCCCGCCCCTCTGCAAATCGACGTCGGACGTGTTCTTGTGCAGGGCCAGCGGACTGGCCCCTGGGGCTCGGCGGCGGGCCTCGTCACTGGCGCGTCACTTGCTTTTGGCAGCGGATCGTGAACCAGCAAAAACTCATTGGAGTGCGCCACCTGCGAGCGGGCGGGCGCCTGATCCCGGTGCAGTTCTTCCAAAACGACGGCGGCTCCGTGGCCGGCCGAGCCCTGCTCGGCGCCAAGGACACCCCCATTCTCGACGGGCCCACACCCGAGGCGGTGCTCGAGCTCCTGCGGGACGTCATCGACGGGCTCTTGCTCGCGCGGAAGGCGGCATGACCCTCGCGCGCCGAAAGGCGTCGGCGCCGCGCGATCTGGAGGGTCCTGCCGCGCTCGATCTGCAGCGCTTCACCAACGCCGGGCGGCTGTTGGAGGCGCTCTCCGACGAGCTGCTCAGCGCGGTGGGAATGGCGCACCACGATGTCGGCTTCCTCTGCGAGCTGTTGCCGCGCGGCGGGGCCGACGAGCAGGTGCGCGACGCTGCGGCCGAAGCGCGGACCTCGCTGTTCCGCGCGGCGGCCGGCGTGTCGGCGCTGCTCAGCGTGGCGCGGCCGCGGGGGCTGTTGACGGTCCCGCTGCGCGTCGTCGAGGTGGCGGAAGCGGCCCTCTTCGACCTCCAGGTGCGCCTGGTGGGCCTGTCGGTGGTGCGCGATCTCTCGACCGACGCCTGGGTGCTGGCCGATCGCGGCACGCTGTTGCAGTCGCTGGTCTCGCTGTTGCTCGACGCGGCCGACGCGGCCGAGCCTCGTGGTCACATCCGCGTCGCGCTCCGCGAAGAGAGCGGCCACGTCTCGCTGAGCATCGAGGACGACGGGCCCGCCCCGCTCTCGCCGGAGTCGCTGCCCGAGCAGGCCAACACTCCTCTCTGGATCTGCCGGAACGTGCTGCTCTCCATCGGGGCCACGCTCTCGGTGGGCATCGGCCCCCTGGGCGGCAAGCAGGTCACGATCGGGCTGCGCGCCGCCTGAGCCTGCGCGCCGCCGCCGTTCCCAGGATCGCCGCCGCCCCCAGCGCGACCGCGAGCAGGATCCACACCAGCGTGCCGTGGATGGCCTCGCCCTGCTCGATGGCCTCCGCGCTCGGCAAGAGCGAGCCGGCCCAGGAGTAGAGCAGGATGCCGGGCGCCATCCCCAGCGCGGTGCCCAGCGCCACGTCCCGCAGGCGCATGGGCAACAGGCCCATCACCGCGTTGCTCGGCGTGTACGGGAGAATCGGCGAGAGCCGCACCAGCGCGACGGTGAGGATGCCGCCTTCCGCCGCCAGCTCGGCGAGCGCCCGCGCCCGCGGCCGCGTGAGGAGCGCCTGGGCCGCCGCGCCTCGGCCGAATCTGCGCGCGACCCGGAACGCGGTCGACGCGCTGGCCACCGCCGCAGCGAGCGAAAGCAGAGCTCCCCACAATCCGTACAGCCAGCCGCAAGCGACGACGAGCGGGATGATGGGCAGGAGCAGAAGCGTGAGCGCGTACATGCCCAGTGCGGTGAGGAGCGCGCCTTCCCAACCCAGGCCGTGCAGCGCCTTGGCACCCGCGACGACCAGCGCCAGCGCCGGCAGCCGGCGCACCACGAACCAGAGCGCAAAGAGGACCAGCAGCGCCGCCGCGACCCGCCCAGCCGTGCGCAGCGGCATCTAGGTTTTCTTCAGCAGCGGGTCGTCCGCGAGCTGGCCGTGCGTCTCGGCGCGCGCCTCGGCCTGCAGCGCTTCCCATTCGCGGCGCTCGGCTTCGTCCATCTGGTCGAGGGCGAAGTTGAGCCGCGCCCTCGCCTTCACCACGCGCGCGCGCGCGTCTTGCGCCTCCGACTTGCCCTGTACCAGGAGGTCCGCGGCCTCGAGCGGCGGCGTGCCGGGAGCGCGCGCCTGCTCCTGCTTCTGCTCGGCAGCCTGCTGCGCGGCCTCCGCGGCGGCCAGCTCGGTCTTGGCGTCCAGCGCCAGCTTCTGCGCCTTGCTCTTCAGCTGCTCCGCCTGCCCCTGCCCGCGGCGCGCTTCCTCCTGCGCGCGCGCCTGCGCCTCGAGGTGCTGCATGCCGAGGATCAGCTCGTCCGCTTCGTCGGGCATGACCGGATCATACACGCTAGAGTCGCGCCGTGATCTGGATCGACGGTGGAAAAATCGCCGACCCGACGCCCCGCGAGGGCGCGCTGCGCGTCGAGGGCGCCACCATCAACGGCAAGGCCCTGCGCGCTCCGCCCGAGGCGCGCTGCATCGACGCACGCGGGCTCTTCCTGGTGCCGGCGTTCGTCGACGCGCACGTGCACTTGACCGTGGCGGGCGAGGTGGCGCTGGTGGCGCGAGAGGAGCTGCGCGGCGGAGTCGCGGCGGTGCTCGATCTCGGCGCGCCCGAGAAGCTCTTGCCGCTCGACGCGCGCCCGCTGCGCACCCGCTTCAGCGGCCCGCTGCTCACCGCGCCGCAGGGCTATCCGACGCAGACCTGGGGCAAGGACGGCCACGGCCTCTGCGTCACCACGCCCGAAGAGGGACGAGCGGCGGTGCGGCGGCTGGCGGATACGGGCGCGCGCTTTGCCAAGCTGGCCTTCGATGCGCGCTTCCCCCAGCTCGCGCCCGAGGTGGCGAAAGCGGCCGCCGAAGAGGCGCACCGGCTGGGGATGCTGGTCGCCGCCCATGCGCTCGACGGCGATGCGGTCCGGCGCGCGCTCGACGCAGGCGCCGACGTGCTCGCGCACACGCCCAACGACCTCTTGCCCAAGGACCTGGCGTCCAGGCTGCGCGGCAAGTGGGTCATCTCCACGCTGCGCGCCTTCGGCGTCGAGCCGCGCCGGCTGCGCGCGCTGCGCGAGGCGGGAGCGCGCATCGCCTACGGCACCGACCTCGGCAACGAAGGCACCCGGCCGGGGATCGATCCGTTGGAGCTCAAAGCAATTGCCGCGGCAGGAGTCGATCCCATTCGCGCCGCCACCGAGGAGGCGGCGGCGCTGCTCGGCCTGCGCGACATGGGCCGGCTCTCGGTGGGCTCGGCCGCCAGCCTGCTCGCGGTGCGGGCGCTCGACCCCGACTCGCTCGCCCGCCCCGTCTGGGTGATGAACAACGGTAAGATGGTGGTGTGAAGAAGCTCTCGCTCAACGTCGTCTCGCCGCCGCGCGACGAGCCGGTGGGGTCGACGCTGCCCGAGTCGGTGCAGCTCTCCGAGCCGATGCTCCGCTTCCGCTGCAACCAGAAGGGCTGCTGCTGCAGCGGCTGGGACATCCCCTTCCGCCTCGAGGATTTCCTGCGGCTGCACGATCACCTTCCCGAGAGCGAGCGGCCGGGACTCACCCGCGGCATCAAGCTGGTGCTCGAGGCGCCCAAGGAGTCGGGCGAGGACGAGCAGATCTTGCACTCCTTGAAGCTGGACGGAGTGGGCGAGGACCGCGCCTGCCGCTTCCTCGCGGAGGACAAGGGCTGCAACGTGCACAAGCAGCACGGCCTCGAGGCGTTGCCCGACCTGTGCGTGGACTTTCCCGCCTTCGGCTACCGGCGCAGCGACGGGCGCGTGGAGCTGTGGTTCGATCCCGTCTGCCCCGAAGTGCTGGAGCAGCTCGACGAGTCGGACGAGCCCCTGCGCCTGCACCGGCAGCAGGGCGCATTCGGCGACCCGGGATTCGACCTGCGAGTGGCGCACACCTACGAGAAGATCGGCGGGCGGCTGGGAAGGACCACCGTCGAGGTCGACGCGCTCGATCGCATCCGCGCGGCGAGCGTCGAGGCCTTTGCCGTGCGGCGGCCGGCCTGGAAGTCGCTGGCCGCTCTCGCGCACGCCTACCGCCGGCTGCGCACCGGGAACGAGGCGGCGTTCGAAGTGGTCGAGCCCGAGGACGCGCAGCCGTTCTTGGCCTTCCTGGCCGACTGCATCTCGGCGCACGGCGCGGACCTCCTGGCCACGACGCTGCACCGCTACAAGCGGTTCATCTGGTCCATCGATCCCGCGCCGCTCGCCGACGGTCCCGTGGCCGAACACCTCCAGGCCTGGGAGCCGGCCTTCGCCGCCTGGCTCGCGCCGCAGGAGGAGGCGCTCTTGCCGCTGACCGCGCGCTGGCTGGCGCACCGCTTCTCGACGCCCATGGTGAAGGGCCGCGGCGAATTGCGGGAGGCGGCCGACAGCATCGTGCAGCTCTACGCCACTTCGCTGCGCTATGCCGCGGCGTACGGCGCCGTCTTGCAGCGCCCCGTCGACCGCGAGATCTACAAGGCCGCCATCGGCACCGCGGAGTTCTTCTACCGCTCGATGCACTTGCCGCGCGAGTCGCTGCCCTGGTTCGCCTCGGCGCGCGAGTGAGATTTACGCTGGCTGCAGCTTGAGCAGCGTGATCTCCGCCGGCGCGCCGATGCGCATGGGCGGGCCCCAGAAGCCGGTGCCACGGCTGACGTAGAGCTGGGAGGCGCCGCGGCGGTGCAGGCCGGCGACGTAAGGCTGCGCCAGCGCGACCAGCCAGGTGAACGGCCAGATCTGCCCGCCGTGGGTGTGGCCCGACAGCGTCAGAGGCACCTCGTGCCGGGCCGCCTCGGCGAATTGCCGCGGCTGGTGCGCGAGCAGGATCAGCGCCTTGGCCGGATCGCGTCCGGCGAGCGCGCGCAAAAGATCGGGCGAGCCCGTCGGATCCTCGATGCCGGCCAGGTCGAGCCCGGGCGCCACCTCGACGCGCTGGTTGCGCAGCGGCCGCACGCCGAGCGTGGGCAGGTGCGCGTACCATTCCTCGGCGCCGGAGTAGTGATCGTGATTGCCGGTGACGAAGTAGACCCCGTGCGGCGCCTGCAGGGTCGCGAGCGGCGCCACCTGCTCGCGCAGCTCGCGCACGCTGCCGTCGACCAGGTCGCCGGTGATGACCACCATGTCCGGCGACAGCTCGCGAATCCGTCCGACCACGTGCGCGAGCCAATCCTTGCGCAAGAGCGGGCCCACGTGCACGTCCGAGATCTGCACCAGCTTGAATCCGGCCAGCGCCTGCGGCAGGCCGCGCAGCTGGATGTCGAGCTCATTGATCTGCGTGGGCCCGAGCGCGCTCTTGATTCCCGCGGTGGTCAGGCCCGCGGCCACTCCGCCCACCGCCGCCGCGAGCGCGCGCGCGAGGAACAGCCGCCGCGCCGGGTCGGGCTGCAGGAACGGCCGGGCGAGCAGCCGGCCCAGGTCGGCGAATCCGAAGAACGCCGCGAGGAGGAATCCCATCCCCATCCAGACGAACGCGCCCCAGAGCGCCGGCCGGGTGACAGCGGTGGAGAAGAGCCGCGAGGCGATCATCGCCAGCGGCGTCGAAAC
>Ga0307479_10005281_pt1 | contig 11832 bp, 7 predicted proteins | sample atmos_gasesECM4C_FD_203743 | JGI IMG/M metagenome (GOLD analysis project Ga0307479, IMG submission 203743) | Hardwood forest soil microbial communities from Morgan-Monroe State Forest, Indiana, United States - atmos_gasesECM4C_515 | ecosystem: Environmental > Terrestrial > Soil > Temperate... | reverse complement strand
TCGCCGGCGATCTTGACGCGGTCCGCCCGCACTTCGCCAAGGTTGAGCCCAAGCGGATACAAAACTTCAACATTTCGCCGACCGGCGCCCGCGCTGTTTTTGAGGCTTGGGGAGAGATCTTCACCGTCCCTACCGACAAAGGCGACATCCGCAACCTCACGCACAGTCCTGCGGTCGCCGACCGCGACCCGTCCTGGTCTCCCGACGGCAAGTCCATTGCCTACTTTTCGGATGAGTCGGGAGAATACGACCTCGCCATCCGCGATCAGAACGGCCTGGGTGCGGCACGCCACATCAATCTTGGCAATCCACCGTCCTTCTTCTACACGCCGACATGGTCACCCGATAGCAAAAAGATTGCTTACAGCGACAAGCGTCTGCAATTGTGGTGCGTCGACCTGGACAACCCCGCGCCGAAGATGATCGACGCCGACTATTTCGGCGGCTTCGCACCGACGCAACTCAGCCAAACGTGGTCTCCCGACAGCAAATGGATCGCCTATACCAAGCAGCTTGCCAGCGGCCAGCACGCGGTTTTCGTCTACTCGCTCGAACAGGGCAAGGCCTCCCAGATCACTGACGGCATGAGCGATGCGCTTTATCCCGTATGGGACAAGAACGGAAAATATCTCTACTTCACCGCCTCGACCGACGTGGCCCTCTCCACCGCAGGCCTCGACATGTCGAGCGATGAGCATCGAGTTTCGCGCAGCGCCTACGTTGCGGTGCTGAGCAAGGATGAGAAATCGCCGCTTGCCCCGGAAAGCGACGAGGAGACGCCAAAGGAAGAAAAGAAGCCTGATCAGGAAAAGGGAAAAGATAAAGATCAGTCGAAGGACACAGGAAAGGATCGAACCAAAGACAAGAAGGCCGACGAGAAATCCGCCTCCGATAAGGACAAAGACGATAAGGACAAGAACAAAGAGAAAGACGACAAAGAGAAGGACAAGCCTGTCGTCGTCAAAATCGACCTCGAAGGTATCGGACAGCGCATTCTCTCCCTGCCCGTCCCCGCCAAGAACTATCTGAACCTGCTTCCCGCGAAGTCAGGAATTCTGTTCCTTGCCGAAGGTCCGCAGGTCCTTACGGATGATGACCAGCCCAACGTGAACCAGACCATCCAGAAGTTTGACCTCAGCAAGCGCAAGGTCGACAAGTTCATGGACGAGGTCAACGACTTCACCGTCTCGTTCGATGGTGAGAAAGTCCTCTACCGCAAGGGCGAATCATGGGCCACCGCGTCCGCCGCCGACGCTCCTGCAGGCAGCGGCCCCCCCAAGCCCGGTTTCGGGCCGCTCAAACTTGATGGCTGGGAAGTTTACGTTGAGCCGCGTGCCATGTGGAAACAGATCTACAACGAGACATGGCGCATCGAACGCGATTTCTTCTACGATCCGCACTACCATGGCCTCGATCTCGACAAGGCGAAGAAAAAATATGCCCCTTACCTCGACGGCATCGCCTCCCGTGGCGAACTGACCTACATGTTCCAGGAATGCCTGGGTGAACTGACCGTTGGCCACATGTTTATCCGCGGTGGCGACCACCCCGAGCCCAAGAAGGTGAAGGGCGGACTCCTCGGCGCCGACTACAGCCTTGAGAACGGACGCTACCGCTTCGCCAAGGTCTATGACGGCGAGAACTGGAACCCGGGCAATCAAGCGCCACTCACTCAGCCCGGCGTCAACGTCAAAGCCGGAGATTACCTGCTCGCGGTGAATGGCCGCGATCTGCACGCCTCGGACAACATCTACAGCTTCTTCGAAGAGACTGCCGGCAAACAGGTCCTGCTCAAGGTTGGCCCCAATCCGGATGGGAAGGATTTCCGTGAGGTCACCGTCGTTCCGGTCGAGAGTGAAGAGGCTCTCCGCCACCTGGCCTGGATCGAGAGCAATCGCCGCCACGTCGATCAGGCCACCGGAGGCCGCGTCGCCTACGTCCATGTTCCCGACACAGGGGGCGCGGGCTACACCAGCTTCAATCGATACTTCTTCTCGCAAGTGGGAAAAGATGCCGCCATCATCGACGAACGCTTCAACGAGGGCGGGCAACTGGCCGACTACATCATCGATCACCTTCGGCGTCCGCTAATGAGCAAGGTCGTAACCCGCGAAGGCCACGACTGGTCGAGCCCGTCCGAGGCGATCTACGGCCCCAAGGTGATGATCATCAATGAAGAGGCGGGCTCCGGTGGCGACGCGTTGCCGTGGTACTTCCGCAAGGCGGGCATCGGCACGTTGATCGGCAAGAAAACGTGGGGTGGCCTGGTGGGAATTGGCGGCTACCCGCAACTCATCGACGGCGGCAGCGTCACCGCGCCACGCGGTGCGATCTACGGTCTAGACGGCGAGTGGGAAGTTGAGAATCGCGGCGTCCCGCCGGATGTGGAAGTCGATCTCGAACCTTCCGCCTGGCGTCAGGGGCACGACGCCCAGCTCGACAAGGCGATCGAAGTGGTCATGCAGCAGTTGAAAGAGCACCCGCTGCCCGAGATCAAACGGCCGCCGTACCCGAATTACCATGAGCACGACGATCTGGGAGCGAAGTAAGGATAGAGTCTCAACCAGTGTGAGTGCCAGATTTTGAACAGTTGATCGGGAGACTGGACTCCTCAGAGTTGGAGACCGGGCCTGAAAAAATTAGGGGTGAAAAAACGGTGAAGTATTCGAGACAAATCCACGGAGTGAATTGGTCGTGAACAATTCCGTGGGTCACAGCAGCCATGACGCAAGTGAAGGCGATTTTAAGTGCTTCCATCGAGTTGTCATTGATAAGTTGCTGGGCGGGTTCGCGCCGACAACAACCTAGGTCCCAACCGACATTGTTCGCCGATCCACTATCATGTGTTCTTGTTCCGCTCCCGTCCATCCGCCTTGCGCAGCATCTTGAGTCAGCTTTGTCCTCGATGTCGATCCGCAAGAATTTTCCGTTCTTCGATTTATTGCGGCTTCCCCAAAATGCATGATTGCTGTCCCACCTGCGGCCTCCACTTCAATCGCGAGCCGGGATATTTTCTCGGTGCCATGTACATCAGTTACGGCTTGGCCCTGGCGTTCATCTTTGTTCTTGGCGCATCGCTCTGGGCCCTGACCGGTTGGCGTGTGGACAAGATTGCGATGTGGGCGGTCTTGTTGTTCCTGCCCTTCGCCCCCATGCTGACGTTTCTTTCGCGTGTACTTTGGATTTATCTCGACCAGAAAATCGATCCAGAGCCCTTCTAGAGGTGATCCAGTCAGTGAACGCAGGGCGTTCTTGCCTCCGCGGGCGTTGGCTCGTGAAACATCACCGACATTATTTTGGATCACTACTCATCGACCCGGCAAAGGAGTTTGAGGGGATGGCCTGTCCACGAACTGACTAAGCGACAGGGGGCGAGCGCGTCCAGCGGTCGTTCTGGATGGTTTCAAGTCACCCCTCACTTACTCTGGGTCGTGTCGATCCTCAGAAATCGCGCTGCGTTGTTATACAGAATGTCGCGCTTCTGTTGGGTCGTCAGGTAATCGGCGTTCTGGATGATGCTGATCGAATAGGCCATCAACTTGGGCCAAAGCAGTTGGTCGGTGCCGAACATCACGCGGTCCTCGAATCCGCCATCCACCAGTCGCTCGATATAGCGATTGACTTCCTTGATGGGATAGCTCCAGATCAGTCCTGCAACGTCTACGTAGACGTGCGAGTTCGCCTGCAGAAGCGTAAGCATCTCTTCGATCATTGGGTAGCCCGCGTGCATCACTTGCACACGCAGTTTCGGGTGGCGCGCCAGGAGTTCCTCGAACAGAAGCGGGTTCCCCATGGAACCGCGGAATTTTGGCATAGTCACGTTGGCGCGTCCTGAGCCGCCGGTGCCCATATGCACCGCAACGGGAATATCCAGTTCTTCGGCGAGTGCGAAGTAGGCATCGACCGAAGGATCGCTGGGTGAGATGCCCTCATACTGGAGTCCGATCTCGCCCATGACTTTGAAGCCGCCGCTGGTGAAGTCCTTTCGGAGTTCTTCGAGCGCGACCCGCTGGCCTGGTGCTATGCCATTTGAGAACGACGTGCCGGGGATGATCCGCCCGGGCGAGGAGTCTTTCCATTTCTGCACGCTCTTGGGATCGCCAAAGACAACCGCCGTGACGTTCAGGCGCTCCATCTCGGCTAGAACATCCTTCATGTACTCGCCTGGGGCGGACGGATAGAGTGCGGGAGTGCATGGCTCTTTCACCCAACCGAACGGCTCTTCCTTCTCTTTAGGATCGGACGCGGTGAACTTTGAGGTGTTCGGACACATAGGCGCGACGCCGGGAAAGTTCGCGTCCATAGCGTGCACATGAACATCGAGTACCGGCGGTGCGTTGGTCTCGGTGTTCTGAGCGGGAGCGATCACTGCGTCGAATGAAAGAAGTACAGCGCAAAATAAAAACTGCTTGAAGCGGCAGCAGGACATTCCGAGTCTCCTTTTACGGATGTGCGTAACGATGAGACTTCGGAGGTATAACACATATTGTCATAGTGTCGAAAATGGGTTGATGTCCCGGAGTAGCTGGCCCAGCCGTGGCGTGCCACACTAAAACGCGGTCGGACTTATAATCACGGCGATGAGTGCCTCCTCTCCACAGGATTCAGGGAATCGGGATGTTTTCCGGCTGGATCGGCAGGACCCATATCTCCGCCTCCTCTGTGTCAACATCTTCGTCCGCGATCAAGAGCGAAGTTTGCGCTTCTACACCGACCAGCTTGGATTCACCGTAGTGGTTGATGAAAGTTATGAATCTGGTGGCCGTTGGGTCGCGGTTGCGCCTCCCGACGGCAGCGCGGTGCTCGCGCTGGTGACTCCCAAGCGCAACTCCGAAGAATACAAGCTGATTGGCCGTGCCCGACATGCCGTGCTGGTTACCGAAGACGTGATGGCCAAATATGATGAGTGGCGGAAGCGCGGCGTTCGCTTTCACCATCCACCGCAGACCACTCTTTGGGGAGGAATTTTCACCCGCTTTGACGATTTGGATGGAAATTCCTTTGCGCTCGTGGGGAGGGATGACTTCGTTCGCGAGATCGAAGGCCAGCGGCGTGCGGCCGCGGAGAGGCTTGAGGCCGAACGGCGCCTGGTTCAAGAGCTGGAAATTGCAAAACAAGTGCAGGCAAGGCTTTTCCCGCAAAGGCTACCCCAGCTCAAAACGTTACAATACGCGGGAAGTTGCATCCAAGCGCGTGACGTTGGCGGCGACTACTACGATTTTCTAAGTCTGGGCCAAGAGCGGATGGCCTTGGTCATCGCCGATACGTCGGGCAAGGGAATCGGTGCCGCACTGTTAATGGCTAACTTACAGGCGAACCTGCGAAGCCAAAGCGCAATCGCATTGGACCAGCCTCAACGTTTCTTGCATTCGGTGAACCAGCTCTTTTATGAAAATACGACTGAGAGCGCCTATGCCACCCTTTTCTTTGGCGAGTACGACGACAAAGCCAGGCACTTGCGCTACGCGAATTGTGGGCACCACCCTCCTCTTTTGCTCCGTAATGGCAGCGTTGAACGGCTCGATTCGACGTGCACGGTCATGGGGCTCTTCAAGACGTGGAACTGTTCGATAGAGGAACGACAGCTCTTGCCGGGTGACATTCTCGCACTCTACACAGACGGAGTGACGGAAGCGTTTAACAAAGAGGGAGAGGAATTCGGGGAGCGGCGCCTGATTGAAGCTTTGCGGCGAAATCGTGAGCGAACTTCCCAGGCTTTACTGGCCGCCATCGTAGAGGAAGTTCAACGATTCAGTTCTCGCGATGAGCAACATGACGACATCACGCTAATAGTTGCGAAATGCGAATCGGGCTAATCTCGGCGACCGCAACGCCGCATTCGTGCACTCCCGAACCACGCTCGCCGTGAAAGAACTAGCCCTCAGAATTGCAACAATCTAGAATTAGCAGATGCGGGCGGTCGCGATAAAAAAGGGTAGCCGCGAGAAAGCAACAGGCTTCCAAGAGATGGGAACACTCAGGTGCGACGGATGCGGCGAGGAGTTCTTCATTGGCCACACTCCACAATCCGTAGATAAGCAGGTGGCGGAACGGCAGGCAAAGTGGCTTGAGAAGGTTCTGGCGGAAGAGCACGAGCGCGACAGGAAGCACTCCGACCGAATCGAGCTGCCGGACTAGCTGATTCTCGTCGAAATCAGCCCGCCCAAATGAACGAAGGCCGGGTATCCCGGAAGGATATTCCGGATCCCGGCCCACGTCTTAGTGCAACTTGGAGTAGAGTTTCGCGGGTGCCCCATTTCCCGCGCGCTCCTTGCCCTTCGGCAGGCGCAGGCCAAGCTCTGAGCGGAGCCGAAGGGTGGGGATTTTCCCTAGTTGCCCGAACCCGAGTTCGCAGCAGCGGTAGTCGGAGCCGCCGTCGGGGCGGCGGCGCCCGTGCCATACCGCGCTAACCGCGGGAAGAACGGCGTCACTTCAAACGGCATCTTGTCGCGCGCCGAGGTGATGGCGACCGGAGCCGTCTTCACCATTTCTGCCCGGTCGTCCCAGGGATTGATCTTCACGCGTCCACCCAGAGGCAGCGCAGCGATCTGATCCAGTTTGTTGTTGTCGAGCGCGGGGCCTTGCGTGGCCAGCGCAGCCAAGCGCGTGACCGTGGCGCCCTCGGCCAGAGGATTACCCAGGTGAGTCGTGAGCAGGGCTCCCAGTTGCGGAGCACGCTGCTGCAGAGCCTTGAGGAACAACCCAACGTTATCGAGCTTCTGCGCGTACGGCGAGTTTTTCAACAAGTCGACAGCTTTCTTGTCGGCCGCCGTCTCTTCTTCGGGAATGTGCTTGAAGCCCAGGTTCTGATACGTCGAGTCGTCGGAGAACAGCATCCGATCGTTGAACGCATACTTCGAACCCAGGTTGTGACCGAGCACGATGTGCGCCAATTCATGCGAAAGGACTGCGGCCAGACTGGCCTCGTCCGGCAGCACGTCCACCAAGCCGCGGCTGATCACGATGGTGTTGCCTACGCTAAATGTTTCCAGTGGCGCCGTCAGCAGCACGCGTGTGCGTACCGGCCGGGGCAGATCGATGTTGTTGGTGACTTCCAGGTTGTTGACCACGGTCTGGAGAATGTGGTCTACATCACCCTCGGGCGCCAGCAGTCCGGCATAAGTCAGGCGCTCGATGACGTTGTCTTCCGCCTGCTGCTGCCAAACCCGCTCCGCCTGCAGGGGAGAGGCATCCTGCGCGGCCGCACTCTCATCTTTCACGCTGTCCACGCGGATCTGGGTCAGTTCGTCGTCCTTGCCGCCCTTCTTGAGGTCATAACCCCAGATGCGGGTCTGCGCCTTGAAAGCAACTTTGTTCTTCACCCCAGCGCTGAAGTCGCCTTCCTCACTGTAGATGAAGGCCGGCACCCAGTAGCCCGGGATCAGGTTCAACCGCCAGCTGTCCATGTGAAAGAAATAGGAATTGCGCGGCGCCGGATAGTAGGTCCCGTTCAGGCGCACGATGTTGTAGCCCTGATCTTCTACCCAGACGCGTCCCAGGAAGCGGCCACGGCCGGATCCCTTTTTCGGCGTTACGTCGAACACTAGGCAGCGCACGTCGCCCAGAAATTCGCGGCGCACGTAGTGAAATTCGTAATGCTCGCGGTCGAAGTCGGTACGGTCCGCATACACCATCCAGGAAAAGCCCAGCGGCTGGTATTGCACCTTGTAAAGCTTCTGCAGGCCGCCCAGCAGACGGGCTTGCATGCCGCCCTTCTCCTCGTCCTTCAGGTAGTCCTTACGGTCGACGGTCTCGCCCATATCCATGCGGCCGAGGAAGTAGTGGTCCTCGCTGGGCACGGGACCGAGCTGCGGATCGCTGGTCAGATTCTGCAGATAGGTCTCGACCACGGGGGTGCGATTGGACAACGCCTTGATCAAGCCGTGTTCACGCTCGATGAATAGCGTCACGACCTGGTCCATCGTTGTAGGAGCCGCAACGGTAGCCGGGGCCGCCGGTGTAGCCGGCGCAGCCGGAGCCGCTTGCGAGGCCTGCGTTGGCGTGGGCTGGGCCTGCGCCGGTTGCGCCGCCGCTGGGTCCGCCGCCTGAGACGATTGTGCCGCCTGCGCCGCGTCGGGCGTAGCCGGCTGTGATTGCGCCGCTTGCTGTGCGGCAGCGCTCATCGACGCCAGCAAAGCCGCTGCAAAAATGCAATTCCAAGTACGCATGACTCTTTTCTCCAAGTTTCTGTAACCTGATTTCAATCTCGAACCAAAACCACCCATGCAACTTCGCCAAAATCTTCAGTACGCCATCTGGAACACGACGTGAACAACTGCCGTCGAATCGACCGGCTGCCCGCTGCGCAGTGCCGGCTTGAACCGCATCTTATTGGCCGCGGCGATGGCCGCTTCATCCAGCCCGTGACCCAGCCCTCTCACGACACGATTCACGTGCAACGTGCCTGAGGCTGAGAAGCTCACCTCGAGCAGCACTTCGCCCTCGAGCTTCAAGCTGCGCGCTTCGTCGGTATAGACCGGATTCGGTTTATACGTGATCTCCACCGGCGTGGTCGGCGCGCTGGAGTCCGCCTGCGCAACCTTGGGGCCCTGATGCACTACCTGCTCTGATCCGAATCCGCCGGTGGCAACACCCTTGCCGTTGCCACGCCCGTCCCCCTTGCCTCCAGTCGCGATGCCGCTGCCGAAGTCAGCGCTGGCGACCGTTCCCTTGATTCCCTTGGCGCCACCGGATCCGTTGCCCTGTCCCGGGCCCGCGGGCATATCAAACGAGCCCAGTGACGCGGTGTACAACTTCGCACCCTGCTTGCCCGTGCCCGGCAGTCCATTCGGATCGCCGAATCCGCCGGTCTGAACTTTCTCGATCGGAGCGTTTACGGTTGGCGTCTGCGAGCTTCCGCCAAAGTCACCGGTATGCACCAGTTGCGGACGCGCCCCGCCCGCGACCTTGATCACCGGCGCGACGAACTGATTGACCGCAACTTTCGGCGCCTCGACCGGCTGTGGAGCTTGGCGCCGCACTTCGCGCGGCACCACCAGCTTGGGCTGCTCGAACACCGGCAGCTTCACCGCCGGAAGCAGCTTGGCTTTGACCTGCGGCCTAGGCTTGATTGGAGCCGGTTCCGGGCGCAGCGACGGCATCGGAATCAGTTCCGTTACGTGATATTGCGTCAGCTGCAGTTTTTCCGGCAGCAGCAAACTCAGATTGATGAGCAGCAGCACCGCCAGCGTCACCAAACCGTAGCTGGTGGCCAGAGCCCGCTTGTTGATCTTGCGTTCGGGCAGTAGTCCTAGTTGAAATCCGCGGTAAGCTGTCGCCATGCAAATTCGCTCCATTGGGACCCAGCAGGGGAGTGCGCCGGGGCTTGGAGTCTTCAAAATACGAGAGATAGGACAGGGGGTAAACGTGTCCACGGCTCTTGACCTTAGGTAACCGGGGATATGTCCTTTTGAGAGAGTGGACCAGAACGGGCGCCGGACAGGCTGTTTACCCATGTGCGCCCGGCAAGATTTCCACAACACGGGTAAAGAAGCCAAGGAGACAGGCGGAAGAGCCCGGTTCCGCGGGGACCTTGAACGACTTGTTCTTCTTGGCGTCCTTAGCGTTTCTTGCGGTTAAAGTCTCTTGCTGCCCCGGCGCAGTCGCGAGAAATATCCAAACACTGGAATCCCGGCCAGAATGACCAGCACGCCATATCCCGAGTTCGGCCAGTCATTCTTGAACGTGTAGCAGAGCAACGCCGCGGCCACGGTCACGAACAACGCGGGCACCAGGGGATATCCCCACATGCGGTAAGGCCGCGCCGCCTGCGGCTCGCGCCAGCGAAACACAAAAACCGTGCTGCCCGCGATCATATAGAACAACCACTCCGCGAAGATTGCTAAAGAAAACAGCTGCCGAAAATTTCCCCCCAGCAGCAACAGTAAAATCGAGAGGACCGCTTGTACCACAATTGCCACGGACGGCGTGTGAAACAGCGGATGCACGTCCGCCAGCGCCCGGAAAAAATATCCGTCGCGCGCCACCGCAAACGGCACACGCGCCCCGCTCATGATCGTGCCGTTGAGCGTGACCAGCATCGATAGCGCCATCCCCGCCGACACAATGCCCGCCCCCATGCGCCCCATGACCAGAGCGACCGCATCTGACGCCGGACGCGGCGAAGCCGCAATCGCGCTCGCCGGAAGCACATATTGCACGCCCGCATTCACTAGCATGTAGAGCGCCCCCACCGCGGCCACGCCCGCGATCAGCGCAATCGGAATGCTCCGCTCGGGGCGCTTCACCTCCCCGGCCACCATGTTCAAATCATTCCACCCGTCGTAAGCCCACAGCGCCGCCACCAGCGCCGCCATGAACCCCGCCATGCCGCCCTTCGCGCCCGTGAACGTACCGGCAAAGTTGCTCCATCCGCGGCCCGGCACGTTGCCTGCGCCGCTGAAACACACGACCACGATGCCCAGGATGATTGCGACTTTCAACAGCGTAAACACCAACTGGAACTCGCCTGCCTTCTTGATCCCGAGGTAATTCAGAAACGAAATCAGCAGCGCTGCAGCAATCGCGACGATCTGGCCCCAGGTAACGGGAATCGAGGTGGGGATCAAGTTTGCAGAGAAGAAGGAGAAGACGGGAAACGTCCCGAGAATTCGTACCAGCCCCGTGACCACGGTCGCCACCGATGCCGGCTTCGCGATAACAAACCACGTCCACCCATAGAGAAACCCAACCAGTGGCCCATATCCGTCGCGGACGTATACATATTCTCCGCCCGCCTGCGGCTTCATCGCCCCCAGTTCCGCGTATGTGAGCGCGCCAAAGAACGACAGCAGCCCGCCCACAATCCACGCCAGGTAAACGAGTCGGGCGGAACCCACCGCCTGCATCATCTCCGCCGGCACCAGAAAGATGCCGCTCCCAATGATCGTCCCTACGACGACGGCCGAAGCATGGCTAACCCCAAGGTCGCGGGACAGTTCGGGACGTACGGTTGCTGAATGAAGAGAGCTGTTCATGCCGGAGAAGGGAGTATAGCGGAGAGAAAAGAAACGTCAATGCGGTCAGGCGCGCGAACATCTCAGTGAGAATTCGCACTCGCCCCTGGCGGCGCGGCGCAGACATGTTGCTCGAGGGCGGAGACAAACTTCTTCTTGAAAATTGCCATCGGCTGCGGGTCGCCCGGCCCCTGAGTTGCCACCGCCTCCGCTTTGAAGACTTCTTTGCTGTAGGTTGCGGCATTGCGGAGCGGGCAATGCTGCTGTTCGAGTGCCTGGATTACCCTCTGAACATCCGTACGCACGCCCTCAGGGTTGGTCTCTAGCATTACACCCTGCCTCATTTCCTTCAAGCCGTCTTTGACCCCGCCTTGCTGAGATAAGAGCTCTCCCAAAGAAAACCTGATGTCGGCATTCTTCGGGCTCAGCCTCAAGATCTTTCGATAGATCGAAGTCTGCTCTTTGGCGTCGGTTAGAGTCCGCGAGTAATTCGTGAGAACCTCTTCATCATCGGGAGCAAGCTCGTAGAGCTTGCGGTAGACCGCATACTCTTTTTCCTGGAATGCCCGCGACGCGGCCTCACCGTTCTTCTGCGCGTACGTCGACATGTTGGCGTAGGCGTCGGCCAGCAACTTGTAGGCAGCCACAGGATTGTCGTAGTCCGCCTGCAGAGCCATCTCCAGTTCCCGAATTCCTTCCTCTTCGCCCTTCTGCGTGCCGCCCATGCAGTCGATGCAATTGTCCTCCACGAGTTTCTTGCCCCGAGCGAAATGATCGGCAGGCATGTCCTGGGACTGCAACCACGAAACTGCGACCATGGTCGCTGCCACTAAACACATCCATGACAGCGAGACTGCAGATCGGTTAGGCATTCTGA
>Ga0307479_10005279_pt1 | contig 11833 bp, 9 predicted proteins | sample atmos_gasesECM4C_FD_203743 | JGI IMG/M metagenome (GOLD analysis project Ga0307479, IMG submission 203743) | Hardwood forest soil microbial communities from Morgan-Monroe State Forest, Indiana, United States - atmos_gasesECM4C_515 | ecosystem: Environmental > Terrestrial > Soil > Temperate... | reverse complement strand
GAGGCCAAGCACTGGGGACTCGCCAACCACGTAGTGCCGAAGGGCGGCGCCCTCGCCCGGGCGCGCGAGATCGCCCAGTCACTCGCCGCGGGCCCGCCGCTGCTGTTCCCCGCCATCAAGCAGCTGCTGCGCCACACCGAGACGATTCCCGAGCATCAGGCCTTCGAGGTTCATGACGCGCTCAGCGCGGTGCAGAAGGTCATCCGCTCCGAGGACCTGAAGGAAGGCGCGCGGGCCTTCGCCGAGAAGAGAAAGCCCGTCTGGCAGGGCCGCTAACCCCCGAGCGGCCGCAGCAGCGCACGCGAGATGATGTGCCGCTGCACCTCGCTGGTGCCATCCCAGATGCGCTCGATGCGCGCGTCGCGCCAGATCCGCTCGAGCGGCAGCTCGGTCATCAGGCCCATGCCACCGTGTATCTGCAGCGCCTCGTCCGCCACCATCGCCAGCATCTCGGTGGCCTTGAGCTTGGCGATCGCCATGTCCGTGTCGGTCGCGGTGCGGCGCCCGAGCTTCCAGGCGGCTTCCAGTGTGAGGAGCTCGGCGGCGCGCAGCTCGACCGCCATGTCGGCGAGCTTGAAGGCGACGCCCTGGAACTTGCCGATCTGCTGGCCGAATTGGCGCCGCTCCGCCGCCCACTGCGTCGCGAGCGCGAGCGCGCGCTCGGCGCGCCCCAGGCAGTTGGCCGCGACCTGCAGGCGGGTGGCGCCGAGCCAGGTGTTCGCCACCTCGAAGCCGCGGTGCAGCTCACCGAGCACCGCCGCGCGTGGCACGCGGCAGTCGGTGAACTCGAGGATGCTGTTGGTATAGCCGCGATGTGAGACGTTCTGATAGCCGCGCCGCACCGTGAAGCCCGGGGTTCCCATGTCGACCAGAAACGCGGTGATCAGCTTGCGCGCTCCGCGCGGCCCCTGCTCCTCGCCGCTCGCCGCGAACAGGATCACGAAGTCGGAAGCGTCGGCGTGGCTGATGAAGTGCTTGGTGCCGTTGATGAGAAAATCGCCTCCCTGCAACGCCGCGCTGGTCTTCATGCCGCGCAGGTCCGAGCCCGCCGCGGGCTCGGTCATCGCCAGGCACTCGGTGCGCTCGCCGCGCACCGCCGGCAGCAGGTAGCGCTCGCGCTGCGCGCCCTCGCAGGCGAGCAGGATGTTGGAAGGGCGCGCCACGCAACCGTACTGCAGCGCGTAGCTGGTGTGGCCGAGCTCCTTTTCATAGAGCACCCAGGCAACGCCGTCGAGCCCGGCGCCGCCGACCTCGACCGGCATGTTGGCGGCGTACAGGCCGGCCGCCATTGCTTTCGCCTTGAGCTCGCGGCGCAGCTCCTCGCGCAGTGCGCCGCTGCGCTCGACCTCGGTCTCGTGCGGCACCAGCTGCTCGCGCACGAACTTGCGCGTGTTGTCGACGATCAGCTGTTGCTCTTCGGTGAGGCTGAAATCCACGGTGCACTCCTTAAGCCGGCGCGGCGGCCGCCCGCCCTCGGCCGCGCATCTCCCCGGCGGCGGCGGTCCCCGCCCAGCCGTGCAGCATTTCGAGCTGCAGCTGCAGCTGACTGACCTGGCGCGCCGCGGGCCAGTCGCGCGGGGTAGCGACCACACTCGCGGTGAGGCCGTTGATGAACGTGACCACCGAGCGCAGCACCTGATCGCGAACCTCGGCCCGCCACTCGCGCCACTCGGGCCAACCGCGCTCCAGGCAGCGCTCGAAGAGCCTGAGGTACTCGCGGTGCATCCAGGCGTTGATGCGCTTCAGGCGCTTGTCGGCCGACACCTGGCCCCAGAACGCGGTCCAGAAGGCGCACTCGGTGAGACGTGTCGCATCGACCGGCAGCGCCTCGGTGAGCAGCGCGAGCAGCTCCGGCTCGCCCTGCCCGGCCGCCGCCGTGAGCCGCTCCTCGATCCGGCGCAGCATCAGGCGCAGGGCTGCGATGATGATTTCCTGCTTGGTGTCGAAGTAGTGCGCCACCATGCCGGTGGTGTAGCCGGCCTCGCGCGCAATGCGCACGATCGTCGCCTGATCGAAGCCGTACTCGGCCACGACCCGGCAGGCGACGAGGGCGATCTCATCGCGCCGGCGCCCGTGATCGACGATCTTCGGCATCAGCGCGCCCTGCCGGCGAGGCGCCCGGCCTCGGGCGGCAGTGGCAGCCGCGCCTGCGCCCCCTGCAGCGTGGCGAGACGCGTGCGCACCGTAGCGTCCATCGCCGCGGCCTTGCCGGCAGCGGCGTCGACGTGCAGGTACAGCTGCTCGGCGCTGGCGATCTGCGCCTGATCGCGCGCCCGGTGCAGCGCATGAAACAGGCGCACCCGCTTGTCGTCGACCTCGAGCACGCGGCTCTCGACGTACAGCGCCTCGGGAGCGCGCGCTTCGGCCTGATGTGTCATGTGCGTCTCGACGCTGTAGAGCGAGCGCCCCGAGCGGCGGTAGGCATCGTCGACGCCGGCGTAGCGCAGCAGCGCATCGGTCGCATCCCCGAACACCTGCAGGTAGCGCGAATCGGTCATGTGCCCGTTGTAGTCGACCCACTCCGGGCGCACCTGGGTCTCGACGAGCCGTAGCACCGCGGGCTCGCCCGAGGCGACTGCGGCGAGCGTGCCGCGCGCCGCCGCGGCACCGGCCTCGTAGAGGCGCTCCTCGAGGGCGCGCAGCGTGGCGCCCGCCCCGATGTTGAATGGACGCAGCACCTGCTGGATCGCGACCAGGTAGTCGTCACGCAGCCGCTCGAGCTCGCGGATCGAGCGCCCGGCGGCCTGGGCTTGCGTACCCTCCACCATCCGCTCGATCAGCTGCTCGGAAAGCTCGGGCGCCTCGAGGCGGGTCCACGGCCATTTCAGGCACGGGCCGAACTGCCTGAGCATGTGGCGCATGCCGGTCTCGCCGCCGGCCAGATGATAGATGAGGTTGGTACCCATGGCGGCCCAGCGCAGGCCCGGCCCATAGACGATCGAGTCATCGAGCTCCCCGGTGGTCGCCACGCCGTCGTTCACCATGTGAAGAATCTCGCGCCACAGCGCCTCCTGCAGCCGGTCGGTGAGGTGACCCGGGATCTCGCGCCGCACCCTGAGGGCATGCATGCCGATGTACGTATAGAAGCGGCCCGCCGCCTCCAGAGCCTGCGGGGAAGTTGCCTTGCCCCCCACCAGCTCGACGAGCGGCAGCAGGTACACCGGGTTGAAGGGGTGCGCGACCAGAAAGCGCTGCGGAAACTCCATGTCGCGCGCCAGGTCGCTCGGCAAGAGGCCGGAGGTGCTGGAGGCGATCAGCACGTCGCGCGGCGCCTGGCGGCTGACCGCCGCGAGCGTGCGCTGCTTGAGCTCGAGCTGCTCCGGGATATTCTCCTGGATGAAGTCCACCGAGCTCGCCATGAGCGCGAGATCGGTCGTGAAGGACAGCTTCCCCTTGGGAGGCAAGGGAGCAAAAGTGAGACGCGACAACGCGCCTTCGGCGTTGGCGACCGCGCCGCGAATCCATTCCTCCATCTCGGGCCTGACGTCCGCAGCCACGACGTCGATGCCGAAGTGCAGCGCGCGCGCGGCCCAGCCGCCGCCGATCACGCCAGTACCGAGCAATCCCAGTGTCCTCACCTGTCTCATGGCCGCGCTCTTTTTAATGTCTTCGTAATAATATAATAAAGCGGCACGGCGCGCATGCGCGGGCCCCCGGCGGCCGGACCGCGCACTTGAGTGCGCCCACCGCCCGCGCGCACAATGACTGGCCTGAGCGGAAAGTAACGACGGGAGGCGCCATGGGACTGCTCGACGGATTGATTGGCGGTGTGGTCGGCGCCGAGATGGCGACCGTGGTCAACACCTTCATTCAGCAGCACGGTGGCGTGCAGGGGATCGTCGGCCAGCTCGAGAGCCAGGGACTCGGGGCGACCGCGCGCTCCTGGGTCTCCACGGGGGCGAATCAGGCGATCTCCCCCGACCAGATCAGCAAGGTGTTCGGCAGCAGTCCGGTTCTCGCCCAGCTCGCCGCCAAGGCGGGCCTCAGCCCGCAGGATCTCGCGCAGAAGCTCTCGCAGGCGCTGCCGGCCGCGATCGACAAGCTCACTCCCGGGGGAGCGATTCCGAAATAGCCCGTGACCCGCGGACCCGGCCTCGGCCTCCTGAGGCGCAAGTCCGTGGCACTGTGCGTCGCCGAGAGCCTTGGGGAACGCGGCCCGCACCTCGAGCGCGCCCTCGGCTTCTGGAGCCTGACCGCCTTCGGCGTCGGCTGTACCGTCGGCGCCGGCATCTTCTCGCTGACCGGCGACGTCGCCGCGCACCAGGCGGGGCCGGCCGTCTCACTCGCCTTCGTGCTCGCGAGCCTCGCCTGCTTCTTCGCCGGCCTGTGCTACGCCGAGTTCGCCGCCATGGTGCCGATCTCGGGCAGCGCCTACTCCTATTCCTATGTGACGCTCGGCGAGCTCACCGCCTGGATCGTCGGCTGGAGCCTGGTGCTCGAGTGGCTGTTCTCGGCAGCGCTGGTCGCGATCAGCTGGTCGGGCTACGCGCAAGGAGCGCTGCGCGATCTCGGGCTCGCGCTGCCGCCGCTGCTCACGCAGGCGCCGTTTGCGCTCGACGCCCGCCACCATGTGCTCGCGACCGGCGCCTGGCTCGACCTGCCCGCGGTCCTGGTGGTGCTGGCCTGCACGGCGCTGCTGCTCGCGGGCACGCGCACCTCGGCGGCGGTCAACACCGTGATCGTGCTCGCGAAAGTGTCCGCCCTGATCGTGCTGGTGGCGGTCGGCGCGCGCTACGTGCAGCCGGCCAACTGGCGGCCGTTCATTCCGCCAAACGCCGGCGGCTTCGGGCAGTTCGGCTGGTCGGGAGTGGCGCGCGGCGCCGGAATCCTGTTCTTCGCCTATCTCGGCTTCGACGGCGTCTCGACGCTCGCGGAGGAGGCCCGCAACCCGCAGCGCACGCTCCCCTGGAGCCTGTTTGCCTCGCTCCTCATCTGCACCGCTCTGTATGTCAGCGTGAGCCTCGTCATCACCGGCCTCGCCGACTTCCGCTCACTCGCCGTCGCCGATCCGCTCTACTACGCGCTCTCGGCTGCGCGTGGACCGCTCGGCCCGGTCAGGGCGCTGGTGAGCCTGGTGGCGCTCGTCGGCCTGGTATCGGTGGTGCTGGCCTGCATCGTCGGGCAGGTGCGCATCTTCTACTCGATGGCGCGCGACGGGCTGCTGCCGCCGGCCTTCGCGCGCGTGAGCGGCGCTCATCGCACGCCGGTCATCGGCACACTGCTCACCGGCGCAGTCGCTGCGCTGATCGCCGGCCTCATTCCGCTTGCAGCCCTCGGTGAGCTCATCTCCCTCGGCACACTGCTCGCCTTCACCATGGTGTGCGTCGGAATACCCATGCTGCGCCGGATCGACCCCACCGCTCACCGCCCCTTCCGCACGCCGTGGGTACCGGTGGTGCCCGCACTCGGCATCGTGAGTTGCGTGGTGCTCATGGTGAGCCTGCCGGGAGGGACCTGGCTGCAGCTGTGCGCCTGGGGCGCGCTCGGGCTCATCATCTACGCCGCATACGGCCGGCGCCACTCGCGCCTGCGCGGCGCACCGTCAGCGGACGGCAGCGGCGCGCGCGCCTGAGAGCCCGGTGGCGCAGAAGCGCCGGATCCGCTCGCAGGCCGTATCGAGGCTCGCCTCCTCGGTTGCGAAGCACACCCGCACGCAGTGGGCCGTTGCCGCCCCGAACGCTGCCCCGTCCATCACCGAGACCCTCTGCGAGCCGTACAGAGCCCGGACGAACTCACGGCCCGAGAGCCCGCTGGCGCTCACGTCGAGCAGCATGAACATGCCGGCCTCGGGCTCGATTGGCCGCAGCTCGCCGATGCCACGCAGTCCGGCCGCGAAGCGCTGTTGGCGGGTGCGGCAGTACTCGCGCGTGTGTTGTTCGGCAGCGGGCGCGATGTCGAGCGCGGTGATCACCGCTTCCTGCACGAAGCCCGGCAGTCCGAACAGCATGCACATCGCGAGCAGCTCGGCGTTGACGGCGAGCTCGCGCGGGCCGACGAGCCAGCCGGCGCGCCAGCCGGTCATGGCATGCGATTTCGAGAGACTCCCGAGCGTCACCACCTGCTGCGGCAGGCGCGCGGCGAGGCCCGGCACCCTGCCCCCAGGAGCCAGCCCCGCGTAGACCTCGTCCGCGATCAGCCACAGATCATGCTGGCGCGCCAGTTCTTCGATGACCGCGAGCTCGCTCTCGTTGAAGACGCAGCCGCTCGGATTGTTGGGACTCGCCCAGACGATCGCGCGCGTGCGGCCCGTCACCAGCGCCCTGAGCGCCGCCAGATCCGGGCGCAGTCGCGCGTCCGCCGGCGCGCACACCATCCGCGCGCCGCCGACTTCCAGTGTCGCCGGATAGGTCGGGTACATGGGCTCGAAGGTCACGACCTCGTCCCCGGGCCCGAGCAGGCACAGCGAGGCGACGAACAGGGCGTTCTGCGCGCCGGCGAGATAGACCACGTTCTCGGCGGACACCGCCTGGCCGGTGCGCGCCGCGTGCGCGCGGGCGATCGCCTGCCGCACCTCCAGCCGGCCGGCCGCTGCCACGTAGTGCGTGTCGCCCCGGCGCAGCTGCTCGATGGCGCGCTCCAGCACCGGGGCGGGGGTCTCGATGTCGGGGTCACCGACGCTCAGCACGATGACGTCCTCGCCCCGGGCGCGCGCGGCGACCGCCTCATAGTGCGTGAGCCAGGCGTCGGCCCCGGTGCCGGAGATGCGTTTCGTGAGAGAAGAGAATTTCACGCAGCTAACTCTGCGTGGCCGGTGCTAACATTTCAAGCGCATGAGCGCCGCCTTAAGGACCGTCGGACGCTACGTCATCGAGACGCTGGCGGCCAACGGCATCGACACCGCGTTCGGCATCCCCGGCGTACACAACATCGAGCTGTACCGCGGGCTCGACTCGCGGCGGGTGCGCCACATCCTCGCCCGCCACGAGCAGAACGCCGCCTTCGCCGCCGATGGCTTCGCCCGGGCGAGCGGCCGGGTCGCCGCCGCGTTCGTCATCTCAGGCCCCGGCCTCACTAATGCGCTCACGGCCATCGCCCAGGCCGCCTCGGACTCGGTGCCGATGCTCATCATCGCCAGCACGCCAGTGCGCGCCTCGCTCGGGCGCAACTGGGGTGTGCTGCACGAGCTCGCGGACCAGCGCGCCCTGGCGGCCGGCGCCGCCGGGCTGGCGCTGCACGCCGGCTCTGCGGAGGAACTGCGTGCGCACCTCGCCAGCGCATTCGCATTCCTCGGCAGCGGGCGGCCGCGGCCTGCCTATGTCGGCATCCCGCTCGACCTGCTGGGGGAGAGGACTGCGCTCGAGCCCGAGCGCTTCGCGCGCGCACACCCCGCGCCGCAACCGGTGGCCGCGGCAGTCGAGGCGGCGCGCGCGCTGCTCGAGGGTGCGCAGCGACCGCTGATCGTCGCCGGCGGCGGAGCGCGCCACGCGGGCGCGGCGCTCGCACAGCTCGCCGAGGCGCTCGACGCCTACCTCGTGACAACCACCGCCGGCAAGGGCGCGATCCCGGAGAGCCACCCGGCGAATCTCGGTGCCAGCCTCCCCTACCGCGCGACCCAGGAACTGCTCGCAGCGGCGGACGTGGTCCTCGCCGTGGGCACCGAGCTCGCCGAAACCGACGTCTACACCACCATCCGGCTTACTTTTCCCGGCCGCCTCATCCGTGTCGACATCGATGCCGCGCAGCTCGCCGATGAGTCGGCGCACGAGGTCGCGATCCATGCCGACTCGCGTGCGGCGCTCGAGCAGCTGGCGGCGGCGGTGCGCCCGCGCCGCGGCTGGCGCAGCGCGGCAGGCGATGCCCGCGGCAAGCGGCTCGCGATCGAAGCGCAGATCGGCGCGCACTGGCGGCCGGCGCTCACCGCGGTGCGGGCGCTACGGGCCGCCGTCCCGTCCGAGGGGGTCGTATTCAGCGACATGACTCAGATCGCCTACACCGGCAACTATGCGTTCGCGGCTGATCGACCCGGCAGCTGGTTTCACCCCTGCGGCTACGGCACGCTCGGCTTTGCGCTGCCCGCGGCCATCGGCGCCAAGATTGCCCAGCCGGGGCGGGCGGTCGTGGCGCTGGCGGGCGACTTCGGCGTGCAGTTCACGCTGCAGGAGCTCATGACCGCCGTCGAGCAGCAACTGCCGCTGCCGGTCGTCGTGTGGAACAACGAGGCCCTCGCGCAGATCCGCGACGACATGCTCGCCGCCGGCATCGAGCCGGTTGGAGTCACGGGCCGCAATCCTGACTTCAGCGCCCTGGCTGCCGCCTGCGGTGCGCGCGCGCTGAGGGTGCGCGGGCCCGATGCATTGACTCAGGGGGTGCGTGCTGCGCTCGAGGCCGGCGGTCCTACGCTGCTCGAGGCGCATCACACGGACTTCTGATGAGCGACGCGCTGTCCGGCGCCCGTGTAGCCGAGGCGCCCGCTCCACTGCTGGTGAGGCTGTTCGCGACGCGCCGACGCGCGCTCGTACAGGGCTGCTTCCTCACCATCTACCTCGTGTGGGGCGTCAGTTACGCGGTGGGCCGCATCATGGCGACCGAGCTGCCGCCGCTGCTCGCCGCCGGGGTGCGCTTCTGCTTCTCGGGGACGCTCCTCACGCTGTTCGTCTATGCGAGCGGCCTCACGCTCCCGCAGCGCGCCCGCGATTGGCGCCTGGCCATCGCCGCCGCGCTCCTCGGCATCACGGTGAGCAACGGCCTCAACGTGCTGGCGCTGCAGCACGTCGCCTCGAGTCAGGTCGCCCTGATCAGCGCGAGCTCCGCCTTCTGGATCGCCTGGCTCGGCATGTACGGGCGCAACCCGGCGCCGGTGAGCCGGCGCACCTGGCTCGGGCTCCTGGTGGGCTTCGTTGGCGTCGCGATCCTCGTCTCGGCCCATGGCGTCGGCCTGCACGCCCGCTTCGGCTGGCAGCTGGTGGTACTCGGCAGCGCATTCGCCTGGGCGCTCGCCACGGCAGCGATCCGCGAGTCCCAGCCGGAGTGCGACCCGCTCGCCTTCACCGCCAGCTATCTGCTGGTCGGCGGGGTGACACTCGCCGTCACGGGGCTTGCGACCGGCGACGCCGCGCGCTGGACCTGGTCGCCGACGGGACTCGCAGCGATGGTGTTTCTCGCCCTCTTCAGCTCGACGCTCGCGTTCCTCGCCTACACCTATCTCCTGCGCCACGAGCCGCCGGCACGCATCGGCACCTACGCCTACATCAACCCGCTGGTCGCGGTGTTCGCCGGCTGGGTACTGCTCGATGAGCGGCTGAGCGCGCGGCAGTGGGCCGGCACGGCGGTCATCTTTGCGGGCGTGGTGCTGGTGCGGAACCTGCACCTGCTGCCGCGCCTGCGGCCGCGACGCTAGACGAAGCCCCGGCAGGCGGGCCGGCAACCCGTGGGGCCTCATACCCATTGTCAGGAGTTCGGCTGTCCAAGGAACATCGTACGGGCATGACCTCATGGCACGGGCACGGCGGCCGCGGTCCTTTGCGCGCTTGGCTGGGTGCGGCGGCATGCCTCGGTCTCCATGCCCCCGCGCAGGGCGCAGGCCCGCCGCAGACAGCGGCCGTCACCGTGCAGGCCGCAACGCTGCCTGTCCTTCGCGCGCGCCCCGCGCCACCATCCGCGCAGATCGAGCAGGGCCGGGTGGTCTATGAGCGGCACTGGGTGCAGGGCCTCGGGCCACTGTTCAACGCGAACTCGTGCACGGCCTGTCACGGCGAGCATGGCGAGGGCGGCACAGCGCCCGCAGCGGACGGTCCGGCGCCGACCGCGCTAGTCCTGCAGCTCGAGACGCCCGGGACCGCCTCCGGAGCAGAGCCGCCCGGGGACCCGGTCTACGGTCACGTGCTTAATACCTCGGCTGTGGATGGGCTGCAGCCCGAGGGTGCCGTGACGATCCACTACAGCGAGACGGAGGGGCAGTACTATCCGGACGGATTTCACTGGCGCTTGCGCGTGCCGCACTACCGCTTGAGCGGATTGAGCCGCGGACCCCTGGCACGCACCACCGTCATCAAGCCGCGGCTGGCGCCTGCGCTGTTCGGTGCCGGCTTGCTCGAATCGGTCCCCGCCACGGCGATCCGGCGTGGCGCGCAGCCCGCGGGGGACCTCTTTCGGGGTGTCAACGCCTTCGGGCGCTTCGGCTGGCAGGGTCGATCGGTATCGATCCGCGAGCAGATCGCCAAGGCATTTGCCCGGGAAATGGGGCTCACCACGACTGATCGACCACGCGATGACTGCACGCCGGCCGAAGCCGAATGCTGGCAATCGCACGGCACGGGTTTGCCGGAGGTGGCAGAGGAGTTGGTTGAGGCCGTCGTGAGCTTCGTCGGAGCGCTGCCGGTGCCGGAGCCCCCGGGGGGCGCCCGATCCGACTCACGCGGCCCGCAGTTGTTCGCGACCATCGGCTGCGCGCAGTGCCACCGGCCTGAATTGCCGGTCGAGGTCACCGGCGCCGATGGCCGGCCGGCCCGCGGCATCATCGCCGCCTACAGCGATCTCCTGCTCCACGACCTCGGCGCCGAAATGGCCGATCAGGACGCATCCGGAGCGAGGGTTTCGAGCCGCTGGCGCACTGCCCCGCTGTGGGGACTGGGCTACCGCAGTCACAGCGGGACAACGTTCCTGCACGATGGCCGCGCACGTACTCTCGAAGAGGCGATCCTCTGGCATTCGGCCGAGGGCGCGCAAGCGCGGCATAACTTCGTCGCATTGTTCCCGCGGCACCGCGAAGCTCTGCTGCGCTGGCTCGAAGCGCTCTAGAACGTGGCCGCCGCGGCGCTCATTTGAGCCGCTTCCAGTCCTTGAGAATCTCGCGCGCCGCGTTGTGGCCTGGGATGCCCGAGACGCCCCCGCCCGGATGCGTCGAGGAGCCGCACTGGTAGAGACCGCGGACCGGTGTGCGGTAGTCGGCCCAGTGCGGCACGGGGCGCTGCCAGAAGAGCTGGTCGGCGCTCAGCTCGCCGTGGAAGATGTGCCCCTGCGGCAGGCCGACGATGCGCTCGAGATCAGGCGGCACCAGCAGCTCGAAATCGATCACCTGTTTCGAGAACCCGGGCGCCATCTCATCGATGACCGCGAACGCGGCGCGCGCGAGATTCGGTTTCTCCTGCGCCCAATCGGCTCCGTCGCGCAATGCATAGGGGGCGTGCCCGCCGAATACGTTGACGACGTGCTTGCCCGCCGGCGCCAGTGTGTCGTCGACGATGGTGGGCACCACCGGCGTGAGGAACGGCTGGCGCGAATACCAGCCGTATTTCGCGTCGTCGTAGGCGCGCTCGAGATAATCGATCCCGGGCGCGAGGTGTACATAGGTCGGATAGCGGAAGCCGGCGCGGGCGGGGTCGAAGGCCCGGTACTGTGGCGGACTGTGCGCCGCGATGTTCATCTTGAAGGCCGTGGAGAAGGTCCGGAAGGCGTCGACCTCCGCGAGCAGCTCGGCCGGCAGGTGCTCGGGCTTGACCAGCTGGCGGAACAGGGTCTTCGCGTTGGCGTTCGAGACGACCGCCCTGGCGGTGAATTCGCGTCCGTCGGCGGTGCGCACACCACGCACCCTGCCGTCCGCGACCCATACCTCCGCCACCGGCGCGCTCGTCAGGACCTCCATGCCGAAGCGCTGTCCCGAGCGCGCGATCGCCTGGGTGATCGCGCCCATGCCGCCACGGATGAAGCCCCAGCCCCCGGCGCCGGCGTGCTCACCCATCAGGTGATGGAGGATCACGTAGGCGGTCCCCGGCGAGCGCGGCCCTGCGAACGTTCCGATACACGCGTAGTAGCCGAGCACCGACTTGATGATGTCGCTCTCGAACCAGACCGAGAGGTAGTCGTAGGCGCTCTGGGTCAGCAGATCGATCAGCCG
>Ga0307479_10005278_pt1 | contig 11833 bp, 10 predicted proteins | sample atmos_gasesECM4C_FD_203743 | JGI IMG/M metagenome (GOLD analysis project Ga0307479, IMG submission 203743) | Hardwood forest soil microbial communities from Morgan-Monroe State Forest, Indiana, United States - atmos_gasesECM4C_515 | ecosystem: Environmental > Terrestrial > Soil > Temperate... | reverse complement strand
CATGTGCACGAAGCCCAGTTTCACGAGCTGGGTCAGATATTTAATTTTCTCTTCCGTTGGAATAATCTGCGGCAGCCCTTGCCAGGCGTCCCGCGGGCACTCGACGATGGTTAATTTATCCGCGCGCATCACGTCACCCATGCTCTCCTCTTGAATTCATTGGCGGCCGTCGAGCGCTGGCTGCGCAATCATGACCTCAATTTGTTGCGGTGGAATGCGGGCAAAAGAATACTGCATATCGTGGCCGTGGGATAGCAGACTGTCTCACGGTGTCTGCGGGCTCGTTCCTTCTATCTTACTGGCTGGCTTTCCCGCCGGTGGATGCGCCCGCGTCCATCGCCCCGGGAATGTTCGGCACGCGGGAGATTTTTCCCGTCCGCGCGTCGGCCACCGAAATATTGTTCACGTCGAGCGTGCGGCCCATGGCCTGATTGAAGTTCACTTGCGCCTCGATTAAATTGGTCCTATCGCGCAGTTCAATCCCTTCCGCCGAAGTTAATTGCTGCTGCTTGAGCACGACGTTGAACGAGGTCGAGCTGCCCAGCTGGAATTTCTTCACTTCCGCGTCGTAGCTCTGCTGCGCGAGGTCACGCGCCTTCCCGGCGGCTGCCACTGCCGCGCGATCCTGCTCGAGGGCGATCAGCGTGTTGCGCACGTTCAGGAAAATCGTGTTCTGTTCCTGTCGGTACTGCGCCTCTTCCTGTCGTTCGGTGAGCATGGCCACGGCGTTCTGTCCCTGCGCCGCGCGGTTGCGAATCGGCAAACTGAGAGTGATGCCGCCCACAATCGTGGGGTACTTCGCGTTAATCAGCGTATTCCAATCGTCAGTCAGGCCCCCCGGCACGGGCACGGTAGTGAATCCAGTCGGGGCGCCCAGAAAACCGATTAACGTATCGGCCGGGCTGACCACCGGCTCGCTAAGAATGGGCGTCAATCCGGTTTGGCTTCCGGTCGTTTTGAACGAATTTCCTCCGAGTCCCGCCGCTTGGTACTCTCCAAACAGATTCAGCGACGGCAGCAGGGCGTTTTTCGTTGCCTTCACCTCGATGCCGGCATTCTTCAAGTTTAGCTCGTCCTGCTGCAGCTCGGGGCGCTTCTGCCACGCCTCCGCGACGGCATCCTCGATGGAAATGTTTTCGATATCGGGCGTGGAGATCGGCGTCGTGGGCACGATTTGGACGCCGGCGAGCGATGCGGCCAGCGGGTCTTTCGTGATGTCGTTGAGCAGCGCCGTTTCATCCTGCAGTTGGGTGGTCTGAGCCTGGACCAGTTGCTGCTGGTCGGAAGCCAGCTGTGATTCCGCCGTCACCACGTCGAGCGGAGCCATCGTCCCGATTTCGAGCTGCTTCTTGTTGTTTTCATAGAGCTGCTCGTCGGTTCCCACCGACATTTCCTCCACCTTCACATTTTCGCCCGCAAACACGAGTTCCCAATAATCATTCGACACCTGCGTCACGGTCGAAATCACCTGTTGCGTGAACTGTGCCTCTCCCACCTTGACGGTATTCTTCGCCTCGATGATGTACCGCGTATTCGCGAGCGTGCCAAACCCATTCAGCAGCGGCTGCGTGATTTGAATCGTCAAAGAGGATTGCTCCCATGGATTGAAAAAGAAGGTCGTCAGATTGGATGATTCGCGCAGGTTATTGAACGTGACGGATAGCTCCGTCCCCGTGTGAAATCCCTGCGTGTACCCGAAATTGGCGATCGTCTCGTGCCCCGCCGCGGCTCCTGCGGAAGCCGTCCCCGAGCCGGATAAGAACGGATTGTTGATAGGCGAAGAAAATCGTATTTGTTGCAGTGAACTCGTCAATAGGGGATCGAACTTCGTGATGCCGTTCGCGCCCGATTCCGCGTAGAGCAAATTCGCTTCGTCGAGCCATGGAGTGTATCGCGCCACGGCGATGTTCAAATTGTTCTTGAGTGCCAGGGAGATGGCGTCTTCCAGGCCGAGCGTCAGCTTGCCGTCTTGTATGAATTGGGCGATATCGGGCGAGTTTGTCAGCACGGGCTCCGGGATTTTCTTCGGCCGGTAGGGAAGAGTGAAATCCGGAAGCCAATGCGGTCCCTTCGAATAGTCCGGGCCGAATTCCAATTTGCGAGCAGGGGCGGAGGCCGGCCCCGCGGTGCCTGTTTGCACGGTGGTCGCGGGAGTCGGCGACTGCGTCTGCTGCGCGCAAAGAGGTGAGACGGCGAGTGAGATTGCGATAAAAAGCGCTGCGGCTCGGTGCCCTCGACTTCCTGTCATCGTGTTTTCCCTCTCCGCAAAAATCCACTCGAGCACGTGTGTGCAGAATCTTAAGCTATTCAAACATGCCAGAGTGGCAATTTATTTGAATGGTGATTCCTTGCCCCCAATGGGGCCGGCCGCGGCTCGCGCGCCAACTCCCCTTAAAGGCCCGTCCCCGCCTGTTCCTATGGAATAACCATATGTAAGATGTCATATCTCCTATGGGAATACAATAACAATGGAAAAGAGTCCCCTTCGCCGCTGTGCTACCATGCTTCAGGCTCAGAGAAAACCATGGCTCTGAAAAACCTCTCGCTGCCACGATCCGTGCGCGCGGCTCTCCGCGTCCGTTCCCGCGCCTCGGGGCCGGGGCAGCTTCTTCGATGCTTGCTTGTCCTCTTGTGCAGTTTTATCTCCTTGGCCGGCAGCGCCCGCGCTCAGAGTCCCGAACAACTCAAACCCCAAGGCTACGTCAACGATTTCGCGGGCGTGCTCAGCCAGCCCGCTCGTGACCAACTGACCGCCCTCTGCACTGAATTGGACCAAAAGGCGCAGGCGCAGATTGCAGTCGTAACGATCAAATCTCTGGGCGGACAGCCCATTGAATATTATTCCATCGACCTCGCCACACGCTGGGGCGTCGGTCCGAAGCAGAAAGACCGCGGCGTTTTGATCCTGTTCGCTGTGGACGACCGTCAGTACCGGACTGAAGTAGGCTACGGCCTCGAAGAAATTCTTCCCGACGGAAAAGTCGGCGGCTTTGGCCGCGAAGCTGTCCCGTATCTCCGCGACAATAATTACGACGCCGCGGTCCTCCTTATGACGCGCCGCGTTGCTGATGTCATCGCTGCCGATCGTGGCGTTACGCTATCCAGATCCTCTCCTCCGCCCCCATCCGATTCCGAGAACGGCGAGCCGGGTTCTTCGCTCGGTCCGAATTTGGTAGTCTTTGGCACGATTCTCTTCGTAATCCTCGTGCTTCGCATCCTTGCCGGTTTCCTTGTAGGGAAGGGTCGTAGAGGCGGAGGCTGGTGGGTGGGCCCCATGATTGGTGGCGGAATGGGCGACGGGTGGGGTGGAGGCGGCGGTTTCGGCGGTGGTGGCGGAGGATTTGGTGGATTCGGCGGCGGGGGGTTCGGCGGAGGCGGTGCCAGCGGCAGTTGGTGATGCGTCATTCGCTCTCCGCAATTTCCCCGGGAAAGGCGCGACAATGGAAACAAAACTGAGCGAACTGGTCGAACGTCTGAAATCCGCCTCTCCGCGTAACCTGAAGGCGGTTGTCCTCTATGGCTCCGCCGTGACCGGCGAATTCGTCACCAAGCATTCCGACCTGAACATTCTCTGCATAGTGGAAAGCGAGGCCGCCACGGAATTGCAAGAGCTCCACTCGGCTGCGGAATGGTGGATGCGCCAGGGAAATCGTGCTCCGCTCGTCTTCACACTCGACGAACTGCGCCGCTCCGCCGATATTTTCTCGATCGAGCTCCTCGACATGAAGCAGCATCACCGCATGCTCTTTGGCGAGGATTTTCTCGAAGGATTTGATGTTCCTCTCCGGCTGCATCGCGTGCAGGTCGAGCGCGAGCTGCGAGGGGCGTGGCTGCGGCTGCGGCAGGCGGTTCTAGCCGCGCCGCCCAAGAAAGCGGTCCATCTCAGGATCATGCTGTCGTCCGTTGCCGCGTTCTGCGCGCTTTTTCGCCACGCGCTTTTCGCCTTGGGGCAAGCCATGCCGCCGGGGAAGCGCGAAGCCGTGGACGGCGTCGCGTCTCTCGCGGGCGCGGACCCTTCCGCCTTTCACGCCATACTCGATATACGAGAGGGAAAGCGCAAGGAGCGCGGGATTGATATGGACGCCACTTTGCAAACGTACATGGAGTTCGTCGAGGTCGTCACCAACGAGGTGGACCGCCGCCTCGATACTCTGTAAGCGCTCGCTGCATGAACCAAAGGCATGGTGAACAGTTTTTCGGTTCTATGTCCATCTTGTGTGTTAGATTTCGCTCGGAGGGGACGTCATGAAGCAGATTGTTGCGGTTCTCGCGGTTCTATTGGTTATCGGGCTGATCGTCAGCGGCATGTATGTTTCGAGGCGCAACCAGATGGTGCGCCTGAACGAAACGATCAAATCGAATTGGGCCGAGGTGGATGTCGTCCTCGAGCGCCGCGCGGACTTGATTCCCAACCTGGTCGCAACAGTGAAGGGCTACGCCGCACAGGAACAGACGGTCTTCGACGACGTGGATAAAGCGCGCACGCAATATATGAACGCCCAATCCCCCGCGGATAAAATTGCCGCCAGCAATCAGCTCTACGGCGCCGAGGTCAAGGTCCTCGCCCTTGCTGAAAATTACCCTCAGCTGAAGTCCAGCGAGAATTTCCTCCGCCTGCAGGACGAGCTCGCAGGCACGGAAAATCGCATCGCTGTCGAGCGCAAGCGCTACAACGATTCCATCCAGGACTACAACACCTTCATCGGCCTCTTTCCGAATAGTATTTTTGCTCGCTGGGGCGGTTTTCAGCGCAATAACGATTATTTCGCCGCTCCGGAGGCCTCGCGCGAGGTGCCCAAGGTCGAGTTTCCTCCGCCCAGTCGCTAAGGTGATTGGAAGACAGCCCCGCGGGCCTGTCGAATCTTGGATTGTTACGCTGCGGTGAATTTTGGCGGGCGTCTCTTGACCCCGCTTTCCTGCCGGCGTTAGTCTAGTGGAAGTCGCACAAGATTACGTGCACCACGGGATTGTGGCCGCCCAAAATTGATGAAACAGACCGTCCGCATTGCCGGAGGCATCAACGAGTTCTTCGGCACCCTCGATGAAAACCTGAAGTTCTTCGAGTCCGCCCTGCAGGTAACCACGCAGTTGAAGGATCGCGACCTCGAAATAGAAGGAGAGCCGGCGCAAGTCGAGCGCGCCGCCCGCATCCTCGGCGCCTACAATCAGCGGATAATCGAAGGGCACCTCCCCGATAGCCAGGAAGTGAAGTCGTTGCTCCGCGCGGCCGCTGGTGAGCCCGCCTCCTCTCTTCACGGAGCCTTTTCGCCTTCTCGCACGCGCGCGCTGGGAAAAAAGAGCATCACGCCCAAGAGTCCAAACCAGCGCCGTTATATGGAAACGCTCGAAACCTACGACATGGTTTTCGCCATCGGTCCGGGGGGAACAGGGAAGACCTATATCGCCGTGGCCATGGCCGTTTCGGCGCTGCTTTCCAAACAGGTGAACCGCATCATCCTCGCGCGTCCCGCGGTGGAAGCGGGCGAGCGCCTCGGCTTCCTTCCCGGCACGATCCAGGAAAAAGTAGATCCCTACATGCGCCCGCTCTACGACGCCCTGCATGATCTCGTCGAAGCGGATAAGCTCGAACGCTTCCTGGAAAAAGACATTATCGAAGTGGCGCCGCTGGCTTTCATGCGCGGCCGCACGCTCAACGACTCTTTCGTGATTCTCGATGAAGCCCAAAACACTACGGGCGAACAAATGAAGATGTTTCTCACGCGCCTGGGATTTAATTCCAAGGCCGTCATCACCGGCGACGTCACGCAGATTGATCTCCCGAACGACCGCCGCTCCGGTCTCGTGGAGGCCATTGAGGTCATCGGCAAAATTGAGGGCATCGCGCTCGTCTATTTCGATGAGCGCGATGTGGTCCGCCACAGCCTGGTGCAACGCATCATCAAGGCCTATGATGAATATGGCGGAGGGCGGTCCGGCGGCTCGGCCCAGTCTGCGAACGCCGGCAAGGGCCGCGGCCGCGATCAATCTCGCCGCGAATAGTGTGCGAGACTTATCCGGCAGGCATCCAGGAATATCAAATTTGGCCCGTCATCTGCGATGCGGAATGGTTTGAAGACTCCCCATGATTCTCAATCGGCAGCGCCGTGTGCGCATTCCCATTCAAAATCTTGAAACGTTTCTTTCTCGCGCCCGTCGAATCCTCCACCTTCCCGCGGACGCCTTTACCGTCTGTCTGGTCACCGATTCCGAAATCACCCGCTGGAATCGCTCGTACCGTGGCAAAAATCGTCCCACCGATGTATTGTCCTTTCCGGCGCATGCGGTGTCCAGCAAGCGCAGCGGCCGGCCGAGGAACCGGCGGCCATCTGAATATCTCGGTGATGTCGCCATCGCACCGGCGATTGCGCTTCGCAACGCCCGCCATTTGGGCCGCCCATTCGATGACGAAATGAAAGTCCTCCTCCTCCATGGCATTCTTCACCTGATGGGCTATGATCACGAGCGAGACACAGGGCAAATGGACCGCCGCGAGCAGCGTCTCCGCCGCGCCCTGGGACTGACTTAGCGCATGGCCACTTTTCTCTATACTATCGGGGTACTTCTTCTGACGGCCGGACTCATCCTCTTCGCCTACCTCGATCGCATCTATCGGGAACTCGGCCGCGTCTCGACCGGGCGAATTCGCAGCCATCTCGACACGTTCGAAGCCGAAATCGAGCCCGGCTTCAAAATGGACCGGCGGCGCGCCACTCTGGCCTTCAGTCTTCTCGCGCGGCTGTGGCTCGTCCTTGTGGCTGCCGTCATCGCTCGCGGCGTGATTTTTTTTGCGCTCGGGGCCTGGGAGGCGGTCGTGGAGATGGTGTTCTTCCTGGGAGCCGAGGTAGTGATCGCGATGCAGTTCCTCCCCGCGCTTCTTCTCGCCAGTGCGTCCGGGAATTGGGTCGCCCCGTTCGTCCCGGTGGCGCGCCTGTTTGTGTGGCTCATCTGGCCGATTCAAGCCGTTCTCGAAATTCTTGTTTCCGTGCTTCACGTTTCCGAATTGGACGAGCCTTCGCCGGTGGATGACCAGCAGGCCATCGGTGCGATTGTGGACGCCGCCACGGAAGAAGGCATCATCGAGAAGGAGGAAGCCCGCCTGATCGAGCAAGTCGTCGAATTCAGCGATAAGCGGGTCCGCGATGTGATGACGCCGCGGCCCGATGTCGTCGTCATTCGCGCTTCGGCCACTCTCGAGGAGCTTCGCGGTCTGATCGTGGGCACAAAATTCTCGCGCTTGCCGGTGTACGAGGAATCGCTTGATGACGTCGTGGGCATCGTCGTGGCGCGCGACATGCTTGAAGTTCCGGATCGCGATGCGGCTCGGCGCACGGTGCGGGAGTTGATGCGCCCCGCGCTCTTCGTGCCCGAAACGAAGCTCGGCTCGGAGCTGCTCAAAGAAATGCAGCGCAAGAACCAGCAGATGGCCGTCGTGATTGACGAATACGGCTCGATGGCCGGCATCGTCACGGTCGAGGATTTGGTGGAGGAAATTGTCGGCGAAATCGGTGAAGACGACCGCCGGCCCGCTCCCGACGTCATCCGGGAAGTTGGCGGGACGCTTGTTCTACGCGGCAGCACGTCCGTGGACAAAATCGAGGAACTATTCGGTATCGAGCTCGACGGGGATTCAAGGAACTCGAATGCCGCGACCATCGCCGGTCTCTTGAACGGCGTTGCCGGCCACGTTCCCCGCACGGGAGAAGTGATCGAATTCGGCGGCTTGCGCTTCGAGGTTCTGGAAGCAAATCAGCGCAAGGTGTTGCGCGTCCGCGTCCGCAGCGCCGCTGCGGGAGCCGCCGCTTCCGGCCGCACCATCTGACGTATTTCCGCCGTGTTTCTCGGTTGGCTTGCCTGCCGCGAAGAGATCATCTCAGTCTTGCGAGAATGCGTTCGCCCCCGCCACACGATCGTCATCACAAATCGAAATCGCTCCACGCAATGGTGCGCCCTTCGCGGCTGCTGCGATATGCGAGTTCAATGGCGCGTATGGTTCGGACACCATCGCGCGCGGGTACGGCGAGCGGCGCGCCTTCGATAATGGCGTCGCGAACATTGGAATAAAAGCGGCGATAATCGCCCGTCTCGGTTTTTATTTTTTTGCTTTTCGTGGTGTCGCCGTCGGGAAGATACAACGTGCCCCAACGGGATTCGGGATCTTCGCCCCAGTGGGGGCCAGTGGGGAATTCGGAGCGGCGGAGGTGCTCCTCCTGCGGATCCATGCCGTATTTGATGAAAGTGGCTTTAGTCCCGTGGAGCAGGTATCGGGGGCCTGGCTTACAGGCAAGCATGCTCGACCGCAACAGGGCGACCAGGCCGGGATATTCGAAGCGGACGTCGAAGGCATCATCCGCCACGGCGCCTTGGCGCTGCGTAAATACCTGCGCGGTAATCGCGCGCGGTATCCCGAAGAGGACCATCGCCTGGTCAATCAAGTGGGAACCGAGGTCGTAGAGAGTCCCGCTGCCCGGCTCGGCCACCTCCCGCCACGTGCCGGGCTTTTGTTCAGGGCGGTAGCGATCGTAGTGGGACTCGTAGGAGACGAGCCGGCCCAGCACGCCGGACGAAAGCAGCTTTTGCACCGTGAGAAAATCGCCATCGAGGCGCCGGTTCTGGTAAACGGTGAGCAGGCGGCCGCGGGCTTCCGCAAGCTCCACTAGCTGCAAGGCCTTCACGGAAGTGGTGGTAAATGGCTTGTCAACAACCACATCGCGGCCCGCGAGCAAACAGCGTTCGGCCAGTTCGAAATGCGTAGGAGTGGGGGTCGCTACGACACAGAGCCGGATCTCCGTGTCGGCGAGAAGGTCGTCGAGCGTGCGCACCACCCGAACACCGGGGTACTTCCGTTGTGCAAGGTCGCCGTGGCGCTCGAGGATGCAGGCCAATTCCAGCCCCGGCACGGCGCATATCATGGGCGCGTGAAACGCCTGGCCCGCAAGCCCATAGCCGACAAGTCCCACTCGTATCATTCCGTTTCCCCAGGCACCGTTCGAAGAATGCCCACTATATCATCGCGTGTTCGGGAGTGTCCCAACTCGAAAAAATTCCCGGTCTTGAGAGCCGGAAGAGGGATTCTTCGACTGCGTCCCGCGCCCGCCAAAAAGCGGCGGGAAAACCAAGAACGCGGGACTCCGCTCAGAATGACCGCACAATACCTTTCGCTCGATTTAAGACACTACCGCGTGTTCGCGCACCGCGACGCCTGCGCGTGAATCCGTGCATAATGTAGCCGTGCGAGGTGCCCCTTTATGGCATACCACCCCCGGCATATGAAGTGGTGGGGTTGGGGCGATGAGGACGCAGGCTTCGATTCCAGCGCCCACCCCGGCTTCTGGCCCTACGCGAAGGCGCAGTTGGGCGTCGAAGGCGACGATCCCCGCGCATTGCCGGTGCCACTGGATGCCGTGCAATTGCCCGAAGCAGGCGTCAATCCTCGTTTCCTGGCGGAGCTCGGCGCGGCCCTTCATTCCGGCCAGATTTGCAGCTCCCGGCACGAGCGTGTGGTCCACGCGTACGGCAAGGGCTTCCGCGACCTATATCGCTTGCGGCGAGGCTCCGCCGAGGGCGCTCCCGATCTGGTTGTCTACCCTGAAAACGAGGACGACGTGTTGGTGGTTCTGCGAGCGGCCGCGCACCACGGCGTGACGGTCATCCCGTTCGGCGGCGGGTCGAATATCTCGGGCTGCGTCGAGCGGATGGAAACGCAGCGCATGGCCGTGTCGCTCGATATGCGCCGCATGCGCCGGGTTTTGGCCGTGGACGCGGAGTCGTTCACGGCGCGTGCCGAGGCCGGAGTCTTCGGTCCCGACCTGGAGGAGCAGTTGGGCGCGCACGGCATGACGCTCGGCCATTTTCCGGATTCTTTTCTGCACTCCACTCTGGGAGGCTGGATCGCCACTCGCTCCGCCGGGATGCAAAGCGACAGGTACGGCAAGATCGAGGATATGGTGGTCGCACTGCGCATGATTACGCCGGAGGGCGTGCTGGCGACGCGCACGGTCCCGAAATCGTCGAATGGAATTGACGTAAATCACCTATGCATCGGCAGTGAGGGAACGCTCGGCGTGATCACCGAAGCAACGATGCGGGTCCATCCGCGACCGGAATCGCGCATCGTTCCCGCCTACCTCTTTCCTGAATTCGAGAGCGGAGTGGAGGCCATGCGCGAATGCGCGCGCGCCGAATGCGCCCCTTCGATGGCGCGGCTCAACGATCCAGACAAAACCGCTCTTTCGCTCGCATTCAAGCCTCCTTCTTCGCGCATGTCGCAGGCGGTGAATAAAATCTTCAAGCGCTATCTGCGCGTGCGCGGTTTCGGCCTGCCGCGCGCCTGCCTGATGCTTACCGCTTTCGAGGGGCCCAAGTCGAAAGTCGCCGGGCAAATGCAGGAAGTGGAAAATATCTATCGCCGATTCGGAGCAGTGAGCCTGGGCACGGGGTCGGGCAAATCCTTCGAGGCCACGAAATACGATTTTCCGCACATTCGCGATTTTCTGCTCGAGCGCAATGTCACCTCGGACGTGAGCGAGACGGCCACGCTGTGGAGCAACATCCTGCCGCTCTATCGGGCCACGCTGGCGGAAATACGCGCGGCCATCGCGGAGAGCGGCGTTCCGCCCTGGGCCGGATGCCACATCAGCCACACCTACCAGACGGGCGCGAGCGTCTATTTCACCTTCGCCCTTAAGCATCAGCAGGGGCACGAAATGGAGCAGTATCTGAGGGTTAAGCGCGCCGCCCAGCAGTCGTTCATGGACCACGGCGCCACGCTTTCACACCACCATGCCGTTGGCACGGAGCACCTGCCGTGGCTGGCGGAGGACATTTCGCCATTGGGCCTAAAGGCTGTGGCAGCGCTCAAGCAGGGCCTTGATCCCGGCAACGTCATGAATCCGGGGAGGCTGCAGCCGGCGCGGGATGCTTTTGGGGAATGGTCGCGCATTGGCAGCTCTCCCGAGGCAAAAGCGGAGGCTGCCGCTTTGCTGACGCGAAAAAGCCGGGCTTAGGGCGGGCGCGCCGAACGAATCGGGCACTCGACGTAAGTGCAGCAAAGCCGGCACAGACAGGAGTGTCTGTGCTACTCAATCTATTCGCCGAAGAGCTTTGATTGGCCTGCGAGGGCTGGCCGGGCTGCACGTGCGGGTCGCGCCGCGCGGCGCGCTGCGCCCACCACGCCGAGAACCTTCACGTCCGCCAGGGCTGAGCGCGGGATAAAGACTCGGGAAATATTGCCGTGAATGTCGGGCGGAGTGAGCTGGACGCCGGTGTCGAGCAGGTCGAGCAGATTGTTGGAAACCATTCCCTCCATGGAGTCTCCGTCGCTGAAGCGCAGGCTCACCCATAGGCCGTCGAGCTTGGGGCGGCTCAGGAACGTCTTGCGCTCCAGCTCGAACGGGCCATCAAATTCGCGCACAAAATAGACGGATTTTATATCGCCGAGGTTGATGGAGGAGTGCTCGCCGTCCGTAGTGAGCAGGTCAATCGCCTGCGCCACGCCGAGCCCCGAGGCGTTGAGGTACCCCTTGACCGAGGTGCGGTCGAGGAGGAGGACGACGACCTTCTTGTGCGTCGAGGCTGGGGCTCGATTCTTCACGGGCGATAGTCCAATCGGACGAGCACAGGAATGGTACCGCGTCGCAGGCGGGACGTGAACTGGCGATTTGCGGAAAAGGGTGTGAAGCGGGGCACGCGCGCGGTAAGGCGATATCGAGCGATTTGGCGCATGCGAAATTTGCAGCAACTGGTTCAAATACTTGCTACGGAATACAGGGTTAAAATGCGCTTAAAGTGCAGAAAATGACGCGAAAAGAGGGCTTAAAACGCGTTACAAATGTCC
>Ga0307479_10005277_pt1 | contig 11835 bp, 8 predicted proteins | sample atmos_gasesECM4C_FD_203743 | JGI IMG/M metagenome (GOLD analysis project Ga0307479, IMG submission 203743) | Hardwood forest soil microbial communities from Morgan-Monroe State Forest, Indiana, United States - atmos_gasesECM4C_515 | ecosystem: Environmental > Terrestrial > Soil > Temperate... | reverse complement strand
GACCCTCTGGTTCTTGCTGACCGGTCATATGCTTTTCAGTGGCCGGGCCGTTGAAGAAATTCGTGAGGCGCGCCGATCGAAGCCATTGCCAATCGAGCAACTAAAAGCGGCGCGCGTCCCCAGCCGTTTCGTTTCGTTGCTGATGTCGATGTTAGCGATTGAGCCGGCGGCGCGGCCTGCCGGTGCGCGTGAGCTGGCTGCGAAATTGCAGACGATTCGTGCGCAGGTTACCCGCCGGCCGAAAATAGCGCAACGATTCACAGTTGCAGCGGCAGTTGCTGCTCTGGCGATAATTGTCGGGGTCCGGGTATTTCATTCAAGCCCAAGCAAGGCGACACCGTCTGCCATCGCTGAAAAAAGCATCGCGGTGCTGCCCTTCGCAAACTTTAGCGACGATAAAGAAAACAGTTACTTCGCTGACGGCATACAGGACGAGATTTTAACTGACCTGACGAAAGTGGCCGATCTCAAGGTGATCAGCCGGCGAAGCGTAGCGCAGTATCGCGATGCGAAACAGACCATTCGCCAAATCGGGCAAGCGCTTCAGGTCGCGCATGTGCTGAAAGGAGGCGTCCGCAAAGTAGGCGACCGCGTTCACGTTACCGCGCAGCTCATCGATACGCGCAACGAGACGCAAACGTGGGCGGAAAAATACGACCGCGAGATCGCGGATGTTTTCCTCATCCAGGACGACATTTCCAAATCGATCGTGACGCAGCTCAAAGCCGCTTTGTCACCAGCGGAAAAAGCGGCCATCGAGGAGAAACGAACGCAAGACCAGGAAGCATACGATCTTTACTTGCGCGCGCTCGCGCTGCTTTATGAAAGTTTCGGCCTGGCCAACAAGACGATTGAAGAAAAAGCGATGAGAGCGATACCGCTTCTGCAATCAGCGATTGCACGTGACCCCAAATTTACGCTCGCCTACTGCCTGCTCGGCCAGTGTCAATTGCTACTCTTCGACCTGCCTAAAGCAAAAGAGGCGATCGACACAGCGCTTGGTATTTCGCCCAACTCCGCAGAAGCGCATCTCATCCTCGCGCGATATTTTGTCGACGGGCTCAACGACGCGGAAGGTGCCGAAAGGGAGTTGGCGATTGCGGCAACCGGGTTGCCTGGTCGAGCGGACGTTTTTAATCTCCGGGCTCGTATCGAAGAGTACCAAGGCAAATTGAAAGAAGCGTTGCGTGACCGCGAGAAAGCCGCGGAACTGGACCCACGCGACGGCGATAACGCAGACGGGCTGGCGATACTGTGCATTTCCCTGCGAAGGTATGATAACGCAGCACGACTGCTCAATCACATGATTGTGACAACACCGGAACAATCGACTAGTCTGTTTTGGAGAAGGAAGAGTTGGATTGCTCTAGCCAAGGGGGACGCCAAAGCGGCCATGTCCGCGCTCGATGCGAGTCCATATCGCAATGCCGGGCTTTGGGGATTCAACCACATGGTCGCGCATGTATTTGTTATGGAACGAAATTACGCAAGGGCGGAAGGGATTCTTCAATCCGTTGACGAAACAGCGAAGACGACCAATCCAAAAGCAAATCCAATAGGCGATGAGCTTTTCGGTCGCGGTCTCACCTTGGAGCGCTTTGGGAGGATCGCACGTTTGCGGGGCGAAAAAGAAAAAGCTCGCAGTTACTTCGAAGCGGCGCGGCCGCGGTTCGAAAAATGGCTGGCGAAACATCAAGCACAGACGTTGATTGACTCCTGGCGCAATTCTCATGCGCTTGGTTACATTGCGGAGATCGATGCCGGTCTCGGTCGCAAGGAAGATGCAATCCGTGAAGCACGAAATGCGGTTGAGCTTTGGCCGCTGAAGTGTGATGCATGGATTGCTCCAGATATGGGAATTCTCCTCGCGATCGTTTATATGTGGACTGGGGAACGCGATGCCGCTTTGCAGCAACTGGCGGAAGTGGCAAAGCTACCGGCGCTGGGGCCGGTAGTTCTGGCGGGTTGCCCCGCGGGCCTCAGCGCGGGCGAGTTGAAGCTGGATCCCCTTTGGGACGAACTGCGCAACGACCCGCGCTTCGACAAGATCGTCGCCGAAGCGGCGAAACCGATCAAGCTCGACTGATTGGTGGATCGGCCGCTCCGCGGGCGATGCTAATCTGGGGATCGCGAAACGTCTTGTAGATCGAGCAATGGACTGCTCGGTCCACCTCACCCCGCATTTTTTTTGCAACGCGACGCGAAATTTTCCGAAGTAATGGGAAAGAAAGACATCTTATGAAAACCAAAATCCTTCGAAACATATTGTTCAGCCTTGGCGTGATCTTCGCGTTGGCGCCCGCATTGCCGTTCCAACCGAGCGCTCGCGGCGAACCGCCTAACAATCTGAAATATCGGAAATATAAGCTCATCGAGGTCAAGCCGCTGGGCGGCACCGACAGCTATCAGGTGGCACCGCTCAAGAACCTGAATAATCGGGGTCAATTTATCGCACAATCCACTACTGTTACGCCTGACCCATATTGCCCAAATAACTGCTTTTCAGGTGACGGTCTCGTCACTCACCCGGTCGTGCTGCAAAAGAATGGCGTTTTAACGGACTTGCCCGCTCCCGCAGGTGTGGATGGCACGATGAATAGCGGCATCCCCACCTGGATTGATGATAACGGGCTGATCGAAGGCTTGTACGAAAACGGTTTGATTGATCAACTTACGGGCTTCCCGGAATTTCGAGCTGTTCTTTGGGACAAGAACGGCATCGCGATCAACTTGGGAACTTTGGGCGGCAACTCCAGTCAGGGCAACGGAGTAAACAGCCGGGGCCAGGTCGTGGGGGTCGCGCTAAATGCCACACCCGAGGATCCCAACTTCACGGGGCCGATGTACTTCGGTCTACCGGCGGCAACTCAGGTGCGCGCGTTTCTATGGCAGAACGGTGCAATTCAGGATCTCGGCACATTGGGCGGCAATGATGCGAATCCTCTCGAAATAAACGAGAGAGGGCAGATCGCCGGATACTCCTACACGAATACCACAGCCAATGATTCTACTGGCCTGCCAACTACCCACCCCTTTCTCTGGCAGGACGGCCAAATGCGCGACTTGGGCAGTCTCGGTGGGACGCTTGCTCTTCCGAGTAGAATCGCCTTTGTCGGTGGCCAGATTCTCAACAGCCACGGTCAGGTGGCTGGGACCTCCACATTGGCGGGAGATAATATCGAGCACGCGTTCCTCTGGACAGGCGAAGTAATGCGGGACCTTGGTACCCTCGGGGGAGACAACTCGGAGGCAACGTCCATCAACGACGCCGGTCAGGTAGTTGGTCGTTCCGATTTCTCGGCAACCAGCCCATTCCACCATGCGTTTGTCTGGCAGCACGGCACAATGACTGATCTTGGAGTAGTCGCTCCGTGCCGGAACAGCACCGCAAACGACATCAATTCTGGTGGCGACGTCGTAGGCGGTCTCGGCAGGTGTACCGACAACAGCAACGATCTTACGTTTTTCAGCGCATTCCTTTGGGAGCCTGGCAAGCCGATTGTCGATCTAAACGCTTTGGTGAGCCCTCCGTCCGACTTGCATCTTACAGATGCCGCCTTCATCAACGAACGCGGAGAGATTGCGGGCGTCGGCCTGCTTCCCAATGGCGATACCCGTGCTGTCTTGCTGGTGCCGCTGCCTGAACCGTAAGAGGTCGCGAATAGTCTTACTATAGTGGGCTTATTGAAGGGTGCGCGGTCAGCACATTCACACAGCAAACGCATCTTTCTGCAACGCGGCGCAAAATTTTCCGAAGTAATAGGAAAGGAAAGACATTTATGAAAACAAAAATTCTCCGAAACGCACCCATGAGATCCAGAACATTGACACGCATTACGGCACTAACTCTATTCGTTGGCGCCATAACCTTATTCGCCACGCTGGCGATCCCCGATCAGCTGGCCGCGAAGCCGCCGCAGCACACCCGCTACGAGCTTATCGACTTGAACAGGCTCGGCGGGCCCAATGGCTACCTCGAGTCGTTTCCACCCGAGACCATCATTAACAGTCAAGGGGCGATGGTGGGCTTCGCAGATACTTTGGCTCCCGATCACTTCTTCCCCAATTGCTTCACCGGCGACTGTTTCGTCGCTCACGCCTTTATATGGCAGCGTGGTGTCGTGACGGACCTAGGCTCGCTCGCCGGCAGCGGCTATAGCAGCTTCGGCTCGGCAATCAATGCGCGCGGAGAGGTTGTAGGTGCCTCGCAGAACGGCCAAATCGATCCGCTTACTGGGTTTCCTGAGGCTCCCGCCGTCCTTTGGGAGAACGGGATCATCAATCTTGTTGGGACGTTGGGAGGAAACCAAAGCGTCGCAAACGCGATTAATAATGGCGGCCAAGTCGTGGGATCCGCGCTCAATGCGATTCCCGATCCCCTGTCCAACAATTTCTGCCTGACGTTTAACTTTTTCCCCGCAGCGACCCAAGCGCACGCGTTTCGCTGGACCGAAGCGAAGGGAATGCAGGACCTGGGTACCCTGGGCGGGCCCGACAGCACGGCTGTTTTGGTGAATGAGAGCGGACAGATAACCGGCATGTCTTACACCAACGCAACCGTCAACCCGAATACTGGGTTCGCAACGCTCGAACCGTTCTTTTGGGAGAACGGAAAAATGGTGGACATCGGTACTCTCGGCGGCACTTTCGGGTATCCGCTTTATATGAACAATCGCGGCCAAGTCGTCGGTATTTCGAATTTGGCCGGAGACCAAACGAATCATCCGTTCTTGTGGGATCGCGGATCGCTGAAGGACCTCGGCACTCTGGGAGGGGACAACGGACTAGCCGAATGGATAAATGATGCCGGGGAGGTGGTTGGCGAGGCGGATTTGCCAGGCTCGCACGCACACGACGCGTTCCTCTGGAAGAATGGCGTCATTACTGATCTTGGGAACCTCGGACGAACCAGCTTCGCGTATGCCATTAACTCAAGGGGTCAGGTCGTGGGCCATTCGAAGTTAGCGGATGGAACTTTCCACGCGTTTCTCTGGGAGAAGGGCGGGCCTATGGTCGACCTGAACTCTCTCGTGAGCCCCAGCTCCAACATAACAGTGAACGAGGCGTTTAACATCAATGACCGTGGGGAGATCGCTGGCCTCGGAATACTGGCTAACGGGGACCAGCACGCCATCTTGCTGGTGCCGACGGGTGAGTAATAAATTGCGGCAGTCACGGCATCGCCTGCGTTTTGGAAAGACGAACTAGCTAGTCTGCTAAAAGCACACACCTGTCGCCCGGGGCATGTGACTGACTGCCATGTGAAGATCGTGCGCGGAAGAATGGGTGGGTTTCCAGTGGAAGCCACGGTGGATGAATCATCGGGGACTGTGTATGTGTCGAACGACACTGACGGCACCGTCTCGCTCTTCCCGAACTCCTTCTAAATTGACGCGACGCGATTCGACTTAGAACCGTTTCGTTCTCCTTGCGCGTTGCACCGTCCTTCGGGATGATGCAACGCCATGCCCGCAACGATTGAGGAAACCAGCCCGACGCCCGCGCCCGCAAAGACGCGTTCTACCTTTCTCTTTCGGTTCCTCAGCACGGTCGTGCTTTGGTCGATTGCGCTCGCGATCGCGTTTTCCGGCTACGAAATTTTCTTTTGGCTATTGATCAGCGCGTTCGGGTTGATCGCGTTGCTCGAGTTTTATCGAATGCTCGATCACGCGCACCTGCCGAATTTCAAAATCACCGGATTAATCTGCGGCGCGATCATGTTGGCCGGCAGTTTTCATTATTTTTCGACCATTGGCCCGACCGGTTCCTACGACTTCGAAGTGGCGGTCTTGCTCTTTTTTCTGCTGACGGTGTTCGGCCGCCAAATGTTCGCGCGCTTGCGCCATGACGAGCCGCTGCAAACGATGGCTTACACGTTGTTCGGTTTGCTTTACGTGCTGTGGCTTTTCAATTTCACTACCAAAATCCTGTATCTCACTCCGCGCTCGAGCAACGGAGTGGCAAGTGGGCAGTTTTATTGCCTCTATCTCATCGCGGTCACTAAGTTCAGCGATATGGGCGCGTATCTCACCGGGAGCGTGATCGGCCGGCACATGATGGTGCCGCAAATCAGCGCGAAGAAAACGTGGGAAGGGTTTTTCGGCGCGCTGGTTTTCGCGCTTCTTTGCAGTCTGATGCTGTTCAAACTTATGCCGGGACACTTGTCGATGTTGACGTGGACACACGCGACAATTCTTGGGTTGTTATTGGGTTTTGCCGCAGTCATCGGGGATCTCGCCGAGTCGATCATCAAACGCAGCACTGGCGTGAAAGACTCGGGACATTTGCTTCCCGGAATCGGCGGCGCGCTCGATCTGATTGACAGTCTTCTTTTCACCGCGCCGCTTTTGTTTTTTTACCTGCGTCTGGTGATTCGAGTCTCGTGACAAATTTCTGACAGAATAAACAGAATGATCAGAATGCAAGAGGAGCCAAAAATCTACGATCTGTGCGGACAAATCATTGGCGCTGCGATGAAAGTTCACTCGACTCTGGGACCGGGATTTCTTGAGTCAGTGTATCAAAACGCGCTCATTTGGGAGTTGCGTGAGGCTGGAGTAAAAGCGGAGGCGGAACGGCCGATCAGCGTGCGATATGACGGGCAAATTGTCGGAGCGTTTACTGCCGATTTGTTGGCAAATGATTCTATAATCATTGAGTTGAAAGCGGGCCAGTCACTAGCGAAGGCACACGAAGTTCAATTGGTGAACTATTTGACCGCAACGGGATTTGATGAGGGTCCGCTGCTAAATTTCGGAGCTGAACGCCTGGAGTTTAAGAAGAAGTTCAGACTTCCGAAGTCGGAACCTGTTTCCTTCTAATGCAATTTTGTTGATTCTGTTAATTCTGTCGAAACATGAAACGTAAACGCGTCGTTGTCCTGGGCGCGACTGGATCGATCGGCGACAGCACGTTGCAAGTGGCGCACGACATTCCGGAGCGGATGGAGATTGTTGGACTGGCGGCGAAGAGCAACGCCGAGAAGCTGGCGGTGGCGGCGAACAAGACGCGCTCGAAAGCAATCTGCATCGTTGACGAGCGCAAGATCGACATCTTGCGGGCGCAATTGCAGTACGAGCCGAAAATTTTTGTGGGCGAGAACGGTCTGCGCGAAATCGCGCGGATGCATGACGCGGACATGGTTCTCATCGCCATCGTGGGCACGGCGGGATTGCATCCGGCGCTCGATGCCATTGAATCGGGCAAAGATCTGGCGGTCGCGAGTAAAGAAATCCTGGTGATGGCCGGCGAAGCGGTCATGGACGCGGCGCGTGCGCGTGGGGTGAAAGTCTTGCCGGTCGATTCCGAGCACAACGCGATCTTTCAATGTCTCGACGGCCGCACGTCGGAAGTTCGCCGGATTATTTTAACGGCCTCGGGCGGACCATTTCGTGAAACGCCCGCGAAACAACTTCTCAATGTGACGGTCGAGGAAGCGCTGAAGCATCCGACTTGGAACATGGGCCCGAAGATCACGATCGATTCCGCGACGCTCTTTAACAAAGGGCTGGAGATGATCGAAGCCCATTGGCTTTTCGGCGTGGAAATGAATCGCGTGGAAGTCGTGATCCATCCCCAAAGCATCGTTCATTCGATGGTTGAGTTTGCCGATGGCTCGACCCTAGCGCAGTTGAGCTATTCGAACATGTGTTTCCCGATTCAGTACGCGGTGACCTGGCCGGACCGCGTGCCGAACAGCTTGCCGCCGCTCGATTTTTCGAAGGTATCGAAACTGGAATTTTTTCCGCCGCGCTACAACGATTTCCCGGCGCTAAATCTGGCGCGCCGGGCGGGTGATACGGGTGGGACTTTGCCCGCGGTCATGAACGCGGCCAACGAAGTCGCGGTCGCGGCCTTTTTGAACCGGCATCTCCGCTTCCCGCAGATCTGGGAGGTCGTTGGGCGAGTGATAGATCGACATCGGACCGTTGCACATCCCGATCTCGATGCGATATTGGCCGCCGATCAGTGGGCGCGAGCGGAAGCGACCGCCGCCATCGGGAAAAAATAATTCAGCCAGCCGCAATGATTCTTCACATCGGTCGCGTCATCCTCGTCATCATCGAGGTCCTGGTCATTTTTAATTTACTCATCGTCGTGCACGAGATCGGGCATTTTCTAGCCGCGCGCTGGCGTGGCCTTTACATCGAGAAGTTTGGGGTCTGGTTCGGCAAACCGCTTTGGAAAAAGAAAATCAACGGCGTGCAATACTCGTTAGGCTCGCTCCCATTCGGCGGTTTCGTCGCGCTGCCGCAGCTCGCGCCGATGGACATCATCGAAGGCAAAGCGGACGTCGACCGCGAGCAGCTTCCGCCGATATCAGCGCTCGACAAAATTATCGTGGCGGTGGCCGGTCCATTCTTCAGTTTGCTGTTGGCCTTCGTGTTCGCGGGGATGGTTTGGATCATCGGCTATCCGGTAAACGAAGCGGACATGACGACCGTGATTGGTTACATCATGCCGGATTCGCCGGCCCAGAAAGCGGGATTGCAGCCGGGCGATAAACTTTTGGAAGTCGATGGGAAACGAGTGACACGTTTTCTCGGGATGAACGACAGCGTGAGCTGGGCGGTTGTGCGGAGTGAAGGGGAAACCGTTCCCCTGAAATTCGAGCGCGCCGGACAGGTGCAAACGGTCCAAGTGGAGCCTTACAAAGCTGAGACGCGGGGATGGAGCCGAAAGAGTGTTCGCCAATTGCTCATTCTGCCGGCCGAGACGGCGATCATTGACAAAGTCGAACCGAATTCGCCCGCAGCCGCGGCCGGATTGCGTCCGCGCGACATCATTCGCGGTTTTAATCAGACGCCGATCTACAATCCGATCGCTCTGCTCGAATATATTAAGAAACACCCCGACGAAACTCTGGCGCTCGAAGTGGAGCGCAACAGCTCAAAACTTGAGGTTCCGGTAAAACCAGTGCCATTGCCAACCGATGGAAAAATGCAGCATCGAATCGGAATTCAATGGGACACGAGCGGACAAATGTCGATCGCGCATCCGAGTCCCTTCGAGCTGATTTATAACAGCGTGACGAGCACGTTGAACACACTGGGGGCAGTGGCTTCGCCCAAGTCGGACGTGAAACTGCAGCACTTGAGCGGGCCGATCGGTATCGGAAGAATTTACTATCTGTTTTTCGTGAGCGAACGCGGTTGGCAATTGGCGCTCTGGCTCAGCGTGGTGCTAAATGTAAACCTTGCGATTTTGAACATGCTGCCGATCCCGGTGCTCGACGGCGGGCATATCCTTTTTGGGCTGATCGAGTCGGTCCGGCGCAAGCCTCTCAACATGCGCGTGCTCGAAGTAGTGCAAGGCGCCTGCACGATTTTGATCGTTGGCCTGATTATTTACATCACCTTTTTTGACGTGCAGGATTTGCCCTTTGTTAAACACGCGCTCGATAAATACGCTCCTCAGTCGCAGGCCAAAGATCGGGATGTGCCCTAGCATCGCGCTAGGCGCCCGGCTTCCCTAGCCACATTCGCCGCGGCTCAGTGACTCCCGCCGTAAAGTTGGCACACTTGTTTTGTTAGTGATGAAGTGTGCCAACGCCTAAGCGGATTGCGCCGGTCGCGCGCCGCTTTTACATTTGGATTCATGAATCCGTCAATGACAACGACGGCATTTGAACTGCCGGGCTATCGCGTCGTGAAAACGTTTGGGGTTGTACGCGGGATCATTGTGCGCTCGCGCTCGATCTTTGGCACCATCGGCGCCGGATTGCAGACCCTGGTCGGCGGCAACATCACGATCCTGACCGATCTTTGCGAGAAGACACGCCAGCACGCGCTGGAGCTTTGTTTGCAACACGCACGCGACCTGGGCGCGAACGCGATTATCGGACTGCGCTACGACGCGACCGAAATCATGCAGGGTGTGACCGAAGTTTTGTGCTATGGCACGGCCGTGTTGGTCGAGCCCCATCCGGCCTAACCAATGCGCTATTGCGAGAATCCATTGCAGTTTCGCCGCCGCCTCTCGCGGGAGGTGCGGGTGGGCAATGTCGGCATCGGCGGGAACAATCCGATTCGCGTCCAATCGATGATCACGTGCGACACGATGGACACGGAGATGTCGATCCAACAGACGATGGAGCTGGCGGAAGTTGGTTGTGAAATCGTCCGGATCACCGCGCCGACGGTGAAAGACGCGCGCAATTTGGAAAACATCGTGAAAGGTTTGCGCGAGCGCGGCTGCGACGTGCCAATCGTGGCCGATATCCATTTCAAACCGGACGCCGCGATGGAAGCGGCCAGCTGGGTGGACAAAGTCCGAATCAACCCCGGAAATTACGCCGACTCGAAGAAGTTCGTGATTCGCGAATACTCGGACGAACAATACGCGGCTGAGCTGAACCGAATCCGCGAGCGGTTCACGCCGCTGGTCGATCTTTGCAAAAAACGGGGCATCGCGATGCGGATCGGGACAAACCACGGCTCGCTCAGCGACCGGATTCTAAATCGATACGGCGATACCCCGCTCGGGATGGTGGAGAGCGCGCTCGAGTTCGCCCGGATCGCGCGCGACCTGGATTATCACGCGTTCGTTTTTTCGATGAAGGCGAGCAATCCAAAAATCATGATTGCCGCATATCGATTGCTGGTGGCGCGATTGAACGAGCTTGGCCCGGATTGGAATTATCCGCTCCATCTCGGCGTGACTGAAGCCGGCGAAGGCGAAGATGCGCGAATCAAGAGCGCGATCGGGATCGGGTCGCTTCTGGCGGATGGAATCGGGGACACGATCCGCGTCTCGTTGACCGAAGACAGTCCGCACGAGATTCCGGTGGCGAGGGCGTTGGCCGCGATGGTGGAAAAGAAAACGCCCACCGACAACCGGCCGACGCCGAAGATCGAATTGTCGTTCGATCCGTTTTCGTACCAGCGCCGCGCGACGGAAACAATTGAGCGCGGCACCGTGCGGCTCGGCGGTGAACAATTAATTCGGGTGGTGGTTCGGCAGGAGAATTTCGACAAGGTCGCGCACAAGATCGACAAGATGGGCGATTACAAGCCGGAGATCGTTTACGAAGACGCGCAGATCCATGAGATCGACCCGAGCGATGACGAAGCGATTGCGCGATTGAATCAAAAACCCGAGCCCCAGTTTGTGACGGTAAAGGACGATGTCGATCTTCCGCTGATTGCGGCGTTTCGTTTGTTGGCCGCCAGATTGCAACCACGCCACCCGATCCTCTTAAAAGATGAAGGAAGAAGGATGAAGGATGAACAGGAAAACTTCCTGCAAACATTGCTGACGGCTTCGACGAACATTGGGTCTCTTCTCTGCGATGGAATCGGCGACGCAGTTTTGGTGCAGGGCGAGGAAGCACCCGGCCAGGCGTTGCGATTGAGCTACAACATCCTCCAAGCAGCCGGCTCGCGAATTTTCAAAACCGATTACGTGGCATGCCCGTCGTGCGGACGAACATTGTTCAACCTGCAAACGACCACGGCGAAAATCAAAGCGGCGACGTCACATCTCAAAGGCGTTAAGATCGCGATCATGGGTTGCATCGTGAACGGGCCGGGCGAAATGGCGGACGCGGATTTTGGTTACGTCGGGGGTGCACCCGGTAAAGTGAATCTCTATGTCGGCAAGACCGCGGTGAAATTTAATATTCCGGAAGCCGACGCGGTGGAGCGGCTAAAAGATTTGATTCGCGAACATGGAAAGTGGATCGAGCCAGCGACCGTGCCGGTCTTGGTCTGACATTTTGGCTTGCGTGAGCTTGATTAAATAACGCACGCTCGAAACCGTCTAAATCAATACAGAGGAAACAACTATGAAGAAACTTGCTTTGCTTTTCGCTGCGTTGTTCTGCATGAGCGCATT
>Ga0307479_10005276_pt1 | contig 11835 bp, 10 predicted proteins | sample atmos_gasesECM4C_FD_203743 | JGI IMG/M metagenome (GOLD analysis project Ga0307479, IMG submission 203743) | Hardwood forest soil microbial communities from Morgan-Monroe State Forest, Indiana, United States - atmos_gasesECM4C_515 | ecosystem: Environmental > Terrestrial > Soil > Temperate... | reverse complement strand
GTAACCAGGGGACATTTCTATTGTGGACAAACCGGGGACATTTCTAATGTGGTATGACACAACGAGCAAATCGTCTTGACACGAACCTCCGCCTGAAGCATACTTTTGGCCCTCTCCCAGGCGTCTCTCCCAGATGTCTCTAGCTGAACGACTCGGCAAGACCTAATTCGAGATATCCAGCCCGAATGGAGCATTCCGCCATGTCAAGCCTCAGCAAGGTTCGAACACTTTCTTGCCTTCTCGTGACTCTCCTACTAGCAACAGCAGTGTGGGCGCAGAGTCGTCAACCCTACCCAGCCGCAAAAACGGACAGAGTAATTCGTCCTGAGACCCCCATGGTACCGCCGCCTCTGGTTAATACCCCGTTTCCTGATCCGGACTTCGGCTCTTCAATCGTGCGTGCCACAGACGAGACCACCAATTTCAAGATCCCAGGGAGCTATTTGCGAAACGAGGCCAGCGGTCAAGCCAACATGTTTAGTAGCGATACCAGTAAGTTCTACGTGATTGGACAAGGTGGTTATGAATTCGCTTTTCACTTCAATCCATCCACCATGAAAATTAGTTCTCTGCCAGGAGCAAGTCCTGGGAAGGGTCTCGTACTGCCGCTCCGGACTGGGTCTTCATTCAGTTTCACAGATCCTGACTTGATTTATGGGACCCGCCCAAACGCCCCACTTACGATCACCAGCTATCGTTTCTCTACCGCTGTATCTGCCCCCGTAATTGATACAAGCACGTGCGGAACTCAGCCAAGCCTCGTCCCGGGTCCCAATGTTGTAGGTGATGATGATGTTAGTTTGTCAAAAGACGATAACCGCCTCGCCATTTCTGAAGGAGGCCCGCAGCAGGGTCAACACATTTTCGTCATGCTGTACGATAAAAAACTCGGATGTCGCTGGTACAACACCCAGACTGGACAAATTGGCGGTCAGTGGGGAGCATCAGGCTCTGCGACAGTTTCAACCAGCTACCTGATTCGCCATGCCTACCTTTCACGGAGCGGCAACTACGTTCGGATCCTGACGAATGGGTCCAGTTGGTACGTGTGGGACGTGGCAACTCTGGTGGTGACTGCGTGCAGTTTTAATAATGCCGCAATGGAGTGCGGCGGGTACGGCGTAGTGGGTTATAACAGCTATGTCAACGCTCTTGGAATTGTTGACCAAATGAATATTGGGAAGCGTTCTTTGGCCAACCTGGCTCAGATTACTCCCCTGGTCCCGCTTGTTCCTCCTTTTAATTTCGGGCAAGCAAAACACTTCACCTGGAGCAACGTTGACGAAAATGACAGCACGCCGGTTTGTGCTTCAAGCTACAACTACGAAGGCGATACTGCAATCACGCAGCCGTTCGATGGCGAGATATTTTGTATCGAGACCGACGGCGCGGCTTCAACCGTGTGGCGCTTTGCCCACAATCGCGCAATTTGGGTGAACCCTATTTTCAACACACAACCTCTCGGCAACATATGGATGGATGGGCGGTTCTTCCTGTTCACGTCGGGATGGGACGGATAACTCGGCAACCAAAAAGACGGGACGCCGCGATCCGACGTCTGGATCGTAAAGCTAGACTAAGCTCAGCTGATTAACCAATAGTAGGTACTCGGTCAGTCCGATTTCTCATCAGTCGGAACTAATCTTCCACTCGATTTTTCAACTGACGGCGCGGTGGGCAGACCCGCACCTCGCTGAAACAGCCGTGTGCAACGTTTTTCCCACGTGGCTATCACTCTCGCTGAGGACTTTCCGGCAACTCTAGGACGAATGAATCAGTTCCATCGGCTCTGCTTTGGCAGCCGAAGTGCGTCAACTACCCAATAGTCGATTCGACTAACCCGATACCGAGGAGCGACAAACATCGCTGCTCACGTTTGGCTCAACACGATTCTGGTTCGTCTTCACAAAGCAGTTCTGTGTGCCAACTGTGAAGTCATTAGCGAGGCCTTGAACGGTCACTGTGCTAGCTGTGGAAGTCAGTCCTTGCTCAGTCTGAGCAGAGTGCTGGGTGGGACGATTGACTCGGAACTATCGGTCGTCTTCGCTACGTCTGCCAATGCCGTCAGCGATAAGGTGCGCGTTCGCTCTCTATCCGCAGCGGCCTAAGATAGTTAACGCATAAACAGCGATTACACTGACGGCCTCGCTTTGCCGCCGCCCGCCGCGCCCCACCGAGCGGGTGTATCCGCCGCCTTGGATTTGTAACCAAGGAGCTCCAACCGTCACTCCTAGGCCTTGGAGCGGCGGAAGCTTTTGGCCATGCGCACGAAATTGAGTGCCCGATCGCGATGAAAGACCAGCACAACCGCGACATAGATGAGTGCCCCAGCCGTGACTTCGCAGATCAAACGAAGCAGCAATGGCTGGGTGGAAGGTAATGTCCATTTCAACAGTCCAACCACCGCTACCATGGCCAGGGAACCATCAAACGCGGGGCGAATGGCACGAAGGTATTCCCCCGTCCTCATGCCAATCGTGCTGAAAGTTTTCCGATAAAGCGGAATGGCCACAAAAGGATAAGCCACTACCCATCCCCACGCGATTCCCTCAGTGCCCCAGTGACTGCCGATATAGAAAGCCACCGGCAGGATAACGAGAGCAGCGAGATCGTTCCACATGACGAAGCGCGCGTTTCCCACGGCAGTCAGGACCTTCGAAAGCAGAGCTACGATGGATCGAAATGCTGCGTATATGGAAAGCACCTCCAGGGGCACGATCATGCTGTCCCATTTGTGACCGAACACCAATGGAACCACCTCGCGTGCCACCAGTCCCAGGCCAATGGTTGTCGGAAACGTCGCGAGCGCGAGAGCCTCCGTCAGCGTGCGAACGTAGCGGCGCAACTCGGCGGGTTCTTTTTGCACGGCTGCCAAATAGGTTGGGGCGACAGTGGTCACGAGGGAAGTGACTTTTTCCAGAGGCACGTTGGCCAGGTTCCATGCCATGGCATAGAAGCCCAGAGCGGATTGACCCAATACCCGGCCGGCGGTGACATTGTCAAGCCGTTGATAAGAATTCAAAGCAACCACTGATACAGAACTGTGCCAGCCGAACAGAAGCTGCTCACGTATGGACTTCACACGCGGCATGGCGAATCGGAACGGGCGGGCCCTCACGATGAGCACGGTCCGCACAACAGTAGCCAGCAGATTACCTAGCACCAATGCCCAATATCCCAGACCCAACAGCGCAAGCCCCAGAGTCACAATCGCTGCGACGATGGCATTGATAGCCTCGAACCCGGACAGCAATCGAAATCGCATCTCCTTCGCTAACAGCCCCTCAGGAACTGCGCGGGCTGCCAAGGGGAGAAGCGCGGTACAGGTCACTATCACGACTAAAGTGAGGCCTGGAGTCTCAAAGAAGATTGCAACCGGCTTGGCGAGAAGACTGGCGAGAACGAAGCACACCAGACCGAGCAGGACTGCGACCGTGTTCAATTGCGCTAACTCGTCGTCGGTGAGGTCGCGAAAGGTGACAATGGTTCGAGGAATACCGAGCTCACTTATATACCGCAGATAGGGGAACAAGATAACTGCCATCGCCACAATGCCGAAATCGGCGGGCGTGAGCAATCGAACAATGACCACCAGGGAGAGCCAACTGAAGATCTGGCTGGACCAGTCTCCGGCTGCCCGCCAAGCCATGCTGCGAGCGAAGGACCGATCCATTTCGCTAGCTTTGCGGGCCGGCGCGCGGGGTGCAGTTTCGGCCACTGGGGAAGGCGGTTTCTGTGTGATGGCTTCCTTGGAATCCAAATTATTTTTTACCGGAGCTCCACTATGAAAACGTCGGTTCGATATCCCTTCCTCTTCGGGTCAGTGCCCAACTCGTTTTCCCAGTCGGAGGTAAACATGTAAAAGCGGCCGTCCGGCGAGATGTTGCCTCGAGGTGTCGACCAAAAGCCGTTAGTCGCGGTGCTGAAGGTGTGGGCAATGCGCCATAGCTTGGAGCCCTTACCGTCCACCTGCACGCAAAGGATCTCGTTGTCCCATGGACGTTCCACAGGGAGCGGAGCTCCGACGGTTTTCGGTCCGTCCCGGCGGTAGGCCGAAAAACAAACCGGGGCGCTATCCTGAGGGTCGGCATTGTTCCAGGAAAAGTGTTTGTCCATCCAGGCGGCTGCGGGCGGCAACTGGGGGACAAGCGGCGAGGTCGAGCCTAGCTTATTCAAGGGACGAATCAGGATATCCAACGGATCGCTACGGCCGGAAGGATTTACCATGTGGTCATAACCTATCGCGTGGTGACCACCGCAACTGTCTGGCGGACTTACGGAACATTGACTAGCGTTGAGCGATCCAACCTCCCAAACTACCGGTCCCCTTGGGCCATTGCTACCGCCACCAATCACAACAAAATCTCCCCTCTTGGAAATCCGCGCATTATGGATACCAAAGCGATAGGGAGCGGAGACTGTCCCTTTTGGACCCCATTGGCCGCCAACTTCTCCGGTTTGCGTGTTGTACCACCGGCATCCTTTGTCGCGATCGTAAAGGTACACCAAGTAGTTTTTGTCCTGCTGAGGTCCGATCACGGCCATGAAGCGATTATCGTCGGCATTCACGGAAATATCGTAAGCATTATCCGCAGCGTCTAATTTTACACAACTAGAAACATCGTGGACCTTGGTCGTTTTTCGGGTCGCAACGTCGTACTGTTGAAATTCGGCTTGCTTGTCCGTTGTTCCGTAAAGGAGGTTAGGCTGGGCGTAGCTGAATTGGGGTTCACCCTTCCAGCCTAAGTTCAAAACCTCTACCTGACGAACCGCCAGCGTCGTGGGACTGAAATCGAAAAGCACAGTGTTCCCACCAGTCATACCAACGTAGAATTTGGTGCTGTCTTTGTTCCAGGAATTCTGTTCCGAAGAGGCGGGGGTGTGAAAGGACCGACCGTTTGCGTCGGTTCGGGCATCCGTTGCGCGAACGATGCGCGACCCAAAATTTGGATCGGTTATGACTGAACCAGCGGCTCCCAAAGCTGGCGGAGTCTTGGGATAGGGCTCAACCCGCCGATCTGTCCTCGCACAATAGTTAGGCGGGCCACATGATTTCTCAGCCGAATTGCCCGCTGGCGCGCCGCTCGCGATTGCACGCATCCCCTGCGTGCCCATCCCGAGGCATACCACCGTCAGTAGCTTCGCAATTGTCGTCAGGCGAGAACCCGATCCACGGAACCCCGAGAGACCTGCTATGTTTCGGGAAATGAAGTCGGTCTTTCCCTGAGACTTCATGTCTTACGGTAGCTTACTCGCAATACCCCCAACTCGCACTTCAAAGAGCAAGAAAACATCTACACCGCCCACTCCTGTAGCTCCGCTTGATGGGCATTGATGGCGCGAAGGTCGTGAGCCACGTACATTTGCTGAATCCATCGATGGTCTCGGAATATCCGATCGCGCAGAGAGTACCAATGGTCAATCTTGACCGTTTGGTTCTTCGCATTGAATTCCTCGATAGCCAGGCGCTCGCCAGCAAAACGATGACTTTCCGGCAGCATAATGTCATCAAAGTAGAGGAAAACGCGACGCAGTATCCGGCTTTGAGGAAAGCAGAAGACTTGAAGTGCTTGCCTGGTGGAGGAGTAAAGATCAATATCCACGGCTACAAATCCCAGGGGCCAACGTTGTCGCTTAACAAATTGCGGCACCGTGTGACGCACATCGCCGATTATCAGCTCGGTAGTGGGCAGTAGTCGCGCCCGTAGCCATTCCTCATCCATAGGGTAATCGCCTGCTTTCCACTTGTCGGGGTGATCACGGTAATCCCCGGCAGTTGAAGGCAGACCGATACCGGTGTCGAAACCAACGACTCTGAGGCCAACCCCGGTTTCTCGCTCCACCATTTGAGCGTATGACTGCATGCGCAGCAAGCCCTTGCCCTGAGCCACGCCAAACTCAACGATATAGATCGAATCGAGGCCACTAGATTTGGCAAGGTCCGCAGCGGCGAGAATGCCGCAGAGATAGTGAGGTCGGTCTGCGGCGTCCCAGCGTTCGAGAGAGCGGACACTAACAGGTAACCGCTTGATAAGGCTTCGAACAAATAACCGAAACGGCTGCTCCTCAAGAATTCTAAGGAGGAAACTCATGGGTGGGGCTCCCACGTTCTCAGATGCTATTTACGCCTTTGACGTCGCCGTACCTCAGCTCGTTCCGTCAGAGAAGTGCAACATATTGCATATGTCACACCGGGCCGCAGACCCGGCTCGCGGGCGACAAGACACACTGTGAGACGATGCTATACTGATCGCCTGCTGGGGACAAGTTAAATCCTCAAGAGTGATTCGAGAAGGATCAATTCGAGGGTCCATCTGGAAACCAATCAGGCCATCGAACGCAGCAGGCGTCCCGTGTTCGTGGTGGGCTGCCATCGGTCCGGAACCAATCTGCTTTATGACACCCTGCTTTCGTCTGGCGGCTTTGCGGTGTATCGCGGATATCTGCCCATCTACAAGATGTTGATACCCCGCTTCGGCAAGCTAAACAACCTTGAAAATCGTAAGAAGATAATCGAGGTATGGCTTCGTAGCAAGGGCTTCAGAAGGTCTGGTCTTGATGCCGCACAACTTACGGCTAAGCTGCTCGAGAATTGCAAGACCGGCGGTGATTTCATCAGAATCACCATGGACGAAATCGCAAGGAATCAGAACGCTGTCCGCTGGGCTGTCTATGATCCCGACAATGTCCTGCACATGGCGAGAATCAGGGCCGACATTCCTGAAGCGCTCTTCATTCACATTATCCGGGATGGGCGAGACATCGCTTTGTCACTGAAGAAGATGGGTGGATTCCAGCCGCTTCCTTGGGACCGAGGAGAATCAAGAAGTCTGCTGGCGACGGCATCGTATTGGGAGTGGATGGTCCGCAGAGGACGAAGTTACGGAAGCCGCATCCCTGGTGAATATATGGAAATTCACTATGAAGAGTTGGTCGGCGAGCCTCGCGCTACGATGAAGAAGCTCGGCCAATTTCTCGATCACGATTTGGACTATGAGCGTATTCAGAGCACGGGTCTGGGGAGACTCAGCGAGTCCAATTCTTCATTTCGAGGCGAGGTCGCGCAGGCAACTCAGATGAATCCTGTTTATCGCTGGAGGAACAAGTTGCTGCGCGAGGAGATAGCGGCTCTGGAAGCGCTGGCAGGCAAGTGCCTGGAGGAGTTGGGCTATGAATTAATTACGCCGCAAAAGGAAAGAAGGCCAGCCCTTCGAGAACGATGGATGCGGGCAGTCTATCCAAGCTTTCTTAGCGCCAAGCTGTGGCTGAAAATCCAGACTCCGGCGGGGAGGCTGGCAAATCTGTCAGAATTAGAGCTGATGGATCCGGTTCCGCAAACCGGTTCAGCGCGTTGAGCATTTGGGTCCGGATGTACCTGCTTTGGGAATAACACATGTATCGGACAGCTAGCATCGTGGAGAGTCAGGATCCGCAAAAACAGGTGGAGCAAAGGCTCAGGAAAAAGGCTCCCGTGTTTGTGTTGGGCTGCGGAAGGTCGGGAACCAAGCTGCTCTACCATATGCTCCTTTCGGCCGGTGGCTTTGCGGTTTATCACACGGAAAGCAACGCCTTCAATCTGCTGGGCCTTCGGTTCGGGGACTTGCGGAAGCGCAAGAACCGGCAGAAGCTCTTAAACGCCTGGTTCAGGAGCAAGCTCTTTCAAAGATCGGGACTGACGCGCGAAGAAATCGAGCCCCGGATTCTAAATGAATGCCAGAACACCGGCGATTTTCTGCGCATCCTGATGGAAACCATTGCCCGCAAGCAAGGGGTTGATCGTTGGGCGGAATCCACTCCTTTGCATCTCTTGTATTTGCCGCTCATCAAGAAGCTCATTCCGGAAGCTCTCATTGTTCACATCATCCGCGACGGCCGAGATGTTGCCGTATCGCTGGACAAGATTGGATGGATACGTCCGTTTCCTTGGGATCGTAGTCGCAGCCTGGTGCTCGCCGGATTGTTCTGGAAGTGGATGGTCAGCAGGGGCAGAAAGTACGGCAGCAAGATGGGCTCCGATTACGTGGAAGTGCACTACGAAGACTAGATTCGCGATCCGCGAGCTACCTTGGCCCGATTGAGTGCCTTCATCGACCAAGACCTGGACTATGACCGCGTTCAAAGCGTAGCCCTGGGTGCGGTGCGGACTCCCAATTCGTCCTTCAAGGCTGATGGCAACCATAAAGACGTGAGCCCGATGGGACGGTGGAAAACCGTGCTCTCAACAGCGGAAGTGGCGCAACTGGAGAGCGAAATCGGCGACTTGCTGGTTGAGTTAGGGTATCCGCTGGTCAAGCTCCCTGGAGAGACGCGTCGCATCTGGGCGACGTACCTGATGAGCGTGGTATATCCTGCATATTTCGACGTAAAATTGTGGCTGAAGTCCAATACGCCCCTGGCTGAAACTGCCGACATAGGCCGCATGGGAATTAATCAGCCGTAGCGCTCTTCTGTGTACTCTTCCATTGTCCTGGTAGGCATTCCTCCACCCAGTTTAGGTCCGGGCCGGATGAGGCATCGGCATCCCTAGGGGTGTTAATCGAGACCTTTGCACTCGGGGCCGAGCCTGATAGACTTCACACTCCCCCATGCGCCGAAAGCTGGCCATTTTTCGGAGTTTGCACCGCGCTGCGGAAGTTGTCCGGTGTGCCCGCGAGACGAAACAATGGTTTCCGATAACCCTGGCCTACCTGGGCTTCAAGGATCTGGCGTATCCCTGCTCTCTCCAACTGCGGGACCTACGGCCCATCTATTTGAAGGAAGTCAGCGATGTCTGGGCCTTCTGGCAGATATTCTTGCGCCGCGTTTACCCTCTGGAGGGTTCAGAAGAGCTTATCGTGGACGCTGGCGCCAACATTGGATTCTTCACACTCTTGGCCGCACGGCAAGCACCCCGTGCCAAACTGATCTCGGTGGAGCCCTTTCCCGAGAGTTATGAGCGCCTCATGGAAAATGTTCGCAATAACCAACTCGGCGATCGGGTTCGTTGTCTTAATTATGCTCTGGGGGGAGATTCCGAGCGTCGAATGATGCGGCTCGGTGGCAAGCGAAGCCAAGCCCGCCGCGTGATTGCGTTTCACCCCAAAAAAGATCAGGACACTGCTCCAGTACCGACAACGACTGTACCGACCACAACTCTGGAACAGGTCTTTGAGGAACAATCCATCACCAGCGTGGATCTTTTGAAGATGGATATTGAAGGTAGCGAGTACGAGGTTCTGTTTTCCACACCAGCTCGGGTTCTGCGGCGCATTCGTCACATCTGCTTGGAATACCATCCCGACGTTCCGGACTATACGCCAGCGCAAATGTTGCGATATCTGCAACAAGTAGGATTCACGGTGATTCGGGACATGCGCAACAGCAAAGGGTTCGGCATTGCCCTGCTTGCGCTCAACCGCGAGCAGGCCGGCGACTTGGCGGCGTGAGTGCCGGTCGCAAGCAAGGCTTTATATCCGCTAGGACCGTTGCGAACACTTCAGATCAGAGCGGTTGGCCAAGTTCTCAAAAAATCCTACGCAGTTGGGTTTTGAGGGATTCCGGCACCTTTATTCCTATACGGTCCAGCGTTTTCTTACCTTCCTTCAGGAGTTGCCAAAGGCGACGCGATCTTTCATGGGTACTGGAGAACTGAGCCAGCATCTCCTCCGATAGAACCCCAGATGAGGGAAGCTCCAACTCGCCTTTTTGTCCCCAGTATGCGCCACTCGCCAGTGCAGCCAGGATGTGGCTGGGCTCGGCGTAGTCACAGTCCGCTTGGACGAAGAGTCCACGAAACTGTTTTTTCCAATGCAGGTCCTGGCCGTAGAAGGCGTGCATGGCGGGTTGCCTGCCCCGCAGCCTCTGCAACAATGCAAACGTTGCGGGGCGGGGCGCGTAGCGACCATCGTACTTGGAGTTCCAGGTTTCAATGCCCTGGGGCAGAGCTTCAAAACCTTCTATCCAATCAAATGATTCATCCCTGGGGTGGGCGATGACGGAGATTGCGCCCTGGGCACCGATGTGGTTGATGACCGTTTGCGGGTCCTTGCTCTCGGCCAGAGTGGTGGCTCCGTAGCCGAGGATGTGCATGCGCTGGTCACACGAGTATTCCATGCCGGCGACGAAATGTAATTGCTGGTCAGAGAGTGACTGGCATTCCTTCTGGTAGGCCCTGAGCTTGTCCTGGTCGAAGTATTCGGCGTGGTCAGTCATGCAGATGAACGTGCAACCTTCCGTTAGAAAAATCTCCCTTAGTTCGGCGAGGGTAAATTCTCCGTCCGAATAGGTGCTATGAATGTGAATAGCGCCCTTGAGCATGCAAGCCTTTCCACGCTGGCTTATGGTCCACAATACGCATCGCAAAGTTCAGCCAATCTGCCAATTCGGGGAGCGGATCATTCCAGGTGAAAAGATCATGGACGGTCCCTCGGACGGGCGACAGCACAGAGGCAAGGGTCTGTAGCCTGCCAGGGTACGGTTCGGGGAAGCCCGGGGGCGCGCCGCGCCATACTTCCAACAGATGCCGGAAGTCGCCCAGAAACCAGCGGCAGCGCACGCCTGCGCGGTAGGGAAGCGCTGGTTCAACGTCTCCTGTCTCGGCCATGCGTGCCAGCAGCGCGGGGAAGTCTACTCCAGCGAAACAGGCAAGAGGCAGCGAGTTCCAGAAGCGGCCGTTGACTTCCAGAAAGACGGGAGGCTCGCCTTTCTGGTGACGGAACTCAACCATAGCGACTCCATGCCAATTCAGGGCGCGCAAGATCTCGAGCGCGGCCTCGCGAATCTCTGGTTGCGGTTCGACGCTGACCCGCACCGCACTTCCTGAACCGGTGGGATGAACGTCACGGATTCTGCGATGGGCGAACTCAGCTCGCAGTTCACCATGCCGCATAAGAGCGAAGTAACCGGCGCCCTCGCCTTTCACATATTCCTGCACCAGCAGAGCAGAACATCGGCGGGTCATTTCGTCGTAAGCCGCGCGAAACTCAGCCGGAGTGCTCGCGTAACGCGGCCTGCCAGTAGTGTGCACCGCACCTTGCGAAGACAATTCCTCCGACGCGCGGGGCTTGAGCACAACGGGATAAGTAATGGAGGCGGCGGCCCGGTTGGCCTCTTCGAGGCTCGAAATCAGAATAGTCCTCGGCACCGCAATCCCCAGAGATGCGGCAAGCCGGGTGGTTTGGTCCTTGTCGAAGGCGCGTAGCACTTCGGCGTGAGATGGCAACACCATGCGCGCACTCGCGGAATAAAGAACATCGCGCTGTGCGGAGAGCGGTAGGGTGGTTGCTTCCGTCATGGGCAGGACGAGTGTTCCCGGTTCCAAGCGAACCATCTCCGCGATCCGTGAAACGAAAGCCTCGGTTTGATGCTGCGGTGCGGGATATTCGAACATTCCATGGCAAGAACGAGACCAACCAGCCTTCGACCAGGAGCTGGACTCGCCCACCAACACGGCATAGCCGGCACGAGCCAAGGAGCGGACAGACGCTACGGCCTGATTTTGGTTTCCATCCAGGACCAGTATTTTCATGGGCTGACCGAAACCGCATTCCCGGCGGTTTGCCGCTCTACGCCTCCGGTTATCATTGCCGCATTCAACACCTCCGCAAACTGTTGGACGATTCGAGACCAATCAAACTGAGAAGCCAGTTGCACCGCAGCCAGTTCGTATTTCCGGCGCACGTCCGAGTCGCGCAAGAGCATGAGAATGGAGTCCGCGAACTCGGAAGCCTCGTCGGCTAGTATGAGATCGCGTCCACTGTGGACCGCGAGCCCTTCCGCCCCAATGGAAGTTGAAACCAAAGCTTTGCCCATGGCCATAGCCTCAAAAATCTTCAGTCTGGTGCCGCCCCCAATACG